>Ga0315281_10000871_pt1 | contig 43563 bp, 34 predicted proteins | sample YL17G07_0_MG_FD_204540 | JGI IMG/M metagenome (GOLD analysis project Ga0315281, IMG submission 204540) | Sediment microbial communities from Yellowstone Lake, YNP, Wyoming, USA - YL17G07_0 | ecosystem: Environmental > Aquatic > Freshwater > Lake > Sediment | place: USA: Wyoming | collected...
GAGCAAAAGAGCTGGATTCCCGCTTACAAACTGCGGGAATGACGTTTCCCATGCTGTTTTTTTTGATTCATAATTGCTTTTTTGTCTGATTAGTTTCGATTTTATGCATAGTGCGTTCGCCCTGCTACTTTGGTTCCAAAGTGCGGCATTAAAGTGAGCAAATGTTTTAAAATATTGTCGTGATTATAAGATGGACAACAGCACGCGGCTTACGGCACGCCGGACTGTCGGGGGTTGTGTAGGTGGACAAACTGGCGGAACTCGCCAAGAAATATTTCCGGGAGTCTTTCAATTACCTGGTAACCGATGAACAGCCGGATATATTGCTCAGAGGGACCGGCACCATTTACTCAGGCGCTCTCCTTTGCGTGAATATCGAAACACCCGCCGGCATACTCATGCCGGCGACCCGCAACGCCTGCCTGAAGTTCCTGCATATCTGTCTTGGGCTGTTACGAGACATCGCCGCCGAGATGGGGGCGCGCATTGATTGGACGGAAATAAACAGCAGCGGGATGGTCGCCTATTTCGTGGACCACGGCTATTCCAACAATGTCTGGCAAGCAATACTTTCGGCCATTTATGTAAGAGCGTGCATTGAAAAGCTCGTGCCGGAAATTTCTCCGGTCTTAGGGACCCTGGACATGTCCGCAAGCAGTTCAATTCATCACGCCCCGTTTTTGGTGGCTGAAATAGGACCGCGGACAGGCAGTCTTCCCGGGCCTGTTGGCGCGCCTTTATCAATGCTTCACAGGATGCATGAAGAGACACCGGGCAGCGGGATCATTGTTTCAGACTCGGCGCTCGGGCAGCTTGACCTTGACGAAATCTTCGGCAAAATCCTGCGCCTCAAGGCTGCGAACTATCGCAAGGCACTATTCAGGCCCATTGCTTCGCTTAAGGCCAAAGGCGAGATACACAAAATCTTCAGATTCAACGAAAAGAACTTCGAAAAGCTCCTTTCATCCGTGCAGGCCTGATTTTATCGTTATGTTTTTTTCAGCATCCCTGCGACCGTTGGAAACTGTCCCAGGTCCGTGTGAGGCAAAAACAGGGCCGACATATATTCATCCATGAAGTTCCTTGAAACCGACAGTTCCAGATAGGTCATCTTTGAAGCTATGTCTTCTATCTCCTTTCTCAGGTCTTCGGAAAGCAGGCACAGGTATGAGCCGGTTATGGATGTATTGCCCAGAAAGACAAAACGCTCCTTCGGCATGTCGGGCAGCATGCCCATTATTATAGCCCGTTCAATGTTCAGGTAATTGCCGAAGCCCCCGGCTATGTAGACCTTCTCAACAGCCTCAAGCGTAAAGCCCACCTCGCCCAGCAAAGTGGTCACCCCGGCGTATATGGCGGCCTTTGCCCTGAGCAGGTTTTCTATGTCCGCTTCCGTAAGCGCTATTTCCTTGTGCATCCTGTCATCTTTGTAAAACAGATATTCGGGACCATCTTCACCCTGCCTGATCCTGTCGGTCAAACCCTTTACAAATTTGCCCCTGCTGTCTATCACCCCGGCGAGGAACATCTCCGAGACCGCATCTATCATGCCTGATCCGCATATGCCCATGGGATTGCCGCCCCCTATCACGGTCAGGGCAGGTTCAAAGGTCCGGGGGTCAATCTTTACGCCCTCTATTGCGCCGGAAGTGGCCCGCATGCCGCACCTTATTCCGCTGCCCTCAAAGCATGGGCCTGCTGAACAGGCGGCCGTCATGAGCCACTCGTTGTTTCCCACTGCTATCTCACCGTTTGTGCCTATATCCATAAACAGGGCGGTCTCGCTGTTTCGGTGCATCTTTGAGGCCAGCACTCCGGCCACAATGTCGCCGCCCACATAGCTGGCAACGTTTGAGACCGTGTAAACCGGAGACTGAGGATTGATTGACAGCCCTGCGCTGCCCGCCTTCCAGAGTGGAAAATGGTTCAGGGTCGGTATATAAGGCTCTTCCCTTATGGAGCCTGGATTGAGACCCCAAAAAAGGTGGTTCATGGTGGTGTTGCCGGAGATTGTCGCAGCATCTATCTCGCACTTTTCCGAACTGTGCAGTTCTACAAAGGAGTTGACGATACTGTTGATGTCCGAGACAACCGCGTCCCGGAGCTCAAACAGCCCGCCCCCTTCGGTGGCATGCACGATCCTTGTGATAACGTCATCGCCATAGCGCATCTGGGAATTATATGTGGAGCCCACATCCACGATCTCTCCGGTATCGAGATTGACAAGGTACACCACAACCGTAGTGGTCCCGATGTCCACGGCTATGCCGTAGCGTTTGGTACAAAACTCCTTTGAGGTGAGAAACAGCGCCTCGTTGAAGAAATCTTCCCCTGCAACATATATCAGCTCTACCTTCCAGTTGGAATACCTGAGTATGTCTGCCATGGTCCTGACAAAGCCGGGGGAGAAGCGCATATCGCCGAAGCCTTTCTGAACCAGTGTCCTTTTAAGCCGCTCAAGGTCGCTTATATTGTCGTCAATCGTCGGACGGGGGAGTTCCAGAGAGAGGCGTTTGACATCAGGATTAATATCCACGCCGTAAGATTTCAGATACGACGCCAGGTCTTTTGTCTTTGCGAGGGCGATCTTGTCGCCTACAACAAGTCTTGACTCTTTGGGTATCTCTACGAGGATATCCCCTGTGGGCACGGTCTTGCAGGCAAGCGTGATGCCGGATTCCTTTTCCTCTGAAGTCAATTTTCCGGAAGAGCGGATGTCGGCGGCGCCTTCGATTATCTTTACCCTGCACTTGCCGCAGACGCCTTTGCCTCCGCAGGAGGCGGTGAGATAAATGCCGGAGCGTTTCAGGGCGGAATATACGTCTTCGCCGTCTTTAAGTTGTATGATTTCTTCCGACGTCAGTCTGAGTTCCATAAATGCGCACCTCTGTATAAGTAATGTTTGTATATAATAACATTGAGTCAAAAGGCTTCGCACGGCAGAGTCAGGGCGAACGCACTATGTGCCATAAGCATCCATTTTCCGTCATGCCCGAAGGTTTTTATCGGGCATCCAGGAGCAAAAGAGCTGGATTCCCGCTTACAAACTGCGGGAATGACGTTTCCCATGCTGTTTTTTTTGATTCATAATTGCTTTTTTGTCTGATTAGTTTCGATTTTATGCATAGTGCGTTCGCCCTGACGGCAGAGTTGGCAAGGGCTTGAGAGAGACTACTTTTTGAAGAATATCTACAGTGCTGCTATAAGAGTGGCCAGTTGGCCGAGCCAGAAGACAAACATCCATAAGAACCGTCTCTTATTTGCGTTCAGCAAGCATATGCATGATTTGGTCCAGTCTGGTATGAATCTGGTCTATACGAGCATTGATGGCCTTGAAGTCTTCCTTATGCTCATGTCGCAAAGATTTTATTTCTTCTTTAAGCTCTTTTGTCCGTTCGTCAACAACGTCATAAATTAACTCCAAGGTGACTTTCTTTACTATATGTTTAATGGTAGCCTGCAATGAACCCTCCCAATAAAAGTAACTCTCAGCTTTTGGCAGCTATCAGTTTTGCCACCATGTCTTTTAAAAACCGTATCTCATCACGTTGCACCTCTATGGTCGCCTCGACGCCTGAAAGACGCTTATTCATTTGCCACTGTATCCTGATTACAAAGCCGAGAGTCACCGCTACGAGAGAGGTAAACAGTCCGACCAACCACATCAGCATATCAAAACGTCTATTCATATCGTCGAAACGTTTGTTCAAATCGTCCCGCAGCAGGTCAAATCGTTTCTCCAGGGATTTTTGTCCTTCCTCAAGACGTGTCAGGCGTTCGACGATCTCTCTGTCGGTTATGTGGGGGGCAGACTGCACGGCGGATACCTGCACGGGCATGAAGGATATGGACAGGGATATAAGCGCTAACACTATGAGAACTGTTCGTTTCATGCAAAAGAATACCATGTAATTTTAGGGGTTGTCAAACAGGCATATCCGCTATTAATGCTTATGTTTTCTTTCATGACGCATAATAAAGTAATAGGCAATTAATATTGATGGTCTCGCAAAAAATGAAAAAATGCATTGAGACTGTCATTCCGGCGTGTCCGGAATCTTTCTTTTTCAATATGTTACAAAAACAGCCGATTCCCGACAAGCGGGAATGACGACTTTTTACGAACCCATCAATATTGCTACAATGCTACAATGCCGTTTAATGTCATGTTATCCATATTATCAGTAGCACATACAGACTACTTTCTGAAAAATATCCGTAAGAGTGCTATAAGGGAGGCCAGTTGGCCGATCCAGAAGAGAAACATCCACTTGATAATATCGGAGCGGGTCTTTTCGATCTCGACCATAAGGTCGGTTTTTAGATTTGCAAGGTCTTCCTTTGTGGCAAAAACACTTATTTTTTCATCGAACGTCTTGTCGATTTTCGCTTCAATATATTCGACCAGAGTCTTAGCTTCCTTATCGCCGACTTTCTCTCTCAGGATTTCGCAAAGCTCTATTTCAGCTACATGCATTGTATCCTTCTCCAGTAATATATTCTTAATTAGAGTCTGTTTATAAACTACCCATGTTTGTCATTCCCGCAGGCGGAGCGCGTCGGGAATCCTTTTTGCACGCCATCGGAAAGATTCCGGATACCCAAACATCGGGCGCAGGCAAGCCGGAATGACAGAAAGACGTGACTTTATAAACAGACTCTAATTAAAGTTTACCAAAAGCCGCTTAAATTATCAAAGAAAAAAAAGAGGCGACTCCGGAGAGCCGCCTCTTGGGTCACGCCTTAGGCGTGGGTTGTCTTAGAAATTGACCTGGATCCTGTTCGCAAGGGCTATGGCTGCATCTGAGTCCTTGCCCATGTCACCACCCAACTTGCCATATGCAAGGTCTATATTGTAGGTAGTGCTCTTGTTGATTTTGTAAGTTAAGCCAAGATCGAACTCAGTAACACTGGCTTCTGTCTCAGCTGCCAAATAATCGGAGATTTTAGCATAGGCAATCTTGCCCATCAGGTTTACATCAGGTGTTAAATTGTGGTCAACTGCGAGGACATAAGCCATTGTGTCGCCTAAATTACCGAAATTCAACAGACCAGTAACTTGGGATGTGCCATACAAGAAGGTAGGTGTGAAGTCATCGTCTGCATCATAACCGTTCTTTGCAAATGCAAAGGCGCCATGCAGTGTTGTGTTGCCAAGTGCATAGGTAGCGTGTGCGAAACCGCCGTATTGGCTTTGATCGTCACCGTCCAATGTGCCCTTGAGCATATCGCCGGTTTTGTATACTAATTCGCCGAATATGCCAAAAGCGCCGGCCTTGAAGTTGCCATACACATCAAAGGTGTTCAGGCTGGTGTCTGTTTTTGTCTGGTCATCCTTGCTATAAACATAGATTCCGCCAACAGTCAGGGCTTTTGTCGAGTGAACGGCTAATACTGAGTACGCATCTTTATCGCCCAGATTATCATGCGTTGCACTGTCAGCTGCGCCAAGTGTATCAACCTGCTTCTGTGTGAAGGCCTTTATCGTCGTGTCGCCCATCTTGTAGCCGAGGATTATACGCATTGCCCTTGCATCCCAGGACATGAACTTGTTGCCCCAGTTGACAACGACCTTACCGGCTGTGAGCATCAAATCTTTTCCGAGCGGCACATCAATGTAAGCATAGTCTGCTTCAACTGCAGCACCGTTGGACCCGCTTGCGGAATCCTGTGAGGTAGCGGTGGTGCCCCACTTTTCATTCCAGTCGGTTACAACTAACCTTGTGTGAACAGCAGTTCCGCCGTCAGCTGTGGCGTCAAATGCCAATTTTATACGATAATCGTAGAACCGGTTATCGTTTTTAGAATCAGCGTTAAAATCATAATTCTTTTGGTACACGCCTCTAATCCTCGCGTCTCCGCCGATCTTGAACTGAGTTTCGGCATATACCGTGCCGGCCAAGGCTACGATAAATACCACTGCCAATATTATTGCTAATGTTTTCTTCACTTTCTAACCCTCCTATGGTTAGCTTGATTCATCCGCCAAGGGCGGATGCTTCTTGCTGCGTTTTCTTTTCTGCGTAATCTAAAACTACGCTTTATTTACTGCTGGTGTTTCCTCGCCTACCACCTCCCTGATATAGAAATCCGATTCCCTATGGGAACCGCGATACCCTAAAAACGAAGAATTAAACCAAAAATATATCAAAAAAGGGATTGCATAGTTTATACCATGCGCCTTTATTTTTGTCAAGCATGATACATATCACCCTAATGCAAACTCAATATGCACCGTATGCATCTCATTTCTGTCATGCCCGTTTTGCTGTCACTCCGGCTTGACCGGAGTCCTTTTTCAAAATGATTCCGGATACCCAGACATCGGGCACAGGCAAGCCGGAATGACAGCTTGGAAACCATTTTCGAAACAATGACATCGTGAGGTATTATACTATTGTCAAAGAACATTATTAAACATAAAGTAATATGCAATAACTATGCCATATTAAACTGGATGGAAATCAATAGGTTATACGTAAAAGGGGCATATCTTAATGTGTCTATTATGCAACAGTGTGTGAAAGTGAGATACATTGGGCTTGATATCTTGATATACGGTTGGTGGTCATATAAAATACCCTCATGCCATTTGAGGAAACAAAAAAACCGTCCCTTGCCACAGCGTCGGCAACAGCCTCTCCCTTCGTTTTTTGTTTTATACTCATCCTTTCAGTGCTCCAGACCTGCCCAGAATATCCGGAGGCCGCATCCGGAATTCCACAAACAGTGCTTGGATATTCAAATGCTGTTGTCAAAGTCCACGTAAATGACGGTGACGATTTGGAGATTATTTCCGAAAGAGGGTTTATTGTGCGCGAGGAAGGGATAGTGGCCGTGAGTTGCAATGCAATCTCCCGCTGGTACGACTCCCTGCACAATACCCTTCAGATTGAAACCGAAAACGGCGAACGCTTCTATACAGAGGAACTCCTGTCCGGCAGTTGCAGGAATAATATAGCCCTTATCACCATTAAGGGCAGAGGGCTTCCGAATGTCAGGCTCGCCCCGGGACGCGCGGTCAAGACAGGGGAAAACGTATATGTGACAACTGTACAGGGCGGACTCGCCCATGCCCGGATAAAGAGTCTGCGCCCATCGGACGGGCTTATGAAAATCACAAAGGAAGTGCCTCTTTCGGGCAACGGCGGCCCGGTGTTTAACCAAAAAGGAGAGGTCATCGGCATTGCAACGGCCTTTGCAAGAGGGGGCCGGACGATTAACTTCGCAATTCCCATAAAATCAGTGTCTATGGAACTGGACCGATATGGAAGACTGATAGGCAAACTTTCAAGCGGTTATTCAAGTACAAAAAAGTCTTCCGGACCCGTTTCCCGGCAGTTACCGACACCTCCGGATGTTGTCCAGCCAAAGCCTGTTGAGCCCCCTTCGCCTGAGACAGAACCAATCATAGCGTCACTTCCAAAGCCGTCCACGCGGATGGAGGAAGCGCTTCCTCAGATGCAAGCTCCATTTGAAAGGGGCCGCGAACCCGAAGAGACCAGGCCGGACAATGCCCAGGCACAGTGGTTTAAGGGCAAGGCCTATGCCAAAGCCCGCAAATACAATGAGGCCATCTACGCTTACAAGAAGGCGTTGATCCTTAAGCCTGATTATCCCGACGCCCAGGCTGCCCTGGGTCTGGTTTATTACAATACCGGGAAATATCGCGAGGCCATTGAGGCATACACACGCGCCCTCGGCACAAAGGCGGGCGACCTGAAGCTGTATTTCAAAATCGGGACAGCTTATATAATTCTTGGCGAGTATAGGGCGGCAATAAAATCCTTCCAGCAGGTTTTAAGTCTGGACCCTGAGATCTCAGACGCTCATCTTCATCTTGGGATCGCACTGCTCCTTTCGGGCAGCAAAAATGGCGCTATTGACGAATACACCATCCTCAAAAAAATTGACCGGGAAAAAGCCGAAGCACTGCTGGACCTGATTTATTAAAACTACAATTCCCCCTTACCAAAGGGGGTACGGGGGTTGTCCCTGCAGTGAAGGCAAAAGACAAGACCACAACCCCCTTTCTCCCCCTTTATTAAGGGGGAATACAGGTATTCAGTGCGCCCCCGCAGGCCCTCTTCCTTTGCCCTTCCGCATGAGGAGCACAAGGGGCAGGACACACGACATCATGATGCAGAGGATAAAGAAGGCATCGTTGAATGAGAGCATGGCAGCCTGCCGCATAAGTCCCCTGTAAATAAGGCCAAGACCTCCATACCCGGTTGCGGCATCCGGGACTCCATTGTACTTCAGCATCTGCGCTCCATGGCTCGCCGCCAACCGGTAGGGGATATCAAACGGCGTCAGGTGGTCGACCAGCCGCACCTGGTGAAACTGCGCGCGTCTTGCAATCATGGTCGTCACAAAGGCCACTCCGAAGCTGCCCCCGAGATTTCTGAGCAGGTTATAGATCGAGGTCGCATTGCCCATCTCCTCCCTCGGAATCGTCGAAAGAGTAAGGGTAGTCAGTGGGATGAAGGTGAAGCCCATGCCTATGCCGAGGATTACCCTCGGGATCGAGAGAGTAATAAAGTCTGCATTAATATTGAATTGAGACATCAGATAGGTTGAAAAGGCGCATGTGATGATGCCAAAAGTAAGCAGTCCCTTGGGGTTCACCTTCGTCACAAGTCGCCCGACTATCGGCATTGATAAAAGCGTTGCCAGTCCTCCAGGACCAAGCACCAGGCCTGATAGCGTTGCAGTGTACCCCATCAGGGTTTGAAGGAAAATGGGCAAAAGGACTATACTCGCAAAGAGGTTGAAGAAGACAAAGAACATTACCACATTGCCCGTGCTAAAGGATATATTTTTAAAAGTCCTCAGATTGACTATCGGATGCTCTGCGAAATACTCCACAACCAGAAACATCAGCAGAGATACCGCAGATATAACACTCATGCGGAAAATAAAGTCCGACGAAAACCAGTTGTCCTGCTGCCCCTTGTCCAGCACTATCTGGAGACAGCCGAGACCTACGGCTAAAAATACAAGGCCCCAGTAATCTATCTTGACCTTGGCCCTCTTCAGATAATGGGGGTCTTCTATGAAAAAAATCATCATGAGGATCGAAATTATGCCTATAGGGACGTTTACATAGAATATCCAGTGCCATGACCAGTTGTCGGTTATCCATCCGCCCAGCAGGGGCCCGACTATCGGGCCGAACATAATACCGATGCCGAAGACCGCCATTGCCATGCCATGCTGGGCCGGGGGGAAGGTCTCAAGTAAAATCGCCTGTGACATGGGTTGCATGCCGCCTCCGCCAAGGCCCTGCATTATCCTGAAAAATACAAGACTCTGGAGGTTCCAGGCCGAACCGCAAAGAAAAGAGCTGACCGTGAATAGCGCAATGGAAAAGATGAAGTACCTCTTGCGTCCAAACATCCTGCCGAGCCATCCGGACATGGGAATGACAATGGCATTGGACACAAGATAAGAGGTAATGGTCCAGGTTGATTCGTCTATGCCGGCTGAGAGGCTTCCGCGTATATGGTCCAGCGAGACGTTTACGACCGAGGTGTCTATGATCTCAATCAGAGTAGGGAGCATCACGGTCAGGGCTATGATCCATTTGTTTACGTTGGTCATAAAGTATGCCTTAGGGTGTCTAACAAAACGACCCGGTTATTTAGAGTCTGTTTATAGAGTAACGTCTTTCTGTCATTCCGGCTTGCCTGTGCCCGATGTTTGGGTATCCGGAATCTTTCCGATGGCGTGCAAGAAGGATTCCCGACGCGCTTCGCTTGCGGGAATGACAAACATGGGTAGTTTATAAACAGACTCTATTTAATCAGGCTATGCCTTGTCTGATTAACTGTCTTCATTGGATAAGTATTGTAGGCTCCACCGACATGCCCAACCGCAGTAAATGTCCGGGATCGCTGTTATTGTCCAGCATGATTTTAACCGGAATGCGCTGTACTACCTTCACATAGTTGCCGGCAGCGTTCTCAGGCGGAAATAGGGAAAAAACCGCCCCGGTGCCGGCCATGATGCTGTCCACCCTTCCGCTAAAGGCACGGCCGGGATACATGTCAACCTTTATACTGACCTTTTGCCCCTGCCTGACCTTCTCCAACTGGTTCTCTTTATAATTAGCCGTTATCCACGGAGCGCCCAGAGCGACCAAAGCCATCAGGGGTTGGCCGGCCTGTATCTGCTCACCCGGTTGAACGGACTTTTTGGTTACATATCCGTCCGCCGGCGCATAGACCCTGGTATATCCATAACTCAACTCCGCCCCCCTGAGCACAGCATCCTTCTGTCTTATCAAGGCTTGTTGGGACTCAAGGCCTGAGACTACCTGCCTTATAAATGCCTTCTGGGACTCCGAGCCTGCCAGCGCCTCCTTGAGTTTTTCCCGAGCAGCCTTCACCTCTGCTATTGCACTTTGGTAAACAGTGTCTGTCTTTTCAAACCTCTCTTTTGATATGACATTTTTAGCAAAAAGGTTCTCAGACCGTTTTGCGTCGACTTCAGCCTGTTTCAACCTGGTTTCATTGAGTTCAAGCGTAGCGCGGGCAGCATCTGTTTTGGCCCTCAGTTCATCAAGCTTCTTTTCAGCCGTTTTAACAGCCTCTCCAGCCTCTGTAAGACGCGCCCGTTCCCGGACAAGGCCCGAAGAGGCATCTACTACCTTAACATCATAATCAGCGGGGTCTATCTCCAACATCAGGTCACCCTTTTTCACGAACATGTTATCCCCGACATGCACGGCCTTCACTGTGCCGGGGACCTTGGTTGAAACAATATATTTGTCTCCGTCAACATATGCATCATCAGTCGTTATGTGAACGGCCTTATAGCTCAGGTAGGCATAAAGGGTCACGGCCCCGACCGCAATTATAAGTGCAAATACTGCCGCTGCTATCTTTTTTCTGTTTCCGTTTGAGGCCTTTATCTCATCCATTATCTATACACCTCCGGAAGATCAGCGCCCGTTGCGTAAAGCAGGGCGGCCTGAGCGCGTTCAAGGTCGTATCCGGCCCGGCAATAGTTCGTCTCGGCCGTACTCAGCAGGGTGATTGCGTCAAGCACATCCGTTGCCGTGCCTATGCCCTCTTCATAGCGCACCTTGTTGATCCTGAGATTTTCATCTGCCTGGCCGACTGCATCTTTTGAAACAGCAACCTTTTCAGATGCACTCTTAAGGTCCAGAAAGGCCCTTTCGACCTCCAGCTTTATATCTTCAACCAGCTTTTCCTTACGCTTCTCCAACTGTGACCTCTTATGCCTGACCTTTGTCACTGCCGCGTTAGTCGCCCCTCCACTGAAGAGATTGACATCAAGCCCCAGGACGAGCGCCCAGTTTTCATCATGAAGCGCATACCTGTTGTCGACATAATTATATCCGCCCTCGGCAAAAAACCTGGGAAAGTACTCAGACCTCTTCACCCTTTCCTCAAGTTCAGTCACCTTTATTTCCCCTGCGATAATCTCAAGTTCCGGCCTTCGCTTCACGGCTGTATCCCAAAGCGACTCCACATCAAGGGGCACTGCAGGTTCCTGCACAGTTTCAGACGCCTTTACTTCGCTTGTAAGCGGTCTTGCCAGAATATTGTTAAGCCTGGACGCATTAAGTTCCCTCAGGTTTTTCACGGTAAACAGCTTTTGCCTTGCATCTGACAGTCTGACCTCTGCCTGCAGCAGATCGTTCTTGGTTATGACACCTTCCTGAAAAAGGTTTTGGGCCGTGGACAGGTGAGAAGCAAGCCTTTCCACATCCTTGCCGGCCGTCTCTATCATCTTGCCGCTTTCCAGCAAATCATAATAGGTCAGGATAAAGTCCAGGGCGACAAGGTTTCTGATTCGCATAGTGTCAAGGCGGGTCAATTCAAGGGACGCCTTTGCAGCGTCATACCGTGAACCGGTAGCTCCAAAGTCGTACAGGGTCTGACGCATATTAACCCCGTATGACAGGAAACTGTTTTGTGCTGTATAAGCCGACCGACCGAGCATAACAGCTCCGGGTTGGTGTGCAAGCATGGTCTGGTTAAAGAAGGCATTGACTCTGGGCAGCATGCCGGCGCGGGCGGAAATGATGTCGGAGGAGGAAAGGGCACTCTCAAAAGCTGCAATACTGACGATACGATTGCTTTGGACTGCAATCTTCAGGCCTTCGGCCAGGGTCAGTTCGCCGGGGGCATCTCCGGCAAATGATATAGCAACCGGTATGAGCATCAACATGACGGCCGACGGCATAAGCGCTCTCGCATTACATTTAAAAGCAATATTCATATCGGACTCTCCAGTTATGAATCAACCGCAATAATGAAAATAGCAGTGCTTTATCCCTTCTGAAACGCCTGCCATGTAAGTATTCACTAACATTCTAAATAATCAAAAAGACTGTTGTCAATGGGTGGGGCGAACGCACTATGTGCCATAAGCATCCATTTTCCGTCATGCCCGAAGGTTTTTATCGGGCATCCAGGAGCAAAAGAGCTGGATTCCCGCTTACAAACTGCGGGAATGACGTTTCCCATGCTGTTTTTTTTGATTCATAATTGCTTTTTTGTCTGATTAGTTTCGATTTTATGCATAGTGCGTTCGCCCTGTGTCAATGGGTGGGGCAACGCACAGTGCACCTTTAATGAAGAATATATATCGTCTTAGTAATTCCCCCTTAGCAAAGGGGTATACAGGGGGTTGTAAACGGCTGTTAAAGAGAACATCCAAGGCCACAACCCCCTCACCCCCTTTGCTAAGGGGGAATAGCAATTTTGCAGGTAAGGCTGATTTGTTACGATTTTGTTTGACAAAGGCTGCAGCATTTTGTATTCTATTTCATATCGCCTGCCTTATAGGGCCTTATTCGGGGATGATCCCATAGTGAAATAACCATTGGAAACGACCATTATCAATACCGGAATTGATTTAAGAAATAACCTGTAATTCAACCAAAGCGGGAAAAAAAACTCCAGGGACCTTGCGTTTTAAACCCTATTCATAGATATCTCAAGAGAGGAAACAGCAAATGGAAAATTATATCTCTATCTCCGAACTCAAAGAAAAGACCATCGACGGGCTTGCCAAATTCGCCAAAGAGCTTAACGTGGAAAACGCCACAGGGATGAGGAAGCAGGAACTTATCTTTTCCATCCTCCAGGCCCAGGCTGAAAAGGCAGGCAGCGTTTACGGCGCCGGGGTGCTTGAAATACTGCCCGACGGGTTCGGATTCCTCCGTTCACCTGACTACAGTTACCTTCCAAGCCCGGACGACATATACGTTTCCCCTTCCCAAATCAGACGCTTTTCCCTAAGGACCGGCGATTACGTATCCGGGCAGATAAGGCCGCCCAAGGAAAATGAGCGTTATTTCGCTCTCTTGAAGGTAGAGATCATTAACGAGGAGACCCCTGAGACAAACGTCAACAGGCCCTTTTTCGATAACCTCACTCCGTATTATCCGACGGAAAAGATAAACCTGGAACATGAAAACGGTGATTTCTCAATGCGGGTCATGGACCTCATGACCCCGATAGGCAAGGGACAGAGGGGCCTTGTGGTGGCGGCCCCCAGGACCGGAAAGACCATGCTGCTTCAAGCCTTGGCCAAGGCGATCAAGAAGATGCATAAAGAGATACATCTCATGATCCTGCTCATAGACGAGCGGCCGGAGGAAGTCACGGACTGGAAGAGACAGGTCAATACAGCCGAGATAATAAGCTCGACCTTTGATGAGCCGCCTCAGCGGCACTGCCAGGTGTCGGAGATGGTAATAGACAGGGCCAAGAGGCTTGTGGAGACCAAGAGGGACGTAGTAATCCTCCTTGACAGCATCACCAGGCTTGCCAGGGCGTATAACACAATAACTCCTACGAGCGGGAAGGTCCTTTCAGGAGGACTGGACGCCAATGCCCTTCAAAAACCCAAGCGCTTCTTCGGCACAGCCAGAAGTATTGAAGAGGGAGGCAGCCTTACGATCATTGCCACGGCTCTGGTGGACACAGGCAGCAGGATGGACGATGTTATCTTTGAAGAGTTCAAGGGCACCGGCAACATGGAAGTCCACCTTGACCGCAAGCTCGTGGACAAGAGGATATTCCCGACCATAGACATAAATTCCTCAGGCACGCGGAAAGAAGAACTTTTGGTTGACAAGGATGTGCTTAACAAGATGTGGATACTCAGAAAGGTGCTAAACCCGCTGAGCACTGTAGAGAGCATGGAGTTCCTGCTCAGCAAGCTGAAGGCGACAAAGAGCAACAAGGAATTCCTGGATATGATGAACAAGTAGGATTTGTTTATAAACTACGGTTTTAATTCTGTCATTCCCGCGAGTGAAACGCGTCGGGAATCCCTCTTTCCAGAAAGATTCCGGACAAGCCGGAATGACAAAACATCAGCTATTTTCCTGCTGAGCCCTTTGTCTCCAGATCCCTCTCTCTCCAGCGCATGGGGAAGAGCATTTCAACTATGGTGCCCTTGTCCGGCTCACTGTCTATGGTGATCTCCCCCGCATGCTCAAGGACTATCTGTTTTACCAGAGGCAGTCCCATGCCGGCACGCCCCCTGGTGCTGTATAAAGGCTCAAATATCCTGTGCAGTTCCTCTTGCGGTATGCCGGAGCCGGTATCGCTTATCCTGAGATATATATATTCCTTTTTCACCCCGGTTTCAATAGCAATCCTGCCTCCGGACGGCGTGACATCCATGGCATTATGAAGGACATGGTTCACGGCTATCCGCATCAGTTCCCGGTTTGCATTAAATCTGAGAGGGTCGTTGTGGAGTTCTTCCTGATATTCTATGCCGGCATCCCGGAGCCCTCTTTCCATAAGTCGTACCGAGTATGCGGCAATTTCGTTCAGGTCTTCGCGCTTAAAAAGAAACCTCTTGCTCCTGACCATGGCATCAAAATCCGTTACAATCCGCTCCATCTTCCGGCTCTCAGACAGGATATCGTTTAATTTTTCTCTTATGCCTTCATCTATATCTTCCTTGAGCAATTGCTGCACAGTACCCCCGATAACCGTCGCAGGGTTCCTTATGCGGTCCGCAACCTTCAGGCCCACCTCGCTCATTGTGCGTTCAGCCACAATATTGTCAAGTTCCTTGTTCAGAGTCAGCATTTCCGTGTTTATTTCCTCTATCTTTCTCCTGTCCGTATCTATCCTCTCATATAACCACTCAAACCGCCTGTTGATGAGCATAAGCACAAGACCAAAAAAAACCGAGTAAATACCCATAAACCATGCCACGGTCCTTTGGGCGGCTGCCAGGGGGCCTTCCACCGGGATGTAAACAAAGAGGGCGTCCGCAAGTTCTCCAACCTTCATATTAAAACCGGCCTCTCTGCCATACTTCTCCACGACTTCTTTAGGCGCGGCCTCCGGGGTACTGTGACACCTCAGGCACTCCTCAGTAACCGGCCTGCCCGGTCTGGCTATGACGTAATACGACATTCCCTTCACTTGGACCATGCTTGTCCACTCGCGCCCGCCCTTTTCATCTCTGAAAGACGTGATAATGCGCTTCTCGAAATCATCCGCCCTGTCGGCGGGATTCCTGGAGTTCAGTGAGGCATCCTTGAAAATAAAACCCGGCAGTTCGCGCGCTATCCTGCTTGCTACGCCTGAGGCTACATAAGAGCGCGACATGCCCTCCAGAATAAACCTGTCTGGGAGTTCCCTTGTAAGGACGGGCCTTAATTCTTCTCCGACATATCCCCTTATAGACTCTACGGCCGAAAGGTACAGTCTGCCCGTATCATAGGCATTGTTGATGGCGTCATGTTTCAGTATAAAGTAAGACACCATCATGACAATTGGGAATGAAGTAATAAAGATAAGAACAAGCATCAAACTGAAACGTGACTTATCGCTTCGGAGGCTATTGCCCAAGATGTCTTTGAAGAAACCCTTCATGAAGGCTTGTCCACTGATGAGGCCATGTCTTCCAGTATTTTGAGTTTGGATATTTCTCCCAGGGCGATCAGGGTATCGCCCTCTTTGATCAGGGTCCTGAAGGTGGGGTTGAACTGCATGCCTCCGGTGTCTTTCTTTACCGCTACGACGATTATTCCCAACTCCCTGCCGATCCCGCATTCATCCAGGGTGCGACCCGCCAGCGCAGATTGCGCCTGTACTATCACCTCTTCCATCTGCAGGTCTATGTTGCCGCTCATGGTGGCGAACTCGATAAAATCAACAACCGCGGGCTTCAGTATAGTGTGGGCCATCCTCAGCCCGCCGATATGGTAGGGCGACACAACCCTGTTGGCCCCGGCCCTCAGGAGTTTTTGCTCCGAACCCTCTTCTCCGGCCCGGGCCACTATAAAGAGACCCGGTTTGAGCCCCCTGGCGCTCAGGACCACAAAGAGGTTTTCAGCGTCAGTGGGCAGCACTGAAATAAGGCCCCTTGCCCTTTCTATGCCGACCTCTATAAGGGATTCGTCGGACGTGGCATCGCCTTCAAGGATAAGAACAGACCCCTTTTCGTGCATTGTCCCGGACTTTTTTTCTATGACCACAAAGTCTATATTCTTGGCCTTCAGCTCCCTGCATATTATCCTGCCCATCCTGCCGTAACCGCATACGATATAGTGGTCCTTAAGCCCCCTGATCTTTTTTTCCAATCTCCGCCTCCCGTATACCTCCTGGAGTTCGCCTTCGATAATTATCTGAGCGCCGACCCCGAGGGAATAAAAAACCGTGCCCACACCGCCCATAATCAATATTATGGTAAACACCATGCCGCTGCCGGACAGCGGATGGACCTCCCTGTAACCGACCGTTGTGAGGGTAATGATCGTCATGTATAATGAATCAAAAAGCGTCCATCCCTCTATCACGCTATAACCGGCAGTGCCTAAGACAATAACGGAGGCTATCAGCAGAAACGCCAACACCAATCTTTTTCTGAGTTCCTGCAAGGGCCGGTATAACCTCCGTCTGTTTTATGAACAATTATATAACAAAAACAACTTCAAGGCCTAATCTCTATTGTTGTCCCATCCGGGACCAGCCGCCATATTTCTTCAATCTCGGGGTTGGAAACCGCAATGCAGCCGTCTGTCCAATCCCAGCGCCTTTGCAGTTTTCCAAGCTCTGCCAGGTCGTCGGGAAGACCGTGAATCATGATCCCGTTGCCCGGCTGAACTCCGAGTTGCCGGGCATTGGCCAGGTCTGCTTCGTTTGGATACGATATGTGGATTGACATATGAAAATTGCTGCTGGGATTTCTCAAGTCCAGCCTGTATATTCCCTCAGGCGTCTTCTGGTCACCCCCCATCACCTTGCGACCTGTAGGTTGTTTTCCGAGGGAGACCTTGTAGGACTTTAGTATCTCCCCCTCACTGAGCAGGAGCATAATCCTCTTGCTCTTTATAACCACGACCTTATCCACCCTTGCCTGCTCCGGCCGGACTGATGAGGGGAATGATAATATCAGGGCTGGAAACAGGAAAAGTAATATAACAGCCGGTATTTTCGATAGTTTACCGGTACTGACAGGGGTTATTGGATTATCCATATCACGATATTCAATTTAAGGAAAAACTGGTGCCGAAGGCGGGAGTCGAACCCGCACAGCCTTGCGACTACTAGACCCTGAACCTAGCGCGTCTGCCAATTCCGCCACTTCGGCTTTTCAAAATATGATTTATTTTAACATAACGCACAAAGTAAAAAGCACCTTTGACTGTAACCCAAACCAACCATCAGGCAGGCGTGAGGACAGTATGTGAGCGGCATCAGCGGCACATAAGCCTCACCACGACGGTGAGGCGTGCCGGTGGCCTCGGAGCCGGGCCGGACGCCCGGCGAGAATGAGCGAACATGCTGTCCTTGCGCATGCAACAAACTGTGACGGTGACCTATGCTAAAATAAGCGGGTATTAAGATTACAATAATCCTGAGGTCAAGAAATCATGGAAACTCCATCCCCCGATGGTCCGGCCCCGCTCCAGCCATCAAATTTCATACGCACTCTCGTGGACGAAGACCTGAAGGCCGGAAAGTACGACGGACGACTGATGACCCGTTTTCCTCCGGAACCCAATGGCTATCTGCACATAGGGCACGCCAAGTCCATCTGCCTCAACTTCGGCCTGGCCGCCGAATTCGGCGGCCTCTGCAACTTCCGCTTTGACGATACAAACCCGAGCAAAGAAGAGGTCGAGTATGTGGAATCCATAATGTACGACGTCCGTTGGCTCGGCTTTGACTGGGGCAACCGGCTTTATTATGCCTCCGATTACTTTCAGCGTTTGTATGATTGGGCTGAACAGCTTATATCCATTGGCAAGGCCTATGTGTGTGACCTTAGCGCCGAGGAAACAAAAGAGTATAGGGGTACTCTTGCAGAGCCGGGCAGAGAAAGCCCATACCGCAGCCGCTCGGTTGACGAAAACCTGGACCTGTTCCGGCGTATGCGTGCAGGGGAGTTTCCGGACGGCTTGAGGGTATTAAGGGCCAGGATAGACATGACTTCCGGGAACATCAACATGAGAGACCCGGTTATGTACAGGATAAAGCACGATGAGCACCACAGGACCGGAGATAAATGGTGCATCTATCCCATGTACGACTACGCCCACGGACTTTCCGACTCTATCGAAGGGATTTCCCACTCTATATGCACTATGGAATATGAGGACCATCGTCCGCTTTATGACTGGTTTTTGGATGAACTGAAGGTCTATCATCCACGGCAGATAGAGTTCGCACGCCTTAATCTTAGCTATACGGTATTAAGCAAGAGAAGGCTGCTGAAATTGGTAACCGGAGGGTATGTAAACGGATGGACCGACCCGAGAATGCCGACCCTCGCAGGCATGAGGAGACGAGGCTATCCCCCGGAGGCCATTCGGAATTTCTGCGACCGCATAGGCGTAGGCAAGAAGGAAAGTCTCGTGGACCTGGGCCTGCTGGAATATTGCGTAAGGGAAGAGTTGAATAAAAAGGCCCCGCGTGTGATGGCGGTACTTCGGCCTCTTAAGGTAGTGATTGTTAATTATCCGGAGGGCGAAGGGGAGTTTCTTGAAGCTGTAAACAACCCTGAAGACCCATCCGCCGGGACGCGCAAGGTCCCGTTTTCACGCGTGCTGTTCATAGAGCGGGAAGACTTCATGGAAGACCCCCCCAAGAAATTCTTCCGCCTGGCGCCGGGCCGTGAAGTGCGACTCCGGTACGCATATTTCATAAAATGCGAAGGTGTCCTGAAGGATGAAAAGAACGGCGAGATAATTGAACTTCACTGTACATATGATCCGGCCACAAGGGGAGGAGACGCCCCGGACGGAAGGAAGGTTAAGGCGACGCTCCACTGGGTCTCGGCCGCCCATGCCCTTGAGGCAGAGGTCAGGCTTTACGAAAACCTGTTTTTAAAGGCAAATCCCAATGACGTGGAGGAGGGAAAAGAGTTTACGGACTATCTCAACCCCAAGTCTGCGGAGACGCTTAATCCCTGTTATCTGGAGCCCGGATTAAAAGAGGCTAACCCCGGAGACAGGTTTCAGTTTGAGAGGATGGGCTATTTCTGCGCCGACACGGAGGATTCCCTGCCTGGACGTCCGGTATTCAACCGGACAGTAACGCTTAAGGATGAGTGGACGAAGATACAAAAGGAGGGAAAGTAACAGGGCCTCAGAAATCTGGAAACATACGAAGTTCCAGGACCTTGCCCTCATCTACTTTGGTCTTTGCAGACAGGATGCCGCCTTCAATATATTTCATCTCGAAGTTGCCGAAACCTTTTTCAACAAGGCCCTTGGCATTTGAAGGGCAGCCGTCCTCGCACCCGGCAATGCCCCGGATCATTTTGGGAATAAGGCCCTTGAGGTCCACATCCTTAAGTGGAACATCAATGCTCAATGTAAAGGCTTCTATCTCCTTTACCATGGCGTCAATGTCGGCCCGAAAGGGGTTTTCTATATTTATGGACAGCGATTCCTTTCCGAGGCTTGCGTCAAGAAGCATCAGATCCTCCCGTCATTATTTCCTGTCGTATGTCTTTATTACTTTTTCAGTGATATCGGTCCCTTCCTTGAGAAAAACGATACCCGCCGCATTTTTCTCAAAAATAATGGTGAAGTTCTCCTTTGCGGCAATGTCCTTTACCACCTTGTTTATCTCCTCAAAGGCCTTCTGGGTGAGGTCTCTGTCAATCTTCTGCAGCTCAGCGTCAAAATCTTCTTTCATCCTCTTCAGGTCCCTTACTTCGTTGGACAGCTTTTCTTCCAGAGACCTCCTGTCGGAGAATGACATGGAGCTGCCTTCATTTTTAAGTCTCTCCTCCATCTGTCTTCCTGCTTCCTGCTTGGCAGCATAGGCCTTCTTCCTCGGCGCGAGGTCATTATCTATCTTATGTCGGTAGCCCTGAACGGTCTTTGATTCGGCCATTACCTTTTTCAGGTCAAATACACCGACCTTAAGAATTTCAGCTGATACCGTCATGGACCAGAGGACAACAGCCGTCAAGACCATAAAATACATTAGCAAGTTCCTTCTCATTACAATACTCCTCCTGAAAATTGTATTTCCCCCAAATAATATATAGCGTCCTACTTCGCGATCCCGGCAGCGGTGCCTGTTATAGTGCCGGCTGCTGTTGTAGCACCTGTGCCGGCGCCTGCTCCCCTGAAGGTCGTGGAACCATTAAATCCACCGGTGCCGTTAATGCTCGACAGCCACTTGCCGCTTGCCGTGTCCCAGTTCCTGAATGTGAAATTCGCACTGCGGCCACTGCCATCGCTTAACGGTATAGGAGTATTGGTGTAAGGCATTGTGGAGTATGCGCCGCTCACATTGCCTGTGGCCCACAACTGGGCCTTGTCACCTGTTGCAGAGGCAAAGAAAATCGTATCGGTCATTGACAGGTTCGTAAAGCCGTTTCCCGAACCCGTCAGCGTTGCCCTGCCGACCTCAATCGCCGGAATGTTCAACTGTTTGAGCTTGTCCCGCCCGCCTCCGGCAGTAGTGTCTGCAACCATCTCAAGGAACTTTGCCGTCCTAAGCCACGCACCCATCTGCACTGCCCGGAAAGTATTTCCAGCCGGATCAAAGGTGCCCTTGATATCACCTACAGAGATAGCGGTGAAAGGTGCGGAAATTATATTTGCCGCATACCCGTATGACAAGCCAGTAAATTTGCCGGTATTTTCAGGGGTGAAGGATGCCTCATGTGCGATTACCTTTGTTGGATAAGATGGTGAGTCGGAGTATTCCATTGACCAGTTCCATTCGCCGCTTGGCATCACTGACCCTGAATAGATGCCGCTGAGCGAGCTCTCCCACAAGCCCCAGTAATTGCTTATACCCATCCGGTTTTCCTGATAATTATACTGGGCCTGAGGGAAAGTATTGAACTTGAAGGTATTAATCGTCCCGATAGTTTCATCGGAGGGTATCATGCTCTCAAGGGCCGAAAGCTGGAAGATTGTGCCCGTATTGCTCAACTGCACTGTGTATATGCTTCCGCTCATTTCAAACATCCCTATATTGGGGAATATATTGCCGGAAGCACTGCCCTTCAGATAACCGGCACTGCCGTCCGGGGCAATGTAGAGACCGCCAAAAACTGCCTCCATGGTTTTATTAATATCGATGCCTTTCAGGTATCCCTTATATGCACCCCCATCATAAGTTGTGTTCGCACCTGTCACATAGTTATAACTGTATGCAGGAATGCTGAAAATATGCGGGTTGACCCCTGATGCACTGTATGAACCAATTATTGTAAGCGGGGCAGCGTAGGACTGGCCGGTTCCCCACAAAGACGTATCGCTTCCCATCAGGGCATTGATGCCGCCGTCATAGTTAGATGCACCGTCAGTAAAGGGAGAACCCGAAGCTATTACATTTATAGTGTATAGGGTATCGATACCGCCTGTGTCTTTTACTACAAAGACGTTCCACCAATCACCGCTGCCGCTAACAGGCACATTATATGTGGCGATAGTATTATTGCTTCCGTCCTTTACGACCACGACAGCGTTTGAAGAAGTGATCGCAGGGGACCCGCTCAAGTTATGCACGGAATAGTAGTTGTCACCATTAAGCTGACTGAATGTTATAACCTCCGGTCCATAACCAACCGTGATATCTTCGTTCAATAAAACATACGGGAATGAATTGCCGGACCCTTGATTTCCATAATATACGTGGTACTGAACAACACCATTTTGAAAACCCCAGGCATGTGAATCCAGATCTGACGGTTGAGCGCCCCAGGTAATAGTGGCGCTGATCGGTGCAGTTATAGTACCGACCGCAGTAAGGCTGTATGACGGCAAGGTGCCGGCGGCATATATAGAGCTGTTGAGGCTCCCGTTAAGGTTGCTCACAAACTTAAGCGGCTTGCCGCTAAATGTCCCTAAAGACCCTGCCTGCCAAGTCTTATCGGTTGTATCATAGACACCCAGAACATCACCTTTCATTGTCCCCAGTTTTGTCCCCGTAATAAAGTTCCCGCCCAAAGTCGCTGCAAGCTTTCCATTATTCCACGTTCCATTGTACGTACTATCATTGTTCTTTCCAATATCTGCTATCCAATACCCATAATCAGGCATCCCAGGCGAACTTTGCATCGCAACATAGTTGCTATCGGGAGGTACAGATAAAATATCGGCAAGTTTCTGCTGCGTGTTCCAGGTTCCGTAAGACGACGAGGTCATTATCATATCTCCATTCGGACGAAAAATAAAATCCGTCCTCATCGTAGTTCCGTTGGAATTATAATAGACGTCATAGGCTGTGCCGAGATCGGGCCGCCTATACTCCACGTAGGCGCTGGATCCCTTAATTGAATACGAGTATTTGCTTTCCGGTCCTGCATAACGATATTCCGCAGAGCTTGCAGAATCCAGATTATAGGCCCCGAATGCCCCATAGTTCCCGGTTTTTGCACTCCATGAGGCAGTGGGGGCAACATCGAAATCCCCGTGAAATCCCCCGGCAAAGACACCGGTCGGATAAGACTGGTTTGTAGTCTTGTCAGCCAGGGAAAATGTATCTATCCCATAGTCGGCCATGTCTTTAATGTTGCCCTCAGCTCCATAAAAGGTATTTACAGTATCAGAATAGTAGGGGTATCCCGGTGAATACGGATGAGAAGAAAATGGATATTGAGGACTTACGATTGAGTTAGCAAGAACTGTAGCAGCGGTCGTGCCGGTGAGGTCTATTTTGAGGCCGGAAAACAGCATGGGATATGTTGTGCCGTTCAGGGTAAACTGTCCCGAGGCGTCCGCTGTTCCTGTGAGACTGCTCATCAGATATCCGGCATTGCCGCTTGGATCAATATAGAGCCCCATGAATTTGCCATCCACCACATTATTTGCCACTGTGCCCATCATGCCGCTGAAATACGCGCCCCCGTCATCCGTATTCAGAATATAATTTTTGCCGGTAATATTGGGTAACGGCGAACCCCAGGTGAACGGCTTGCCTGTTGTAGGGAAAACATAGTTGCCTGAGAAACTGACCGTGGCGGGATTTGTGTTGTCGGTTGACCACAGAGACGATGCGGTGGGCGATTTAATCGCGCCGGCGAGTGAGACTGAACCGTAATCCTTTGTATGCACTTCATTTTGTGATGGCAGTGAACCAACCCCCACAAGTGTCGTCAGAAAAGAGGATAGGGGTTGGCCGGTATCCCATGTACCGGAAGTCTCTCCGGTCTTGTCCCAGCCTTGATTGGCGGAATTCCATGTGTATGTGTATTTAATGGTGGTTCCATCGGGATTATACTTAAGATCGTACATTATACTTGGCGTTGTAGTTGTATATGTTACATGGCCCCTTTTATACTCATCGGAATAACTATAGAAATAAGCGCCATTGGCAACATCGTACGTTCCGGTCTTGAACCGGAATACAGCTTCAGGAACCGACAAAATCTGCTGTGCCGGCAGGCCAAGGCTAGATCTTGTATAGTCGGTTGTCCAGCTATAGCTCTGGGTTGACATATTGCCGACCGCATCAGTTGCCGTGACCTCAAAGGTATGGTTTCCTTCGGTCAGTCCCGTCAATGTCGTTGATGCCACAACAATACCATCCAGTTTATAGCTGTAGGTTGCACTGGCGTCGCTGCTGCCGACCGATATGCTTGCACTGTTGACCTTCGTCTTGCCTCCAGAAATTCCACTAAATGTGATTGACGGAGCCGTATAGTCAGTTTTCCAGCTATAACTTTGCGTTGCTGCATTGCCGGCGGCATCGGTTGCAGTTACTGCAAAAGTATGGCTCCCCTCGCTAATGCCGGTGAGAGTCGGGCTTGAAACTGCAGTGCCGTCAAGTGTATAAGTTAACGTAGCCGCCGGGTCGTTGCTCGTCACTCCTATTGTTGCCGTCTTCTGGTTCGTCAGGGCCGAAGGCGTGCCGCTCAGCGTTATCGTCGGTGCTGTATAGTCAGTCGTCAAGCCGGTGTAAGTCAGTACAGACTGATTATTTGAGGTGTCAAGCGCGGTAATCTTTACCGTTACAGTGCCCTCAGGCAGGTTGCTCAGGTTCACCGTACTGCCCGTACCACTGCCGGTACTCGTCGTTGTCCCATTTGACGCCGTGTAACTATATGATGCCGTATCAGATGATAATGTTACGGTTGCGCTGCTATTTTTTGTAACTCCTGCAGAGGGAGCACTGACGATTGCAGGCGGTGTAAAGTCAGTTATGCCTTGAGTCTGCGCATATTGGTTCACCCCGGTGGAAAAACCGGCCGGGTTATTCTGCATCACAGTAGCTACGGTTCGCAGACTCTGAAGCACTGCTGCATTCGTTGCCGCCTGATTCAAGACTCCACTTATAGCATTAAGCCCGGCCTCATCTGCACTGCTAAGGACTTGCACCAGGGCTACAGCCGCAGCCTTGTCTGTCTGGCTCTGGTATTTTCCGGCAAGATAGTTGTAAAAAGCAGTCTGGTTTGCGTTCCAGGCAGGGTTTATATCAGATTTGACTATGGCCGATATATTATTATCCGTCATGAACTGAGAAGTTACAGATTGGGTTTCCGTGTAACTCAAGGCGCTAAGCTGCTCTGCGAGGGCCTGCGCCTTGGCGGTTGAGTCAACCAGGCTTCCTGATAGAGCAGTGCCGAGAGCCTGGATTTCATTAGGGACAAGTGCCTTGCTTATGCCCGTCAATGCCTGGACTGTGACAGGATCCAGTGATGACAAGGCGTTCTGAGTCACAGTCGGCCCCGTATTGACAATAACTTCTGTAATTGGAGGGGGTTGTATCTGTGTCTGTGACGGTTGCTGCATTTGCTGTACTATTGTCGTCTGAATAGTCTGTTTTCCGGCATCCGGTTGGGGGAGTGTCATAGTTTGCGCAGATGTTATCAGGCTTGTAGATGAAAATATTGAAGAATCCATTGTTCCCGTGAAAACTGGAGCGTTGACCGGTGCTCCTAACTGTACTGCCGGAGCCTGAACTTGCTGTTCACCTTGAACTATAGCTGGACCCTGCGGCTTTTGTTGAGCTAAACCCTGCGCCGGTTGATCACCTTGTGCTTGAGCCTGTCCCTGTGCTGAAGCCTGACCTTGTTTTGGCTGATCACCTTGTGTCTGAGCCTGACCCTGTTGATCACTCTTGCCCTTATCTACACTACCCACTTCACTCTTTGCCTTTTCACCTTTACCCTTATCTCCACTGCCTTCTTCACTCTTTGCCTGTTCACCTTTGCCCTTGTCGCCGCCGCCTTCTCCACTCTTGGTCTGTTCACCTTTGCCCTTGTCGCCGCCGCCTTCTTCAACTTTTGCCTTGTCTGTCTTGCCTTCACCCTCTTTCTTTGACTCCGAAGGTGTAAATGACTTCTCCATCTCTTTCATCTGTGACTCAGATGCAGGCTTCGGCGTCTGAGGAGCTGTGGCCCTGGTAACGGAAGTCGTAGTGCCGGCCGGAACGCTCACCACCTGAGCAGGGAACTTCGGGTTGAAAACCGCCACAGTCCCTTCCTTGACCAGAACGCCTGTAATATTGTTGCTGAAATAAACAAAGAAATGCGTGCCCCTTACGCCGGCTACGGCATTCGGTGTGTGAATCTCAAACTTAAACGTGCTTTTCATGCCCGCAAGTTGTTTCTTCATATCAGAGTTGATTATTGCCTGGACCTTTCCCCTCGGCATCTTGATCACGCCCGGTCCGCCGCCGTCATATTCACTTATATCTATCCTGCTCTTTTCAGTGATCCTGAGTATGTTTCCGTCGTTAAAGGTTATCTCAGCTTTGGCCTTGCTCTTGGTCCTGACCACGTCTTTTACCGAAAGATCATCATTTAATTGGGCCGCTATGGCGGGCAGATTCCCCCCTCTTAAAATATCTACATCGCCTTCTACGCTTGTAAGTTTCGCTACAAAAGAGGTCTCTGCCGCCTGACCGACTAAAGTCGGCAGGATAAACAAAGAGAAGACAGCAAGGCATGCCATAAACAGACCTAACCGGCTAATGACCGACGCGCGACTATTCCTAAAAAGAATGATGTCCCTGGATGTAGATTGATTTATCATGGCTCCCTCCTGAAATACGCTTGAAATGGCATAACACGTTCATAATATTAAGAATACTCCCTCAGACCCTTGCGGTCAAGGTAATTTTACCGTTAAATATCAAAACGAGTATTCCAGCCCCAAAGAGAACTGGTTCCGGGAATAGTCATACACAGCAAAATTGGAATGCGCCCTTGTAAATGTATAATTCAGGTTCATGTTCAACACCTTTGTCACTTCCCATAATATCCCGCCGGATGCAGTATAAGTCTTGTCTAATCTCTTCGAGGGCTCATCAGGAAAACCAGGGCCATGCGAAGTGCCGGTAAAGCTATTTACATTTCCATATTTCTGAACGTATGCATCGCCGTTTAACATCAGGTTGACCTTATCCTCAAGAGGCAGCAGCAACCCCATGCTCACGCGGCTCCCCCTGTTGTCCCAGTTAATCCCCTTGGCATCATCTATCGAATACTCATACTTCAGGTTGAACATGCCCTTGCCTTCCTTTATAGGGTATACATATCCCGCAGTAAAGTTGTAGATATCCCCATCCCTTTCCTCATCAGGGTCTGCGGATGGCTTCACCATGCCCCTTTTGGCATAGCCGGCCCCAAGTTGCCATATCATTCCTCCGGCAGTCGCAATGCTAACCGTAGGCTTGACCGACATCATCTCCATGTACCGATGCTCATTAAGCCATACATAGTTATAGCTCACAGGCGCAGTAAACGCTCCGCCCTTGAAGTTGCAACCCGGCGTCAGGGTCAGGGTCTGCGACAACAGGTCATACTTGTAAGCGTACACCCCGAAATAGTTGTTCGTATAAAAATTATACTGAGCAGTGTAAAACCAGGACCCCTCAAATAGAGGACTGTAATCTATCCTCGCTGTGTTGAATATCGAAAAGCCTGACTTGCCCGGGAGGTCGTCTATGCCGGGGCCGATTGAGGAGGACGGCTTCGATATTATGTTTGTGTCATACTGGTCTCCGACCCCTACGCTGAATCGCCACTTCCTGTACTCTGCCAGGGACTTTGCAAGAGCTGTTTCGTATTCCTTCGCAAATGACCCCAACTCGGAGTTCGGGTTAACTGCTATGACCGCCTTGAGGCTCTTGAGCGCATTACTGAGCCGCCTATCATTGGCGTAAGCCATAGCTATCTGAAAGTCGGCCGCCTGCTGCAGTCCCATGTCCAATCCCTTTGCCTTTGTAAAGGCATCAATAGCGTCCTTGTTGTCACCTTGTTTTAGCATTATCAGGCCCCTCAGAAAGGCCACGTGCGCAGGCTTTATGCCCAGGGCATCCGCCTTGTCGGCCCATTGTTTGGCCTCCCTGAATTCATTCAGGTTATAAAGCATCTCTATTAACTCCACATAAGCTTCCTTCACCGGAGGCGCGAGCGTGGCAGCATCTCTGTAATTGGTTGCAGCTTCACGGTAATTGCCTATCTGCTTGTAGGTCAGCCCCAGGTAAAAGGCCGCAATAGAGGACTTGGGATCAGCCTGGCGCGCCTTATTCAGAAATGACAGGGCCTCCTCGTAGTTCTCCTTCTGATATTGGGCCATGCCTTGTTCAAGGTCTCCCCCGGCTGCGCGGCCAAATACAGGGAATATCATTATCAGCAGAAAAACAATCCCTAAAACGCCAGCCAGTTTCAGTCCGAGTTTTTTCATCTTATACCTTCCGGATAAATTTATTTGCTGTGGATACGCACCTATTAAAAAGTATACTCCATTAATCTTTTATATTCAAACTCGAAACGCTATGATAAACGCACTATCAGCCTAATGAAGCCATATATGTTTTTTGTCATTCCGGCTTGTCGGGAATCATTCCGAAAAACAAAAAGGATTCCGGACAAGCCGGAATGACAGACACTGGAATCGCTCAAATTGGGGAATAGATCTTCAGGATATAAAACCGGATTTCATGAGGGCCTCCATCAACGCACCGTCTCCGCTTTTTGCATCTCCCTTTGAGAAAGAGAGAAAGCGGGCCACGTATTTGGCCAGTATGTCCGGCTCAAGGTTGACCGTCTCCCCCACGCCCTTAAAACCAATAGTAGTCATGGCTGATGTGTGCGGGATTATGACCACTGAAAAGGCGTCCTTCAGCACGTCCACCACTGTGAGGCTTATCCCGTCCACCGCAACCGAGCCTTTCTCCACGAGAAACCTCAATACACATACGGGACACTCGATTTCTATCTTCTCCGCAATGCCTGTCCTGGTCCTTGATCGAATCTTCCCCACATCTTCCACATGACCGGTAACAAAATGGCCGCCAAGCCTTGAGTCGGGCCTGAGCGAAGGTTCCAGATTCACCTTGTTCCCCTTTTTGAGCGTCCCGAGGTTAGTGCTTTTGAGGGTCTCTTCCGAGACGTCGAAGCAAGCTGTCCGGTCTTCCAATTGAACAACAGTCAGGCAAACACCGTTTATAGCAATACTGTCTCCGTTTGCAGCTCCGGCAAGGGTCTCCCGTCCCCTAATAGACAGCCTCGCACCCTTATTTCGCTTAACCAGGGAAACCACTTCACCCAGTTCCAATATCAGACCGGTAAACATCTATCTGAGTACCCGCCCAAGCCTGCCGAATCTTGGCATGGTTTTCATACTGTCCCACGACCAGTAAAGGACCAGGGCCTTGCCCTTCAGTTCCTTAATATCAACATATCCCCAATAACGGCTGTCATAGCTCTGGTCCCTGTTGTCGCCCATGACGAACAGCTTGTCTTTGGGAACGAGAAACGGACCAAAGTTGTCCCTCGGATCAGCGCCGTCAGGCCTCAGGCTGTTGTCCGTATGCTGAACATAAGGTTCGGCAACGGGCTTGCCGTTTACATATATTATTTTATCTCTCTCTTCCACCGTGTCTCCTTCCGCGCCTATGACCCTTTTTATGAAATCACGGCTCTCATCCTCGGGATATTTGAATACTACAATGTCGCCCCTTCCGGGCTTCCTCAGGGCAAAAATGCGCTTGTCCGAAAACGGCAGCTTTGTGCCGTATATGAATTTGTTCACCAGCAGGTGGTCTCCCACCAGCAAGGTAGGTATCATGGAGCCGGAGGGTATCTTGAACGCCTGAATTATGTATGTCCTTATTACCATGGCCAGCAACAGGGCCGTACCGATAGCCTTGGTATATTCCCATACCTTGTTCTGCTTCATCTTTCTCCCTTCACTCTTTTGCCTGTAGTACTGAAAGGAAGGCCTCCTGGGGGATCTCCACCTTCCCTATCTGTTTCATGCGCTTCTTGCCTTCTTTCTGTTTTTCGAGCAGTTTCCTTTTACGTGTAATGTCGCCGCCATAGCATTTGGCCAGGACGTTTTTCCTGAGCGCCTTGATGCTTTCCCTCGCTATGATCTTGCCCCCTATGGCCGCCTGAATAGCTATCTCAAACATCTGTCTCGGTATGACCTTTCTGAGCCTTTCGGCTATCAGCCTGCCCTTGTAATATGCCCTTTCCTTGTGCACGATAAGAGACAGGGCATCCACAGGCTCGCCGTTCAGGAGGATATCGAGCTTCACAAGGTCAGACTCCATATAGCCCAGGAACTCGTAATCCATTGATGCATAACCCTTTGAAACAGACTTGAGGGTGTCGTAGAAGTCCCAAAGCATTTCGTTCAGTGGCAGTTCATAGGTGACTATTATCCTGTCCTTGCCGATAAAGGAGAGGTCCTTCTGTGTGCCGCGCTTGTCCTGGCAGAGTTCCAGTATCCGACCCACGTAAGGCTGCGGGACAAATATGGTAATCTTGACAAATGGTTCTTCTATCTTGAGATATCGGTCCGGGAGCTTGCTGGGGTTATCCATATAGTGTTCATCCCCGTCCATGTCCGTTATCCTGTATATCACGGTGGGAGCGGTAGTTATCAGGGAAAGTTCAAACTCCCGTTCAAGCCTCTCCTTGATTATCTCCATGTGAAGCAGGCCCAGAAACCCGCACCTGAAACCAAAGCCCAGGGCTGTAGATGTCTCGGGTTCATAGGAAAAGGAGGAATCGTTCAGCCTCAGTTTTTCAAGTGCGGACTTCAGGTCTTCGTACTGGTGGGTCTCTATCGGATAAAGGCCGCTGAAGACCATCGGCTTTATCTCCTTGTAGCCTGCAAGGGGCTTGTCAGCCGGTCTTGCCGAGTCTGTTATCGTATCGCCGATTTTTGTGTCTCCAACCGTCTTGATGCCGGCAATGACATACCCAACCTCTCCTGCCGAGAGTTGGGATATTTCCTCCATCTTCGGGGTGAAGACCCCCACCTTGGCCACCTCGCAATCCCTTCCAGCAGCCATGAGTCTTATCTTCATGCCCGGTCTTATCTTCCCGTCAAAGACCCTGATCAGGATGATGACCCCCTGGTAATTGTCAAACCATGAGTCAAACATGAGCGCCCTGAGAGGCCCTTCCGCATCGCCTGCCGGCGGAGGAATCTTCCTGACGATCGCCTCCAGTATCTCCTTTGTGCCTATCCCTTCCTTGGCGCTGGCCAGGATGGCCTCTGAGCAGTCTATGCCGAGGGCGTCTTCTATCTGCTCCATGACCCTTTCGGTTTCAGCGCCCGGCAGGTCTATCTTGTTGATGACAGGTATTATCTCGTGGTTATGGTCACTGGCCAGATAGGTGTTGGCCAGGGTCTGGGCCTCCACGCCTTGGGTGGCGTCCACAATAAGAAGGCTGCCCTCGCAGGAGGCAAGGCTCCTTGATACTTCATAGGAAAAGTCCACGTGGCCCGGTGTGTCTATGAGGTTAAGAATATAGGCCTCGCCGTTGTCAGCCGTATAGTACAATCTTACGGCGTGGGCCTTGATGGTGATGCCCCGTTCCCTTTCGAGGTCCATGGAGTCCAGCACCTGCTCGGTCATCTCCCTTGAACTGAGCGCCCCGGTATACTCCAAAAGCCTGTCTGCAAGAGTGGATTTGCCGTGATCTATGTGGGCGATGATCGAGAAATTTCTTATATTTGAAGACATAGTCTATTGACCGAAGGCATCAAACACCAGTGCAGCAGCCCCAATCAGGCCGGCATCGTCGCCGAGTGACGAGGGGATGACGGATACGCTGCTGTAAAGCCCCTTGAGAGTTCTTTTCTCGGCCTCATTAACAGCTGCATCCACATATATGTTCCATGCCCCCGAAAGCCCGCCGGCCAGGATAACGGCCTGTGGACTCAGGATGTTTATGACGCTCGCAATGCCGGCGCCGAGGCTCTTGCCCGCCTCCCTGAGCGCGGTCCTCGCCAGGACATCACCATCCAGCGCAGCCTTATAAATATCTTCTGCGTTAATCTTGTAAGGATTTCCATTGTATAATTCCTTCATGCTGCTCAGTGCGCCTTTCCCCAGTTCCGTGACAACGTGACCTATCACTGCGGTGGCCGAGGCATAGACCTCAAGGCAGCCGACGTTTCCGCACGAACAGGGCGCGCCATTGGCATTGATGCTTATATGGCCTATCTCCGCCGCCACCGGAAGCAGTCTGCCGCCAAGCACTATGCCTCCGCCTATGCCCGTGCCGAGGGTGAGCAGAACAAAATTATCCAGTTCCTTGCCTGCCCCGGCCTTCTTCTCGCCATAGGCAGCCGCATTGGCATCATTTTCAACAACAACCGCAGGTCCGTATCGTTCCATGAGACCTGACTTCAGGTTCAAGCCGTTAAGGCTTCGTATGTTGGGCGATTGCAACACCACCCCGCTTCGTGGATTTATCAACCCTGCCACTGCAACCGCAGTCCCGCACACTTCCCCCTCATGGTCGGAACACAGGGTGTCCGCAAGACGATAAAGTACTGAAAGCGGCTCCGTACCCGTGGGTTCCTTCAGTTTTTTCTTTACACGACCTTCCCTGTCAACAAGGGCCGCCCTTATATTCGTACCGCCCATATCAACGGCAACAGCATATTTGTCAGGCATATTTTTTTCTCCTTCGGTCAGGGCTTATTATGAGGTGTATGACCGCTGAAAATATCAGGTAAATATTATACCAGACCAGCGGGGATTAAAAACAAATTGGACAAAGTGAAAATTTGAAAATTCCCCCTTAACAAAGGGGGACACAGGGGGTTGTAAAACGCAGCGGGAGCGAAAGCATACAGCCACAACCCCCTCACCCCCTTTTTTAAGGGGGAATAACAGCTATATCCCCAGATACCATTTTATTATAGATTGCCCGAGAAAAAGCGTGATGACTGCGCCAAGGGAAAGAAAGGGTCCAAAAGGTATCTTTGCCTCCCTGCCTTTACCCTTAAATGCCATAAGGAATATACCGGCAACGGAACCCGCCAGACTGCCGGCAAAGGTGGTAAGCAGGACCGCCTTCCACCCCATGAATGCGCCTACCATCGCCATCATCTTTATGTCGCCGCCTCCCATGGCATCCCTCTTCGTCATTACTCCGCCGATCAGGGCGATCAGATAAAAAAGCCCGCCTCCTGCAAGCAGACCAGCCAGAGAGTTCACCACGCCGACAATCGGCCGTGCGTAATAAGAGGACTGAACAGTGAAAGGGTCAGGCAGGATGAAGGCTGCCCCGAGAACCCCGAGGACAATACCTGGCAGGGATATAACATCGGGGATTATCTGAAAGTCCAAGTCTATAAAGGTTATCACAATCATGGCCGAGACAAAGGCAAAGAGAAGCGGCAGTCCCCAGATGGCGCCGAAGTGAATGAAAAGCAACCAGTAAAACACGCCGTTGAGCATTTCTACCAGAGGGTACCTGAGGGATATCTTACCGCCGCACCTTCTGCATTTGCCCCTGAGCAGCAGGAAGCTCAGGACGGGGATATTGTCCCACGGCATGACTGGCGAATTGCAGGCAGGGCAGGCCGAGCCGGGCCGCACGATAGACAGACCACGAGGGAGTCTGTAAATGCATACGTTTAAAAAAGAACCCACTGTGAGACCAAAGATGAATGATATTGTCTCAAATAAGTATGGCTTCATGTAACAATCCTGCTAATCTCCGATGCCTTATCAACTATTTCCTTTATTTCCGGATCAAGCCTCTCCAGCTCCTTCAAGGCCTCGGTCACTTCGCTGCGGGCATAAATATTCCTGTTCTTGCCCCTGAGTTCATATACTTCCAGTCCTATACCCATTAATAATTCATCCCTTCTCTTTTTCAGTTCTTCAGACCTGTAGAGCAGCTTGAAGACCGTCAGCTCAATACGCACCCTTTCGGAAAACAGGTTAGCAAACCACCTGATCTTCTCAACAGCATTTTCCAAATCCTTCTTGATCCTTGAAAACATAGCGCCTCCCCGGAAAATCGAATGCCGGAATCAATTAAAATGATAGAAACAATATAACACAAGCAGGAGTCGTATACAACAATAATAAGCTATGCTGGCAGAGCGCCCGGCGACAATGAGCGAACATGTTATGACTTGTTTGATTTGCTGCTATCATTTCGTTAGGTGCTCTTAATAAGTCGCCGACAACTTCAGATGCACAAAGCCGTCCCCCTTGCTCCTGCTGCTTGCTCCGGGCATGAGCACATATCCATAGTCGGCCGAAACCATCACGTCCTTGCCAAGATTCAACCTTGTCCCCACTCCCGTTGATGCTATCTTGTCCCCATCCGACTCCCCGGGTAGTGGGTCTATCTTTTCAACCTCTCCCCTGTCGAAAAACACCAGCATTCGCCACTGTACCCTGTCGGATTTAATCAGGTCCGGAGTGTATAGCTCATGAGTGAAGGAATAACCCCAGTCCCCAGATACCTCACGTTCACGAAAACCCCTGCCTGACGTTGACCCGCCAACCCCAAACTGCTCCCCCGGCACAAGGGGTTTATCCGTATATTGCCCCGTCAGGTTAAATACCGCTTGCCAGCCTTTTGGAAACATATATCCCCAATTTGCCCCGGCCTTGAATACCACGTAATTCTTAGTCGCCCCGGCCCTCACCTTCTTTATGTGCTCATCATCGTCCCGGCCGTCTATGGACAAGGGGATATTCTCAATAATGGTCAGATAGCCCCCAAGCACTGTCGTAGCCGTGCTCCATGAGCCGGTATAAGTCATGCTCACCGGATGAACAGTGACGTCATTGCCAAGCTGGATGCCGGTCAGACTTACATTGTTTTGATAGACCCTGTAGTCAAGGGCTGAGGTCACCTTGTGCTCATAGTCCCCTATCCTCTTCAGGTTATTGTTATACCTGATTCCGTACACCTGACCCTTGCCGCTTACCAGGAGATCATAAGTGCCCGCCTTCACAGTCCCCGAGTCAACATCCGAGTATGCGGCCATAAATTCAAGGGAGTCTCCCGTTTCATACAGCGGCACCCTGTACCCTGCGCTATAAATGCCGACCTGTGAGGGCTTCTCAAAAGAGGTCATGTACTGGAGTGTCAGCATATGGTCAAGGTTGAAAAGATTGGTGTGCTGAAACAAAAATCCAAGGCGATAAACCCCTGTCTGCTTGTCTCCGGTATTGTCCGAAGACAGACTGAATTTCCACGGCCTTTCATCCACAACCTTAAGCGTGGCATTTATCGTATCTTCCTGATCGCCGTTTTGAAGGCTGAGTTCGGTCTTTTTGGAAGGACTCTCATTGGCAGTCCTCAAACATGATGATACTGCATCCACATTAGGCGTCTTGCCCTCAACAAGGCCGGGAACGCTTCTTCTGATGTTGGCTGTATCAAAATAGCGGTTGCCCGTAACAGTCACCATGTTTAGCTTCGTCTCTATGACCTTCAGGGTTATGACTCCCCTTTCAAGCTCCTGTTCAGGCAGAACGACCTGGACTGTATTGAATCCTTTTTGCCTGTACGCCTTCTCTAGGGTCTCAATGGCATTTTGGACCGTGCCGAAGTCCTTGTGCTTGCCTGTAAAAGGCCTTAAGAGCAGTGTTGCCTCAGACTCGGTAAGTATGAAATTGCCGTCAAGGCGATATTCAGTGATGTCAAACAGAGGAATCACAACCTCTTCAAGGGCATGGGCCGATGAGGCGCTATATAAGAAAAGGCATAGAAATAATGCGAAGAAAAACAGCCGGATCTGCCAAGACTTTTCCGATGCGTCATTGATCAAAGTTGTCAATGTCTACCGCACAGTGCAGTTGACGTTCTTTGTCTCACCCTCAGCTGCCCCTCCCTTTGCACTGGATGGCGGTGCTACGGCAGGGGGGACGCTGAAATTGAGCCCCGGGTTGCCCGGCAATATCACAGGCGGGGCGTTTACATGCTGCACATAGGCATATTGGCCGGTATTGATATGTTGAATCCCGGCGTTTGTCTTAATGGAAATCGCGCCGTCTGATACAAAGAGATAAAGACCCGCTGTCAGAGAACCGCAGTTGCCGGAGCAGAGTTTGAGTTCATAGATGGTGCCCCTTATGCCTACTACCCCGTTTGGGGTGATTGTCTTATAATGCTCGGGGTTCATTTTTCCTATCTTCCCGGTTATAGATCGCAGACCACCCTTTGTCAGGTTAAAGGTCGCCTTGACCTTTTCGGGTTTTTCCTGCTCAAAGGCGTATTCTTCCACTGCCAATTGTGAATCAGGTCTCAGAGTGACATCTCCGCCGTCCGTGAATTTGACCCGGGCATATGTATTTTTTTCCGTTACGAGTATGTCCCCCTCCTCAACCACAGACTTAGGGGCCAATACCTTGGTAGTGCCGTCTGCCTTTTTCGCAAACAGGGGACCGCTTAGATGCGTAACCGTCCCGATAGGGTCTCCCGCAAAGACTGGACCACTCAGAAGCAGTGCGAAAATTAATGCAAAAAGGCTAATTGCAAAACTGCTTCTTAGGAGGTGCGTCGCTCTTTTTATCATCATCAGACTTCTTGTCTCCCTTATCCTTTTTGTCGTCCTTCTTGTCATCCTTTTTATCATCGTCTTTCTTATCTTCGTCCTTTTTATCCTCAGATTTCTTGTCCTCAGGTTTCTTGTCGTCTGACTTCTTGTCATCTGATTTCTTCTCTTCAACCTTCTTGTCCTCAGGTTTCGCGTCATCCTTTGCAACCGCTTCTCCGGTGCCCTTGCTATCCTGAGAGGTCTTCTTCTCCGAAGACTTCCCACCACCCTCTGTCGAACCGGCAGTGGAGGTTGAAGACTGTTGTTCCCCAGTCTGAGATGCAGGTTGCGATGCAGGCGCTTGCTTTTGTTCGGTTATCTGAGTGCTGCTCGCTGCTGGCGCAGGTCCGACAGACCTGACTACACCAAGGCCGGTGTCAACCGCGCCGATATTGTCTATTATGATTGATCCATTGCCGCTTGCTCCTAAACTTGTGACCTTCCCGGTATTACTGATCTCGACCGAACCGTTACCGTTAACCAGGCTGAATGAGCCCACACTTGTCCTTAGTGCCGAGCCCGACCCTATCCCCTTGCCTGCCTGAGCAGTCAAAGATGTTGCGGTTATACCTGCTGTATTGCCTGCGCCTTGCGTTATCATCCCTCCGGCAGTCAGGGTCAGTGTGCCGGTTGTAAGCGCTCCGGTCAGATTCAGGTTGCGGCCGGTAGTTATGGAATCCAAGGCCGTTGTTCCGCTCAGATCGTAATTGATTGTACCGCTACCTGCAGGAATATTGACTGCTGCAACGTTTGCCAGATCAGGGACAGCCCCTCCCTTCCAGTTCGCCGGATCGGACCAGTTGCCGCCGGCAGTACCTGTCCAATCAACACTGGCAAGGCGGGTGATTAATCCCGTGGGGTCGGATGAGACTGTTACGGTGTAGTTATTACCGCTATTGCCGTCATTGACTGTATAACCGCTATTTACGCTCAGGGTCTTGCCTGTAGCGACGTTCTTGTCCGCATAAGCCTCACTCAGACCGGTTACCGTGTCACCAGTCTGGACGCCGCTTACTGTCGGGACTGCCGCTGCTGTTGTACCGCCGTCGTAGGTTTTGGTATTAGTTACGGCGGTTATCGTCAACGGTGCTTTAGTAATATCGGCTGTTGTTATTGCCGTGAAGTTAACCGAATAATTGCCGGCATCCGTGCCGGATATGTTGACCCCGGTGATCGTTACTGTCTTGCCGGTCAAGGCGTTCTTGTTCGCATAATTCGCTACCGTGTAGCCGTCCGTCAGCACGTCGCCAGCCACCCGGTTGTCGCTCAAGGTGACCGTCGCTGCAAGAGTCCCGTCATAAACCTTGCTCTGGCCTGCTGCCGTTATTGTAAAGTTGGCCTTGTTAACTGTGTAGTCGCCGGTGACACCCGCAAAAGTGTAGTTGCCCGCGTCCGCTCCGCTCAGAGCACTTACCGATTGAATCCCGGAGTAGCTGTCAGCTTTCAGTTTCCCACTGGTGCTGGTATTACCTGCTGTATTCACTGCGACCCAGATCATCACCCGATATTGCATTAGTTAAGCTTGCTGTTCCATATACCAAAGCTGAACCATAGGTCGAACTCCCGGTTGTGATCGTACCGGTCAGTGCAAGAGGGTTGATAGTGCTCGTTGTGTCATCCACATAGCTGATAGCGTAGTTGGCTGTAACGTCGGCGTTGCTGCTGTCCTTGATCGTCAGACCCGTTGCCTTCACCGTCTTGATGCCGACTCCGGCATTCTTGTCCGTATATGCAAGAGATGCCGTAGTGTCCACTACCTCCCCGGCTACAGCTCCAACCAATATTCCCACTGTCGCACTGCCGGTTGCAGAGGTCGTACCGTCGTATGTCTTAACTACCTGCGGGGCCGTCACACTCAGAGGGGCTTTGCTGATCGTGCCTATATTGCCGGATACGGTAGTCGAATCAAGTGTGTACCCGTAAACAATCGCAGAGATGTTGGTTGCGGTCGCGGAAAGTCCGGTCACTGTTACCGTCTTCCCGGACAGCGCGTTCTTCGTGTCGTACGTTCCTGAGACCGGGTTATTGAGACTAACTGTATCGCCGTCAATCGCTCCGCTCAACGAATAGTTGCTCGCTGCCGGCGTTGCAACGTTAGTGCCGTCATAAGGCTTCACTACCGTGCCGGTAAGCGATGGGGTCAATGTCGGCGCGACGCTGTAAAGGAAACCGTTACCGCTTCCCAGAATTGTGCTGCCGTATGTAGTGTTGTATTGCTTGAAATTATAGGAAAGGCCGTTACGAGTGTCGTTTGCCGGATTTTGCGAGTATACCAGCCAGCGGCCATTGGATGCGGAAAGCGCCGAGGCGCCCGTATTATTGGTGAAGCTATTAGCTAAAATGACGAGGGCATCGCCTGAAGCAGTAGCGCTGACAACACCATTTAAGGTAATGCCTCCATTATTGGCCTGAAGTGTGACCTTGTTGCCGCTGAGAGCTCCGACGGTCAGGTTACCGCTTGTATGACTGACAGTCACATCGCCGCCTCTTGTCACAAGGCCTCCGGTCTGGTTAAAACTGTTAGTGACGGTAAGCGGTCCTGTGCCTCCGAGATTGCCGTTGCTCACAACAAGATTACTCAAGTTCAGAGCGCCTGCTCCATTCAGTGTGCCGCCCGCGATGGTGAGCATGGCGGAAGAACCGATAGTGGAAAGATCAGAGGAGCTGTTGCCCAGAGCAAGACTGCCTCCGGAGATGAGGAGATTCTCCTGGCTGGTTAGCGCAATGGCATTCCGTACGCCGTTTGAGACTGTAATGGTGTAGAGATTCGAAGGCCGGTCGATGATGACATATTCCGTCACTAAAGGCGCATGTCCCAGGCTCCAGTTGCTTGCAATGCTCCAATCGCCGTCAGCATCCACGTTCCAGTAATTGCTGGTCAGCACATTTGTAACATTAAGCGTAAGATTGCCGGCATTATAGCTGGGGTTAACGGTCATTCCAACCGAATTTGCATTGACAAACTGGCTGCCGCCAACCCGGCTTGCATAAGTCAGGATCGGATAGTTGTCTCCGACATTCTGGCTGTAAGGCGAAACACGGTTGATATTGAGAGTGCCGTCGAGGGTGACGGAGCCTGAAACAGCCAGCACATCGTAATTCCCGGCAGTAATGGAGCCGACTTCAGCGTCGAGCACACTGCCGGCACCCAGCACAAGGTTGCCGGTAATTGATAGTGTTCCCGTGGCGCCGGCGCCGCCGGGAGAGATGGCGCCGTTGTTGGTCAGTGTATTACCCGCACCGACGTTGATTGTACCGGAGCCGGACAATGTCCCCGTGCTGGTAAAGCCGCCGGTACGAGTGAATGTTGTGCCCGAGGCGACGTTGATCGTACCGCTGTTGGTGAAAGTCGTAGGACTGACATTCATCGTCCCGGCTGTCACACTCAGCGTTCCACTGTTGGTAAAGGCAGAAGGGTTGATCGTAAGAGTCTGTCCACCAGTGTTGCCGATGGACGTTCCCAACGTGGCCAGATGATGCACGGTCCCGGCAGGTTTGCCCCCATTGTCGTATCCGTTAAAGTACCAGTTGTACCCCCCCTTGTTGACCGTCACTCCGTTGCCCAGCGTCAGACCATTGAAGATGCTTAAGTCGCCGCTCGTCGTCAGGTTGCTCCCTATGGTTACGTTGTTCAGCCAGCCGTTGCTGATGCTTAAAGTACCCGCGTTTAGGGTCGCATTGCTCAAGGTTCCGTTCAGGCCAAGCGTACTCGCCAACGACACACCCGCTTTCTTCACATCAAGATTGCCATTCAGAAGGTTCACAGTGACACCGCTCGCTATGGACGCGCTACCCGCGTTGCCATAATCCAGCACGAGATTGAGCGGGGCATTGGTCGAACTGATGTTCTGGTTGATGGCTATGTTGTTTGCCGCTTGCAGCGTCAGCGATGTGGATGTGGTACCAGTCATGGCAAGTGGCGAGGAAACGGTAATGTTGCCTGCCTCCGCACCCGCGCCGGCGGTGCTGATAGTAACGCTGGTTCCGGCATTCAGCGCAGACAGAATCGTGGTGGCAGTAATGGTGGAGCCGGTGGCTGAGGGTGTCCATGTCCCCGAGGCGAATGCGCCGGCCGCATCGGCAGTCGCGGTATTGAACATGAAAAAGAAAAGCATAACCCACGCCAGCAGCCTGCTGCGTAACATAGTGTCTTGAGCTGTATTCCCAGCCACGTTATCTACTCCTCGCATTTGACAAAAAAGCCGATGTATAGTTAAATTTGGTTGTCGCAAAAGCAAATTGATGTGGATAAAAAGGAGATAATATGCTTAAAGTCAAGGCTGGTAAAAGCGACTTTATAACCTTTCCAAGAAAATTGATCAGCGAACTCGGATTGAGAGAGGGCGAAAAAGTGCGTGTAAACAGGAAAAAAGGGGTCGTGATCATCGCCAGGGAAAAAGAGGACTTCCTTGCGCTTGAAGGTTCGCTCAATAATGCCGACGTTGAGAAAAGCATAAAAGAACTCTCTAAGGACTGGCAAGCGTGGAAACCTCTGGAATCATTGTAGACACCGATATTATCATCGACTATCTCAAAAAGGCACAACCCGGAGCAGATATTCTTAAAAAACACTATCTCAGTACACGCATCAATATAACCTCTATTACCCTCTATGAACTGCTTTGCGGTGTGCAAAAAAGCGGAAATGAAAGGCTTATTAATAGACTTCTGCGCTATGTTACCGTTGTGCCACTTGATGAGGCCTCGGCGAGAAAGGCCGCCGCCCTTCATTATGCCCTCAAATGCAAAGGCATGGATATAGGGGTAAAAGACTCCCTGATAGCCGGTATTTGCGAAGCTCATAAACTCCCACTCCTAACCCGCAATATCAAACATTTCAGTCGAGTGCCCGGCATTAAACTTCTCCCCCTGAAATGAACATATCCATTCGGCTTCACTATCTCTTGCCGTGTTTCCTGTTAAATACATCAATCAGTTCTTCAGTCAGATCAAGTTTTTCAGCACCATAAGCCAGAGTATCAGTCCTGATGAAGATATAGTCGAATTTGTTTCTCGTAGCATATTCCTTTAGAACCGGCGCAAATTCATTGAGCACCTTTCCTGTCAATTCGGCATCATATACCTTCAGCTCATCCTGGTAGCCGCCAAGCAACCGCTGGAGTTCCCTTGCCTGAACTCCGTATTCCTTGTCCTTATCTATAATTTCCTGCGGAACCTTTTCTCCCTCTTTCAAGCCCTTTGCCTTTGCCTCAATCTCCTCTTTAAGTTTTTTAAGCCTTTCAGAGCGGTCGTTGATTTCATCCTGATATTTCTTTGCCCGATCCAGATACAGTTTGCGCATCTCCTTGCCCGCATCGCTCTGGGCCATAAGACGCTGCAGGTCTACATGGCCGATTTTGAGGTCCGCGGCCGCTGCTGATAAGGCAAACATGAAGATCGCTAAAAATACGGTTGTGATACGCATCATAATAGTGTTCCTCCCTGAGGATTTATTGTTGAATTGTATGTTATTGAGATTGAACTGCCAGCGTGATGGTCTGTTGACGGCAAGTCCTGTTCATCTCCGGTCAGCAAGCGCCGTCTTCCAAAGCTCAAGATATTCCCTCCTGTTCAACATCTGCTCTTTTTGTGTTGTGAGCCTACTTTCCGGGAAATCCTCTTCAGAGCGCTGAAGAGTCCTGAAAACACTGAAATCACCCCTATCCCCTCTCTCCCCGAATCGTGCAGGGGTAAAGCGGGATAGATAAAAAGTTTCCCGTAACGGTCTGCCTCAACAGTCCTATAGCATTTATTGTGCGGTCTAACTGCCATTTTCATGATGGCATTATAAATATGATGATATGATAAAATGATTTAGTTTATGATGTCTGTACGTAAATATTACGTATGCCGTTCTCTGGAGACATGACAACATGCCGCGTCTATCGCTGAAAGATCTTGAATTGATAAATATCGTTATTTCGGATATCTACGCAATAAGAGAGCCGGGAGAGTTCATCAAAAAACTCATTGCGGCTCTTAACAATCTTTTCTCATCCGATCTGCTCAGCTACAACGAATTCAATGCACAGTTCCGCATAACGAGGCTGTGCGCCGAATCGACGGACCACGAGAATTTCTCAAAAAAACATATGGCGGCCCTCAACGCCTATATGCCTACTCATCCCGGCTTTAGTATCGCCAACATAGATCGCTGCACCATGATCTCCGATCTGGTAAAACCTTCGGACTTCAAAAAATCAGCACTGTACAATGAGTATTACAGACACATGGATATTCAGACGCAGATGTTTACTGAGCTTCCGGGACCCTCAGGAATCAGACCTGTACTGGCGTTCAGCCGGAACAGGTACGGCTTTACCGAGGAAGAAAGGCTTATGTTAGGCCTGGTAAAGCCCCATATTATTAATGCCTATAGGAATGCACTGGAATGGGACCTTTACAAGACGTTCTCCAAAAGGGAGCGGCCCCCCCTGCACTTCACAAATTCGGCATTACGTTCAGGGAGGCAACTCTTCTTGAATGGGCAGCCGCGGGTAAAACCAACAAGGAGATCGCCTTTATACTCGGCATCAGCAGGAGGACTGTTGAAAAACACCTTGAGCGCATATATGAAAAGCTGGGGGTAAAAACAAAGATTGCCGCTCTGGCCATGATCATGAACTCCGACTGCCCTAAACACTGAAGACGATTAGATTTTACATCGGATGTTCGGCTAAAAAATGAGCCATCCCTTCAGCTAAAGCCCTGGGGTTCATGATTGGCAGTGCATGGGTCGCATTGGGCACGATTAACTCTTCAGCATGAGGGACCAATTGTCTTAAGCGGTTATGCCATCCCCTGTGTATGGGAGAACTCTCGCTGCCGGTCACCGCAAGCACAGGCTGACTGATGTGTCTGGCATCTTCGGCAGTAAAACTCCACCGCTTCAACTCCGGCAACTCCACCTGAAAAAAGGTGTCTACGTCTGCAAGTGCCTGTTTACAGGCATCATGCGGCAAAACAGCGTTGAGAGTCTGAGGATAATCAGGACCCATCAGACCGGAAAAGAACAAATCAAGCGTCTTCTCACTTTCCCCTCGTTCATAGAGATCTTTCAGATATGCGATCAAGTCCCAGAATTCTTTTCCCTCTATCAGGCAGGGCTCAAGCAGCATCAGGCTTAGCACTTCCCCAGGCGCATCAAGCGCCCATTGAAGCGCAATGGCAGCGCCGTAAGAATGATAGTGTAAGATCAATTCTGTAAATATGAAACAGGGTATGATCCTCAAGGGGTTAGCACAAATCTCTCAAAGAGAGAAAAGGAGGATCATACCCATGAAGAAGAGTTTATCAAAGAAGGCGAAAAA
>Ga0315281_10000872_pt1 | contig 43510 bp, 49 predicted proteins | sample YL17G07_0_MG_FD_204540 | JGI IMG/M metagenome (GOLD analysis project Ga0315281, IMG submission 204540) | Sediment microbial communities from Yellowstone Lake, YNP, Wyoming, USA - YL17G07_0 | ecosystem: Environmental > Aquatic > Freshwater > Lake > Sediment | place: USA: Wyoming | collected...
GCTTCGCGAACGAGGGATTTCATTTCGTCGAGTTCCGCCGCGGTGGGCGTCGCCCGCGTCGAGGCTTCCTCGCCCATCACCGCGCAGCGGATGGTGGAATGCTGCGCCAGCACCGCGACATTGGCACAGGGGCCGATGCGCCGGACCTGCTCGAGATAGCCGCCAAAGGATTCCGCCCCCCAGCGCACCCCGCCTTGCAGCGCGGCGAGGTCCATGCCCTCGACCACCGAAAGATTGCGCAGCACCGTGTCGCGCTGCGCCGCCGGGCACGGGGCGATGCCGAAACCGCAATTGCCCATCACCGCGGTGGTCACGCCCAGTGCGGGCGACGGCGAGAGGCTGCGGTCCCAGGTGACTTGCGCGTCGTAGTGGGTGTGGACATCGACGATGCCGGGCATCAGGCACAAGCCTCCGGCATCAATGACTGTTTTGCCTGAAGCGCCCGTCTTTCCCGTTGCGGAGATTATCCCGTCCCGGACGGCAACATCCCCGGTGAAGGAGGAACCCAGGCCGTCGTAAACCGTCGCGCCGCGGATCAGCAGGTCGTGCGGGCGGCTCAATTGATGACCCGGTCGGCGCGCTCCAGCAGGGCCTTGGGAAACGAGATCGCCAGCCCGAGCGCGGCGCGCCGGTTGATCACCAGCTCGAAACGGTTCGAGCGCTCCACCGCGATGGCGGCCGGCGGCGCGCCCTTCAGGATGCGCTGGGCGATTCCCGCGGCGCGCCGGTGCGATTCGCCGACGTCGACGCCGTAGGTCAGCACCGCGCCCGCCTCGGCCCATTCGACGCGGTGCGCGACGAGCGCCATGGCGTTGAGCGCGGCGAGGTTCGCGACCTCGAACCGGCGCCCGATGAGCGCGAACGACGGCGTGATTTCAGTCGCGACCAGGCCGTCGCGCTTGAACGTGGCGAGGATTTTCGCCACCGCTTCGAAATTCGTGAACTCCGCGCTCACCAGCTCGAGGCCCGCGGCGCGCGCGGCCTTCTCGTGCGCCGCCCTGCGGCTCTTCATTTCCGGCGCGCCGCGGTCGAACACCGCGCCAAGACGTTTCACCGCGGGCAGCGCCTCGCGCACCAGCTCGAAACGCTTCGCGGCCGCGTCTCCCGCGACCTGGAAAACGCCCGTCGCGTTGCCGCCGGGCTTGGCGAAAGAGGCGACCAGGCCCGCGGCCACCGGGTCCGCCGTGGCCGCGAACACCACCGGCAGGGAAGTGGTTTCCTTGAGCACCGCCGCGGCCAGGCTCGCGGTGGTGGCGTAGATCAGGTCCGGCTCGCGGCCCGCCGCCAGGCTCGCCATCGTGCCCAGATACTCCCGCGTGCCCTTGCCCGAGTGCCGGTCGTAGATGACGTTCCTGCCTTCGACCCAGCCGAGGCGCGCCATCTCCTCGAAGAACGGCCGCATCGAAGGCTCGTCGTCGTCCGAATCGCCGGCAAAGAGCACCGCCACCGTCGGCGTCTTCGCGGCCTGCGCGAAGCCGAGGCGCGGTGCGACCAGCGCACCGAGTGCGCTCCAGCCCACGGCGCCGATCGCGCCCAGCAGGATCCTGCGCTTGCTCATGCCGCCCATCTCACCATCCTTCGAGCACCAGTTTGCCGATGACGTGGCCCTCTTCGAGCATTTTATGCGCGCGCCTCACGTTGGCGGCGTCGATTTTGCCGAGATTCTGCGCCAGCGTGGTTTTCAGCACGCCCGCCTCGATCAGCCCCGCGGCTTCGTCGAGCAGCGCGTGCTGCGCCGCCATGTCGGGCGTCTGGAAGGTGGAGCGCGTGAACATTCCCTCCAGGCACACCGTGATGCTCTTGTCGTGCAGGATCGCGAGATCCACGGGCCTGGCGGTGCGCACGATCATGCCGATCCTGCCTTGCGCCTTGGTCATTTTTGGAAAGGCGTTCCAGTAGGAATCAGAAGATGAAAAACACAGAACGAAATCGTATTCCCCTTCGATGGGCTTCGCGTGGTCCACCGTCTCGTCGGCGCCCAGTGCCTTGCACCACGCGATCGATTCGGGCCGCGACGCGCTCGCGGTCACCTTGAGGCGCGCGAGCTTCTTCGCCAGCTGGATGGCGATCGAGCCCACCCCGCCCGCGCCGCCGAGGATCAGCACGCTCTTGCCGGCCGCATTTTTCCCGTCCGCGCCGGTTTTCGAGATTCCCATGCGCTCGAACATCAACTCCCACGCGGTGAGCGTGGTCAGCGGCAGCGCCGCGGCCTGGGCAAACGACAGCGTCGCCGGTTTGCCGCCGGCGATGCGCTCGTCCACGAGGTGAAACTGGCAGTTCGCGCCCTGCCGGATCACGCTGCCCGCGTAGTACACCGGGTCGCCGGGCCTGAACAGCGTGCAGTCCGGGCCATGTCCCACGACCACCCCCGCCGCGTCCCAGCCGAGGATCTTCGGCGTCGTTTCCACCAGGTCTTTGGGCGCCCGGCGCTTGGTGTCCACCGGGTTGACGGAGATCGCCTTCACCTCCACCAGCAGGTCGTGGCCCGTGGCGACAGGCGTATCCACCTCCAGGTCGAGCAGCGACTCGGGATGGTCGATCGGGAGGTACTTGTAGAGTCCCACGGCTTTCATGGCGTTCCCCTGTAACCCGACTCGCGCTGGTGGCGGATTGCCACGACGCGAACCTCATTTTGCACCCGCGCCGGTCAAGGCGCGCGCAAAAAAAAAGCCCGGCCTGAGCCGGGCTTCTACCTCCAGGGGAATGCGGCGTGCTTACTTCTTGTCGCCGCCCTTGCCCTTGCCTTTTCCTTTGCCCTTACTACAGCTCGACTAACGCGGCGCGCGCCAATCGGAGGACAGGGGTTGGAATCTCTTATTCGTTCCCGGCGCTACCGCAGGGCGCGTTCTTACTTCTTGGCTTCGGCTTTCTTCTCGCCCTTCGTGTCGGCCTTGGCCTTCTTGTCGGCGGCCTTCTTCTCCGCGGCGGCCTTCTTGTCGGCTGCCTTCTTCTCTTGGGCGGCCTTCTTGTCGGCGGCTTTCTTCGCGGCGGCGGCTTTCTTGTCGGCGGCCTTATGCTCCGCCATGGCCTTCTTGTCCATCTTTTCCATCTTGGCTTCGGCTTTCGCCGGGGCGGCGGCCGGAGTTGCCGGGGTTGCCGGGGCTGCCGCCTTCGGGGCCTGCGCGAATACGGCACCGCTGAACGCCAGCGCCACTACGGTTGCGATGATTTTTTTCATGGAGTGTCCTGTAGTGAGTTGAGGGAAATCTTTGCTGCACGTTTAACGCGCCACCCGGCAAAGGGATGACATGAGGTAAAATCCCAAACAAATCATACGGTTCCCCATGTCCACGCCCGCCAAGAAGGCGCCCCAGGCCGCCTCCACCAGCAATTTCATCAAGCAAATTGTTGAAAGTGATTTATCCACTAAAAAACATTCCTCCATACGGACTCGGTTCCCCCCCGAGCCCAACGGCTACCTGCACCTCGGCCACGCCAAGTCCATCCTGCTCAACTTCGGCCTGGCGAAGGAGTACGGCGGCGCCTGCAACCTGCGCTTCGACGACACCAACCCGGAGAAGGAAGAGCAGGAGTACGTGGACTCCATCGTCGAGTCCGTACAGTGGCTCGGCGCCGACTACGGCGGCAAGGCGCTCTACGCCTCCGACTACTTCGACTTCATGTACCAGTGCGCCGAGCACCTCGTCACCTCCGGCAACGCCTACGTCGACAGCCAGTCCGCCGACGAGATGAAGCACAACCGGGGCTCCTTCACCGAGCCGGGAAAGGATTCGCCTTTCCGTTCCCGTTCTTCTTCCGAAAATCTGGAATTGCTCGGAAAAATGAAAGCCGGCGAATTCCCCGACGGCGCCCACGTCCTGCGCGCGAAGATCGACATGCGCTCGCCCAACATCAACCTGCGCGACCCGGCGCTCTACCGCATCAAGCGCGGCACCCACCACCGTACCGGCGACAAATGGTGCATCTACCCGATGTACACCTACGCCCACCCGATCGAGGACGCGGTCGAGAAAATCACCCACTCCATCTGCACCCTGGAGTTCGAAGACCAGCGGCCGTTCTACGACTGGCTGCTCGGCAAACTCGCCGACGGAGGATTGCTCGAGCGCCCGCTGCCGCAGCAAATCGAATTCGCGCGCCTGAACCTGACCCACGTCGTTTTATCCAAGCGCCTGTTGATCAAACTCGTCGAAGGCGGCCACGTCGACGGCTGGGACGACCCTCGCATGCCCACCCTCGCCGGCGCCCGCCGCCGCGGCTACACCGCCGAGGGCTTCCGCCGCTTCGCCGAGCGCATCGGCGTCTCCAAGGCCCACCAGATGATCGACTACTCGATCCTGGAGGACTGCATGCGCGAACACCTCAACGAAATCGCCCCCCGCCGCATGGCCGTCCTCGACCCGATCAAACTGGTGATCGAAAACTACCCCGAGGGCCAGGAAGAACTGATGGATGTCCCCAACCATCCCCAGAAGCCCGAATGGGGCAAGCGCCAGGTCCCCTTCTCCCGCGAACTCTGGATCGAGCGCGACGACTACACCGACTCCCCGCCCAAAGGCTACTTCCGCCTCTCACCTGGCGCAGAAGTCAGGTTGCGCTACGGCTACGTCGTGAAATGCGAGGGATGGCACAACGGCATCGTCCGCTGCACCTACCACCCCGACTCCAGATCAGGCACGCCCGGGGCGGACAAGTACAAAGTGAAAGGCAACATTCACTGGGTAAGCGTCAAGCACGCACATGAAGCGCAGGTACGGCTTTATGACCGCCTATTCAAACTACCGAACCCTGAGGGGATTGAGCATTTGAATCCAGAATCTAAGAAGGAGATCACCGCTCGGCTCGAACCAGCACTACGCCAGGCGAACGCCAGCGAGCAGATTCAGTTCGAACGGCACGGGTACTTTGCTCTTGATAAAGCTACCGGCGTAACGTTCAATCGAACCGTTACACTTAGAGACTCGTGGAGCGCTCCAAAATAGCGTTTTAGCAAAAATTATTGTGGGCGCGAGTTCGATTCCCGCCGTCCCACCAGATGAACGTCCAAAGGGGTTCAGAGAAGGCCCCTGACGAGAGGCCTTAGGCCGGCGCTTTGGTCCACGAAAATGCACGCTTGCATGAAGTTCCTTTAGGCGGCATTCTCGGGCCAAGGGAAGAACTCAAGAATAAGAGCGCATGAGTCAACTGCTCATTCAGCCCAGCGGCTTGACGAGATAAAGGCGTGGACCGTCGAAGACCTTGATGCCGCGGGCCAGCTCGAAGGTATTGCTCTTTATTGAGGCCGCGTCACGAAACTTGTCCAGGGCTGTGAGCAAATCCTCATTGGATTTCGCCTCGGGCATCCCATTCTTGCGACCGCCGGTCTTCTCCAGCACGACTAGCCCTATCCCGGCCTCCTTCGATACGCTCGCCTTTCCAGTCACTTTCGCTTCCCTCCCCTGCGACCAGCTGTTGAGCGTCTGACAGAGCCGGCTCGTGTAGCGGTCTCTATCCTCAGGCGTGCTCGGCTCGATCGCAGGAATGAACACGGCGTGAGCGCTCGGCCGAAAGCTCTCAAAGGCGAGCCGCACGGTATCCTCAATCAGGACTCGCTCAGTCGAGGCCACATCGAAGTACTCGTAGATCAGCTCGTTTATTTTCCTTTGCGCCTCGTCAACTACTGCTTCGCGGTTGACCAAGGTCTTTCTGGATTCGCGCGTGGCTGCCCGCACTACAGATGCCACTTCTTCGATGACTTCCCTGGCGCGCGCAGGATCTTGCACGGCATCCGGAATCGGAAACGGCAAGCGCAGAAGTTCTTCGACATGCACTTCCTGTCGGCTCACCCCCCAGTTCGAGGATGTGTGAAACTGAAAATACTGGGCTATTGGCGAGCGCAAGTACGCTGCAAGAAAGATGAGCAGGGCGCGGTCCTTGGACGGACCTGTGATTCCGCGCAAGGCGTGGCGGAAAGAGACTGCGAAATCGGCAAAGGCAATACTACCGAAACCCTTCGCTACCAAGACATGTGGGGCGTCGAAAACTTGGACAATCTTGTTTGAGCGCGCCCGAACTTCGACGCGTTTTGAGCGTCGGATGCAATCTTCCTCAACTACGAACAGTTGCAAAAGAGGAGAGCTGGCCTCAATGAACAAATTGCTCGGAAGCTCGAGCATCGTGGCACGATCACGATCATCGCTTGTGCCAACTGGCTGGTACCCTTCTGCAATTAACCAGGGCTTGCGGGACTCTTTCTCGCGCGCCTGCCGAACGCGATCCCTGAGCCGAGGCAATTCCGATAGGCGATCCAGCAGACGCCGGTCTCGAGCGCTGCTCGTCGATGTCCGCTTCCAGATCTGCGGGGCATCCTCGCCCTCCAGGTCGCGAAGGATTGCCTGTAGCGTCAGGAGACTTTGATCCTGCTCTGAGACCGTAACCACTTCGGCTTTGAGCACCTTCCAGTCTGTCTTCGGCGCCCAGTGCCTTACCTTGTGGTCCTTGCCTGGCTCGCGGTTGCGGTAGCTGAGAACAAGCGCCGGATGACGAGCCTTGCTGAACAGGAACGACTGATAGTCCGTGAGATTCAGGACACGGTCCAATGCGTACTTTTGTATAAAGGCTTTCTGAAAGGTGAGCGCGGCTGAACCGTGGTTGTACAGAATCCCATGCGGAACGAGGAAGCAGATACGCCCGTCGGTCGCGGCGTGCTCTGCGGCCTTCCACATGAACGCCGCAGCGATCTGGCCATCCGGGACCTCGTATTGATGCTGAGCCAGCCACTGCGCGGCTTGCGTTCCTTCACCGGCGATGCTTCCCCAGGGGGGGTTCCCGACCGTCACATCCATGGAGCCGGGATAGGGGGCTCCTTCCTTGAAGAAGTCGCCGCACCAAATGCCTCCGTCCGGCGAGGTGCCGACTGATTGATCAGCCTGCCGTATAAGGCGCGGCAGCGCCCGTCCCTTCGCCTGAAGGTCCTGGATATCCCGAGGGGACAACTGATCCAGATAGGCGAGATACAAGCTGAATGCGGTTATGCGGCACGCAGTGGGGTTGAGATCGATTCCGTAGAGGCTCGACTGCAGCAGTTCCATCAACTCGCGAGCGCGCCGGTCATTGCGCGCTTCAGGGTGGGCTCGCTTCCATTCCTCCGCCATGCGATTGAACAGGCCCACTAGAAAAATGCCCGAGCCGCAGGCCGGGTCCATGAAGCGAAGCCCGAGCAGCGAAGGCCGGTCGCTCAACGCTACGTCGAGGACAAGCTCCGCCAGGAATCTCGGCGTGTAGAACGCACCTGCTTTCTTGTCCGCCGACTTGAGAAATCGCTCATAGATCGCGCTGATGGTTTCAATCGGTATGGCCTTGAAATCATAGGGCCAGAACGCTTTCTGGCCGCCGAGAATGTCGGTGCCGCGAAAGAATTCGTCCACCTCGTCGATATGCGCAGCCGTGACGAGCGCCGCTTCCGCATCGAGATCATCGCTGAACAAATCGCCGTTGAAGTCCTTCGCGAGCCGTCCGAACAGGCGGTACAGCGACGCTTTGGCAGCCGAGCGGGGCTTCAGCCCCAAAACATCCTTCAGGTGCGACGCATCCGGAACGTTCAGATCCTGCAGGTAGCTCTTCCCGATAACGTCACGGTCGAACAAATAGCAGGTGAACACTAGCCGGCAAAGTAAGGCATCGAGTACATCTGCCGCAGTCTTTTTAGCACTGATGGCAGCAAGCTTCTCTCGCGTGGCCTGGAGATTGGCGAGAAGCGCCTGATCGACGCGCTCCGCCGGCTTGAAGGATCTCGAATGCTTGCGAAAAAATTCCCCCGATTGCACTGCGGGCAGGAATTCCCGCAGCGCGGCTGAAACTCGCGGAATCGTGGTGACCAGACCGGCGCGCCGACCTTCGGAATCCAGGCCGTCGGCGGGCCGGGCAAGCCCGGAGTAAACGTGCACCTCGGAAGGCGCGACCACTACAAGGATCGGCGCTCCACCGTGGTTCCAGAAGGTACGATGCAGCTTCAGCAGCTTCGCATCTTGAATCTGATCCACCACCCTGAAGTAAACAAGCGGAGCAGCCCGGTCGCACAAAACCCCGTCCAGGTCCAGCAAATCGAATGCGCGACGTATTACGTGCGCATGAGGGGCGCGCTCATCGGCACGATCGAGATCGTCTTTGCTCCCGAAGAACGCGGGGGCACTGGCGGCGCCGAGCCCAAGATCGCTGCGCCACACCATATCCCGTGTCGCACTCACGCGGTTCTCGTCCTCTCGAGCGCAGTCTTGGGCCGAGGTTCACTCGTGATCTCGTACGCCCATCCCACTTCCTCTTTCACGGCCCGGATAACGAAGCCGCGTTGCCGCAGCGCGGAGAGGCAGCGCGAAACGGTGGGCGGAGATATGCCAAGCTCCGCTGCAAGCGCTGGCGTGCAGTACTTGCCGCTCCGAATCAGAGCGACTAGGGCGCTGAGGCGCTTTTCGATTTCCTGCGACCGTCTGTACATGCTCGCGATGTCCGCTCTGCCAAAGTGATTGATGTATATCAGGAAGTGATAGACTTGTAAAAAATGCTCTCGGTCGCCCAGAGGGTTCCTCATGGGGAGAGCTTATAGAGCCACTGGCTCAGGACGTGAGCCACTAGCCGTATTGCTGCGCCGCCTTCCTGAGGGAGTCGCGGACTCGCTTCCGGAGCGCCGCAGGCTCGAGCACTTCAACATCGGCGCCGTACCTGAGGATCTCCATGACCAGTTCCCGGTCGTCGGAATATGGGATCTCAAGCACGTAGCTACCGTCTCTCTCGATGTGGGCGCGCTGCCCGGGATGCCACATCTGAGCTGAGACCCATCGCCCGGCCAACGCCGTGAATTTGAGCGTCGCCCACACGACGCTGCGGCCAGCAAAGATGCCGTAGCCGGTCCCCATATGCTCATCGAGCTCCGCCTTGGGGATCTCCTTCGCCCGAGTGTCGCGAAGAACCGCCTCACGAATGGCATCGATCGCGAAGCTTCGCAAGCCCTCCCGCATATGGCAGTACGCGTCCAGATACCAGTTCTCGCGATAGTGGACGAGTCGTTGCGGCGAAATCTCCCGTTCCGTTTCTCGATCCTCGTTGCGGTTGTAGTGACGTATCCAGAGGCGCGCCCGCTTGAGGACGGCCGCTGCGACGATGCTGAAATGCGTCGCCTTCGACTCCCGACGTCCAGGCTGAAAGATGCGGATGCGCTTCTCCACTTCCTGCCACGAATGATCGCCGCTACCGAGAATCGCCCGCAGACGCTCGATGAGCGGTGCCACTTGGCCGTCCAGCAATCCGGGCTGGAGGCCCCCAAGCAACTGCAACGTGCTTAGGAGCGAGTGAATCTCTGCCGCGTTGAACCACAGTCCGGGCAACTCGTAGCGCGGCCCCGAGCGCGACTTGCCGAAGCGATATCCGTTCGCTTCGCGATCGTATTCAAGCGGCGCATTGAATCGATCGCGCATGTATTCGAGGTCGCGCCTGAGCGTGGCGCGCGATACGCCGAGCGACTGCCGAAGCGCCGCAAACGGCACAACCTTGCGGTCCTTCAGGAGCTGGTCAATCTTGTAGAAGCGCTCAGTCCGGTCCATCCCTCCTGCTCCCTTGGCCAGCCCATCTTACCGGGGATGGTATCCAACCGTCGAAGCGTTGCAGTGCCTTCGGTCGCCGGCCAGCTCCCTTCGTACCAGATGTCCTATGCTCACGTAGATTTTTCCCAAAAAGCGAATACATCGTCTGAATCGATACGAATCCCCGCATCGCCAACAACTTTCGCCCAGCGCGCAGTATCGGCCTTGATGGTTTCGGCAAACTGTTCGGGAGTGCCGCCGGTGGGTTCGGTGCCGAGGACGGTGAGGCGCTCGCGCACGTCGGGGGATTGGAGGATGCGGTTGATGTCGGCGTTGAGCTTGCGCACGATGTCGTGCGGGGTGCCGGCGGGAGCGAGGACGCCGTACCAGGAGAGCACTTCGAGGCCGGGGTAGCCGGATTCCGTGAGTGTGGGGACGTCGGGGGCGCCGGGGACGCGCTTCGCTGAGGTGAAGGCCAGCGCGCGCAGTTTGCCGCCTTTCAGGTGGCCTTCGACGGTGTTCATGAACTTGATTTCCGCTTCTTGATCTCTGCCAGTCTGGATTTCCCGGCGCCGGTCAAACGATACTGCTGAAGGCGGCTGCTGGGTTTTGCCGGCAAGGTCATTTCCACCAAGCCTCGTTCGAGGGCCGGGCGGAGGTAGTTGGCCCGGAATGTCGGCCGATGTTTCAGCCGCAGCAGCTTCTGTATTTCGGAGGGTGCCAGCGACAGGCCGCCCACCACGGTGACCACCCTCTCGACTGGGTCGGCGACTGGGTCGGCGACTGGGTCGGTAGCGACGACCTCCGCGAGCGCAGGATAGGAAAACTCAACCCAAAGTCCGGAAGGCTCGTAACGCAGAGCCGGCACAGGAGCATTGGCCATGCGACAGGCTTCCATGATGCGTTCGATCCCGCGTCCCCAGGCCTCGATCATGCCCGCGCGGAAAAAAGCGTTGGCTACGTCAGGATTGAAGGGGTGCGACGGATGCTTGCCCTTCAGTTTGGCCACGGTCCAGTCGAGCGGCAGTTCACCGGGGTTCCATAACATCAGCTTGTCCGGATACACGCTGATCTGGATCGGTGTGCCCGAGGAATAATCCTTGTGGATGATGGCGTTTAGCACCGCCTCGCGCAGCGCGGCCTCGGGCACCGGAAAGGTCTCGAAGCGCTGAAGGCCACGGTAGCTGATTCCCGCTTTGAGATACTTGGTGAGCAGCAGATCCATCGTCTGGGTCACTTGCGTGAAGAGATCGCCGTGGATCTCATCGTGGTAGAGCAAATCCGTATTGGTGCGGAAAAAACCGACTTTTACAAAGGCCGCGGTGACGAAACGCTCGGGATCGGGATGGAACAGCAGCACCGCCGCCCGTTTCAGGTAGGCGCCGTCGACCAGGCGCAGCTTCTCGATCAGCGCGGGCGTGGCTTCCCGCAGGATCGCGGAATCCAGGCGTTGGCTCTGCCGCGCCAGCTTGCGGAATCGGTCGATGGCCGCTTTGGACAAATCCTTGGCCGCCACATGGGGCACCGGCACGCCGTCCCAGTGCTTGCCCTGTTTGCGCAGCAGAAATTTGTCCAGCGCCGCGCCTTTCAGCTCCTGCTTGGTGCCGCCGCTGCGCAGGTGATACTCGCCCTTATAGCTCACGGGATAGGGATACGACTCAACGGCGATTTCCAGATATTCGCGCCCGCCCTCTTGCCGAAGATTCACCTCCACCATGATGCCGAGGATGTCCCGCACCTTGTTGGGGATGTCTTCCATGAGCTTGGCGATATTCGGCACCCCGACGACGACGCCCTTGTCATTCCTGCCGATGTGCAGCACCCCGCCCTCGGCATTGGCAAAGCCGCAGACCCAGCGCAAATACTCGTCGCGCCACGCCTCCTTCCATTCGGCGTGCTGACTCTCCTTCATATGCTCAGATAGGCGCGAGGTTTCCACGGTCTCAATCCGCGGATTTGAAGACGGTGCATTGATTGATTCTTTCTACGCGTCGGTAGTGTAGCCGCTGCGTTCCAACCCAGGACCGCTAGTCAATTCGAATTCCCGCATCGCCTACAACCTTCGCCCAGCGCGCGGTGTCGGCTTTGATGGTTTCGGCGAAGTGTTCGGGCGTGCCGCCGGTGGGTTCGGTGCCGAGGGCGGTGAGGGTCGGGACGTCGGGGGCGCCGGGGGGACACGCCCGGCCGAGGAGTAGTTGATGCGCCCTGGGTGAGGTCTTTCTGCGGGTCGGTCCGCATGAGCAATCGGCCTTCAATCGAACAATCGCTTGACCAGTTCGTCCCGCTCGATCTTCAGGTGCGCAGCAACGTCGCCGAGAATGCCCGACAGAGTACCTACCTTCAACGGGTCGTGCGCGGGAACCGTTACGTGGTGCCGGGGCGGAGAGAGCGTGGTGAGCCGGATGTGGCTCCCGGTCTGGCGGGTGACGCTGTAGCCGACCTTGGAGAGGCCCTTTGCGAGGTCCGCTCCGGACAGGTCGCGCGGAAGTTTCACGCCGCGATCACTTCGTCCCGTACGAAATGAAGGCGGATCAGCTTTGGCTGGCCATCCGCTTCGAAGTGGCAGCGCACGGCGTCGCGCACCCGCTCGTGGAGCTCGCCCATCGTGGCGGCCTGGGTGAAGATCGATTCGCCGACCGCGCGCGCGGACAGACCGCCATCGGGCGCGTCCTCGACAAGGAAGATGATCTCGTTCATGCCGCGAATTCTAACCGGACATTCACGGGTAAGCGCCGTCATACTCCGCGTGCGCCCGCCCGCGGGCACGCGAACCAAACAGGATGATCCGGTCCGGATTGAACTGCGCGGCGATGCGGCGACTCAATGCTCTGATTTGTGCGGTCGTGATCATGGGTTCTCGTCGCGGATTATGCCGCATTTGCCTGCAATCCAAGTCTTGCCTTGCGAGCTATGTCACATCCGACATATACTGCCGGAGTGCGAAAGACTCCCAAGCTGCTCGCAGCGGGATGGAAAGCGGGATCCGCCCGGGATTTCCTTGGATTGAACGATCAGGAATCCGCGCTCGTAGAATTGAAGCTCTCGCTGGTCACCGCAGTGCGGGAAGCGCGGAACAAGCATGGCCTGTCGCAAATCGATCTCGCGCAGCGCATGCGCTCCAGCCAGTCGCGGGTAGCCAAGATCGAAACCGGGGACCAGTCCGTTTCGCTCGATCTCATCGTGCGCGCGCTGTTCGCGGCCGGTGCGACACGACGCGAACTTCAGCGCGCACTCGCGGACGCGGCCTAGCGGCCGAAGAATTCGAGCAGCCGCTCGGCATTGCGTGGATTCAACTGAAGCGCGCCGTGGCCGGACTGCGGGTCTTCGATGGCGTCCAGGAGGATTGCGCCCTGCTCTTTCAGCCATTGCCCGGTGCGGCGCATGCCGGGGCAGCCATCGCGCTCGGGATTGGGGTCGCGCTCGCCGCAGGCGGTGACCCAGCGGGTGCCGGCGAGGATGCGAAGCGCCACGGCCGCGCTAACCGAACACCGCCCGGTACAACGACCGCGTCGAATGAATGGTCACGCCATGCACCGATTTTCCGAACAGGCGGCCGAAATGGGTGGCGTCGCCGGTCACGAGCGCGTCGCACTTCGCCCGGATCGCGGCGGCGAGAACCGGCCGGTCTTTTTCCGGCAGCATGGTCAGCGCTTCCACCGCGGCGCCTTGGGGCCCGGCGGGCACGATCTTCAGCCGCTTGAGCAAGGCGTGAAATTCCGCCTCGTGCCCCGCCCTTTTAGCGGCGAGATTGCGCCGCGCCTCCTCGATGACGTAACCGTCCGCGCAAAGAACGTGGCCGGCATCGAGAAGCAGATGGACGAACCTGCGAACCGCGCCCGCGAATCCCGCCGCGGAAAAAAGGATGTTCGCGTCGAGGAAGATTTGCACCCGTCCCGCGGGTCAGCGGCGTTTGGGGGCGCGGGCGCGCATCAGCTTCGCCAGCGCGCGCTCTTCGCGGTCGAACTCGGCCACCCGCTCGTCGGTGTACATCTCGATGGGCAGCGTGACGGCCGGCCGCAGCAGCAGGCCCTCCGGGGTGGTTTCGGCGATGAGCTGGTCGTCGGCCTTGATGCCGAGGGACTGGCGCAGCTTCGCGGGCAGCGTGACGACGCCGCGGCTGGTGACGGTCAGGGTGGCTTTCATGGGCACAGTATGGCCGTATTGCAGTATTTCTGCAATTACCCGGCCTCCCGTCCGGACCGCTATTCGACTTTGATGCCCGCCTGCTTGATGATCGGCCACCATTTTTCGATTTCGGCCTTGTGGTGGGCGCGCAGGGCTTCGGGGGTCTGCTGCTCGCGCGGCGGGATTTCCTGGCCGAGGTCGCCGAGCTTGGCGCGCACGCCGGGATCGGCCAGCGCTTCGACGATCGCCGCGTTGATTTTCATGATGATTGGCTGCGGCGTGGCCTTCGGCGCCCAGATGCCGTGCCACACGGCCATGTAGAAGCCCGGCAGCCCGGCTTCGTCCACGCTCGGGATCTCGGGGGCCGCGGCGAGGCGCGTTTTCGAGGTCACCGCGTAGGGCCGCAGCCTGCCGGCGCGCACCTGCGGCAGGGAGTTCGCGGCCTGGTCGAACATCATGTCGATCTGGCCGGCGAGCAGGTCCTGCGTCGCCGGGGCCGCGCCGCGGTAGTGGATGATCTGCGGCTTGGTACCGGTGACGTTCTGGAAGTACACGGCGCTCACGTGCGCCGGCGTGCCCGCGCCACCCGTGCCGATCGAGGCCTTGTCCTGGTTGGCCTTGACCCAGGCGAGCAGCTCCTTCAGGTTCTTCGCCGGAATCGCGAGCTTCGACACCAGGATCTGCGGGTTGGTGGCGATCATCGCCACCGGCTCGAGGTCGGTCTGCAAGTCATACGTGAGCGGATAGATGGCGCCGTTGACCACGTGCGTGCCGATGTGGCCGATGCCGAGCAGGTAGCCGTCGGGCGTGCCCTTCGCGATCCGCCCGACGCCGATGGTGCCCCCGGCGCCGGTGGTGTTCTCGACCACCACGGTCTGGCCGATCGCGCCGGTCATGCGCGCGGCCAGGATGCGCGCGATCGAATCGGTGGGGCCGCCGGCGGAGAACGCCACCACGATCGAAATGGGCCGCGCCGGATAACCCTGCGCCCCGGCGACTAGCGCGCAGCCGAGCAGTGCGGCGAAAAGAATCCCTCGCGAAAGCTTCATGGCTGTCTCCCCCGTTGTCGCGTCGTCGTCACGTACCGAAGTCTAGTCGTTCAGGAGGCTGCTTCGGGATACAGGCGCGGGAAATAGAATGCGAGCGCGTCGAGTGGCAATCCGATGCTCACGGCGCCTTTCCGCGTGTCCGACATCAAGAGTTCTTTTTTCAGCAGCGCCGCGATCGCCTTGTCCGCGGTGCGCGCCCCCAGGCCCGTCATCTGCTTGAACTCCCCGCGCTTCACCGATCCGGCGAGGAACACGTGATAGAGCGCCGGCTCCGCCTCGGGGCGGATATCGGCCTCGGTTTCCGCAAGCAGCTTCAGGTAGGCCCGCATGCGCGGCCGCAGATCCTTCAGTTGCAGGAGTTGCGACATGAACCTGGCCTGATCGAGACAGGTTTCGAGAAAGTACCGTGCGAACGCGGCAAGGCCCCGTTCCGAAAGATTTCCGCGTCCGTCGAGATCGCCCTCGCGCGGCCGGTCCGCGTCGGCGAGCCGGTCGTAGTAGGGTTGCACGTCGCGCGCCAGGCCGCGCGACACCGTCCACAATCCGCTTCCCGCGCCCTGCCGGATCAATGCGGCTTGCGATTGCAGCCGCAGCACGCGGCCGTTGCCGTCGCGAAACGGGTGAACCCACGCGAGGCGGTGGTGCGCGCAGGCAAGCGCGATCAATTGCCCTGAAACCCCGCTCGCGCCCGCATAGACCTGTTCCGCGCGCTTGAGAAAATCCGGCACGGCCTTCCAGCCGGGCGCGACGTGCTCGCCGACGTCTACGTCTTTCCTGCGCCACTCGCCCGGAACGACCGCATCGCCTTCCTTGGTGATCCGCTCATCGGCTGGCAGCTTGCCGAAGAAGCTGGCATGCAGGCGCGCGATAAAGTCCGGGGAATACACCGACAGCGCCGGTTCGGCGGCCAGCCAGGACTCCATCTCCTTCTGCGTATCGATATGCGCAATCGCCAGCCGCTGCAGGCGCGCCTTGTCCGGCGCCTTGTCGAAATCCTTGCGCAGCGCGCGCTCGATCTCGCGCGGATGCGTGTGCTGGCCTTCGATGCGGTTCGAGTAGTACGAGTTCACCCCGCGCAGCAACTCTGCGATCCGCGCCGCCGTCGCCGGATGAACCAACCCCTTCAGTTCCAGCGCCGTGGCCGACAGGCCCTCGGCCAAGGCATCCAGTTCCGGATGCGCCAGGGCCGGCAAAAGCGGCTCGAATTGGTGAATCGCTTGGTACATTTATATGCGAACCTTTATGCGCATTATTATATAATATAACACATTGTTTTACATATATTACATATGTATTTAATGTTAAATATATGCGAATATTTTTGCGGATAATAAGTCAGTCAGGCACGCGTCACGACGGGCGCGTCGTCTGTGCCGGACGCGGGCATCGCTTCGACGGCCGCTTTGTCGGCAGGCGGCTCGTCAGGCAGTTCGACGGCGGTTTCGGTCGCCACCGCGTCGTGCGCCAGAAAGCCGCCGGACTGGTGCTGCCACAGGCGGTGATAGTGGCCCCCGAGGCGCAGCAGTTCGTCGTGCGAGCCCTGCTCGACGATGCGGCCTTGTTCCAGCACGATCAGGCGATCCATGCGCGCGATGGTCGACAGGCGGTGCGCGATCGCGATCACCGTCTTGCCTTCCATGAGGCCGAGCAGCTGCTCCTGGATGGCAAGCTCCACTTCGCTGTCGAGCGCCGAGGTCGCTTCGTCGAGCACCAGGATCGGCGCGTCCTTCAGCACCACGCGCGCGATCGCGACGCGCTGGCGCTGGCCGCCGGAGAGCTTGACGCCGCGCTCGCCGACGTGGGCGTCGTAGCCCTTGCGGCCTTTCCAGTCCTGCAGGCCGAGGATGAACTCGTGCGCCTGCGCCTTTTGCGCGGCGGCGCGCACCTGCTCGTCGCTCGCGTTGGGGCGGCCGTAGCGGATGTTGGCGGCGATCGAGCGGTGCAGGAGCGAGGTGTCCTGCGTCACCATGCCGACGGCCGCGCGCAGGCTTTCCTGCGCGACGGCGCCGATGTCCTGGCCGTCGACGCGGATGCGGCCGGTTTCGGGCGCGTAGAAACGCAACAGCAGGTTCACCAGCGTCGATTTGCCCGCGCCCGAGCGGCCCACCAGCCCCACCCGCTCGCCGGGGCGGATCGTGAAGCTCAGGCGATCGAGCACGGGGCTCGCATCCTGCCTGCCGTAGCTGAACGAAACGTCGTCGAAGCTGATCTCGCCGCGCGACACTTCCAGCCGCCGCGCGCCCGGCCGGTCGAGGCCGGTGAGCGGCACCGCGATCGTCTGCATGCCTTCCTGCACCACGCCGATGTTCTCGAAGATGCCGGCGACCTCCCAGCTCACCCAACCGGCCACGTTGGCGATCTGCCAGGCGAGCGGCAGCGCCGTGGCCACCACGCCCGCGCTCACCGTGCCCTGCGCCCAAAGCCAGATGCCGACCGCCGCGGTGCCGGTGAGGAGCGCCGCGTTCATCGCCGCCAGCCAGAACATGAATTGCGAGATCAGCTTCATGTGCGCGCCGATGGCGGCCTGGTGCCGGTCGATCACTTCGCTCACGTAGGCATCTTCATCGGCCAGCCGCGCGAACAGCTTCACCGTCAGGATGTTGCTGTAGCTGTCGACGATGCGCGCCATCACCAGCGAGCGGACTTCGGAGCTGGCCCTGGCGAGGTCGCGCATGCGCGGTACGAAGTGGCGCAGGAACACCAGGTAGCCGAGGAACCACGCGAGCGTGGGCAGCCCGAGGCGCCAGTCCGCGGCGGCCATCAGCGCAAACGCGCTCACGCCATATACCGCGATGTACCAGACCGCGCGGATGCTCGACATCACGCTTTCGCGCAGGGCATTGGCCGTCTGCATCACGCGGTTGGCGATGCGCCCGGCGAAGTCGTTCTGGAAGAACGCGAGGCCCTGGCGCAGCACGTGCCAGTGGCTCTGCCAGCGGATCAGGCTGGTGGCGCCCGGGATCAGCGCGTTCTGGCGGATCGCGATGTCGACGAACAGCACCAGCGGGCGCACGATGAGCACCAGCGCCACCATGCCGAGCAGCATCGGTGCCCGCTGCGCCAGCGCCGCCTGGCGGTCGGCGGCTTCCATCAGCGACACCAGCATGCCGATGAACACCGGGATCACGGTGTCGATCAGCGCCACCAGCAGGCTGGTGGCGAACATCAGCGCATACCAGACCCGGGTCTGGCGCACGAAGTGCCAGTAAAAGCCGATCAGGCCGGGCGGCGGCGTTCCCGGCCCGACGCTGGCGGTGCCGCGGATGCGGGACTGCAGATACTTGAACATGAACCCGGTCTCAGGCGCCGCTCAATCGTCCGGCACCGAACCGCCGCGGGAAGAGTCCGGGTCTCCACGCATCCGGCGCCGCGCCAGCCAAGCGCCCAGATAGACGATGAGCGCGACCACCAGCGCATAGGGAATCACGCCGTAAATGTAGTCCGCATTGGAAAGCCGCGACGCGAGCGGCGCGACCTCGCGCCGGCCGGCGCGGTAGCGGCCCCAGGCGGAACGGTCGCCGTCCTCGTATCGGGTTTCGATGGTTTGCTCGGCACCGGAGGCGGCAACAACTTTGTAGGTCACCTTGGTGTTGCCTACCAGCTCGATTCGCCCTTCCGCGGCGGGCATGAGGAACGACGCATCGGGGTGCCGCTCCTTGTAGGAGGGCACGTTGGCGAGCAGGAGGTGGCCGAAAGCCTGGCCAGGCGCGGGCGGCGGCACGGCCACGACCGCAATTGAGCCATGCACGGTGTCGCCCCTTGCGGCATCGCGCGCATCGAGGCCGACAAGAATTTCGGTGCCGATGCCCAGCGCCGTGGTGCAGCTCACCGGGAAGAACCAGGCGGACGCCAGCACGCCGATGATCCAGCGCAGGACGGGGTGCATGGAGGCCAGGGCGACCCTACGCGCCAAGCGCCGCGTCGGTCGTGCCGCGCTCGATGTGATCGAGGACCCGCCGTGCCACGGACTGGTCGTCGGTTCCTGCCGCCATAGGCGCTTCCCACGTCAGACGATGCCCATTTCATAGCATGGATTGCCCGCATTCGCACGCGCCGCCGAGGCGCCCGAATGGCGGCGGTCGCGTAGGTGCTGCGCGCGAAGCGCGCCGGCAGGACTTGAGGGGAAACGCTTCGGCACTCCGGTCGAGGTACCCCTCAAACACCGGTGCAGGGTGGTCGCCGCCGTTCCGCATCAGGTACACCCGCAAAGGAGCGCGCACAACAGCGGAGGTCTAGGCAGCAACCTGATCGTGGATTCCTTCGCTTGAGAAATCACCCCGATCCGGAGCCCAAAGCTAGATGTATTATCGGCCGCCGTGCGCAGAACCTTAGCTTCCCCCGCGCGGGAGAATCCCGCCATGTGCCGCAGCGGCACGCGCAGGTCGTGCGACACCGTGTAGGAGAAAACTTCCAGCTCGCGGTTCACCGCCACCAGCGCGGCCGTGTGCTCGCCCACCTTGCGCAGGCCCTCCTCGGCATGTGTACGGCCGGTTCTCTCCGACCGCCTGCGGTCCTCGAGCGCGAGTTGCTGGCGCCTGAGCGTAAGCAGATTGCGGCAGCGCGCCAGGCATTCGCGCGCATTCACGGGCTTGATGAGAAAGTCCGTAACGCCGGCATCATGTTCTTACGAACTACATGGAGATCGAACCTTCCCTGAATCCGGTCTTGTCGAGCCAGACGTTGATCAGGACGGGCCGGCCGGTTTTCGCGAGGGCTTTGGCCCGGGCCAGGGCCGCGGGCACCTCGGCGGATTTTTTGACGAGTATTCCCTCCGCGCCAAAGCCCGCGGCGACCTCGTGATAGGCGGTGCGCGCGAGCACCGTGCCGACGTCGTCGCCGAGCATCTTCACCTGCTCGCGCGCGATCTGGGTCCAGCCGGCGTCGTTGCCGACCACGGCGATCACCGGGATGCCGTGGCGCACGAAGCTGTCGAACTCGACCAGCGAGTAGCCGCAGGCCCCGTCGCCGTAGAAAATCCAGACTTCGGCCTCCGGGCGGCAAAGCGCGGCGCCCAGCGCGAAACCCGCGCCGACGCCCAGCGTGCCGAAGGCGCCCGGATCGAGCCACGAGAGCGGCCCGCGCGGATGCGCGATGTAGGAGGCGGTGGCGACGAAATCGCCGCCGTCGGCCACCATCACGGCGCGCTCGCTTGCGGCGCGGTCGATCGCGCGCAGCAGCGCGACCGGATTGACGAATTCGCCCGCATGCGCGGCCTCACCGTCGATTTCCGCCTCGCGCGCCTCGTCGCGCGCGCGTAGCCGCGCGGTCCAGTCGGTCCATTTCGTGCCGGCAGCGCCGAGCCGCTCGGCCACTCGCTCGAGGAACAGGCCGGCGTCGCCGATGGCCGCGATGTCGGGCCGGCGGTTCATGCGCGCTTCCTTTGCGCCGCGATTGGCGGCGATCAGGGTGCTGCTGCGCCTGACGTGCCTGCCGTAATCGAGGCGGAAGTCGCAGGGCACGCCGGCGAGCACGACGCAGTCGGCTTCGCGCAGCGCCTGCCGGCGCTGGTGGCGCATCTGCAGCGGATGCTCGCGCCCAAGCAGGCCGCGCGCCATGCCCGAGAGGTACGCGGGAATGCCGGCCCTGGATACCGCGCCGGCAACGAGCGGCGCGTGGCTGGCGAGCGCAAGCGCCTGGCTGCCGATGACGATGAGAGGATGCGCCGCGCGCGCGAGCGCCTTCGCCGCCGCCTCCACCGCCGCGCCGGAGGGTTCAGGCCGCGCGATCGCCCGCGCCACCGGCGCCACCGCCTCGCCGCCGCCGGCGAACATTTTTTCGGCGTGCCGGTTGAGGTAGAAGCGCAGCAGGCGATCCGGGATCGAGGTGCCCTTGCCGGCCGCGTCCGCGTACCACTGGCGGATGCTTTTTTCGTCGTACAGCAGGTCGACCGGGCACTCGATGAACACCGGCCCCTGCACGCCTTCGCGCGCGACCGCGAACGCCTCTTCGAGCGCCGGCGCGAGATCGCGCACGCGCCGTACCGGCCGCACGAGCTTGACGTGCGGCGCGATCAGCCTGCGCTGGTCGATGTCCTGCAACGCGCCCCGGCCCTGCAGCGCGGTTGGGGCGGCGCCGCCCAGGAGGATCACCGGCGACTGGGCGAGCTGCGCGTTCTTCAGCGCCGTGATGGTGTTCGTCAGGCCCGGGCCGGCGGTGACGGCGGCGACGCCCGGCACGCCGGTCAGGCGTGCCGCCGCATCGGCGGCGAACACCGCCGTGGCTTCGTCGCGCACGTCGACGATGCGGATGCCGAGGGCCTTCGATGCAGCAAGGATCGGCGAGATGTGCCCGCCGCACAGCGTGAAAAGGAATTGCACACCATGCGCCTGCAGCGCCGCTGCGACGCGCTCGCCGCCGTGCCTGGTCATGGCTGCTGCCTCACCAGGGCCTTGTAATCGATCTTGCCGACCTGCGTCTTCGGCAGGTCGCCGCGGAACTCGATTTCGCGCGGGCAGGACCATTTGATCAGCCGCTCCCGGCAGTGCTCGATCAGCGCGCGTTCGGTATCGGCGTTCCCCGGCGCCGCGCCCTTCAGCACCACGAAGGCCACGACGCGTTCCACCTGCGAGGGGTCGGGAACGCCGGCCACGCACGCTTCCGCGACCAGCGGATGCTGGTAGAGCACCGCTTCGACCTGCGCGGGATAGACGTTGAAGCCCGAGGACTTGATCAGGCGCTTCAAGCGCACCGTGAAGTAGAAAAAGCCCTCGGCATCCATCTTGCCGAGGTCGCCCGTGTGCAGCCAGGTGCGCCCGTCGGCATGGCTACGCAGGGCGTTCGCGGTCGCCTCGGGGTCGTCGAGGTAACCCAGCATGACCGCGGGGCCGGCAACGCAGATCTCGCCCTCCTCGCCAGGGGGCAGTTCCTGTGTCGTTCCCGGGGCGCAGATCGCGGCCAGCATGTCGGGAAACGGCAGGCCGATGCTGCCTTCGCGGTACTCGCCCATCGGCATCGCCATGATCGCGGTCACCGCCTCGGTGAGGCCATAGCCCTCGAGGAGCTTGACCCGCCCGCCGCATTCGGCGACCCGTTTCTCGAATTGTTCCTTCACCGGACGCGGCAGGGTATCGGCGCCCGAAAACGTCGCGCGCAGGCAGGAAAGGTCGGCGCGCGCGAGCGACGGGTCGCGCGCGAGCGCAGCGAACAGCGTCGGCACGCCGACGAGCAGGTTCGGGCGCTTCGTGCGCAGGAGCTTGGCGACCGCTTCGGCGCTGAACACCGGCACCAGAATGGATTTTCCGCCGCTCATGAAGGCGGCGTTGACGCACACGCCGAGGCCAAAGCCGTGGAAGATCGGCAGGATCGCGAGGATCGAATCGCCCTCCCGGAGGCCGCCCCAGGCGGCGGCCTGCATGCCCTCGGCGATGAAGTTGCGGTTCGACAGCAGGATGCCCTTGGGGACACCCGTGGTGCCGCCGGAGAACAGGATCGCCGCGGCGTCCTCCGGGCGCACGGCGGCGGGTGCAGCCGCGCGGTGCGGTTGCGCCATCAGCGTCGACCACCAGCGCACGCGCGGATCGACGGGCACCGCGGCGATCTTGCGCCCCTTAGCGAGCCAGAAACCGAATTTCTTCAGAGGCGAAAGGTAGTCGGGGATGCGCGCGAGGATCAGGGTTTCGAGCGCGATCTTCGGACGCGCCGCGGCCAAGCGCGGGTAGAAAGCGTCGAGCGTCAGCGCGATCCGCGCGCCGCTCAGGTCCAGGTAATGCTCGATTTCCGGGGCGGTCGAAAGCGGATGGATCAGGGCCGGCACCGCGCCCAGCTTGTTCGCCGCGTAAAAGGCGATCACGCCCTGCGGTGCGGTCGGCATTGAAATCAGGATCCGCGCGCCCGCCTTGAGGCCGAGCGCGGCAAGCGCATCGGCGCAGGCGTCGATCGCGGCGAGGAACTCGCGGTAGGTTTGCGTGGTATCGAAGAAATCCCACGCCACTGCGCCGGGCACCCGCCGCGCGGTGCCCGCCACGGCCTGGTACAGCGTCACCGCGGGATACGGCAGCGTCGGGGAAACACCGCCGTAATGGCGCAGCCAGGGGCGGGATTCGCTCAAGCTCAAGCCAGCCGCATGAGGCGGCGCGCGTTGCCTTCGTAGATCGCGTGCCGCTCGGCGGGGGAAATGTCCAACCGGTCGATGATTTCGATGGTGGTGCGGGTGTACATCGAGCCTTTCTCCGGATCGAAGGGCGCGTCCGAGGCGAACAGCACGCGCTCCGGCCCGAAGAATTTCAGTCCGCACTTGGTCGCTTCCCACGCGCCGAACAACGCCGTGTCGGCGTAGAACATCCTGAAGTAATCGAGCGGGCGTTTTTTCAGTTTTCGCAGCAGCTTCGTATAATCGACATCCGAGGTGCGCTTGCCGAGCTGGTCCCAGCCCGGCCCGACGCGGCCCTCGAAATAGGGAATCATGCCGCCCATGTGGTGCGTGATGATCTTGAGGTCCGGATACTTGTCGAACAGCCCTGCAAAAACGATGTGCGCCATGGCGACGCTGGTCTCGTAGGGCCAGCCGAAAGTCCACCAGATCTCGTAGTGGCTGCGTTTTTCCCGCCGGTAGTCGGGCACCTCGGCGCCGCGCGCCGGGTGCAGCCAGATCGGCAGGTCGAGCCGCGCCATGAGCTCGAAAAGGGGCAGCGTCCCGGGCGCGGTGAGCGGCTTGCCGAGCACGTTGGTGAACACCTGGACCCCGACCGCTCCCAACTCCTTCACCGCGCGCCTTGCCTCTTTCAGCAGGCCGGGCGGGTCGTTCATCGGCAGCGAGGCGACGAAAGCCGGGAAGCGCTTCGGGTACTTCCGCACCAGCTCGGCCATGCCGTCGTTGGCCAGCTTCGCCATCTCGGTGGCCAGCGGCGGCGGCCCGAACGCCTCGATCGGCGGCGAGGGCAGGCAGATGACCTGCGCGTAGTCCGCGCCAAACCGGTCCATGATGCGAAAGCGCTCGTCGAGGTCGACGATGCAGGGAATGTCGCGCACCCGCTTGTGCATGTCCTTGCCGTTGGGCGCGACCTTGAGCATGCGCTCATAGAACTTCTTCGGGAAGATGTGGTTGAAGACGTCGAGTTTCACACTGCACCCTCCGCTCTGTGTGACGGCGCGGCCACCATCGGCCGCGTGGCACTAGCGTCGTCCGATTGCAAATGCGGACCGTTGATCCAGATCAAACCATGCGCCGGCGGTGCGGCCTGCGCCGTACCGTTCGCTCGGCCTTGCGCTCCATGCGGTGATGGCGGTGCCACCATCCGAGCATCGGCAGGAGCGCGATGCCGCCGGGCAGCAGCAATGCCGCGACGTAGCCGGAAATCTTGGAAAAGCGCCCGAGACCCGCAAACACCGGGGCCCGTTCATGCCGCGTCCAGAATTTTTTCCTGGCCCGCTTGCGCTCGTTGCGCCGCAATCTTCTCGGCGATTTCAAGGGGTGCCCTCGCTAGGCTCGAATCGGGTTCCATCCTCCTATCTCGCGCCGAACCCGCGTTGATACAGGTCAAACGCCCTTGCGCGCCCGCCATCGCTGGAGGGCCCGATTTTCAGCCATGATGCCTGGTATTCCCATCCCGTCGATGGCAACTGCAGCCTAAAATTCAAACAGGAGAAGCGCATGCCCAAGCAAATTGAATTTTTCTTCGACTTCGGCAGCCCGGCCTCGTACCTTGCATACACGCAACTGCCGCGGATCGCGGCTGAATGCGGCGCGCAGGTCGTGTGGCGGCCGATGTTGCTCGGGGGCGTGTTCAAGGCCACCGGCAACGCGAGCCCGGTGACGATTCCCGCCAAGGGCCGCTGGATGTTCGAGGACCTCGCGCGCTGGGCGCGGCGCTACGGCGTGACGCTGGCGACGAACCCGTTCTTTCCGGTCAACACGCTGACGCTGATGCGCGGTGCGGCCGGCTTGCAGATGCGGCAGCCGGATCAATTCCTGCGCTATGTGGATGTCCTGTTCCGCACCATGTGGGAGAAACCCGTCAACCTCGGCGATCCGGCGGTGCTTGCAACGACGCTGACCGGGGCCGGCTTCGATGCCGCGGCATTCACGGCCCTCGTGGGCGACCCGGCGGTGAAGGCGAAGCTGATCGCGCACACCGACGATGCGGTGGCGCGCGGCGTGTTCGGCGCGCCGACGATGTTCGTGGGCGAACAGATGTTCTTCGGCCAGGACCGCCTGGAGTTCGTGCGCGAGGCGCTGCTGCAACCCGCGCGGGCCTAGACGTAAGGCGCGGCCAGCTTTTCTTTCGACAGCACGCGCTGCACCGCCGGCCGCGCCAGCATCCGCTCCAGGTAGCGCCCGAGTTGCGCGCGGCTGCGTGCCGGGCGCGCGAAGCCGCGGGTCCAGCGACACATCAGGAACACGTAGGGGTCGAGCGCGCTGTAGCGTTCGCCGAGGAACCAGTCCTTGCCGTGCGAGGCGAACTGGGCCTCCAGCTGGTCCAGCATGGCGCCGGCCTTTGCTTCGGCATGGGCCTTCAGCTCCGCGGCGCCCTGCGCGTTGCCCTCGTTCATCCAGCGCTCGGGATAGAAATAGATGATCATCGCGGCCTGCAGCGTATTGGTCGTCCAGGCCAGCCATTTGTAGAAATGCGCCCGCTCGGGCGAACCGAGCGCGGGGGCAAGGCCCGCCTGCGGGTGCGTGTCGGCGATGTGCAGGCAGACCGCCGCGGTTTCGTACAGCACCAGTGCGCCGTCCACCAACACCGGGATCAGCCCGTTGGGATTGAGCTTCAGGTAGGCAGGCGATTTCTGCGCGGCCACCGAACGGTCCACGTACTGCAACTCGAAAGGCGCGCCCAGTTCCTCGAGCAGGATGTGCGGCGCCATGCTGGCGTTGCCGGGGTAGTAGTGCAGCTGGATCATCGGATCACCTCTTTGCCTATTTCATCTGATCGCAGATCGGCGCGAATTTGTCCATCGCGACCACCACCGCCGCACTGCCCGCCGCCGCGAACGCCGGATCGGCGTTGCCGGGCGGCTCGTCGGCGGACTTCAGGAACCCGATCAGCATCTGGCCGCGCCTGGGCGTCTCTTCCAGCTTGACGATGTGGCCGGCGCCACCGCGCGCGCGGTCGAGGCTGCGGATGCTGCAAAGGAGAAAGAAGGAGGAGCCGACCGAGGAGCCGATCTGGCGGACCTCGATGTCGAGTACCGAGGCGCGGGGGCGGCGCTCGGTTTCGCGGATCGAGATGTCCATCTTGCCGCCGCCCTGCCCCGCGGAATGCGCTTCGAACAAGGGCCGCGGCTGGGCGATGGCGTGCGCCGCCGCGAGCGCGAGCGCGGCGCCGAGGGCGATCTTCGTTGACCTGCGCATGGCGTCGGACTATTGCGGCGTCTGCGCGCCCACCGTCAGGCGCCGCATGCGACGGCGCTGCCCGTGATAGTCGTTGATTGCGTTGTGCTGGGTGCAGCGGTTGTCCCAGACGGTGAGCGTGCCCCGCGCCCAGCGCACGCGGCAGGTGAATTCGGGCCGCACCTGGTGCATCGCCAGGTACTCGATGAGCGGGCGGCTTTCTTCCTCGGTCATGCCCTTGAAGTGCGTGGTGTGGCCGCGGCTCGCATAGAGCGCCTTGCGGCCGGTTTCGGGATGGGTGCGCGCCACGGGATGTTCTGCAACGTACTGGTCCGCGTTTTCAGTGTCGTGAACCTTCATGCCGGCGATTTTCTTGTGCATGGCGGTGCGCCCGCCGCCGTACTTGAGCTCGGCGCTGTTCACGCCGGTGAGCGTGTCCACCACTTTACGCATGCCCTCCGACAGCGCGTCGTAGGCGGCGCAGGTGTTGGTGAAGAGCGTGTCGCCGCCGTGGCTCGGCGTTTCGACCGCATAGAGCAGCGTCGCGAGCGGCGGCTGCTTCAGGTAGGTGGTGTCGGAGTGCCACGCGCCGCCGAAATTTTTTTTCTCGTCAGGCTCCTTCACGACTTCGAAGATGTACGGGTAGCCTTCCATGCCGGCGACGAACGGGTAGTGGCACGGCGCGCCGAAGTGCGCGCCGGCCTGCATGATGTCTTCCGGCTCGAGTTTCTGATCCCGGATCACGAGGACCGAGTATTGCAGGAAGGCGCGATGGATCTCCCCCCAGCCTTTCGCGTCCAGGTTTCGCAGGTCGACACCCATGATCTCCGCGCCGAGGGCGCCGGCGAGCGGAGAAATCTGCATGGTTGAAACAAGTGCACGCATATGAATCCTCCCTGTCATATTATGGCGCAATGACCAAGAAAATTGCGATTGTCGGCGCGGGAGCGCTGGGCGGTTACGTCGGCGGCAGTCTCGCCCATCTCGGACACGACATCACTCTGATCGACCCCTGGCCCGAGAACGTCGAGACGATCCGCGCGCGCGGCCTCGAGCTCGACGGCGTGACGCCGGAAGAGAAATTCATCGTCAAGACCGCCAAAACCCTGCATCTTACCGAAGTGCAATCGCTCGCGAAGACGCCAATCGACATCGCGATGGTGGCGATGAAATCCTACGACACCGCCTGGGCCACCGCGCTGATCGCGCCCTACCTCGCCGCGGACGGCTTCGTGGTTTCGCTGCAGAACTGCCTCAACGAGGAAACCATCGCCGGCGTGGTGGGCTGGGGGCGCACCGTCGGCGCGGTCGCGTCGATGATTTCGGTGGACCTGTACGAAGCCGGGCGCATTCGGAGGACGATGGCGAAAGGCGGCGCCCAGCACACCGTGTTCCGCATCGGCGAGCCGCACGGGCGCGTGACGAGGCGCGTCGAAGAGCTGGTCGAGTGGTTCCGCGGCATCGACAGCGCGAAGGCCACCACCAACCTGTGGGGCGAGCGCTGGTCGAAGCTGGTGCAAAACGGCATGGGCAACGGCGTCACCGCGGCAACCGGGCTTACCTCGGCCGATTGCCTGGGCAACGACACCATCCGCCGCTTCCAGATCCTGCTCGCGGGCGAGGCCGTCCGCGTTGGCCAGGCGCTCGGCTACCCGCTGGAGAAAATCCGCGGCCTCGAGCCCGAGTGCCTCGCGCGCGCCGCCGAGGGCGACGCCGCCGCGCTTGCCCAGGCCGAAGCGGCGCTGGTTCCCAAAGCGGGCGCCAACCCGCGCGCCGACATCCAGCGCCCGTCGATGGCGCAGGACATCCTCAAGGGACGGCGCACCGAGATCGACGACATGAACGGCTTCATCGCGCGCAAAGGCGCCGCCATCGGCGTGCCGGCGCCCAGCCACGCCAGGCTGGCGGGGATCGTCACGCGCGTGGAGCGCGGGGAATTGAAGCCCTCCCCGGCGCTGCTGGAGTTCCCATGAGCAAGGATGCCCCCGCGCCCAGCCGCAAGGAGCTGATCGACGCGCTGCTCCTCAAGCTGCCGGGCGTCAGCGCAAGGAAAATCAACCAGCTCGACGCCTATTTCGTCAGCGACAAGATGTTCGCCTGCATCAGCGGCCAGGGCATCGGACTGCGCCTGCCCGCCGCCGCCGCGACCGAACTGCAGTTCTCAAGGGACAACGTCGTGCCGTTTCAGCCCGGCGGTATGGCCAGTTCGAGGGAATGGATACAGATCGACCGTGCCGAGGCGGCCGACTACGAGAAGGATCTCGCGCTCTTCCAGGCCTCGCTCGAGTTCGTGAAAGCCGCGCGCTCCCGCTAGCGCAGCCTAGCCGCCCATCAGCTTGCGCAGCGTGTGGCGGCGGTTGCGCGTGTAAGGGCGCACCTGCGCGGGCCAGCGCCCCTCCTCGACCGCCTTTGCCCACGCGGCACTGGTGAGCACCTCGGCGCTCTCCAACTCGTAAGTTGCGCTGTACTTCGGTTCGCCTTCGGCGACGATGGTCTTGATCTCACCGCCGATGCTCATCTTCAACGGCCCGAGCGTGTAGCGGGCTATGGCGAGGACCCCGGGCACCTTCAGCAGCTGCGGGATGTGCTCGGTATCGTAGACTTCGTTGAACAGCGACTCCTTGTCGGGGTCGATGTCCATCGCGGCGGTGAACAGGAAGCGGGTCTTGGGATGCATGAGTTCCTCTGCTAGTGGGTCCAGACCAGCGTAGTTTAGCTTCGGGGCTGCGATAACACCTATTGCGAACCGCGCGGATCGCGTCCACGCCTGTCGCGACCACGCACTCCGGATTCAGACCGACTGCCAAACGGCAAGGACGCAGGGAGCGGCTACCAGAACCCTCCGCCCCGCCCAAGGCAGGCGACGGCGCCGGCCAGGATGGTCAGCCAGGTCAGGTTCGTTCCCATGAAGCGGCCGGCCGAGGTGCCCTCCTTGGTCAAGATGCCCTGCGCGTGCCAGAGGCGCCCGACGACCAGCACTGCGCCCAGCGCCACGGCCAGCCAGCGGCAATCAATGTGACGGTCATGTGACCTCCCGGTTACTTCCATAGTCGAGTTTCGGATACCAGTCCCTGCCGCGTCCCTCCGGCGTGACGTCGAGCGCGTTCCAGAGCGGCCAGAGCATGTCCACGTGGCGACCGTTCTGCCCCGGCTCGGATTTGGCGCCCAACAGTTCAGAGCCCCAGAAGTGGCGCACGACGCCTTTGCGACGCACGAACGCGTTCAACATCGGCCATTGCGAGCCGTCCGGCGCCTCGCCGTGGTAGTCGCGGTTGTAGGTGTTGCCGGACGATGACAGCAGGCGCAAATTCGTCCAGCCGCGCTGCCGGGTGAATTCCAGGATGCGCCCAATGGGCGATTTCGCGATCACCACCAGGTTCGTGCGCTGCGCGATATGCCGCGCGTTGCCCTCCAGCGCATCCAGCATCGAGGTGCACATCGGGCAAGGCTGCGCCGCCTTCGGGCCGTACATGAAACTGTAGGCGACCAGGGTGTCGCCGTTCGCAAACAAATCGGACAAGCGGGTTTTGCGCCCTTCTTCCTCGAACAGATAGTCCTCCGGCACCGCCCCGCCCTGCGGCAGCTTGCGGCGCAACGCCGCCACCGCCTCCACCTTCCTGCGCAGTGCTTTTTCGGCGCTCAGCAGCCGATTGCGCGCCATACGGTAGGCCTTGCTCTCGTTGGGAAAGTTCACTTGCTCTCCTTTGCCGGCAGCTTGCCGACATGGTGTTCGGCCATCGCGATCCAGCGCTTGAGCGCGCGCGCATCGCAGGCCCCGGGATTGACCCAGACGAACCCTTTCATGACCCTGCCGGTGAGGTCCATCGGCCGCGCGCCGGGGCGCGACAGCGCTTGCGCAAACGGCCCGCGAGAACTTCGTTCATGCCTTACCTTGCGAGGTATCCGGAATCGACGGGCAGGGTGATGCCCGTGATGCAGCGCGCCGCGGGTCCGGCGAGAAAAAGAATTGCAGCCGCGATGTCGTCCACCTCGGGCAGCAGGCCGAGCGGGGTGTGCTGAATTACCTTCTTGAGCACCTCCGGATTGGTGAACACCGGCGTGGTCAGGTCGGTGCGCACGAAGGTCGGCGCCACCGCGTTGACGCGAATGCCGAACTCGGCGAATTCCAGCGCGAGCGCGCGCGTGAGGTTCACCACCGCGCCCTTGGAGGCCTGATACGCGGGATTCGGAAAAATGCCGCCCGAAAATCCCATGATCGAGGCGAGGTTCACGATCGCCCCGCCGCCGTTCTCTTTCATGCTCCGTGCCGCCACGCGCGAGCAGAGGAACAGACCCGTCAGGTTCACCGCGATCACCCGGTCCCATTCCTCCCGCGTGATCTCGAACGAATTCTTGCGCACCGCGATACCGGCGTTGTTGACCAGGATGTCGACGCGGCCGATCTGCTTGAAAGCGGCCTCGACCTGCTTCTCGTCGGCAACATCGCAGCGGATGCCCGAATCGAGGTCGATGCGGGCGACTTTCGCTCCCGCCTTCTCGAGATGATCGGCCGTAGCCTTGCCGATGCCCCGGGCGGCACCAGTGACCACGGCTGTTTTGCCTTTCAGTTCGAAGATTTCCATGATACCGGTAGTATAGGCGGATGCACGATTTCGTCATTCGAAATGCCCTCCTCCTCGACGGCCTGGGTTCGGCACCTGTCCACGGCGATCTCGCAGTTGCTCAGGGTCGAATTTCCGCCGTAGGAAAGATAAAAGACCTCTCGAGGGAAACCCTGGATGCCGATGGCCTGGCGTTGATGCCGGGGATCATCGACAACCACACGCACTACGACGCGCAACTGACCTGGGACCCGCTCGCCTCGCCCTCGCCCGCGCTGGGCGTCACCACGGCGATCATCGGCAACTGCGGCTTCACCATCGCGCCCTGCCGCCCCGCGGACCGCGAGCTGATCCTGAAGAACCTGACGCAGGTCGAGGGCATGTCGCTGGAGGTGCTGCAGGCGGGCACGCGCTGGGATTTCGAGTCGATTCCGGATTTCTTTTCGATGCTCGAGCGCCAAGGCGTGGCGCTGAATGTCGCCGGCTTCGTCGGCCATTCGTCGGTGCGCACCTATGTGATGGGCGAGGACGCGCCCAGGCGCGCCGCGACCACCGCGGAGGTCGCGATGATGAAGGACCTCGTACTCGAGGGCATGCGCGCGGGCGCCGTGGGTTTCGCGACCTCCACTTCGCCCAACCACAACGGCCACGCCGGCATTCCGATGCCCTCGCGCCTCGCCGACGAGCATGAAATGCGCACGCTGGTCGGTTGCCTGAAGGAAGCCGGGCGCGGCGTGTTCATGCTCACCAAGGGCGGCCACACAACAGTGGAATTCCTGGAGGAACTGGCGGCGGCCTGCGGGCGCCCGGTGGTGATCGCGGCGCTGCTGCACCAGGGCACCAGCCCGCGCTCAGTGTTCGACGACCTGGAGAAGATCGCGGCGGCCAACCGGCGCGGCCGGCGCATGCTGGGCGCGATCTCCTGCTGTCCGCTGACCATGGATTTCACCTTGCATGCGCCCTATACCTTCGAGGGCCTGGCAGCCTGGAAGCCCGCCATGTCGCTCAGCGGCGCGCCCTACCGGCAAATCCTCGCTGACAAGTCGTTCCGGAAATCGGTGCGTGACGAAATTGCACGCCCGGCGGCGTTCCGCCTTTTCAACGGCGAATGGGACAAGGTCTACGTCGAGCACGCCAAGCTGCCAAAGCACAGGCATTGCGAACAGCAGACCCTGGTCGAGATCGCCCGCGCCAGGGGCACCGATCCGCTGGACGCGATGCTCGATCTCGCGATCGAAGAGGATCTCGATACCGAGTTCAGCGCGCTGCTGCTCAATTCGGATGAGCAGGCGGTCGCGGAACTGCTGCGCCATCCGCACAGCCTGGTGTCGCTGTCGGATGCCGGCGCGCACCTGACGCTGTTCAACGACGCCGGTTACGGCCTGCACCTGCTGGGTCATTGGGTTCGCGACCTGAAGGTCCTGTCGCTCGAAGAGGCAGTGCGGCGCCTCACGGGCCATCCGGGAGAAGTTTTTGGAATTCAGAACAGGGGCGCGCTCAAGCCCGGCTATCACGCCGACCTGATGCTGTTCGATCCCGCCACCGTCAACAGGGGGCCCAAAAAACGCGTTCAGGACCTGCCCGGCGGCGGCGCACGCCTGATTACGCCGCCAATCGGCGTTCACGGCGTCTGGGTGAACGGCACGCGCATCGCGGATGAAAAGGGCTTGCGGCCGCTCGATCGCCTGCCGGGCAAGGTTTTGCGCGACTTCAACAGCTGAGATCCGATGATCATCGACTGCCACGGGCACTACACCACCGCGCCCGCCGGGCTGGGGGTCTGGAGAAAACTTCAGCTTTCCAGCTTGAAGAATTCTTTCTCAAAACCGGTCATTTCAGACCAGGAGATCCGCGACTCGCTGGAGAGCGCGCAACTGAAGATCCAGCGCGAGCGCGGCACCGACCTTACGTTCTTCTCGCCGCGCGCCGGTTCGATGGAGCACCACGTCGGCGATGAAGCGACAAGCATCGCCTGGTCGCGCGAGTGCAACGACCTGATCCACCGCGTCTGCGGCCTCTATCCGGCGAACTTCGTCTCCGTGTGCCAGCTGCCCCAGTCGCCGGGCGTGCCGCCCGCGAACTGCGTTCCGGAGCTCGAGCGCTGCGTGCGGGAACTCGGCTTTGTCGGCTGCAACCTGAACCCGGATCCCTCGGGCGGCTGGTGGAAGGAACCGCCGCTCACCGACCGCTGGTGGTACCCGCTTTACGAAAAGATGGTGGAGCTGGAGGTGCCGGCGATGGTGCACGTGAGCTCGTCCTGCAATCCGGCGTTCCATTTCACCGGCGCGCATTACATCAACGCCGACACCACCGCGTTCATGCAGTTCCTCGCCTCGGACCTGTTCAAGGATTTCCCGACGCTGAAATTCGTCATCCCGCACGGCGGCGGCGCGGTACCCTACCACTGGGGCCGCTACCGCGGCCTCGCGCAGGACATGAAGCGCCCGCCGCTGAAAGAACTGCTGCTGGGGAACGTGTTCTTCGACACCTGCGTCTACCATAAACCCGGCATCGAACTGCTGCTCAAGGTGATCCCCGCCGACAACATCCTGTTCGCCTCCGAGATGGTCGGCGCGGTGCGCGGCATCGACCCTGAGACGGGCCAGTACTACGACGACACCAAGCGCTACGTCGACGCCATCGACTGGGTTTCAGCCGCGGACAAGAAAAAGATCTTCGAGGGCAACGTGCGGAAAGTCTATCCGCGCTTCAAGGGTTGACACCTCTCCGGCGGGGCACTTGGTAGGTCGCCTAGGGGTGCTCGAAACTCCAAATCTGAATGACCGGCCAGCAGCGGTCATTCGCGCCAGAGCCAAATTGGACACCTGAGCAAACAAAAACCCCGCCGAAGCGGGGTCTGTGTCAGCGCTGCTAAGACTAGGCAGCTAGTTTCAGCTTCCTGCGCCGTGCCACGAATCCCAACAGGCCAAGACCGGCAAGCAGCATGGCATATGTCTCGGGTTCGGGGATGGCGGGGGTGAACCGCACTTCAGCAATATAGTCGTTGTAATCCTTGTCCGAAGAACGTCCGCGGTCTTCCCAAGCGAGGAAGTAATGCTGTTGCGCTACACCACTCAGATACACCTGAAATGTCACCATGTTGTCGAACGCGGTGCCTCCGTTATTGGACGTGAGGAAACCCAATGCAGGGTCCTTGAGTACGAACGCATATGGCGTGCCCGCGGCAACGGGAATCGTGGTCCAGGAATCGGCAGCAATGACGAAATCGCCGGTGTGGTTGTCACCAGCGTAGGCGACCGCACTATTCACGCGCACCTTGCTTCCGGGGAGCACGCCGGTAAGTAGCTGGTAGCCAGCGCCGGTGTCATAGCCGAACGTCGAGTTGTCGCCGGCGTATCGCGCAAGCCCCTGAACCTCGCCGCCGTTGGCGACCGCGTTCATCCAGAGCTTATCGAAGCTGTCATCGACTCGAACGAGCGCGTTGCCCGCACCCAAATCGTTCTGAAAGATGGAGACCAGTGAGAGCGCGTTATTGTAGCCGCCGCCACTGCACACCCCGCCAATTCCAACCAGGCAGCGTTCACTGCCGCCCGCACCCGAGGCCGCCACAAAGGTGGTCGCGGCGAGTGCCACGCAAGGAACGAGTGCCGCCGAACCGATTGTCAGAACTGCCGCGAGTGCCCGCGAAATATTTTTCATGTATCTCCTCCACATTCGATGGTTCGAGCCCTCAATCTACATAGGCGAAGATGGAATGTATATAGTCCTTTCGGACAAATCGCCGCGCAACACGTCAACAATTGTCAAGGTGTGTGCGGTTCCAGGCGAGCGCCTTCGTGAATGACTTCGGAAAGCAGTCATTCGCGCCCCGCTCCAATCAGCGCTCAAGAATCCATATGAACGTGGGTAGAAGTGTGGGTAGAACCCAGCAAGATCTCCTCCGACGTAGAGCAACCAGGCGGAAAAAGACGCAGCCCGAACTTTGTTCGCCTACTTGTTCTTTACAGCAAGTGCCAGCGCCCCGAGTACCACGGCAATCAGCAGGGCATGCTCCAGGCCCCAGCCATGGAAATGCCTCTCGGGCGCTCCATGGCCGGGATGCGCAAATAACTCTCCGGAGAAAACAATCAGAGCTGCGGCTGCGCGGTGCATAGCATGCCTTCCGTTTCGATGAATTTCACGATCGTGTCCAGTCCCTGGCCGGTCTTCAGGTTGCTGAAGACGAACGGTCGCTTGCCGCGCATTTTCTTCGAGTCGCGCTCCATCACTTCCAGCGAGGCGCCCACCATCGGCGCGAGGTCGATCTTGTTGATGACGAGGAGATCCGACTTGGTGATGCCGGGCCCGCCTTTCCTGGGAATCTTGTCGCCTGCCGCGACGTCGATCACGTAGAGGGTCAGGTCGGAGAGTTCCGGGCTGAAAGTGGCGGCGAGGTTGTCGCCACCCGACTCGATGAGGATCAGGTCGAGGCCCGGGAAGCGCCGGTTGAGCCGCGCCACCGCTTCCAGGTTGATCGAGGCGTCCTCGCGGATCGCGGTATGCGGACAGCCGCCGGTCTCGACGCCGATGATGCGCTCGGCCGCCAGCGCCTCGTTCTGCACCAGGAATTTCGCGTCCTCTTCCGTGTAGATGTCGTTGGTGACCACCGCGATGTTGAACCGGTCGCGCAGCCGCTTGCACAGCGCGAGAGTCAAGGCAGTCTTGCCGGAGCCTACGGGCCCGCCGATGCCGATACGCAGGGTCATGAACGGAAGAGCCGGGAGTATTGAGTCTCGTGCTTCGCCGACAGCAGCGCCAGGCCCGGCGCAAAATTGCCGATCTCCCCGTCTTTCATCTGCATGGCCTTTTTCACCAGCTCTTCTATCCGGTCTCCGAGCGACAGCAGCATGCGTTGCCCATCGGTCTGGCCAAGCGGCACCGCCTTCACCGCGGCCATGACCTGATTCTCGAGCCAGGCCCACAGGTAGGCCTGCAGCGCGGCTTCGGGCGCGATCTGCCATTGCACCGCGGCGTGGGCGAACGCCGCCGGGAAGGATGGTTCCTCTACCGGCACCTCGCCCAGGCCGAGGTCCTTGCAAAGACGGTTCAGCGAATAGCCCATCTGCACCGTTTCCGCGCGCAGCTCCGCGCTTTCGCGGCTGGCCAGAAAGGCTTCGTTGCATTCCTGATTTTCCATCATGCGCAAGAGTATCGGCGCTTCCATGCGCGCCATCGAAAACTCCAGCACATCGCCGATCCAGCGCTCCGCGCTCGCGGCATTGTGCACCGCGCCGGCTTCGATCGCGGCTTCGAGTCCGCCGGAATAGCTGTAGGCGCCAACCGGCAGGGCCGGGCTGGCAAGCTGGAGGAGCTTGGCAAGGCTCATTTGTGATGATGATCGGGATGATCGCAGTGCGCGTGATCATGGTCATGGTCATGATGATGATCATGAATCTTGCCGCCATGCCCCATTTCGTCGTGCTGATGGTGGACCCCCGCATAGGCCCCCGCCTCGGGCTCGAACGGGGCTTCCATCGACGACACCCTGGCGCCGAGTTTCTTCAGCATCTCTTCCAGCACGTGATCCTCGGCAAGCCGCAGAAAACCCTCGCCGACCTGCACTGGAACATGCCGGTTGCCCAGGTGATAGGCGGCCTTCGCGAGGTCCGCCGGGCTCTTGCATTCCACGTGCAGCACCTTCTCCGGCTCGGCCAGCACTTCGATGACGCGCCCGTCCGAGGCGGTCACGAGGTCGCCGCCGCGCAGGATTTCGCCGCGCGGCAGCATCAGGCCGACCTCCTCGCCCGAAACGAGCTTGGTTTTCAGGCGGCTCTTCTGCCGCGCCTCGAACGGCAGCATCAGCGCGCCTCGAACCTCGAGTCTGTAGGCGGTCCGGGGAATCTTGAGTTTTGCTTTGATTTGCAGCATCAGAAAAGAAAATACCTCTGCGTCAGAGGGAGCGTTCTCGCCGGCTCGCATCCGAGCAGCTCGCCCTCGGCGCGCACCTCGTAGGTTTCCGGGTCGACCGTGATCTTCGGCTGCCAGTCGTTGTGAATCATGTCTTTTTTGCCGATTTTCCTGACGTTCTTCACCGCAACAAGGGTACGAAGGTTCATTTTTTGCGCTTCTTTTCCCATCAGAAAAGCCTTCGAAACAAAAGTCAAGGACGTGCTCTTCAATGCCTTGCCGAAGGCGCCGAACATGGGGCGATAGTGCACCGGCTGCGGCGTCGGGATGGAGGCATTCGGATCGCCCATCGCGGCGGCGGCGATCATGCCGCCCTTGAGGATCAACGAGGGCTTGGCGCCGAAGAACGCCGGCTTCCAAAGCACCAGGTCCGCCAGTTTGCCTGCTTCGATCGAACCCACTGCGTGCGCGATGCCATTGGCAATGGCGGGGTTGATGGTGTACTTCGCGATATATCTTTTGACCCTGAAATTATCGGATCTGGAAGTATCTCCTTTCGCCGCGCCCCGTTGCAATTTCATCTTGTGCGCGGTCTGCCACGTCCGGATGATCACCTCGCCAACGCGCCCCATCGCCTGCGAGTCCGAAGACATCATCGAGAAAGCCCCGAGATCCTGCAGGATGTCCTCGGCGGCGATGGTTTCCCTGCGGATGCGCGACTCGGCGAAGGCCACGTCTTCGGCGATCGCCGGATCGAGGTGATGGCACACCATCAGCATGTCGAGGTGCTCGGCGACGGTGTTGACCGTGTAGGGCATGGTCGGATTGGTGGATGAGGGCAGCACGTTGGGCTCGCCGCAGACCTTGATGATGTCGGGCGCATGGCCGCCGCCCGCGCCCTCGGTGTGGAAGGTGCAGATCGAGCGGCCCTTGATCGCCGCGATGGAAGTCTCGACGAAACCCGATTCGTTCAGCGTATCGGTGTGGATCGACACCTGCACGTCCATCCTGTCGGCGACCGCCAGGCAGTTGTCGATGGCCGCGGGCGTGGTGCCCCAGTCTTCATGCAGCTTGAGGCCCATCGCTCCGGCTTTTACCTGTTCAACCAGAGGCCGAGGCAATGACGCATTGCCCTTGCCGAGGAAACCCAGGTTCATCGGAAAGGCATCCGCTGCCTCCAGCATGCGGTGGATGTGCCACGGCCCCGGCGTGCAGGTGGTGGCGAAGGTGCCGGTGGCCGGGCCGGTGCCGCCGCCCAGCATGGTGGTGACGCCCGACATCAGCGCCTCTTCGATCTGCTGCGGGCAGATGAAATGGATGTGCGAGTCGATGCCGCCCGGCGTGACGATCATCCCCTCGCCCGCGATCACCTCGGTGCCGGCGCCAATCGGAATCGTGACCGCCGGCTGGATGTCCGGGTTGCCCGCCTTGCCGATTTTCCAGATCTTCCCGCCCTTGATGCCGATGTCGGCCTTGACGATGCCCCAGTGGTCGATGATCAGCGCGTTGGTGATCACGGTATCGGCCACCTTGGCCGACAGGAGCTGGCTCTGTCCCATGCCGTCGCGGATCACCTTGCCGCCGCCGAACTTCACTTCCTCGCCGTAGGTGGTGTAGTCCTTCTCCACTTCGATCCACAGGTCGGTGTCCGCGAGCCGCACGCGGTCGCCGGTGGTCGGGCCGAACATCTCCGCATAGGCTTGCCGGGAGATTTTCATTTGAGTGCGCCCATCACTTTCCCGTTAAACCCGAATACTTTTCTGTTTCCAGACAGAGAAACCAGTTCCACGGTTCTCGTCTGCCCCGGCTCGAAGCGCACCGCGGTGCCGGCGGCGATGTTGAGCCGGCAGCCATAGGCCACCTTGCGGTCGAACTTGAGCCCCTCGTTGGTTTCGAAGAAGTGGTAGTGCGAGCCGACCTGAATGGGCCGGTCGCCGGAATTCACAACCTTCAGGCCGAAAACACGGCGCCCCTCGTTCAGTTCAATATCGCCCGCAGCGACTTCAATTTCGCCCGGAATCATGGGATCGGGTTGTGCACGGTGACGAGTTTGGTGCCATCGGGAAAGGTCGCTTCGACCTGGATGTCCGGGATCATCTCCGCTACCCCTTCCATGACGTCGCCGCGCTTGAGGATCGTCGCGCCCCATCCCATCAGCTCGGAGACGCTTCTGCCGTCGCGCGCGCCTTCCATCACCGCGGCGGTGATGAAGGCCACCGCTTCGGGATAGTTCAGCTTCAGGCCGCGGCCCTTGCGCCGCTCCGCGAGCAGCGCCGCGGTGAAGATCAGCAGCTTGTCCTTTTCCCTCGGCGTCAGTTCCATGTCAGTTGATCCGCACCGCGGCTTCGCCGATTCCCGGGAAACGCGCCGTCACCTCGTCTCCCGCTTTCCCGATTTCCAGTCCGGTCCAGGCGCCCGTGGTGACGATGTCCCCGGCGCGCAGGCCGAGGCCGCGCTTCGCGCAGTGCTGCGCGAGCCAGGGCAGCAGCCGGAACGGATTGCCGAACGAATGCGCGCCTTTAGCTTTGACCACCCGCGCGCCGATCCGAAACTCGACTTCCTGCTGCAGGAAGTCGAGTTTCTGCCAGTCCTTCGTGCCGCTGCCCACGACAAGGGCGCTGTTGTTCTGAAAGTCGGCCAGTTTCCACAGCCCGGAGCTTTTCTTCCAGTCCGCAAGGCGCGTATCGCACAGTTCGATCGTCACCAGCACCTCGCCCACGGCGGCCGCGACTGCCCTCGCCGAGTACGGCCGGGTCTGTGACGGCAGGTCCTTGGCGAAGCGGAACGCGACCTCCGCCTCGACGCCAATCATGTGCATCTTCGCGCCGGCAACGCTCGCCGGGCTGCGCAGCAGATTCTCCGGCGGAATCGGTGCGGCCGTCGGCTCCACCTTGTCGCTGGGCCCGCCCGCCTTCCAGGCTGCCGGGCGCGCGCGCGACCACAACGCGGCGAACACCGCGTCCTGCACGCGATAGGCTTCCTTTTCGCTCTTCAGGATCACGTCGCCGGTGGCGGCGGGAGTTCCGGAACGACGCGCTTCCAGCAGCAACGTCGTGGCCTTGCCGATCGCCGGCTGCCCCTTGGCGCGCAGGGCGTTCACCAGCGCCTTGTTCGCGGTTTCTCTCGTCATGTTCGCCAGATCCTCGGTTCGGCTGCTTCCCGGCCGGTGAGCGCCGGACGAAGAATGCGCCAGAGCGCGATAAAGTAGCGCCGCGCCGCTTCGCTCGATCCGCCGAGGTAGCGGGCCAGCAGGACTCCGGGCAGGAGCGTCACGGCGCCTTGACCTTGTTCGGGTTCTGTCTTGCGGGTTTCATGCAAAATCTCCTGATTCAAATTCAAAGCAGAGGCAAACAAGGTACCAAACACCGGCTTGCCCCCCAGTCCAGCAGGCGAATCCAGCAATCTTCCACCGCCGTCGACGCGCCCGCGCTCCAGCCACAGCAGCTTGCCCTCGCGGCGGATCCGCGTCGAGGTGAGCAACGTTCCGCGCTCGAACCGTTCCCCCGACCCGGTACGCCCCAGGCACACGATATCCCAGCCGATGAGGGCGGCGCCGGCAGCCAGATCGATCTCGTACGACGTCTGCGCCAGCGCGCCGTTGAACACAATCGTTTCCTGCGGCAACCACTCCAGCGTTCCCGCCACATCGAATACCACTCTTTGCTTCGCCCACGGCCCCGCCGACCGGTACCACTTCGCCGCGCCCGGCGTCGTCAGCAGCGCCGACGCGTTTTTCCCCGTTCTTGCTTTCAGAGTCAGTTCATCTCCGCCGGCAATCCCTCCCGGCGGGTGCACCACGATCGCGTGGCAGATGTCGCGGCCCTCGGGGTAGAGCGGCTTCTGGACGACGAGGGGGCCGTCGTGGCTTCTTTCGGAAAGAATGGTCTTTTCATCTTCAAAGGAAAAACCAAGCGAAAGACGGGCCTTCCAGGAACTGACTACGGGGTCTGCAAGCTGCATCGGAAGATCATACCGCCAGCAGGCCTTTGACGCCGTCCTTGTCCATGTCGGCGCCTGCGCCCTGCTTGAGGATTTCGCCGCGCTCCATGACGATGTACTGGTCGGCCAGCGAGCGGGCGAAGTCGTAGTACTGCTCCACCAGCAGGATCGCCATGTCGCCGCTGGCGGCGAGTGCGCGGATGGCGCGCTCGATGTCCTTGATGATGGAGGGCTGGATGCCCTCGGTGGGTTCGTCCAGGATCAGCAGCTTCGGGCCCATCGCCAGCGCGCGGCCGATGGCGAGCTGCTGCTGCTGGCCGCCCGAGAGGTCGCCGCCGCGCCGGCGCAGCATCTGACCGAGCACCGGGAACATCTCGAAAATGCGCGGCGGCACGGGCTCGCCGCGCGGCCGCGTGGCGAGGCCCATTGCCAGATTCTCGGCCACCGTGAGGCGCGCGAATATCTCACGGCCCTGGGGCACGTAACCGATTCCGGCGCGCACGCGCTCGTACGGCCTTGCCTGGGTGATTTCCTTGCCGTGAAAAGTGATTTCACCGGTCTTCGCGGGCACCAATCCCATCAGCGTGCGCAGCAGCGTGGACTTGCCCACCCCGTTGCGGCCCAGCAATACGGTGACCTTGCCCGGGGGAATCTCGAACGAGAGATCGCGCAGGATATGGGAGCCGCCGTAATACTGATTCAGATTTTTTACGCAAAGCATTCTTATCTGCCCAAGTACACTTCGATCACTTTCGGATCGTTCTGCACCTGGCTCATCGAACCCTCGGCGAGCACGCTGCCTTCGTGCAGCACCGTGATCTTGCGCGCGATCTTCTCGATGAAGGCCATGTCGTGCTCGACCACCACCAGCGAATGTTTGCCGGCGAGCGACAGGAAGAGCTCCCCGGTGCGCTCGGTCTCCTCGTCGCTCATGCCCGCCACCGGCTCATCGAGCAGCAGCAGGCGCGGCTCCTGCATCAACAGCATGCCGATTTCCAGCCACTGCTTCTGGCCGTGCGACAGCAGGCCGGCGACGCGATCGGCGCTGTCGTTCAACCGGATCTGCTTCAGCGTTTCCGCGATCGAATCTTTTTCTCTTGAAGACAGGACCGAAAATAGCGTCCTGCGCACGCGCTTGTCGGCCTTCATCGCCAATTCCAGGTTCTCGAACACGTTGTGGTGCTCGAAGATGGTCGGCCGCTGGAACTTGCGGCCGATGCCGGCGTGGGCGATCTGCGCCTCCGAGAGACGCGCGAGGTCGATGGTCTGGCCGAAGAACGCGGTACCTTCGTCGGCGCGCGTCTTGCCGGTGATCACGTCCATCATCGTCGTTTTGCCCGCGCCGTTGGGGCCGATCACGCAGCGCAGTTCGCCGACGTCGATCGACAATGACAGCTTGTTCAGCGCCTTGAAGCCGTCGAAGGACACGGAGATGTCCTCCAGGTAGAGCACCACGCCGTGCGTGGCGTCCAGCCCCTCGGTGGCGAGGTGTCCGAAGCCGCCGCTCTCGTTCGATGCGTTGGCGTTGGCCGTCATTTCTTTTTCGTCAGCAGGCCCATCACGCCCTGCGGCAGGAACAGGGTGACGAGAATGAAAATCAGGCCCAGTGCGTAGAGCCAGTATTCGGGGAAGGCCTGGGTGAAGAAGCTCTTGCCGTAATTCACCATTCCTGCACCGAGAATCGCGCCGGTGAGCGTGCCGCGGCCGCCCACCGCCACCCAGATCGCGATCTCGATCGAGTTCGCGGGCGACATTTCGCTGGGGTTGATAATGCCGACCTGCGGCACGTAGAGCGCCCCGGCGATGCCGCAGATCACCGCCGAGAGCGTGAAGATGGCGAGCTTGTAGTGCACCGTGTTGTAGCCGCAGAAGGCGACACGCGTCTCGGCGTCGCGGATCGCGGTGAGCACGCGGCCGAACTTGGAGGTGACGATCCAGCGCGCCAGAACCAGGGTTCCTATGAGAATGAATCCTGTGAAGACGAAAAGCAGCATCCGTGTTTCCGGCGCCGTGATCGGCAGGCCGAGGATGCTCTTGAAGTCGGTGAAGCCGTTGTTGCCGCCGAAGCCGGTGGCGTTGCGGAAAAACAGCAGCATCGCGGCGAAGGTCAGCGCCTGGGTGATGATCGAGAAGTACACGCCCTTGACGCGCGAGCGGAAGGCGAAGAAGCCGAATATCAGCGCCAGCAATCCCGGCACAAGAACCACCAGCAGCAGTGCCCACCAGAACTGGTCGGTGTTCCACCATTGCCAGGGGAATTCCTTCCAGTCGAGGAACACCATGAAATCAGGCAGGTCCGACTGGTACTGGCCCTCGCGCCCGATCTGGCGCATCAAATACATGCCCATGCCGTAGCCGCCGAGGGCGAAGAACAGGCCGTGCCCGAGCGACAGGATCCCGGTGTAGCCCCACGCCAGGTCCATCGCGATCGCCACGATGGCGTAGCACATGATCTTGCCGATCAGCGTCACCCAGTACTGGGAGATATGGAATGGACTGTCCTGGGGCGTCGCCAGACTCAGGATCGGAAAAATCACGAATGCAACAAGCGATGCAAGGCCGATAAAAAGCCAACCCCTCGTTCCGTAGATGCGTTTCATGCCTCTACCGCCCTGCCCTTGACCGCAAACAGGCCCTGCGGCCGGCGCTGGATGAAGAAGATGATGAACACCAGCACCACGATCTTGGCGATCACGGCGCCGGAAACCGCTTCGAGGAATTTGTTGGCGAAGCCCAGCGTCAGCGCCGCGTAGACGGTGCCCGCAAGCTGGCCGACGCCGCCGAACACCACCACCATGAATGAATCGACGATGTAGCCCTGGCCGAGGTCGGGGCCGACATTGCCGATCTGCGACAGCGCGCAGCCCGCGAGCCCTGCGATGCCCGAGCCCAGGCCAAAAGCCCACATGTCGACGCGCCCGGTGTGGACCCCGACACAGGAAGCCATCTCGCGGTTCTGCGTCACGCCGCGAACGAAAAGGCCAAGCCTGGTTTTCGTCAAAAGAAAATAAATCAGGAATAGAACCAAAGCCGCGAACGCAACGATGACCATGCGGCTCCAGGGCAGCACCACGCCTGCGAAGGCCTGGATGCCGCCGGACATGAACGCGGGATTCTCCACCTGCACGTTGGCCGCGCCGAAGACGGTGCGCACCGACTGGATCAGCATCAGGCTGATGCCCCAGGTCGCGAGCAGCGTCTCCA
>Ga0315281_10000873_pt1 | contig 43495 bp, 53 predicted proteins | sample YL17G07_0_MG_FD_204540 | JGI IMG/M metagenome (GOLD analysis project Ga0315281, IMG submission 204540) | Sediment microbial communities from Yellowstone Lake, YNP, Wyoming, USA - YL17G07_0 | ecosystem: Environmental > Aquatic > Freshwater > Lake > Sediment | place: USA: Wyoming | collected...
TATCCTGTCCGCGAGGACCTTCGGTATGCTCGATGCAGTGCCGTCCTCGAACTTGAAGTTCACGAGGTTGTTCCCCCCGGGCGTCAGTGCCTTCGAGAGTTCGGCCGACTTTATCTTCTGCGGTCCCACATAGCCTTTATACATGCGTTTATTTTTTTGCCTTTGATTTTTTCACGCGGTTCGGCAACCGCTTGATGTTCTTCGTGGCCTTTGCCCACTCCTCTGCGGTCCCGGGCGGAAGTTTCCCCTGCTTTTCGAGCAGGAAGAATTTCCGCATTTAACTGAGACTTTTATAAGGCATGGTTTTGTTTAGAACAATTCCGCTGGCACGTGTTTTTTTGTTCCGTCACTCATCTTGCAGAGAATGAAACCGTTCTCGATTTCCGAGAGCGTCTCCATCACCTGCGCATTCTCGAACTTCGGAAACACTGGGACTGCTGGGACCGCTCCTGCTGGGGTCTTGGCGATCGATTCCTTCACGGCTTTTTCGGCCCTCTTCAATTCCGCCTTGGCTTCCTTGGCGGCCTGCTTCTCGGCTAACTTTGCCGCTTTGGCAGCCTTCTTGCTTTCGACCGCGGCCTTGGCGAGTTCCGCCTTGGTCGGTGTGCCGTCTTTTTTTGGCATGGTTCGTTTGATTGTTTTTGTTGGCGACCTTTCGTAGGTCTGTTTTTTTATCGTGCTTGGTTATCTTGATTGTACACTATATTCTCCGTCTTTTGCTTTCCCATGCTAGTTCAGGAAGTCCTCCCGGATCTTGATCGACTTTCCGTCGGAGAACCTGAGCGTGAACGTGGTGACGTTCAGACTGTCGGTCTCGTGGCTCACTTCCTCCGCCACCACTTGGTTCGCGTACCGAATGTCGGAGAACTCCTTGTAGCCTTTCACGAGCACCTGCGAACCGTCCTCGAGCGTCAGCTCGAACTTCTGGTCCACGTGCAAGCCTCCGCCCTCGGTGTCCTTGAAGGACACGTTGCTGAGGGTCTTCCACGAGGTTATGATCTGCGCCTTGTCGGTCTTCGGGTTCAGGTACGCCGACACCCTGTAGAGCCTGGGTCCGAGTTTCTTCGTCTTCGAGTCGTAGTTGGCCAGCCTGCCCACGTCCGCAACGGACGCTATGCGGGTCAGTTGCGCCTTCATCTCCTCGTGCTCGGTCAGAAACGTCTCAAGCTTAGCGGCGTCCACCGAGACCATCTTCGGTTTCTTTTCTGATTTTTCAGCCATGTTTTTTTTGCTTTTATTTTCCGCGTCTTCGACTACGCGGTCTTCGAGAACTCAGTCCCGCCGTATTTTTTGGCGTCCTCGGCGGTGATGCCCATCTTCTTAGCCACCTCCGCAGCGGCCGCGCTGAGCGGCTCTCCTACCGGCTTGGACGTGCGCATCCCGGCGCCTCCCGAGTGGAACGCCCCCCCGGTTCCGCCTCCCTGCGGACCCCTGGCCAGAAGCATCGCGTCCTGAACCTTCGCTGCGAACTCTTCCGGCGTCTTCGTGACCACTGCGGCTAAGGTCTTCTCGAAGTGGTGCTTGGCCTTCTTCGCAAGCTCGTCGTCCCCGTTCGTGAGCGAGCCTATGGCCGCGCTCAGGTCCCGGTCCTCGAACTTCTTCTCCACCCCTCCGATAGCGTCGGCGAGCTTCTTCTCGATCTCCTCCTTGGCCTCGCGGAGCTTTCCGAAGTTCTTGTCCTTGTTCTTCTCTTTGCCGAGCTCTTCGGTCGCGGTCTTCAATTCCTCTTGGAGTTTCTCGATCTCCTCCGAGTTGTCCGGATGCTCCGTCTTGTACTGTTCCACGGCAGCCTCCTTCGCGGCGACTTCCCTCTCTTCGATTTCTTCTGGACTGAACACCTCCATTTCCTCTCCGGTTTCCGAGTCCGTTATTTTCTTTGGCATGATTTGTTTTTCGTTTTCGACTTGATTTTTCTTTTCACGCACAGGATCACGCCCCGGTGCGATGGCGAAGTTCTTCTTCAAGCCGACCTTTTTTGGGTAGATTTATCATATTTTGGGTAGATTGCATGGTCATTGCTTTCCGAGTTCCGGGAACATCGCCCGGGCGTTGAACTTCTCCGGCTGCTTGTTGTTCTCGCGGTGCTCAATCTGCATGTCCTCGTATATCTCCATGAAGAGCGTGATGCCGTTCACGGTCCCTCGGGCGAACAGCAGGTTGAACGGCTCGGCCTGGCGCGCCACGAACTCCTCCTGGGCCTTCAGGAGCCTTTTGCCCTCCTGCTTGATCGTCCCCTGGTATGCGGCGGTGGCTTTGCCCACGTACTCCTTCCTCTCGTCCGGCGCCATGTCGTTCAACTCTATGTCATCCAAGTCCACGCTCCCGAGGAGATGGCGGATCAGCGCGACGGCCTTCTTGTCCGGCTCCGCGTCTCCCTTCAGCATGGCGTTCTCGTTCCGCGCATGGAACAGCTGGTCGGTTAGGTCTTCGATGGACTGCTCCAACTTGCCTATGTGCGTCGCCTTCCTGAACGGCCTAGCGAGCCATCTTCCTGTTTTTATTAAAATGTTTGGCTTTTTTTCTTCGTTCATGCGGTTTGTATTTTTCCCTTTCTGATTAGCGACCTACCCTCTTTCCTGCATTCCTTGTGAAACTGGATTCCTTGTCTTCGGCTATTCGGATGCAATGGCTTCGCACACACTGGACAATTACGGAAAAAATGTTTGTACCATGCCGACTCGGTGAGTCCGAAATCCACACCTACCGTGAACCAGTAAAGTCCCACAAGGAGCACTTTTGTATCACGATTAAAATACCAGGCGAACGCCTTTGGATTCAGTCTCTTAATACTTATCGGAAATTTCATTTTGCCTTTTTTGTTTTGGCCTTTTATTTTCCTAACGCGCTGGCTACGGGGCCAAGCACGTTCGCGGGTCCTGGTGTCGGAGCCTTCACTCCCGTCGCCACCGGTTGCGCCGGTGCTACCGGAGGAGGCATCGGGCTCTTGTTTATTACTTTGCCCGGGTCCCTCTGCCACGTCCTCGCGAACAACTCCGCGTAGTAATCCATGTTGATCAGCGGCCCGAATATCAGGGCATCCTGGAGCTCGGCTCGGAAGAGCAACTTCGAAGTGTCGCTTGTCGGCTTCTCCCTGGCCTTCATGACGATCTGCCAGATGGTCTTCGCGGATCTTATCTGATCCACGTTCAGCACCGTGATCCTCGTGGGCTTGCCGGTCGCCTGGGTCAACTGGTTCTCCACTCCCATGATGTCCTGCGCGCTAGGCATCGGCTGGTCCTGGGTCGGCTTCATCGGCATGACTATCCGGTTGCCCATGCCCTCCCCGGCTATCGGGTGCTTGGAGTTCACGACCCGGTACTGGTCCACGAGCACACCCCTGGTCTCATCAAGTTTCTGGTCGGTCGGGTCGAACCACTTGGCGAGCACGTTGTAGAGCCTAAGCCACGAAAGTTTCCACTCGAGGAGCGAACACGAGAATATCGTGATGCCAAGCACCATCTTGGCCTGCCTCTGGAGCTCCACGATTTCGGTCGCGGTCTGCTGGCCGGCCGACGCCTGCCCTGCGAACTGCGGGCTGACGCTCGACTCGTTTATCTGTTGCTTCATCTCCGCGATCATGGCGAGCTCCGGCTGGGTTATGCCGACGGCCTGGTGCGCGTCGAGGTCCGCGATGCTGTCGCGCGGTATCCCGGAGGTTATCTTGCCCGGAGCGAATATCCTGGAGGACAAAACCCTCCCGGAGAAGTTCAGTTTCGGCGGCGCGTAGGACTTCTGGTCCTTCAGCACGGCCAGGCGGATCATCTCGTCCAAGGCCCCCACCTTCCCGCGGAGCTTGCGCATAAGCGAATTGCCCATCGCGAACTTCGCGTGGAACGGCTCTAGGTTCTGCTGCGTGATGCTGTACTCGGAGAACCCGTTAACGAGCGTGAGCGGCAAGCCCACTGGCGTCATGAGCACCCCGTTGATCCACACCGCAGCCTCGTTGTTCCACTTGTCCTGGTATCGGATTATAACTGCTTGGCCGGACTCCACGTTAAGGGTCTTCCACGCGTTGTCGTAGAGCGTGTTGCCCTTCCTCGCGAAACTCATCGGGTTGAATATCTTCGGCACATTCTTCCACCGCTCCCACGTACCGAACGTGGACTCGGCATCGCCGTAGTCGGTTATCTCTAACGTGAAAAGATACGGCTGCAGGTCTATCGAATACTGCCTCATGCTTCCGAGAAACACGGCGGTCCCGGCGAGCACGTTGGTCGCTGGCTTCGAAAACAGTTTCTTCAGCGTCGATGTCCACGAGAGCCCCGCTACCTGACCGGTGAACTTTCCTCCGGCTTTTACCTTTTTGTCGGTCATCCAACGCTCGTCCCAGACCTCCTCGCAGAAGACGGTGCCCTGCTTCAGGAGTTCATATTGTCTTAAAAATTTCTTCTCCTCATCGCCGTCCATCTCCTGGGTCTTCAGGATAATATCTTCCATCGCCTCGCCCATGTTCGCGATCTCCACGTTGCTCTCGTCGAAGGCACTCACATCTGGGGATAGGTTCAGGTTGTTCAGAGCGGCCAAGAGCGCGAACATCTTGTCGCGCGCGGTGCCGGACTGAAAACTGGAGTCATCCTTGTTCTTCTTCGGTTCGATGAACGTGTTCGCCATCTTCTCGTTCGCGTCGAAGTACTCGGAGTATGTCATGCCGTCGAGCTCCTGGTGCTGGCCCTCCCTGGCCACGATCGTCGCCTCGAAGCGAGCCAAAAGACGGCCGAGGTACTTGGTCTCGTCATCGGTATATTTTGGGGCAACAATTTCCTCTTGCTGTCCGCTCTCTAACAGCTCTGACTTCTCCTCTTTTTTTTCTTCGGGCATGGTTTATTTTTGGTTTTTGTTTTTACCTTTGCCCTTCAGCCTCAGCGCGGATTGCCATTTCCTTTATTGTATATTTTTTTCTCCCCCCGCGAAAGCGAGGTTATGCACATCTGGCTTTAGAACTACCTTTTTCCAGCACATGGTCGTCGCCGAGCAGTGCTTGGCGCAGAGACGCCTGGGGCACGAAGTCGCCCGGAATGGGCAGTTCTTCCTCGCGCACCACTTGTTGTTTACCAGCATCGTCGTCAGATGTTCTGAGGAAATAACCCATGACGGTCAAAGGTATCCCTCTGGCTGTCGCTCAGCCCCTGGTCCTGTATGCCCACGGGGACGTCCTCCTCGTAGAAGGTGAGGGACAGGCCGTCCGCCACGTCCGGACTCTCCACGCCGTAGATCTTCTTCAACTGCTCCTTCGGGATTATCTGGAGCTTGCCCTTCGTACCCTCGAGTCTCTGCTTGTATCTGACCTCACAGAGCTGGTACCAAGTGAGCTCGAGCGGCTCGTCGGTCCGGAGCAACTTCCCGCCACCCTTGATCCACGCCCGGAGTCTCCAGAACATCAGCGCCCTCATGTTCACGAACTTCTCCCGGTCGTGCTCGCCTGGCGGATTCTCCCCGGCATTCACGCCGTGCACTCCCATCAGGTTCTTCGCCAGTATGTCGTACAGGCCCTTGCCCTCGCCCACCGAGTCCACCGCGATGTCGTGCGGGTTCCACAGTTCCGACTCCTTCCTGACCATGATCCACTCGGCCAGGTTCATCGTGTCCGGGTCCTGGTTCTTCAGCCGGATGGACGCCACGTTGTCGCGGCGCTCCACCACCACGCTGAAGTTCTTGCCTCCGCCGGCCACGTCGACGCCCTCCTTGCGGATCCCGAAGCCACTCGCCTCGTCCACCACCGCGCGGTCCACCTCGTCCCTCGTGAGAAGCGGTATCCACCCGTGGTCGTCCGTCTGGCCCACCTTCGGCCTGCGGCACTCGTAGAGGATCTCGAAGAACGGCTTCTTCCTAGCTTCCTCGATCATGTCCGGGTCCACGCGGCCCTCCCTCACGCCCTGCTTCCAGTCCACGACCACCTTCAGGTAGCCTGGGTCCTTGAACGAGCTCGTGAAGTGCCCGGACTCGAACGGGTTTCCCACCTTACAGTAGAAGTTGTCCTTCTGATCGCCCAACATGCGGAAGACGAGCGCCTCCTCCTGGTCCGGGATTAGTGCCGCCTCATCGCAGTTGTGCACCAAAACATTGTCCGCAAAATAATTATGGTTTCCGTCTACGTCAAGGTTGTAGACTGTTTCCGATTTCTTAGGTAAGATATTAACTTTTTTGACAGTGAGTTTTTCCATTTCACGCGTTGGTAGTGGACCTTTCCGTGGCAAATATTACACAACGAAACGAGATTGAGTTCGTCGTTGTTCGTCTTATCATAGTCGATATGATGAACGGCCAGACCAAACCCTTTTCCTCGCTCGATAACCTTTTTTTCCTCTTCTCCGCACAAAAAGCATTTGTGGTCATGTCTTTTCCGTATAGTCTTTTTAAGTTTTTCGTTAAATCTCCAAGCATATGGAAGTTTTCCAATTCCACCCCTCCAATTTGAATTTCCTTGTCCCTCCATCCTACACGAATGGAATCTATTGGCGCATGCAATGCCACAGAACACATTCTTCCCGTCCAGCCTTGTACTCCTGATGATGGTCTTCCCACACTGAAAACAATTCCTTTCCCTCCGGTTCGTCCTTGGGTGTGATCCTGTTCGCTTCCAATAACCTCCAGTACATTTACGCGAACAAAATTTCGTGGTTTTATTTCTCCTAACAAAAGTGTGTCCGCAGTTGGCACAGATTGTCTCGATGCTCGTTCCATTGAATTGATGGTTTTTTTCACCTTTTTGTAAAATTCCTAACGCCTTCCCGTAGCACGCCCGTCCGCAAAAGCATCGACGAACTCCACGATCCTTGGCTTTCTTCAATTCGGATGGAAATATCTTGAATTTTTTGTGGCATTGTTTGCATTTAATTATCACCCTTTAATCATATCCATTTCACTACGATAGTCAATCCAAAGCCCAAGCAATGTCGTCTTCTCGCAAATCAATCGCCTTCACGTATCCTTTCCCCTCAACGAATATCGGATGGTCCTTAGTACAGACAATTTTTCTGCTCCCAAAATCCACTTCCACCATCTCGCTATGCTCATTGCTTAAATATCCAACAATCTTTCGGTACTCCACCTCGTTGGTCTCGTGGTTATAACTCGCGACTTTTACTGGCAACCGTTTATCGACGATGTCTTCAATTTCGATATTCCCATCCAAAGTCATTACTTTTGTCCCGGCCGGAAAGCAAACCACGTTCGGCGCTCCGAATCCGAGCGCCCCCTTCGCGTTCGTTATGAATATCTCCCCGAGGAGCATCTTCGTCCCCTCCTTCTTGATCACGAAGTTTATCCGATCCTTGCTCTTGTGTCTCTGGATGCTCTCAGCCGTCTCACCCTTCTCCATCCGGTAACGGCCGGAGGTGTAGTCGTTGTCGAAGATGTGCTGGATGACATAGCCCATAATGATGCCCGCCTGCTTGTCGTTCCCAGCCACCACGGCCCACTTCTCCGGATACGTGCTCGCGCGCATGAGAAGCGCCAACGCTATCGTTAATGATTTTCCAAAGCGCGTGAAAGTCTCGATATGGCACCTCGGCCACAGCCTCTTGAATATCAGGTTGAAGATGTCGCACTGCGTGTCCGTGAGGACGATCGGCTTGCCGTTCTCGTCCTTGAACATCCGGGCCACCAGGTCCCTCGCCTCTCCCCGCAGCTTCTTCAGTTCGGATCGCGTGACCATCCTGGCCCCATCCTCGGAGTTCGGGCGCTCCAGCAGCTCGTTTAGGTATTGCTCGACTTCACTCATGGGTAAAGTTGGAATAGTTTCCTACGGATCTGCCGGAACAGGTATTCGAACTGGTACGCCTTGCCCTCGGTCTCGGTCGCCATGCCCTTCTCGACCGCAAGCACCTGGTCGATGACGTGACTCAGCTCGTGCACCAGCGTGTCCCAGTGCTCCCAGTTGTTTTTCCAGTCCTTGAACCACACCAGGGATCTTCCATCGTGGAACCACGAGCACCCGTTGTTCGCCCCGGCTAGCCACCTCTCGTCGTTCTCCTTCTTGTCCTTGTCCCACGCAGCGATTATCTTCGGATCGGCCTTCATCCTGCGCATGACGCCGGTGATCTGGTCGTGAGTCATCCCCACCACCACGATCGTCTGGTTGGTGTACGTGCCCCATCCCTGGATGTACGCCCTGACTTTTTTCTTCTTCGCCTTTTTTCTTTTTTTCATTTTGGGGGGCCGTCGAGATTTGAACTCGAGCTGGAAGGGCCACGTCCTTCCGTGCTGCCGGACTACACTACAGTCCCCATGTGTGCTCATTAGCGGCGCTTGATACTGCCTTAATTTCAGTACTCCCGTTAAGTTGATCAGATCGTGGCCCTTCCTGAGCACGACTTAATTCTACCATTTTCCGCGCGCCCGGGAGACGTACTTGTCCCCAGGCTATCTCAACCCGAGCCTGCGGATCGCGTCCTTCACGCGCTCTATCCCGGCCGCCAGAGCCGCGCCGTCGTAACCGAGCTTCCGGGCCAGCACCTTGGGGTCTCGTATCCCGCGCGCCCAGAGCTTCCTCACCCGCTCGTCCTTTTTGTTCATCGGACGAACCTGTCATAGCACGCTTGGACCTTTCCGCCGGACTCCAGACACCGGTCGAACGCCTCGCGCGCCACCCACCTACCGAACATCGAAAGCGCAGCGGCCGCGACTATCCACGTCACCACTAGCCATACGAACGTCCTGATGTTTTTCCTCCTTGCCTCGTCCATCTTATTTTCTTATCTGCAGCGACCCAGCCATTTCGGCCAGAAGTTTAGCGAGTTCCTTCGGGTCTATCCGTCCGACTCCGTCCCCCAGTCTTCCGCCCGTGATCCTCGCGAATATGATTTCGGCCTTCTCCGAGAGCGTCTGCGGCACAAGCGTCGGCCGCTTTATCGTCACCGCCAGCGCAGATCCGAACAGCGACAGCGTCGCCGCCAACCCGAGCCCTGCGATTATTATTTTTGTTTTCATGTTTTTTTATATTATTTCGAAGCCTTCTATCCTTAGCCTTATCCTCGCCTCCTCCGGGTCGAGCCCCATGTCGAACACGAGCTCCATCGCGCGGCCCATCGTCTTCATGCACTTGGGGCACGCGCACCCGAACGTCCCGACGCCGAGCGTGCATATTTTCGCCCTGTTCGCGATCCTTATGGTCTTCGCCACGCTTACGTTGTTCAGTTCCATTTTTATTTTAGTCCCACGGCTTCCTCTCAGCTATTTTTCTTATCGACTCGCCGATCTTCTCGAGCTCCGGGCTCCTGACCTCGGACTTCCCCACGAAGTCGTCCCCGTACTCGAGCAGCAGCTTTATCCGGGCCGCGTCGCCCTGGGCCACCGCCTCGCGGTAGAGCGCCGCCATCGCGTTGCTGATCAGCTTCTTCACCCAGCCCTTGCGCTCCTTTTTGAGCAGGTCTTCTTCTTCGATGCGCTTGTTCCAATCGGTGAGGGTATTCTTTCCGTCAATCTTGTGCGCCTCCATGAACTGCGTCTGGTTTTTTATCTGCAGAAGCTCCTGCAATTCCGCGTCGTCTATGCCGTGCCTTTCAAGCGACTCCTGGGATAGACCCTTGAACAGACTCGGGAGAGATTTCCATATCACGTATCTTTCGAACGCCCTGGCGATGTATGGCGGTCTCCTTGACTTTTTTCCCTTTTTGTCCCGTTTTGTTTTCATGCGATTATTTTCTGATAGACCAGGTGTGTCAGCTCCACGTCCCCGAGCGCCCGGTGCTGCTGCACTTTTGTTTTATCCACGCCCAGCTTCTCGCAGCAGAGCCCCAGATTATATTTCAGTCCGAAGATTCTCGTGTTCATCACCCGGTCTGCCCACTCAGCGAACGTCTCGTTCCACTCGCGATGCATCTCCATCTCTCCGGCCTTGAAGAATACGGCCGTGTCGAGTGCCCGCTTCTTAATTCCCGGTAGAGTATCTCCAAGTACTTGCCTCACCTGCTCCTCAAGGAACGGGATGTCGAACCTTATGCCGTTGTGGGTCAGGTGCGCGACCGCTCCGTGCCTCACGAACTCGACGAACTCTCCAAGGCACGCAACTGGGCTTCTTCCTTCCGCCTCCACGATCTCCTTGGTCATTCCGTTGATCGCAGTTATCTCGGCCAGGATCTCGGCATCAACATCGAACCCATCCTCTTTCATGTCTTTTTCAAATAGCTTGTCGATCTCGAAACTCTGAAGCCCTCCGGCTTGGAGGACGTCAATGTCAAAGGTTTTCAGGATGTCCGCGTCCCAGCCTCCGCGCTCCGTTAGTTTGTTGCTCGCAATCAGGTACTCGAGCTTCTGCTTTTCGGTCAGCCCTTCCTTCCGGATTACCTTGATCGTGGTGTGGCCGAGCTTTTTAAGCGCGCGCCATCTTCCCTCCCCGGCGAGAAGCCTATTTTTTTCGTCCACGACGATGAGCTCGATGTAGCCCTTGTCCTGGATGCTTGCCACGATTCCCTCGTCCCAGTGTTTTTTCGGATTCTTCGGGTGAGGAACGATGGAGTCGATATTCAGTTCTATCACTTCAACTTCTTTGGCCTTTTTCATGCGGTCAGGATATTTTTTTGATTATTTCCTTCAGGACTATGGAGTCTTCTTTTTCAACGAACCTGTCGGCTGCGAGCATGAGTCCGTGCATGAACGACTCGCGCTTCATCGCCGGAGTCTCCGGTATCTTGAACACCTGCTCCTCGTCTTTTTTCACCGGGAACTTCTCCGCGATCTGCGACATGATGCTCACCGCCGCGACGCTCCCATGCACCTCGATGACCACGTTCCTTCCGGCGTACTTTCCGATGATCGCGTTCTGCACCTCTTCAAGGTTGTACGCGAACATGAACCTGCCCTGGTGCGGCCCCGGCTCGGAGTCCGGGTGCGCGGTCAGGCAGTAGATCCTCAGGTCCTGCTCGGTTTTTAGGGATAGTCCTTCCATTTTTATTCTTCCGGTTCTCCCTCCGGCGGGAGGACTTCAGGTGGCTCTTCGTTCAAGGCATAGTACTGGTTGACTTTTTTGAGCGGTATTCCGAGTTTCGCCGCTATGCGCAGGGAGTCCATGCCTTCTCCTTTCAGTTCCAGCACGCGCTCCTTCAGCGCCTCCCATCCTCCCTCGCGCAGGAGAACTGCCCCCTCCTTCTCGCCCACGTCCTCAACGTCTCTTCCCGGGCACGGCCACTTCCCGTGGGACCTCCCGTGCAGTTCGCAGATTTTCTTTTTTCTTTTTCCGTTGCCGCTTCCGACCCCTGGTGCTCCGTCCTTCTTCTCCGGGCAAGTCGCGCGGCCATGGGTGGCGCCTCCGCAGGTTTTACATTTCCGAATTATTTTTACGTTGTGCTTTTTATATTTCCCTCGGACCACGAGAACTTCTTCCTTCGAGACAACTTCCCCGGCCGAAGAAACCTCCCGGTAGAGCGTCCCGTCGTCGTCGATTATGCCCTTTATGCCCCCGAACTCGAACCTCCTCATGTGTTTATTCTACCATTTTTTCCCGCCCTTTTCTCCCCCCGGTTGTGCACACCCAGTCCCCACACCTTTTTTAGGTAGTCCCCGAAAAGGTACCGACTCATCCCGCAGTTCACGGCATTACCGATCGCGAACCACCTGTTCCCGACCGCCTCCCCCTCGGTCCACCCGTCCGGGAAACCCTGCAACCTCTCGCCCTCGACGGCGGTGAGCAACCTGTAGCGCCCGTCCGCCTCCTGGACTATCTTCCCCCCCCCTCCGGACACCCCGGTCGTAAGCGTTCCGAGCCTGTCGTAGCCCCCGACGAGCGAGAACGGGTACAGATCGAGCTGCTCGATCTTCCTCCGATTCCTCGGCGTGTCCTTGACCCACTGGAAATGCGACTCATCCCGGTCCCTGAAGTCCCTAAACAACTTGGTCGCGTCAAACACCTCCGGCCTCACGGCCGGGAAGTCCCTCCCCAACCTTCCGAGGAATACGATCCTCTCGCGACTCTGCGCTGACCCGTAGTGCATCGCGTTCAGGAGCACGGCCCGGACAAAGTACCCGTCCTGCGACAATAACTTGAACACGTTCCGGAACGTCCTTCCCTTGTCGTGCGTGATGATCCCCTTCACATTCTCTAGCACGAAAAACTCCGGCTTCTTCACCCGAAGTATCTCATGAATGTAAAAAATCATGTGCCCACGCCTGTCCTTAAAGCCCCTCCTCATGCCGGCCGTGCTGAAGCTCTGGCACGGGAAGCCCCCGGTGAAGACGTCAAAGTCAGGCAGACTAGCCGGATCGATCTTCGTGATGTCTCCAAGATTCACGTGCGACGGATAACGCCGGTTGTATATGCGAATAGAACTGTCCTTGATCTCGGAGAAACCGACACACTCCGCGCCGGACTCCTCTAACCCCATGTCGAGGCCTCCTATACCGGTGAAGGTAGAAAAGTATTTTAATTTTTTCATATTTTTGAAAACTGATTCCTATGCTCTGGATTAAATACCACAGACATCCGCGACTTGGCTACGAGTTCTAGATTTTCTATAAAATTATTCTTTGGATCTCCATCCAGATGCCTAACCACGAAACCTTCCGGAACTGGACCATTCGCCTTCTCCCACACCCACCTCTGCGCACTCGTCCTCCCGGACGGGGTCGTACCCCTTAGTGCGCCAGCCTTTGTCTCAGTGAACACCACTCCGCCTATCTTTGTCGCGCAGCGCATCGACTTGTGCCTAAGCTCGTACCCGCGAGTCCTGAACACGTCGTACACCGCCTGCCTGGTCTTTTTGTATAACCTCGCTATGTCCGCTAGAGAACATGACCTGCCCTCCGGACCCAATAGGTACATCGCGTACATCGCCGCGACCACCTCGTTGTTCCTCCGGTTCGGGTGCTTATTGGTCCTTATCCTGTTCACTATTTTTCCTGCTATCTCGTCGATCATGTTTTTTTATTGGCGCGTTGACTTCTTAACAGGTGAGTATTAAGGCGGCCCGTGCATCGCCGCCCGCGCCTTTTGTTTATTTCTTCACCATGACGATCAGGTCCTTCGCCGTTATCTTCCCGTCCTCGACCGCTTTTTTCACCAGGTCGTACTGCTTGATGTCGTCGAAGTGAATCTCCGCGCGCTCCCTGAGCCTCGGCGACTCCGGCGGCATGACCATGAGCACGTCGAACCTCTCCGGATCGACAAGCGACGCCTCCGCCTCCCCAAGCCCCAAATTCGCCATCGCGTCACCCTCGTCGAAACCCGCCCCGACCAGGTCGCTCAAGTCGAACGCCGCGAGCTTGGACCGGTCCCACTCTCCCTGGTTCCGGTTGAGCCTCAGGTTCAACTCCCTGAACTCCTGCTTCGTGAGCTGCCTGCTCGCCACGCGCACGTCTATCTCCTGGTCCCTCCCCCTCTTCCTCAGTATCGCGACCCTCTGGTGACCTCCGATTAGCATGCCATCCGGCTGTATCACCGGGACGTCGGCCAGCCCGAATTTCTCGAGACTCCGACCCAACTCCTCTGCGTCCCGCTCGGATATCTTCCGCGGGTTGCTCTCGAAGTCCCTTAGCTCCGATACCTTCCTTTTCTCATTCAGCCAAGCGATCGGCTCAGAACCCTCCGCCTTTTTTGCCTTTTTTGTCATGTTTTTATTTTACCATATTCCCCCCTGTTTTGTACCGCCGCTTATCCCCAGACTTTTTCCCCGTTTCTGACCGCCACAACCTCCACCGCAGGCATATTCTTCCTCCCCGGCTCCGTAGACGTAGTTATCTTACGTACGAACTTCCTGTCGTCCGCCTCCAGGATCCCGGCGCGCACCAGGCCATCTTCCACGAGCTTGGTCATCGCTCCGGTATTGCTAACATCCAACTTCCCGTCCACGAAAAATATGTACTCCATGTGGACCGGATATTCGGCCTTCGGGATCTTCTCAATCTTGGATTTTCTCGCCGCGGCCAGGACCGCAAAGTGGAAGCCGTCCGCCAAGTCCTTCCTTCTCCTCCAGTGGACTCCCGCGTACATGACGTTCAGCGAGACCTTCTCCGGCAGTTCTATCCTCATCCCTTTTTTTTAGGGCACAGTTTGAAGCACCTCGGCCCGTGCTCCCATCCCATCTTCTTGAAGACCTCGAGGTGATGACTCATGAGGAACTCCTTGGACACCGGTTTCGTTTGAGCGGCAGGCAGGGCCTTCGTCAATAATTTTTTAACCTCCTCGTCTCTCATTGTTTTTGGAATAATTGGCTTCCACTTTTTCGTACGCCGTCCGAAGCAAATCTTTTATATCAGAAAATTCTGCTTTGGGTCGCTCGCCATAGTCCTTCACTTTCGGAAGAACCAATTTCACCAGCTCGTCTATCGCGTCCTCGAAATTCGCGAAGAAACAATCTGGTTTTTTTTCGTTAAGGTATATGGAAAAGAATCCGCCCATGCCAACCTTCTCATTTCGCACCCGGGCGATACTCCACCCCATGTTCCGAATTATTTTATGCCGGGCCTCATCCTCCACCAATCTCTCCTTGTGCACGGCCCCGTCGTATTCGATGGCTACTTTTTTGTCTGGGAACGCCATGTCCACAAAATATCCGGCGATTTCGAATTGTTTTATTGGCCGCGCCCCGCCCTGGCAGAACTTTTCGTAGAGCATTATCTCCGGCTCGCTTTCGGACCGCGGATCAATCCGCCTCATCATGTTCTGAACCTCCTTCCGTTTTTTGAGGGAATTTATTTCCATGATATTTCCTCTGGTTTTAGTCCTCGCCCGAGTTCTAGTATTTCGCCGTTCCTCACGATCCACCACCGGCCACCAGCAACCTTTTGGAATATCCTGCATCCGTCCCAGTGCGGCTTTTTCTCTTTCGGCTTCAGAAGATCTATCTCGTACCACTTTTTGAACACGGTTTCTATACTCCAGTCCAGTTCCCGGCTCTTGGCCCACACCGAGATTTTATCCAAGCACTCTTTGGCCGCGGGAATATCGCTCTCGCAGAGTTCCAGCAAATCTTTGGCCGGGCGCAAGTACCTCCGGAATAGTTTCTTCTCTGAATCCGTGCCCTTGTACGCCCAACCCTTCAGGGAGAAGAAGTATTGGATCACTTCCTGCACCGCCGTCGGCGGAGTATTTTCTTTATTCTTAATTCTTATTTCTCTTGTACTAATACTCTGGTCACTCACCAGTGGTACGTTGAGCAACTCACCAGTGGTACCCATACCACTCACCAGTGGTACCTTAACCGTCTCAATCAAGCATTTTATTTGAATACGTTTCTTGCGTTGCTTGTCCGAAAATATCCTTTTTACGCATCCGGCTCGCTCAAGTCGGAGGAGCGAATTTTGGATGACTCCTGGCTTTGAATTTAGAACTTCCGAGAGCGTCTGGTTGGACGCTAGGCATTTCCCGTCCTTCATCCTCTCGAACCAGTAGATCACCGCATAGAGGTACCCGTCGTACTGCGTCAACGTCTTGTCCTCGTACACTATCCTCGGGATGTAAAAGTACTCTGGTTTCATTTTTTTTCTCTTAATCCCATCAGGATGGTCGTATGATTTCTTTCCATCACCCGGCCGATTTCCGGGTACGACATTCCGATGTCCCGCATCTTTTGGTACACGGCAACTCTGGCGGCCTGGATGGTCTTCTCCCGGCTGCGCCCGTAAATTTCCTGCGCAGTCACGCCATATTTTTTCGCTATCTTCCTCACTATTTCAATCCGCCTTTTTTGTACCATAGGATTATTTTACCGCACCCGCCCCGGCAGTCCAACGGCAATCTGTGCATAACCTCTTAATAACTTCAGAATGGCATCCCCACCTGGTGCGGATCCGGCGGCCTGTACGGCTCGAGCGGCTTCCGGTACTTGGCCACGAAGCGCCAATTGTCGTCCAAGAAGGATACGAGGGAGGGTATGTCTCCTATCTTGGCCCACCGCTTTTGCGTCAAAGCGCCCGTACGCGGGTCTTTCTCCAGTTCTATGGGGATTGCCTCGTCTCCGGCGAAGAAAGCCCCCAGGCGTTCGATTGGTAGCCCATACCGCCCCTTTCCGCGCTTGTACACCAGCCCGAACAGGGCCAGATCTCCGAAACGGGCGTATTCATTCTTCCCGAGCAGATGCTTCACCTCGCTCATCTCGAACTCGTGGACGTTTTTCTCCTCGCACCATTTCAGCACCTCGAAGAGCCCGGTGATCAGTCCCTTGTACAGGGCTATCGTCCGGAGACCGAGCAGGAGATGCCCGCACTCCTTGCACCTTTCGATTTCTTCCATGCTTTTATATTTTAAGTTCCTTGGCCAGCTTCTCGGCCTCGGTCTTGGTTTTTTTTGCGTACTTTTTTCTTTCAGATTCTATCTCAAGTTGCTTGGCCATGATCGCCTCGATGGACGGGAACGGCGTGTGCAGTCCTTTCAGAGCCAGAAAGCGGTTCAGGGTGTCGTAGATCGTGTCGATATCCTTCGTGGTCATCTGGACCGTACTTTTTTTCTGAAGTTGAATCGCCATCACCGGCTTCCATAGATATTCCTTGACCGACATCTTTGACCAAGGTATCTCTATGCCGGGCTTCAGCACGGTCCGCATGTCGAGTCCGGCATCGTTCAATTCGTCCGCGACGAACTCGAAGTACTTGTGAAGCGCGCGATTTTGCCGTTGCGTACGCTGGTTATATTCCTTATCTGTTATTGGTGTCGCCATATTTTTTTACAAGTCTTTTTTTCAACCCTATCCAATCTGCTCTGGGATACTTTTTCTGGATCTCGAAGAGCTGGACGTCGTCCACCCGGGAGAGGGCCACGTACTCGGTGTATTTCCGGTCCATTCCTCCACCCCGATGGTGGTAGTAGCAAACAGGCAAGATTGCAAACCATTCGTTGACCTGACGCCCCGCCCAGATGAAGACGTGATCCCACTCCACCCGGCCCTCGCAAAGCGCGTTGTCGTAGATGCAGACGGCCATGAACGGGTCGTCGTTGAGTTGCCTCTTAAGGCCGGGTGGAATTGGTCGCATGGTCAGAACGGAATTTCTTCAGGTCTCGGTCCACCGTCCGGCTCGGCCTCCACGGATATCGGTCCAACTCCAACTTCCTTTCCTCCCCTTCCGGCCGCTTTCGGCCCAAACTGTACCCGATGTCCGACTATCTCGGTCGTCCGGCGCTTGTTCTTGTCCTTGTCCTCCCACTCCCGCGTCACGATCTTGCCCTGGACCAGCAGGAGCTGGCCCTTGTCGATGAACTGGCAGACGGTCTCCGCGGTCTTGCCCCACAGCACTACGTTGTGGAACTCGACGCTCTCCTGCTTCGCCCCAGCCTTGTCCGTGTACACCTCGGAGGTCGCGAGAGAGAAACTCGTCACGCTGTTTCCCCCGGTCGTCTTTTTCAGCTCCGGCTTTTTTGTGGTCCGGCCTACGATAACCGCTAAGTTTAAGTTCATGTGGTTGTTGTTATGGTTTTTCTTATTTCTTCTCGTCCCTCCTCCCTGGCCTCCTCGAGAGAGTCTTCGAAGTGCCTATCGCAATACGCCCGATCAGCATCCTTGTGGCACCTCACGGCTTCGCATGGCGGCATTTTTTCGTCCATGTTTTTACCAGTTATCCCCGACCGTGTACGCGTCCGTGAGCTTATCCCACTCGAACAGCGCCTTGGCGTTAAGGAACGCGTCGAAGTCGCGGTCCAGATGATGGCTCTCGTTGTCCAGGAACTTCGCCTCGAAGACCTGGTACGGCTTTATCGGATAGTTGCTCGCGGGCCTGCCCTGTATCCGGGCGATCGCCGCTTTGATTTCTTTTTTTCTCTCCTCCCTCTTCATGTACTCGGCCTCGCTGTACTTGGAGAAGCGAATGGCCCACCGGCCCTCGCTCTTCTTCCCGCCGTCCTCCATGCGCGCCTTGGCGTAAGCCGCGGTCTGCATCCGGACGCCGTTGTAGAGCCCGTTCGAGCTCTTGAAGTCCGAGTCGCAGTACTTGCCGTCTATCACGGCCACTAAGTCCTCGGTGCCGATGAAGTCGTGCTTCATAGAGTACACCGGTTTCTCCGTCGCCACGTACTTTACCTTGTGCTCCTTCTCCCACGCGAAGAACGAGTTCACGCCGGTGATCGCTTCCGGGAAGTTCGGCATGTCCGGTATCTCATCAAAGCCCTGCTGGCCGAGCTTGTGCCGGATATACTTCTCGCAGAAGTCGTGGATCTCCTTTCCGATGTCCGCGGCCTCGTCCTTCCTAAGCTCGTGCTGGACCACCGCCTCGAGCACGGCGTCCACGTCTATCTTCTCCCGGCGCGCTATCTTGCCGAGCAGATAGTCCGCGGTTATCCCGGCCTGCCAGGACTGCAGCGGCCGGCTCTTGTCCTTGATCCCTATGAAGGTCGTGACCCCGGTCTTCCGGGAGAACTTCCCGCCCTTCACGCTCACCCAGTACTGGTGAGACTTCGGGTGGAACTTTATTATCACCTTCCCTCCGTAAAGTTCGGTGATCTCCGGCTCCACTTTTTCTTCTTCCAAGTCTTTTCTTAGCGTCTCTTTTTTTGTACTCATTAGATTATTGTATTTTTTTTCCGTATGTTTTTTTCCAGAAAATCTCTTATTTCTTCGCATTTTTTTGGTGTTCTCTGCAAAGAGGCTTTCCGTACAACTTCTTGGAGAACTCCGCTTCTGCGGCCGTTATGAACGACGCGCATTTGAAGCACTCGAACCGTGTGTCTACTATTTTACTTTCTTCCGTCGGCTTAACTACCTGGGCCTGTATTGGTGCCACCTCGGCCACCGCGTATCCCTCCTCCCTGGACTCGTTCTTCCCGTAGATGTCCGACGCGATACCCAGAAGCGAGGCGCACTTCTTCATGGCGTCCGTATGCGCTGCCTTCATGTCGTTTCCGATGTCGAGCGGCTGGCGCGTGTCCTTCCGGAACTTTATGTCCGCGCGGCCCACCTGGGTCTTCGTTATCGAGTGCCCGTCGTTGTCCTTGACCGTGAGCTTTCCGGTGACCCATATCTGGTCCACCTTCGAGGAGATCAACTGAATCACCTCCGCGACGGTCGGCTCCTGAACCTTCTCGTAGTCCCAGTTCCATCCGAATGCGAAGTTCAGAGCCTTCACCACGTACCAGCCCGGCACGTAGTTCCACTCCCCGCCTCCCTTGGCCTTGCGCTTCAGGATGTACTTCGGATCCGTCCGGTTGACCATCGCGAGCACCTGCCGCTCGCTCAGCCAGGACTTCGGAATCATGTACTTGCCGCCCTCTTTGAGTGGGACGAGGTCCTTCGAGGTTATCGGATCCACCGGCACGATCGCCGTGGACTCCTGCCTCACCCGAATCTCGACGACCTGCATCGCCGGCTTCCTTACTTTTTGTTTCGATGTCTTCTTCTGAACTTTCTTCTTTGACTTAACCTTTTTTTTCATTCTTTTTTGTGTGTGGCTTCCTTATTCGTCAGGGTCGGAGAACCGTTGCTGATCTCCGCGCGCTCCATACCTTGCTTGCGGGCGAATGGATCGCCCCTGACGAATGCAACCGTTAGCCGATTGCGTCAACCACTTCTTGTGTCGACGATTAGTTTATATTTTGCCCCCTGCTTTCCGAACTCCCTCCGGCAGCCACCGGAAGTCTTCTATCACGTGATCGCAGTCATTCTCTTCGAACCAGCCGCTCGGTCTCTGCTGCTTGGCCTTGTGCTCATACCATGCGGCCAGCGAGAGGAGGAGGGTCGGAACTCCGAGTGCGATGATAAGGTCCCATCTCATCTTCTTTTTTATTTGGTTTTTAATATCGGCCTTTTGGAGGTGCAGGCTGCGGCGCGTTCGCTTTTCGTTGGGGCAGCTCTCCGCGGGACTCAGCCCCGCACAGCCTTAGCAACCTCTCCGATGATTATATGCCAAAGTCCCCCCAGTCAGCAAGCTGTGGTTATCCCCAATTTTTTTGCGACGCAAGAACTACAAAAAACATCGGTTTTAAGCCGTAATTCTTGGTTCTATCCCTCGTCTGTCATAAGAACTATGGCATTTACGGCAAAGCTGAAAATAATTTTCTATACTCCTTGAATGCTCTTTTCCATGCTTCAGTGCCCAGTCGTAATGTTTAGATTCGCCAGAACAATTAAGATTTTGGCACTTTTTCGCTACCCCGTTCTTTCTTAAATTATATTTGTTGATAGAATTATACTCATCGTATTGTCTATAGCTCGTTTTATCTCTTTTGAAGATGTCTTCCGCTGTGCTCTTCCCTATTCCGAACATCTTGCCAAGTAGTGCAAATGAAAATTTTGGGTTGGCCAACCGGAACTCCACGAGCTTCCGGTTGCGCGACCAAAACTTTTTTCCTTTGCCACCCTTGTGCCTTTTTATTTTTCGCATTTTTTTCTGTCCCAATTTTTCTTCGACCAGTTCCACGGACTATCTCCGTAGTGCTTGTATATCCACGCGGCCATCTCGACGTTTCCTTGGGCCTGGTAGATGTTCAGCTTCAGCTTTACTGCGTCCGCGAGCCAGAACTTCTCGTTGATCTGGAAAACTCCGACGTCCTTCGGGTTAACCTTTCCCCTCAAGACTTTTCCCGGCTTCTCGAACTGCCTGATCTCGCTCTCCGCGCACGCGATGTCCAGGAGCCTGTCTTCCGGAACTCCTTCTTCCAGGGCTACTGACTTTATTATTTCCCGTATGTCTTGGACCCTGGCGACCGTTTCCCTGTCTATCGCTATCACGCGAGGAACATTCATGATCGCGGCTGCCACGCCCGCTACGGCTATGGCTGCGATCCACCGACTTTTTTTCATGGTGCGCGCCGGCCTTGACCGGCACCCATTTACCCTACCACGTTTCGATACACCCCCCAAGTCCTCGTTGTCCCCAACCTATTTTCCTTCAGAACATGGAACGATTGTGGTCTGATTATGGTCTGATTGTGACCCAGGAGAAACTATTTACAATTTTTCACGTTCTATGTATTGTATTGTAGGGTCGCACCCGGACTCTCAAAGTCCCCCGGCCTGAATAGCTACGAAAAATTCCACGTAAGCCCCTTAAACAAGGCAGTAGAATTTTTTGTTCCGTCGCTGGAGTGAGCCCACCGCCGCATACCTCCTCCGGAAAGGCCAACCGAAAAAGATAACCGATGGGCTCGCCCCGGGGACGGATCCCCGGTTCGCCCTACTGCGCAGGTCCCGCTGTCACTTTCCTTGCGAGGTCGAGAGCCACATTCACCAGGTATAGGGCTCCGGCGCCTATGACCTCCTTGCTGGGGATGAAGGCCGCCCACGCGAACCCTCCCTGCAGATTGGCCGCCACGAACACCAGGTAGATCGTCGCGACCGGCGCGAGGAACACCCAAGTGTTGCGGAGCCACTTGCTGACGTCCGCGTAGTTCAGCGAGAACCGCGGGGACTGAGTCGGAATAGTATCCATTTTTTTGTTTTTGTTTTATTTCGAACGACCTTTTTTTATTTTCTTCCTTTGAAGAAGTTCAGTATAGCCGTCAGGATTGCGAGCACCCCGCCCACAATCGCACTCCTCTGCTCTGGAGTCGCTGCGGCGGGTATCTCCGGAATCACCGCGGCCGCCTTGGCCGCTATCTCGAGCATCCACTCGTCGTAGAACTGGATGTTCAGTTTCATCGGGTCCTTAAAGCCCTTGTTGCCGTTGTCGTAGTCGACTATCTCTAGGTACTTGCCATTCTCGTCCAGGTAGAAGTTCCCCTCCTGGGTTATGAGGCACTGCCCAGCGGAAGCGTCCACCGGCCGCACGTCGCGGTACCCCCAGTGCACGTGCGTTCCGGGGAACGGCGCTTTGCCCTTGGCCTCGTCCGGAACTGGCACGAACGTGCCGTTGATTATCTGGTAGACCTGGCCACTGTCGCCCTCGAAGGCGAGTGTCACGCCCTTCTCTATCCACTGCCCCTGCTTCGCGACCACGTTCGACATGGTGTGCCAGTAGATCCACTCGCGCCTCGTACCATCCGGCCCCGGAGCGGATAAGGCGTTCAGCCCCCACCCCTTGGACAGACCGGTCTGTATGTCCCGGCCCTGGCCATCGAACGTCTTGTACGCAAGGAGTCTCTCGCACGCAATCAACTCGTCTCCGTGCTTGCTGAAAATGTCCTCTGCCGCATGACTCGCTGTGCCAAATACCGCCGGATAGAAGTCCTTGCCCCCGTAGTAGTCCTGCGTAATCAACTGGTACCTGCGGGTCGCCATCTTCGTCGGGAAAAGTATTTTGTCGTCCATGTTTTTGTTTTTTTTATTTCCTAGCCGACCTCTCGATGTCCGACTTCACTCTGGCCCGGATGTCCTGCACGATCTTGTTCAGCGCCGACTGCCGGTCGTCCGCGGTCTTGCCGCGCATGATGGTTGACTGTCGCCTGGCGATTTCCGCCTTGATCTTCGGCCCGGACTTTTTGACATAATCGTAATACTCTTCCGGAGTCATCTGGCGCTTATCTCTACCGACAGTTATCTCCGTGCTTTTGCTCGGCACCGACACCGACAAATCGTTCTGGAACAGGAACAGTCGCACGGGGTCTTCCTTTACCGATTTCACCCTGCTTCCGAATAGAAGTTGCGACCCACCCCCCAACACTCCGGCGGCGCCTGCCTCCGTTTTTTGAACGTCTCCAAGAACATCGACCCTTTCATTCATTCCGTTGCTAACGAACGGTATGTTCGCCGCCAGTTTTCCGAAAGGAGATAGACCAGTCTCGCGCTCCGCCTCGTTCGTCATCTTTGACAGGTCGCTCACTATTCCTGGAACCGTCCTGGCTCGGAAGAAGTCGAGCAGACTATTCTCTACGTCCAAAAGTACATCCGCTGTGGACTTGTTGATACTAACGGACTGCTGAATGTAGTCCGCTGATTTGCGTATCTCGTTTATTCCTGGCAACCTCAAGATTTGGGTTCCGACTCCCTGTAAATATCTATAGAACTTGTCCGGCCAGTTAGTTCCATACTTCTTCGCGTACATGAACCCTGCTATCACGGGACCAATCGGACCGAAGTACTCTAACGACACCCACTTGTTTCCTATCCTTATCATATTCTCCGTTCCACCAAGTTGCTGCATTATGTTCCGCTCTTTTGCATCTACTGGATACGTCCCGATAAAATCATCCTTCGTCAAAAGGGACGATATCAGTATCCCAACACTTATCCCTATGCCGGCACGGACAAATCCCCTAACCGCTTTTTGGGTCGCCTGGCGTTTTCCAATCTCGTCCCCCAATTTTCCTTTGGCAATCGCGTCCCTCATCCCGAACAACCCGGTTATTATCCCTCCCCCGGACGACTCTATTCCGGATCCCACAACGTTGGCCGGAGTCTTCGCGAACGGGATATTCAAATCCCCCAACCGAAGATCCCCGCTCGCGATATTGAACAGCCTGCGGATGCCGAGGGATATCTTGCTCGCATGACTGTCATTTTGGTACGTTGCGTACATCGCATCCGCTACCGCCTGCTTGCGGACGAGCGCGCCGTCCTCGGTCTTGGGACTCGGGGACATGGCGTCCTTCATTATCTCGAACGCCCTAGATTTTGCCGCCGAACCAGTCAACTTTTCCTGCACGGCGATTTTCGTTGTCGCAAGGTTAACGGAGTCTATGAAATGGAAGGACGAGAATGCCACATCTGGTGCGCCCTGCGTCTTTTTGAACACCCAGTCCTCAACCAACCTTCCAAGTTTTCTGGTGAAACCAGGTCCCTGAGCATGCACCCGAGTTTCTCCCAACACTTTTCGCTCCGTGGTAAACGACTCCATGCGAGTCAGATCATATCCCGTCTCCGCGTAAACCTTGTTTACAAATTTCATGTAGTCTTTCGCGTACTCACCATTCAACCCGGAGAACGCTCCTCCAGAGAGTCTGCGCTCTGCTACCTGCAATATCCCATTGGCCGTGTTGCCAATTATGTTCGTGACGGGAGACTTCAAAGACGCCAACATCACTCCCCTGCCGATGAGCGACGTCGCTACCTTCAACGCGTGGGTCGGCATCATGGAGTCCACGTAATCCTCGAGATCCTTCCTCGCCTTAAAATAATCCAGAAGTTGCTTCTTCTTTCCGAGCACATCACTAAAGTCTCCGGCCCCGACGGCGGCTTTTTTTACATTTTCCAGTTTCGCAAATATCTTCTGCGACTCTTCGAGTTTTAGTTTCTTTCCAGAATTGGTGATCGCAAGCATTATGTTGTTTTCCCCCGGAACAACCTCCGATCGAAGTGAGTTTAATAGGTGAGATGCTTCGGTTCTTCCTCCGGCGAATGCCCTGAACACCTTTTCCAGTTTCGCCTGCTTGTCCATGAGCGCAGTTCTTTCCGCCGGCGTCGCCTTCGCCAAGTCGGCATTTCTAAAGTCATTTGCTAACTCAGAAGACAAATCCGCCACCGTCTGCTCGGCCGCCTTGAGCATCCCGATGTTGCTTCTTATAGCACTCGGCAGTCTCTCGTAGAGATTTTCGTCGCCCAAAAACTTATAGGAGAACATGCGCATCTCCTCCAGTGTCGCGGATCTCCTGTCCTTCGAGAATTGTTTGTTCTCTTCCGCTACTTTTTTCAATATCTTTATCGCATCCTCGGGAGCATTTATTTTCGCCTCGTTGAAGGCCGGGGTCGTTATCGCCTTGCCCTTGAACGGGTTGGCCTCGGTCTTTTGCGTAGTTTTGGCCACGGGTTGCATAGTTTCGGTCGGCTGGACGTGCACCTGGTTCGGGTCGAACACGACCGTCTCCCCGGAGTAACTCAGACCGTCGTACCCGTCTCTCTTCAGCGCGTCAGTCAGCTTCTGCGCATACCCCTTCTCGCCCTCAGCGATCCCGTATTTCTCGTAGAGCTTCCCGATACCCTTCAGGTCGGTTTTCAAAATGTTCTTCGCGTCTATACTCACTTTTAACACGTCCACGACGTCGGAAAGCTGGCCGCCCTCCCTGTACGGGGCCGCCGTCTTCGAGAGGTGGACTCCCTCGGCGAAGTTGTCGCCCAAAAACGTGCTGCCCTCCTGCGCCTTCGCGTTGGTCGAGAAACCCTCCTTTTTTATTACTTCGGCATTGTTCGTGCCGTGGTAGTACGTCGTAGATGCCCCTTTTTTCGCGATTTCCTGTCCTACGGCGGGTTTTTCGGCTTTAGCCGGGGCTTTGGCTGCTTTGGTCGCGTTCGGGTCAAAAACCTCGAATTTCGCCGGATTTAGGATTTCTATCTCGTCTCCGTGGTTCACCGCGTCGTACCCTCGTTTCTTAAGTTCCGAAAGTGCCGCAACGAGCTCTGCCGAATTTTTAATTTTGCCGGCCGTATCGTACCATTCTTGGCTATTCGATGCCAGCGTTTTAATTGTTTCGCCAGCCTTCACGCGTATGCCCACAAGATTTTTGGAGCCGTACATTCCCCCTTCCGTTTTATCTCCGGCATAAAATGCTTCCGGCATTTCTGCGCGCCCCTTGGTATTCAGGGCGGTGTTGATTCCGTTTTTAAGAATTGAGGCTTTATTCTCGGCTGTTGTTCCGTGGTAATAGACTCCGCCGTTGTCGGCCGGGTCTGCTAGTTCTTGGCCATCTTTCGTCTTTACGATTGGCGTTCCATTTTCGTCTGTCAGCGGAGCAGTCTTTTTGGCTCCGGCTGGGGACTTAGTCGTCTCGGCCGCTTTTTGCCAGATTTTGGTGAGTTCCTGTTTGCTTTTTACCTTCGGAAATAATTCATCGTAAGTGTTCTTCACCTCTTGCGCGGATACTTTTTTCCTACTCTGATCCTCCCATATCTTTTGGAGGATGCGCTTATCGAAATACACTGGGATCTGGTCTTGACCCTCGGCCAACAAATTCGCGACCCGGTGGTGGCCATCAGTTACCACGTATTCGTTGCCTGATTTTTCCACCAGCGGTGGAGCGAACGATTTGTTGTAATAATCCAGCGCTCTCTTGATTCCTTCATCCGTGCTGTACTTTTGCGTAATACCGCTCTCGTTTTTCATGAATTCGTCCCAGGTTTTATATTCTGATGGGAACAAATTGCTCTTTGGGATTACCGCATGTGCTGGTTTGTTTCCGGTCGACATTCCGCCTCCGTCCAGGTTATATGCTTCATATTTTTTGACGAATTCAAGGTAGGTCATCTTCGCCGCGTCGGAGTACATTTCCTCGCTGTTCATTTGGGCGAATCCTTCCTTCAGCCTATCGCCGAACTTTATTTTTACCACTGGAGCACTGACATCCTGTTGTGCTTTAACAAATTCTTCTGCCGTTGGATACTTGCGAGCTTTTTTGAAGAGTTGATCCGTGATCATTGCCTCCGTTGTTTTTGGCGCTGCCGTTTTCGTCGGTTCCACGAAGGAGAAGACGTGCCGGTCAATTACCTGTCCCTTGTACTGATTCTCAAGCACGAGTCCGTCATATCCCTCGGCTTTGAGTCCCTTTGAAACCACCAGGTCCATGGCGGTATCCCAGTATGCTTTGTTCCGGATGACCATGTCGATTTGCTCCTGCGTATTTCCATTTTCTATAAGTATTTTTTTAACTTCCGTCAAGAATTTCTTTTCGGATGGCGTTTTGTCTCCGTACAGCAATTCGGCCACTTGGTTTGCAAGTGCCCGTTCTTTTGCCGGTAGGAACTCTTCGTATCCGCTATTGATAACCGCAAAGGATCCGTTTTCCATGTTGGCGTTTTTTATAACGAAAGGATTTTTGAGCGCCACCTGGCCAGTCGTCTTGGTCTCGCCTCCGACTCCGGTCACTTTTGTGAAGTCCCAGGTCTTGCTTCCTTCGGTCGCGTACCATGTTCCCCCGCGCACGTCGTTCGTTGTTATCGCATCCTTATGGCTGAACCTAACCACGTCAAACGCCGCAGGCTTTCCGGTGTCGACGGGTTCGGAGTTCGGAACTCCTTTTTGAATTTTTTCAGCTGGTGCTGCGGATTTTTTCGCTCCGGTTTGAAGTGCATCCTGGTTTACGAGCACGAACTCTTCTCCGGTTGCGTATGGGTCGAAGTAGCGCACGCCGTCATAGCCTTGCGCGATCACTTCTTTTTCCAGGGCGTCGCCAAACTTAGCGCTCTTCTCGTTTTTGATTCCACTCTTTTGTTTCACGTCTTCGATAAACTTATCGGCGGCCGCTCTATCCGTTAGATCCAACCAATCCGGCTTGCCATTGAATTTGGTCACGATCCGGTCCAGGTTATCTGACTTCAGTCCCAGTCCGTAAAATTCTCTCAAGGCATTCGCATCTCGGCCAAGGTATAGTCCGTTAATCATAGAAATTCCCCCGCGCAATTCTGGGTCATATGTTCTGGCTTTTTCTTTTGCGAATCCTCCTTTCAGTTTTTCCGGACCGATGTGGTAGAAGACATCCTCCTTGCCGCCCCGGGACCAAAACATCTCAGCCATGCTCCGAGCTTCTTCTGTATTTCCGAAGGCTCCAACGTACTCTTTTTCGTTGAATCCCAATTTTTTAATTACATCTATCGGATCCGTATTTTTTCCCTTTAAGTAAATATCTGGTCCGGTTGGCTTCGCGGCATCCTCCACGAATGTCCCCTTCTTCCCAGTGCCCATGCCCTTGATCTCCGCTTTCGTTTTGATTCCGCCTGCTGCCTTGACCTCCCGGCCGATTATGCCAGTGTCCTTGAGCGAGAACTGCACGAAGTCGGCGAAGTCCGAAGCTACTTTCCGCGCCTTGGCTGGGTCCGTGATCACGCTCTTCACTGCCTCCGCGAATTTGTCGTTCGCGCCACGGGTCTCGCCTTTCGAAAGGACGTCTATCTGCGGCCCCAAGTTCACCATGAGGGCATCCACCTTGCCGTTGATCTGCGTCGGCGTCGCGTCGCCCTGGAGCCGGTTGATCGCGTAGGCAGCCAAGGTCTCCCGGACGGCGTCCTTGTTGCCCTGGTAGTCCGCTAGGATTTGGCTCATGCTCGCATCCACTTTGGCCGAGAGCGTCTTGTCGTAGTAGTGCCCGAGCTCGTGCGCCAGGTCCTCCGCGGTGGAGCTCTTGGTCACGTACATCGTGGCTCTCTGGTTTTTGTAGTCCCACTCGAAGCGCGCGGTGATCGGGTTCCCGTTCGTGTCCTTGCCGATCGACGGCACGGTCTTGTAGGTGATGTCCTCCTGGCCCTTGATGAAGTTCTGCAGCACGAGCTTCTGGTTCGTGTACACCCTGATCGGCTCCTGCGGGAGGATGTTTCCCTGGTCATCGGTCTTGGTTATCTTCATCTCCCCGGGCACGTCGGCCGGGACTTCCTTCACCACCTCATTCACAATTTTCTTTGCCACCGCCGGGTCATTCACGTTCTCGCCCGCAGCGATCCGCGCGTCTATCCCGGAGGATATCTTTTCGCTTATGAGCTTCGCCGTGTTCGTGAGCGGCGCGAAGCTGAAGTTCTGCACCTTGTCGATTGCCCCCGCTATCCTCGCGGCCGTGGTCGGCTGGCTCGAGAGCGCCGTCATGCCTGGCTCGCCCTCGGCGCCCGGTATGTTCACCGTCTTAATGCCCTTGATGCTCGATATCTTCTTCGTCGCTGGTCCGACGACCTTCGCGAAGAGAAGCGGAAGCGCCATGGCTCCGAGTTCCTGGGTCGGTCCTCTTAAAATATCTTTCGTCGCTTGCGATACCGGAAGGACGTCCACCGCTTTTCCTGCTAGGTACGATCCGCCCGCCCCCAATTTTTCAAAAAGTCTGTTTGTTAAAGCGGCCACCTGGCTCACGCCCGGTATGCCTATCGCCTCCGCTGCGGTCAGCTCGGACGAGATCGCGGAGAACGCTATGCCGGCGACGTTCGCGCCGAACCTTAGAACTTTGGCCCCACCCTGGACGAGATCCTCCTTGGTCGCCTTGCCCGAGGCCACCTTCGGGATGAACGTGCCTCCGAAGTCCGCTAGGTCCAGCATGCTGTTCGCGGTTCCCTCGGCCACCTGGCTCACCACATTGAAGGTCTTCTTCACCGCCTGCGACGTGTTCGACACCGACGGCATGAAGTTCCCGAGCGCCGGGGTTTCCTTGACCACGAACTTCGGGGTCACGACGTGGAAGTCGGCGACGGTCCCTCCGCCTCCTCCTTGAGCGAATCCTTCCGCCGCGTTTCCTCCTATCGCATCTTGCTTCTGGAACTCGAACCTGTTTCCTCCGGCCGCCGCAAACGTGTCCTTCAGAAACCCTCCGATGGTGAAGTCCTTTGGCAGAGAGAACGGAGACTTATTCTCCGAAACCGTTGCCTCTTTTGGCCCAAGCGGAGAGGCTATGAGTTTGCTCAAAGCAGACCCTCCAGCCGGCGCCTTGGTTTTATCCTGACTCTGGCTTATTAGGTTTCCGAGTGCGGACATTTTTTATTTTTATGGTTTGTATACTTTGTAGAATACGTCGTACAGGTTCGGATCCATGTTGTCCGCCTCAAGTGCCGCCCTTATGTCTGCTGGATCCCTCCCCTGGATCTCCGCGGTCACCAGCATGTCGGCGGTTTCTTGGTCAACTCCAGCGGCCGCCAGTTGCGTATATTGCTGAGAAGAAAGCGACTTTCCCGAGGCCGGAGCCTTCCCCTTTCCGGCCGTGATAGTGGTCTTGCCGAACGACCCGTCCGGGTTCCTGGTCAGCACGTCGAAGTACACGGTCCCGTCGTCCGCCGTCCTCGAGTTCGTGGAGACGATGTCCGCCTTCACGTTCGCGGTCAGGAACTGCGTGAAGCCCTTCGGGTACCCTGCCTGCACCTCGAGGTTGTCCACCGTGGCCCTCTGGTCCGGAGTCATGTCTTCATACTTTGTTTTTCCGGTCGCTATCTGGTTTTGAATGATCTGAAGGGAAGCCCGGGCATTGTCGCTCAGTTTGTCCTTTTGCGTTCCGAGAGCGTTGTAGAGATTCAGGTTCGTAGTCAGTTCCTTGTCGTAGGCCGCCGAGGAGTTCGCGTAGTCCTCCTTCTTCAGGCCCATGAGCGAGTTGATGACGTCGGCCCGGTTCGAGATCATAAGGCTGGTCGTGGTTATCTCGCGGTTGATTCCGTCCACGATATCCTGGACGGCCTGCTGCTCCTTGGAGATCGTCCCCTGGGCGAATCCGGCACTCACTCCCTCGGGCGTCACTTTTTCGAAAGTTTTAAGTTGCGCCATGGCTTCCTCCTTCTTCGCGTTCAGGTCGACGACCTTCTGCTGGAGGCTGTTGTAGCTCTGGCCAGCGGCGTTGTTCTCGGATAATAGCCCGGTATACGCAGCTTCTAGGTTTGGCTTGACCGGCGCCCCGCCTGTCGGAGTGACCGTCATCTTCAGATCGGCTATTCCTTTCGCGGTCGCGAGCCTGTCTAGTTCCGCCTTGGCTTCAAGGTCGGCTTTTGCCTGGTCGGCTTTTTTCTTCTCCTCCGCAATGCGAAGAGAGTCAGATGTTGCGACCGCCGCGGCTGCCCCCGATCCTCCGGTCAGACTGGCCAATGGACTTGGAGGCGGGACAACTGTCGGTCCGGCCGCTGCCGGCTTCGGGACATCCGGAAGAGTCAGCGAAGCTCCGGCGAATATCTTGTTCGGGTCCTGGATGTTCGGGTTGAGCTTCATCAAGGTGGCCACGTCCGTCTTGTTGGACGTCGCGATGTTTCCCAGCGTGTCTCCCTGCAGAATTTTGTAGATGTTCGCCATGTTAGAAGTCTCTATATTCGTTGATTAAAAGCTTGGCCTCCGACGGATGTCGCAGTTCGTACCGGTCGGCCTTGCCGGTGAAGTTCGCGTTCCGATATTCGTTCTGGAAGTATTTCACGTCAGCCGCTTCCCGGAGCTCCTGCATCCCAAGCTCCGCGGCTTTTATAAGCATCAGCTCGAACTCCTCGGTGTCCGCGTTCAGAAGGTCTCCGACGACCGTGCTGTTCTCTATCCACACTCCGGCGGATGTCTGCCACGGGTACTTCGAGTAGTAGAGGATCTGGTGGATCTGGCCGCGCTTCAGGACCAGCCAGTCGAAATGGTAATCGGTCTCGCTTATCTTTGCACCCGCCTTGGTCATGTAAACTCTTGCGCCTATGCAGAGAGTTGGATCAAACCCAGCGTCCACCGTTGCGGTCGCCATGTCGAACCTTAGGAGGCTCCATCCGGCCGCGAACGCGTTCCCGGCGTTGTCGGAGGTCACGGTCTTCGTGACGTGCTTTCCGTTGGAGTCGGTTATTTTCAAAATGAAGTTCGTGATGTTGGTCGCGCTCGTGATCTTCGCGAACACGAATCCCGACCCGTTCGAGATGTAGTCCGTGATGTCAAACTGGGAGAGTCCTTGGTTGTCGATGCCGGCCGTGGTTCCCCCGACCGCGTTGATCGCCCACTTGATGCTCCCGGAGCCGATCACGAAGTCGTCGTTGTCCTCGGAGAGCCCGGTGCCGTCGCCGAACGCTATCCAGGTGCCTCCGCCGTCCGTCAGAGAGTCGAGCCCGCTGATCACCAGCGTGTCGTCGTTCTCTAGGAGGAAGGAGATGCGGATCTTGCGCATCATGGCGTCGTCCGCGAAAGCCACCATCATCTTGTTTATGGTTTTCATGCGGTCGAACTCTTCTTCGGTGGTCATCTCGAACTCGGAGTCTATCTTCCGGTTGACCTGCGGGAGCACGTCGATGAGCGACACGCCCTTCATGTCGGCCGGACAGGCGTAGTCGTAGACGTCCTCGAATATGTTCGGGGAGACGGCCGCTTTTCTTTTCGCCGTCCGCAAGTCCAGGTCCGCGGTCACGTGACGCACCGCGTCGTTTATCGTCTGCCTCGGGTCGGTCAGGTTCGTGATCTTGTTATGGAGCTTTCCATCCAATGTGTCGTAGAAGTTCTGATAAGTATATGTTGGCATGGTTTTGTTTTAACTGTTCGGGTCGATACTGGTCTGGGTGGCGACTATGAGTTCCTCGAGTTCCCCTCCGCCCAGTTGGCTTCTTATCTCAACCTTGAACTGTACCCATGTCGAGATCTTGTCTGCGGCCTTTTGCCCGATTGACGCGGCGGTCGCCGTGCTGTCGATCTTCTTCAGCTTCTTCCACGGCATCCATCTGACATACCCGGTGCTTCCGTTCGTGGTCGTCCCGACGGATTCGTCGAGCGTCACGGTCCACGTCCCGGCGAGAAGCGACAGCGTTGCCACATGGGCGAGTGTCCCGGCGCCCTGTCCCTGGACTATCTCCAACTCGTCCCCCACCTCCACATGAGTCAGCGATCCTGTCGTTGTGAGCGTCGCGCCCCCCGTTCCGCTCCACGTGAATGTCGTCCTGAGAGGGAAGTTCCAGTCCGTGTCCTTCGATCCCCTTACCTTTATCAGTATAGCATCCGTTGAGAGTCGGAAGTTCTTGAACTTCGCCCATATCTTCTCCCACTCCTCCTGGACGTTCGATGTCTGGATCTGCGTGGTGATGAAGTATCCCCTGCTGTTGGAAGCGGAAAGCAATGAACCAGTATCGTTCACGAAAAGCCCATGGATCGTACCCGAGTTGGTTTGGTTTAGCACCGCGCCACACACGAACCTTCCGTATCGCTTTTCTACTGGAACAAGGAATCCCGGTCGAACGATCACCTCGGTCGCAAAGTCCCTCTGCACCCCTATGAGCGAGGCACTCAGGCCAAACCTATGGTATAGACCGAGTTCGTCGTCCACGCACCATATCCCAGACTTCATGTTCTCGAACAGGTTCTGGTCAACCCCGCCGATCGCCCCGGATATTAGAACGTGAACCATGTTGTCTATCACGGCCATGCCGTTTATGTGGATCAGAAACTGGTCTGTCCACGTGTCCTGCCAGTTCGCCGAGTCCACTCCGGCCCCGCCGTTCTCGAAGTATATGTCCTCGTTGAATACCGGGAACCTGGCCTTTTCCACGAAGGTCGACCCATTGTGGACCATGACCAACCCAGCGTTCGTGACCGTGTACGGGACGCCGTCCTTCACAACCCCGGAAAACGTGATGTCTCCCATGAGCGCGTGCCTTCGGATGAACGTCTCCGTGAACCCGTCCCATTCGAATACCTCCGCCTGTCGACCGCGGATGTTCCTCGCTCCTATCCACACCCTGTCGACTCCGTGCCTTATCCAGCGAATCTGAAAGTCGGAGGGAAGCGTCAACCGCGAGTTCACAACCAGACTATTCCTGTCCACCACATGCAAAAGGTTCCCGTCTCCGATGAGCAGCAACCGGTTGAAAACGTCCATCGGGTGCGGCACGTCTGTCAAGGCAGCCTGCGCTAGCGTGCCCTGCCACCAGCTGGCCGTCCACGTCCCGGCCGTTAGTCTAGTGATATTCGCCGCCAGGCTGACTATGAGTGCACCCTCGTGCTCCACCATGTCGCTCCGGAGATGGGAGACACTGCTCGGCGTGTTCGCGATCGCGTCCTGCGTCGTCCCGACCCTCGGGTCCGCCCCCGTTGTCTTAAATAGGTACCCGTTCATCGCGTACCACCACCTGTCCGTGTTGTCCGCTTTCGTCCGGATCGCGGCGTGCGGGTACTGGATGTCCGCGTCCGTGTCGATCACATTCGCGAAGGAGTACGTCAGCTTCGACGGGTTAACCTTGCCCCTCCGGAGGTTCAGGTCGATGTTGAAGGTAGCCCAAAGCGACCCCAGAAGGTCGCCCAAGTTCGGCTGGGTCCACTTCTTCATCTCCATCGGCGGTATGTGTATGACTGCCATATTTTTATTTTTTGTCCTTCTTCTCCTGCGCGAACTCGAATACGGAGAACCTGATTCCCTTCGCGGCGTTCGAGTTGGTCGTTATCTTGTATGTGAAAACTGGAACATCGTTGATGCTCTTCTCGCTGTACGGCAGATTGTCATTGATTGTCCCCAGTTCCCGAAACACCTTGTCCACATTCTCCTTTTTAACGTAGAAGACTATTTTATCCTTCGACTTCAGCTTCGCCTGCACCTCGTAGATGGTGTTCACCGAGAGTGCCTCGGACGCCGCCGTGTAACTGAACCCGTTGTCGGCCGTGGATATCCCCCGAAGCGCGCCGTTCACCACCTGGAACCCGTAGTACGCCGGGAATATCCCGCCACCTCCGATTATGTCCCCGACCACGATGAGCACCTCCATGCTGGCCACACTCGAGAGCTCGAACCCGGTCCTGAACCTCTGGTTGTTGTCGAAAGTGAAGTTGTCCTGGTCGGTGTGGAATTTTTCTATGCGCGAGTTGTCCCCGCTCGTCGCCCCGGTCGTTATGTCTATGCCCCCGCCGTTTATCGTGGCTGTCCCGGCGCCGACATCGGTCTTCTCCCATCCGTCGAGCGACTCGAAAAGCGTCGAGTATATGAAGTAGTTATCCCAAATCAGGTCCAGCACCTTTGCCGGGAGAAAGTCGTCCGACACGCGCTCCGCGGCCTGGCGGAACCTGTAATCCTGCTCGGCATAGTTGAAGACGTCGGCCTGCTTTTTCTGCAGGTCCGACACCTGCCCCTTGAGGGCGTCTATCTGTGCCTGCAGTTGTTCCGGAGTGCTTGGCATTTTATAAAGTATTGCGATGATTGCGAGCAGCAGTATCGCTACTGCTCCCGTTGTTATTTTTGTTTGCCTTTTCATTTTTCATTTCTATTTTACCGGGTGCGTCAGAAGTTTGATTATGGCGAGGATCGCGACCGCTATCGCGCCGAGCGTCAGTATCGTCCACTTCAGCAGCTTTCCGGCCGCCCTGGTGGAGGTGAAAACCTCGTGGATCTCCTGGAGCTGCCTCCTCATGCCGATGTCCCCGGGAAGGTCGGGGTTGCCGTAGAGCACGTATTGTAGGCCGCGGATGTTATCCATCAGTATTTTATGGTCGTTCTCGTTCTTCTTTTTTTCTTCTTCCGTCATGCATTTTTTAGTTTCAAGCGGTTTTTTTGTTCTGGCTCGCCTTGTACAGCCCGTAGCCCACACCGCCGAGTCCCACCAGCGCGACTATCCCGCCCACCGGGGAGGCGTCGGCCGGGCATCCAGTCTTCACCCTGGCGTTTATCACGTCCACGATGTTGTCTCCCGCTTTAAGAGTTATCGGGCAGTCCTTCAGCTCGAGGCTCGCCACCTCAGTCCACTTTCGCGCGTCGTCCCAGGTTAGCGGCTTGGTCTTCATCTTCTCCACTTTGCCGATGACGTCGGCTTTCAGGAGGTCATAGTTTTCTTTGGTATAGGTTGTTCCTTGAATCTTAACCGAGCCAGTAGGGGTCTTTGCCTGGGCCGTCCCGAAAAGCGCGATGCTTAAAATTGTGGCGAGAATTATTTTTTTCATTCTACCCAGATTATTTGCATTTGAGAAGACAAAGAAGAGGCGGCAACGAAAGGAGCTATCGCCATCGAAACCATTTCTTGGCTACCCAAAGCCCCGCCGTCGGTGCTATAAGATTGTTCGTATGTTCCCGTAACTGTCGTTGGCTCATCACTCGCTTCGAGTTTGAATGTCCCACCAGAATTATTTACTCTTGCAGTTTGTCCTGTTCCTGGAGTGAATGTTCCTGCCTGTGATGCCTTGAATGAGGTCAATATCCAGCTATTCGCTACCGTGTTGGTTACATTATGAGTTAATGAAGTTTGTGCATTGCCAGTAGATGTCGCTGTCCCTGAAATTATGGTTCCCGATTGTGCCACTCCCGTATAAGAAGTTCCCAATAATTCGGCGTAGTCGGCGATAGCACTACTCCAAGTCGCAACAATATTATGAGTGCCCGTAGTAGGATTCACTAAATACCACTTACTATCACGATAATTTGTATTAGCAGGGTTTGTGACTGAAACAGCATTTGTCATAGAAACTCCATTGTAAGTAATCCCAGTAATTGTTTCGCTGGAATTATGATACAAGAGATGGACAACCAATATGGTGTTTGAGCCGGTGACTGTATGAGCAACTGTTAATGTGGTTGGAGTATTAGCCGAACCATTTGAAGATGCGTCAAAAGCGATAGCTCCAAGGGATATATAGGGAAATAAAATCCCCAAAATGGAAAGAACAACTAAATATTTTTTGAGCAGTTTATACATTTTGTTTTGGTAATCCTGTTGGGCCGATAGATATGTGACACCTTGAGCAACTATCTGATGACCTATACCCAATATGAACCATCTTGTGACCGAAGATTTTGCAGATAAATTTTCTAATCATTGGTATATTTAATGTAAACTCTTAGGGTGGTTGTTGAGTTTGCTACCACCATTATGTTCGTATTTAGAACAGCGAGGTTCGCTATTGTGGCGTTTGTGAAGGTTGAAGTCGTTGCTCCGTCCGAGTCGCATACGAGATTTCCAAAAACATCCGTTCCAAGAGTTTGAGGAGTAGAAGATGCCCTCTCATCCATACTTATAGTCACGCTCGCTCCGTTTGTGGAACAGGACACTTGGGAAATAGTCATCGCCGCAAAGTATTGCTTCTGGATGGTCGTGGTGGCGGTTGCCGACGTGGTAGCGTTCAGGACGTTGAAGCCGTTGCTCAGCACGTCCGTGGCCTTAGTGAGGAACGTGGAGGACGCGATCGTCGCGGTGTCTGTCAACCCCAGGTTCGTCCTCATGGTCGCCGCCGTTCCGTCGGACAGGTTGTTGGCGACTTTAAGCCACGTAGAAGAGGCAAGCGTTGCCGTGTCGGTAAGTCCGAGGGAGGTCCTGCCAGTCGCGGCCACGAGTCCCGTCGCTCCGCCGTCCCATTTGAGCCTGTCCGTGAAGGCGGTGTCCCAGTTCGTTGGACTGTATCCGGTCGCAGAGATGCGACCGCCGAAAGTAGAAGTGGAACCGTCCCCGTAGATCGTGGTCGTCGCGGATCCGCCGATCACGAGCGGGGACTGGGCGAGCGAGGAGATGTTCAGCGTGCCTATCGTCGCTGATGTCGCAGTCAGGTTCCCTATGCCTGTCAGGTTGAACCCCCCGGCGCTCACGTTTCCGGTGAAAGGCGTGGAGAGTTTGGCGTTCCAAGTAGCCGCCGAGGATATTCTCGCGTCGGCCAGTGTTCCTATCCAGGTCGGAGTCCAAGTCATGGTCGAGCCGGACGCCCCGATGGTTATCCCGATATTCGTGTCCGAGGACGTGGCAAATATGTAGGCAGTCTGGGAGAGCGTCGTTCCGGCCGCGGACAGAGTCGTTGTCGTGAAGGTCGAGCCTCCGGACGAGCACGCTGCCCAGGCTACGCCGAGGGTTGCGGACGAGCTCGCGGTCAGGCAAAGCCCGTTCGTGCTAGTAGCGAGCACCCCGTAGGACGACGTGGTTTTTCCGACCAGCACCGTTCCCTTCTTCGGGTTCTGGGGAAGCGTCACGGTAGCGGCCGCGACGGTGGAGAAGAATATGGCTCCGATGACGAACGCTCCGATCAGGTATTTTTTGTTCTTCATGTTTTTTTTATTTTTTATAATCAGACCGGGGAAAACCGATAATCGACTGTGATCGTGTCCCCCGCGCTCGGGTCTATGGCCGAGACAAGTTGGATGTTGGTCGGCGTACTGAGCGTGTAGTCGTCGGTCACCCGGAGCCTGGCCCCGCTCTTGTACACCTGGAGCGAGCTGGCCGGATTCGGAGCCGATGCAAGTGTGAAGTTCGTGTCGTCGCCGGTGTTCGTCGGGGTCCCGTTCTCCACGAAGTACGTACCGTCCGTTATCGCCTGGACGACGAGTACTTCATCAGGAGCGAGACTGCCTCCAATTAAATCTACGCGGGCCATTTTATTTGTTTATTTTTTCTGGTTTATATTCGACAGGAAGACGAAGACCTTTTCTTTGATACCATCCCCTCAGGCGGTCCGCGTAGAAGTTCAGGCGCGTCTCGTATTTTTGTAAATTGCGGAACTTATCGTCGTTCGCGTCGGCGCCCTTCCGAACCTCCTGCATTGCATCCTTGGCGTCCGAAATCATCCTGTCGGTCTTGACTTTCAACTCCGAAAGTGTCGTTTTGGATTTTTCGATTGATTTTTCCAGCTTAAGGCACTCCGCGGTCATCCGGGTGTACTCCTTGGCCTTAGGACCGTGCTTTTTTGCCCTGTTTTCTGCGTCCTGGGCCTCTTTTCCGAGTTTATTGGCCTGTGCCTCGAGTTCGGCTATCTCCAGCCCCAAAGCCCTCGTTTTGGCGGTTCCGGCCTCCGTTGCCGTCTTCAGGTCCATCCTCTTGCCATCTATCTGCACTTCCAACTTACCAACCTCGGCGAGTTTCTCCGCGACCACGTTTTCGAGGCGAATTTTCTCCTGCTCCGAAACTTTCCGGGCGTGGTCCGCTGCATCGCGCCGCTCGATCGCCTGCGCGAGTGCATCGGTCACCAAGTCCGCCTGGACCTTCAGGTCCCTGATCTTGTCCTCGTAGCCTTTTAGTGTGCGCCTCTCGGCGACTCCGATTGCCATGTTTTTATGGGTTTAATATCATCGCCTTTATCGTGTACGTTCCGACGGTTCCGGCCGTCGGCAGGAATCCCAGAAAGTTCAGCCCGTTCACGTTCACCTCGAACTGCAGGTAGTCGTCTGCCCCGCCGAACACCACTCCTGTGTCCCCGGGAAGCCCCGACCCGCTACTCTGCTTGTCCACCATCATCACGAACTCGAAGTTGTTGGCCACGGATCGCGGCGCGGCGAAGTCCGGAACCGTCTCTTGGATAGATCCACAACACTTTATGGTCGCGTCCGCGGTCCCGCCCCCGTCGCTCGCGAAACTAACGAGCAGATGCCTGTAGTCCTTCACATGGAGCGGCTCGATGAAGCTCGCAACCACCCCGGTCGCGCCGCCTATTCCGTTTCCCACGGATCCGTCGAGCGTGAACTTCGTGGCGCTGACCCTGGTGATTGTCCAGGTTCCATTCGCCGCGGTGTTGGTCGCGTGACCGTTTATCGTCACCTTGTCTCCGGTCACGAAGCCATGAGTTCCGGTCGTCACCTCTATCGGGGTCGCGTTCGTGGACGATGAAATCGCCAGCACCTTTGCCGACACCACCATGATGTATTTTTTTACGTCTCGTTCGATTGGTAGCATGTTAAATGTCTTTTATGGCCATTAACTTGACCGTTATATTTCCCGCCGCGTACGCAGTCACGCGGAAGTTGAGCCACTCGAGGCCGTTCGTGTTCACCTCGAAGAGCCGGAAGTCGTCCGTCCCCGCAAAGGATATGCCGGTGTCGCCCGCAATCTTCGCGTCGCTCTGGTAGTCCACGAGCTCCATGTAGTCCCACATGTTCGAGGCGCTCTGGGCCGCGGCGAAATCCGGGACGGTGTCCTGGATAGATCCCTGGCACTTCACCGTCAAGTTCGCACTCGAGGCCGTGCCGATCGCCACTATGAGGTGCCGGAAGTCCCGGACCTGGATGGCGAGGCCCACTCCGGTCGCACCCTTGGCGTTCAGCACCGTATACCACTTATAGTCTCTCATTTTGATTGGTTATTTTTTTGCTTTTTTCTTTTTGGCCTTTGACTTTCCAATCATTTTCATTGCCGCCTTCTTCTGCTCCGGAGTCATCATCATACTTTTACCGGGCATCATGCCGTTCCCCGGAACATTAGGTGCGGCCCCGTTCTTCTTGGCGAGAAACGCAGCGAGTCCTCCTTTTAGTTTTCCCATTTGTTTACTTTTTTTATTGGTTTTTAATGTTTTGATCTTTCGTCCTCATCCCGGCCCCGATTGGAGCCGAGTGAGGACACAAGTCCTTAGGAGGCCTGGACCCCGATAGTTGCGGTGACGACCTTCGCGGAGAGCCCGCTGAAGATTCCGGTCGCTGTTCCTATCTTGGTGCAGGTGAAGGCGCAGGTGTCGCCGGTCAGGATGATACTCCCGACCGTGAGGGTCGCCACGTCTATCGCCACGGCCGGGGTCGACCCGAGCGGGTTGGCCACGAACTGGCAGTTGTGGAACTCCATGACGCGCTCAACGTCGGTCGCCGCGCCCTTAACGAAGGCCGTGGTTGCCCCTCCGGCCTGTTTCCAGAAGCGGCAGTTGTCGAAGAGGACGTCGCGGGACACGAGTCCTGCACCCACGGTCGCCTTGGTGAGGAGGACCGCCGGCCGAATCTTGTTCCCGGATACCGCGTCGGCAAGCGACCCAAAGGTGCAGTTTTCAAACTGCGCCGAGTCGCCGTTCAGGATCAGTTCAGCCTGGGTGTCGGAGTTTAGTTTAGCCGAGTTGTAGAACTCACAGTTCTGGAACCTGGTGTACTCGCCGCCCTCGCCGAAGGTCCCGACCGCCTGGGTCAGGGTATTTCCGGAGTCGAACTTGATGCCGCGGAAGCTGTTTCCCACGCCGGTGTTCTTCACGAGGAAGACGTCGGTCACGGCCGTGGTCACCCCCATGGTGATCCTGGCGCGCGGCCCGTACTTCCGGTTGTCGCCGATCAAGGAGTCTACGCCCACGAAGTGGACGCGGCTCTTGGAGATGGTGAGCATCGCCGTCTGGGCGTGCGCGGTGTTCGAGTCGAGGACGATCACGTCGTTCCGGCCGCTGACCACGAGATCGAGCGCGGCCTGAATGGTTCCGTGGACCCTCTGGACGCCGTCGGAATCAACCGGGAAGGCGTTCTGGAAGTCCGCGAAGTGCGCGTCCGAATTGCTGACTACGAAGAAGATCTTGCCACAGGTGAACGGGAGCGACTTTGCGATCGCGCCGTATCTGCTCATTTGAGACTCTCTCATTTTTTTGTATTTTTGTTGGTTTATCTTGAAAGCCCCGATTTACCAGGGCGCCCACTTGATCGGCTTCGGGCCGGTCATCGGGACTTGGTGTGCTGGTTCACTTTGTAGGTGTCGGTTTTTTTGTGGCAGTCCAGGCACAACGTCCTGCCGTTCGACACCCTCCAGAGTTCCCTGCAGGCGATGGCCTGCCTCAGACTCTGAATCTTGTTCTCCTGGAGTATCAGGTAGAAGGGCTTGATGTGGTCCGCGTGCAGGACGACCCTGTCGCCGGCTTTCCTTTTCCGCCTGCAGTGGACGCATCTCCACTTGTCCCGGATGAAGACTTTCAGCCTCCACTCTAGATTCTTCTTACAGGACCGAATTAGTTGGCCGAGCTTCGTAGTCCCTCCGCGCCAGTTGCCACTATCCTTGCCGAACCGTTTCGGAAGCGAGTCGGCAATCTTTTGCCTTTCCTCCTTCGTCCATGGTCTGCCCTTATTCCAAGGAACACTTCCCTTCTTAAACTCTGTAAGCAGTGCGACCCTCACGCCCTTTTTGAAGGCCGTGACAGGAACAAAGTGTCGCTCCTTAGTGAAGACCGTATTCGGAGAAAAGATTTTACCCTTCCTCCAGTTATTGTCGCACACCTTGGAACAGAACTTTCTTCCTTCCCATTCCGGCAATCCACAAGAATATGGTTTGTTAAATGGTTTCCCGCACCGCAGACATCGTTTTGTAAGTATTTTCATACCTACACGCTATCAAAGAACTATCCTTACTTCAAGTAGTCCCGTCTACGCCGTACCATCTCCACTTGAAAACTTGCACCAGGATCCTGCCGGGATACAGATTCCCCAGCCTGCCCGGACTCCGAAGTTCCAGTCGTCGGTCGAGAACTCTTCGCCAGCGTTCAGGTCCGCGGGGACCTTAAGCCGAGGTTCCTCCCAGATACCGAGGTGGGCGCTGGAGTAGACCTTCGAGGCGAGCCCCCAGTACTTGTTCTTCGTGCTGTCGACTGCGCCGTTGGCGTCGGTCGGAACGCGAGGAAGGATGACGTGGGTGTACTTGCCCATGTAGACGTTCTTGACGTTGCTGTTCGCGCCGGAGTCAATCGACGCGGTGCTCTGGAGCAACTCGCGCGCGATGTTCACGGTGTTCGGGTCGTCCGTGGTGAACAGGACGTCGAACGGGGTCGTGACCTTCTCGCCGAACTGGTTCAGGGTCTCTTCAGCCACGAGCTTCTCGGCTCCCTCAAGTGCTCCTTTGGAGAGCGCCGGGTTGCCTGCGAGCCTGTTGCGGAAAGTAGCCGAGGTTCCGCGGAGCTTGTGCACCGTGGAGAACAAGGCCAACGCGTCGCCGGTCGAGACGTCGACGGTGTCGCCGTCCTTGTCGGTGTACGAGGTCGCGGTTCCGAACGTGATGCGGTGGCTGAGGTTGAGCTCAAGCCTGTTGACCGCGAGGCGCGCAAGGTTGGTCAACCTGCGGATCACTTCCGGATACTTGTTCTGGCTGCGCATTTCGTAGGTGATTCCGATGTCCTTCGCGAACCGTTCGGAGGTCATCACCTTGCTGTAGCCCTGCTGGACCTTGGCGCGCTTCGCCTGGTCTCCCTGGCCTTTCTTGTCTGCGTACTCTTCAAGGTCGATTTCGGTGTACTCACGGGTGTTGCCCGTGTTCTGCGGGATGCCCTCTTCGATGAAGAGGCCGGACCGCCTGGCTTCCTGGCCGAGGCCGTCCTTCGCCTTCTCGAACAGGATTCCGGCGAGCCGGACGAAGTCCGAGAGGGATATGGAGTTTAGTTCCATGGGTTTTTATTTTTGTGCTTGGTTTTTGATGTTTCCCTTACTCCCCAACCGCCCCGGTTCTACGGCGCGGACCCACTGGCGAGGTTAAGGGTTGCTGACTAGGCTTTTACTTTGCCCCAGGCGCCGATGTTCAGGATGAACTCGCCCTTGGTTGTCGAGATGAACTTAGTGCACCAGCAGATGTCGAGCAAGGATGCGCTCTGGTCTACTCCGGATCCGTCGTCCGCCGTGGTGAGGTCGAAGTAGAGCCCGACCGAGGTCGTGGCGAGTGTTCCTACTTTGACGTCTGCATACCAGACTACGTTTGCTTCAACGGGGACTTCTACCTCAACAGATCTCTCATTGGTGTAGTCCGCGTCGGTGGCCGCGATCGTGTGGCGAAGCACGCCTACGATCGAGAAGCTATCGACGGTGTTGGTCGCAGGCACGAGCTTGCCCGAGGCGAACGCCACGAGGGAGCCGGCTGCGATGGCAGTCGAGGCCGTGACCGGAAAGTACATCAGCTTCGTCTTGCCCTGTTTTCTTATGAACATGACTTTTGTTTTTATTCGTCCGGCCGACTGACCGTCCGGGCCCTGTCTTGCGGATCCTCCTGCTACGTTTTTACGGGTTTTCATCCCGGAAGCCTGAGTGTTGTTTTTTTACGCGGCGTTGTCTCGCCTCGGTTTGTGGACGCATCGGGAGTCGAACCCTATGTGTAAAATTAGCGCGGCCATCCCGCCATTTATGGCTGAGCGGGTGGGGAACCGGAGCGGGAAGAATAAACCCGTCCGCCGCGTATGCGCCCGGCGCGTGCGTCCTCTGAAACGACAAAGAGCAACCCTTGTCGGATTGCCCCTTGGTCATCGCTGCCGGGGAACCCGACTCGCGATGATAACGTCATCACTCGATACCTGAACACTACCACGAGAAGCATCAGGGAAAAAGACTCACTTATCCCCAGCCTCCTTCCGCAGGTCGTCGAGCGTCACCTTCTTGCCGTCGAGCACGTCCTGGATGTCCAAGAGCGTCTTCTCGTCCGTGCCCCACATCCTACCCTCCGCTATCTCGAAGGAGGCGTTCAGCGACCTCTCGATCGTCGCGTACACGTAGTCCTTCTCGGCGAGTTTCATCCCGTGCTCGAGCAGTACCTTGAGTATCTCCTCGCACATGGGCTGGACCCTCGCGTCCCGGAGCGACGAGGCGTCCGTCGCCTTCTCAGTCACTATCCTGTCCGCGAGGACCTTCGGTATGCTCGATGCAGTGCCGTCCTCGAACTTGAAGTTCACGAGGTTGTTCCCCCCGGGCGTCAGTGCCTTCGAGAGTTCGGCCGACTTTATCTTCTGCGGTCCC
>Ga0315281_10000875_pt1 | contig 43483 bp, 42 predicted proteins | sample YL17G07_0_MG_FD_204540 | JGI IMG/M metagenome (GOLD analysis project Ga0315281, IMG submission 204540) | Sediment microbial communities from Yellowstone Lake, YNP, Wyoming, USA - YL17G07_0 | ecosystem: Environmental > Aquatic > Freshwater > Lake > Sediment | place: USA: Wyoming | collected...
TCTGGCGGAATTTTGCTACCGCTTCAACCGGCGCTTCTGGGAACCCCAAATGTTTAACCGGATGATCACTGCGTGTCTTAATGCTCAAACCGTTACCTTTTCGGAGCTAAGGCAATAAGCGTTAAATGAAAAAGGGGAGAAGCCCTCTCCCCTTTCTTGCAGCGGGTTATGGTCAGCCTGGCAACGCTCAGGTTTCCAGGGTGGTCAGTCCTTCCCGGATGGCATACTTGGTGAGTTCGGCCACGCTGTGCATCTTCAACTTGTGCATGACCTGCTGGCGGTGGGTTTCGATGGTCTTGACGCTGACGTGCAGGCAGTCGGCGATTTGATTGGTGGACTTGCCTTCGCTCATGAGCTGCAGTACTTCACGTTCCCGGGGAGTCAGCACCGAGAAGACCGAGGTTTCCAGGGCCGAACCGCCCGTCATGTAGTCCTTGACCACGATGTCGGATACCCCGGGGCTGAGGTAGGTTTTGTGCGCCAGCACCGCCCGGATGGCCCGGGTGAGCTCTTCGAAGGCGCAGTCCTTCAGGAGATAGCCCGAGGCCCCGGCCTTCAACATGTTCACCACAAAGCGGCGGTCGGCGTACATGGACAGGGCGATGACCTTGGCCTTGGGAAGCTCCGAGACGATCTGGCGGGTGGCCTCAATGCCGTTGAGATCGGGCATGGCCACATCCATGATGATCACCTCGGGTTGCGTCTCCCGGGCCAGCCGTACTGTGGAGCGCCCATCTTCCGCCTCCGCCACCACCTTCAGGTCGTGCTCTTTTTCCAGTAGGGTGCGCAGACCCTGGCGCACGATCTGATGGTCGTCTGCGATAAGAACCTTTGTCACCATCTCCCTCTCCCCCTATTCCTTTTTGGTTAATATTTCAGCGGCACCACCAGGGTGACCCCCGACCCTGGCCCCGGTTCGGCATCCTCTTCCAGGTCGCCCCCCAGGCATCTCAACCTTTCCCGAATGCTGAAAAGGCCCAAGCCATTGCGACTGCCCAGGGGGGTGTCGCTGGAGAGGCCCAGCCCCACGCCGTCGCCTTCCACTCTGACCCGCATGGTGGTCCCCTCCCGCGTGATGAAGACCCCCACCCGGCTGGCCTTGGCCTGCTTCACCACGCTGACCAGCAACTCCCTCACCCCCTGGAACAGGAGGATGCGCAATTCATCCTCCATGGGCTTGGGGCTCCGGTCTGCCTGGACCTCGATGCGGATGCCGTGCTGCTCCTGCATCAATTCCGCCAGCCAGTCGATGGCCGCCTCCAAACCTAGATCATAAAGGATGGGGGGGCTCATCTCAAAGGTCAGGGCCCGGGTGTACCGGATGGTCTGCTCAATCAAGCGCCGGACCTCATCCATGGCCCCTGCCAGGTTGGTGGAGGAGGCCGACTCCTTGAGGGCCCCCAACTTGATTTGGGCCAGGGCCAGGATCTGTCCCACGTGATCGTGCATTTCCGTGGCCAGGCGCCGCCGCTCCCGCTCCTCGGTCAGGGACAACTCCGAGGCCACGGACCGCAGCTTGTCCTGGTAGATGCGCACCTCCCCTTCGGCCTGCTTCCGATGGGTGATGTCCTCCACCATGGCCACTGCGAACTGGTCTTTCTCCCGGGTGCCCCGGAAAGGGGAAACGGACAGGCGGCCCCAGACCTCGCGGCCATCCTTGCGGGTATAAGGTTTTTCCACCTGGTAGGATTCCCGTTTGCCTTCCACCAGTTCTTTGAACAAGATATTGCAGCGCTCGGCGTTTTCGGCCTTGATAAAATCGGTGAAAACCCTGTTGAGCAACTCCTCCTGGGCATAACCCAGCATTTTCTGCAGGGTGGGGTTGCTCTCCACCACATGGCCCTCCCGTCCCACCAGGGCAATACCGATGCTGGCGCCCTCGAAAATGGTGCGAAACCGCGCTTCCCCTTCCCGAAGAGCCTCCAGATAGTCCTGGGCCACGACTTCCGAAAGGCCGGGACTGATGTAAGATCGATTCGCCACCACGGCTCGGATGGCGACCACCAACTCCTCGAAAGCCCGGTCTTTCAAGAGATACCCCGCCGCACCGGCTTTCAAGACGTTTACCACAAAGCGACGATCGGCATAGATGGATAGGGCCAGCGCCTTGATGCCGGGGGAGGCGGCCAGCATCTGCCGGATGGCCTCAGCGCCGGTGAGATCGGGCAGGCCCAGGTCAGCAATGACCAGGTCAGGCGCCATTTCTCCCACCAGACGCAGGGCGGTCTGGCCATTGTCTGCTTCCGCCACCACCTCCAGGTCGGGTTCTCTTTCCACCAGCGCCCGCAGTCCCTCACGCGCGGTCTGGTTCTCGTCGGCGAGAAGAATGCGCGTGCTCATGCTACCCTTCCAATCCTGCGGCTCTGCCGTTCAGCCTGCCCATATATCCTTCTCACCCATTTGCTGTTTAGCAATAATTTATAATAATGTCAAACACTTTTACCATGAGAACCACCCGCGTCCCCAGGCCTAAAGAGTTCTGTCCTGCCGCCGGACGCCGGTCGCCAGGCCCCGATGGGATAAGCCCCCCAATGCCAGCTGATACAGCCCCCTCCCAGCACCATGACCCACACGGGCAGCGCCCCCAAGCCTCGGGGGGCGACTATTTTGACTCTCACCTTCTCCATGGCCTGGCCCTCCCGGCAGGTTCAACTGTTGAAAAAGGCATTCTGGCTCATCTGGATGACGGCCGGACCCAGAACCACCACGAAAATGGCCGGAAAGATGAAGAACATCATGGGAAAGAGAATCTTCACCGGCAATTTCGCGGCTTTCTCTTCGGCTTTCAAACCCCGCTGCACCCTGAGAAAGGCCGCATGGGTTCTGAGGGCCTGGCCGATGCTGGTGCCCATCTTTTCCGATTGTACCATCAATCCCACCAGGGCCTTGACGTTTTGCACCCCGGTGCGCTCCCCCAAATTCCTCAGGGCCGTCTCCCTGGGGATGCCGGTGCGGAGCTCGGCGTTGGTGAGTTGAAACTCGTTGTAGAGCTCGGAAGAAATGCTGCGAACCTCTTCTGCCACGCGGTTGATGGTGGCCTGCAACGCCAGGCCCGCTTCCATGCAGACAATGAACAGGTCCAGGACGTCGGGCAACGCCTTGTCAATGCGGTCCATGCGCCGGCCGGTAATGAACCGGAGCACATACATCGGCAAATAGAAGCCGGCGCCGGCCAGGCCAAAGAGGCAGAGGAGGCTACCGGTGCCCATTTCCCCCTCTATGGCGCTGAACAACAGGTAGGGGATGGGTAAGGCAATGGCTGACAGGGCGCGGATGCCGAAATAGATGCCGGGGCCCTTGGGGTGGCGGAACCCTGCCTGGACCAGGGCGAAGCGCACTTTGGAGGCATCCACTTTTTCACTGCTGGCCCATTTGCCAATGGAGGAGACCCACTCTAAAAACCGCCTTTTCAAGGAGTTGTCCATGGCGTCCCGGTGAAACCGGGGGAGAGCAGTGGTGGCGGCTTTTTTGCAGCGGTCCCGCACCACCTTGCGGTGCTGGAAAAACACCAGAAGTCCGTAAATCAAGAGCGAGGCAGTGGCGAAGGGGCCGATCCAGATGAGCAAGTCCATTCCACCCATTTCATTCTCCTCTAAACCTTGATGGCGACCATTCTCTTCATCACCAGGGCCCCCATCACGACGCTGACGATGGCTATGGTAAAGATCTGGATCCCCATGGGATCGGTGAGCAAGGTCATGACATATGGCCGGTTAATAAACATGAGGGCAACGAAGGTCAGCACCGGCAAGAGTCCCAGGATGACCGCGGAGAAACGCCCTTCCGCGGTGAGCCCCTTGACCTTGCTCTTCAGTTTGAGGCGGTCCCGAATGATGAGGCTGATGTTTTCCAGAATCTCGGCCAGGTTGCCCCCGGTTTCCAGCTGGATCAAGACCGCGGTGACAAAGTAGCACAGGTCCCGGCTGGCCACCCGCTCCCCCATGCGCCGGAGGGCTTGGTCCATGCTCAGACCCAGTCGTTGCTCTTCGTAAGTGATGCGCATTTCCGCACCCAGGGGCGCGGGGATCTCCTGGCTCACCAGCTCCAGGGTGCCGTTCAGGGTATGACCGGCCCTCAGCGACCGGGCCAAAAGCTCCATGGCATCGGGCATCTGATTTTCGAATTTCGCGGTCTTGCGCCGTTTCTTCCAGCGCAGATACAGGATGGGCAGCATGGCCAGGGATAATCCCAGGCCCAGGGCCCACAGGAGTTTATTCAGCATGATTCCCGCGAAGAAACCCACACTGCCCATAAATCCCACCAGGCACAGGAACATGCTGGGATTAATAAAGATATCCGCCTGCAGCAGGTGGAGCTGCAAGTTTTCGATCTTGCTCCAACCGGCGAAGGACTGGGCCAGGGACATGATCAGGCCGCTTTGGGTCTCCTGGTAGGCCTTGAAAATTTGGGTCCGCACCTCCAGGTCCCGTTTGCCGCCCTTGAGCCGCTGGTGGAGTTGGCGGCGCAGTTGCATGGGTTTCACCAGGAAATGGTTAACCACCACCACCAGCAGGCAGACGCCCGCAAAAACTCCCAGCAGCAAGAAGACATATTGGATTTCGATGCCTGCCATACTCAGCCCTTCCTCTCAGGTTGTTGCCGCAAAATCTCTACCTCCCTCAGTGGCCGAACGGTCGGCTGGGGGGGTTGAAAATATTGTCCGGCAGGGGCACTCCAAAGAGCCGGCAGCGGTCGGCAAAACGGGGCCGCACCCCGGCGGACGCAAACCGGCCCAGGATCATCCCCTCCTCGTCCATGCCATGGCGTTCGAACACGAAAATATCCTGCATGCTGATCACCCCGCTCTCCATCCCGGTGATTTCCGAGAGGGCCACCATGCGGCGGCAGCCGTCACTGTGGCGCACCAGCTGGATGATCAGGTTTAAGGACGAACTGACCATCTGGCGCATGGCCTTCTCGCCGATGCTGATGCCGGACAGCGAGATCATGGTCTCCAGGCGCATCAGGGCATCCCGGGAGGTATTGGCGTGGATGGTGGTCATGGACCCTTCATGGCCGGTATTCATGGCCTGCAGCATGTCGATGACCTCGGGGCCCCGCACTTCGCCCACGATTACCCGGTCGGGCCGCATCCGCAAACAGTTGCGCACCAGATCCCGCTGGGTGATCTCCCCTTTGCCTTCCACGTTGGGAGGGCGGGTCTCCAGGCGGCAGACGTGTTCCTGCTGCAACTGGAGCTCGGCGGAGTCTTCGATGGTGATGATGCGTTCCCGGGAGGGGATAAAGCCGGACAGGATGTTAAGCATGGTGGTCTTGCCGGCCCCGGTGCCTCCGGAAATGATGACGTTAAGCTTGGACACGGCCACGGCCTTCAGCACCTCGCCGATTTCCTCGGTCAGGCTCCCTTTTTGCACCAGGTCCTCCAGGGAAGGGCGTTGCACCGAGAAGCGGCGAATGGAAAGCATGGGCCCGTCCAGGGCCAGAGGAGGAATAATGGCGTTGACCCGGGAGCCGTCGGGGAGGCGGGCATCCACCATGGGAATGGACTCATCGATGCGGCGCCCCACGTTGCTGACGATCTTGTTAATGATTTTCAGGAGATGGGCGTTATCCTGAAAACGGATGTCCGCCACCTCCAGGCGGCCCCTCTTTTCGATATATACCTGATTGTAGCGGTTGACCAGGATGTCGGAGATGAGGGGGTCGGCCAGCAACGGTTCCAGGGGGCCCAGGCCCAGAATCTCGAATTCCAGTTCCCGGGCCAGCCGGGACTTCTCCCCCATATTCAGGGGCTCTTCCGATTCCTCCAAGAGATGCACCAGAGCCGTGCGGATCTCTTTGGCCCTGATGCTCTCATCCAGGTCCTCCATCTGGCTCAGATCCAGCCGTTCCAGCAGGAGATGATGGATTCTCCTCTTGACGTCGTACAGGCGCACCTCCCGGCCTTCATCCTTGGGGGGAGGGGGGGCCTTGGGGGCCGTGGCGGCCTTGGGAGGAGTAACTACCTTGAGTTCCTGGGGAGCGCCTTGGGCCCCAGGCTTCTGTGGTTTTTTGAGGCCCCGCAAGGCCTTCTTGTTGTATCCCAGCCAGCTCATTTACGTCCTCGCCTTGGAGAATACCCAGAATTTGCGCTTCGGCGCCGCGGCGCCCACGAGCTCCTCAGCCTCGCCCCTGGGGTTATCTCCCTTGATCCGTTCCGCCAGCTGCTCTAGGCCGCGCCACAGCTTGGAGCGCGGCGCCGTGGTCATAAGCGGCGTCCCCTGGTTCAGGGCATCCATCAAGGTGTGGTAATCACCGGGGAGAGTGTGGAAGACCGGCTGGTGGGTGATCTGTTCCATGTCCCGCAATTGCAGGCCATTGCCCTTGTCGTAGCGGTTGACCACCATCTTCACCTTGTTTTGTGCCAGGTGCCACTCATTAAACATGGGCCAGAGCTTCTTCAGGTTGCGCAGGTCCGGAACCGTAAGCCCGGTGAGCATCAGGACCTGATCGGCTTCCATGATCACCTGGAGAAAGAGATCGTCCAGCCAGTGGCTGAGGTCCACAATGATGAACCGGTATAGGCCCCGCAAGATTGCAAAGATTTTCTCCACCGCCTCCAGTTCCAGGCCGTCCTGTTCTTTAAAATCCGAACAGCCGTGGAGGATGGCGATTTTTTTGCCGTAAGGTTGCATGATTCTCTGAATGAATGACTGGTCCAGGTTGGAAAGATTGTGGATCAGATCGGTAATGGAATAGTTCACTTCCTGGTCCAGGAAATTCGCCACATCGGGAAAGGGGCGGCCCATATCCACCAGGGCCAGCCGCTCCGGCATCAACTCCGTCATGGCCACGGCCAGGTTTACCGCGACGGTGGTGGCCCCCACCCCGCCCTTGTGGCCGGTGACCACAATAATCTGCCCCCTGCGGTTATCCGCGGCCAGGAGGCGTTTTTTGGATTGCCAGACGCGGTTCACCGCGGCGTCCAGGTCAGCCGGGTTCAGGGGTAGGGGTAGAAATTCCCGGACCCCCACCTGCATGGCCCGGATCAAAAAGTCAGGGTCCCGATTACTGGAACATAGCAAGATGGGCGTCTGAGGCAGGCCTTCGGTTAGCTTCTCCAGCCAATCGGGAACCGCGTCACCTGCCCCCATCTCCACCAGAACCAGATTCGGGGACTTCTCCTGGTGCTGGTCTAAGAAATTCTCGGGATCACATGAATGTCCTAGGATACTCAGCTGGGGAAGGGTCTCCAGGATCTCCTGAATTTCTGGACGCGGGGTGCCAGTCCCAAAAAGAACCGCAACTGTTAAGCTATCCGGATGCACCGCTTTAATCCCCCTTGCGCTTCGCCTTTGTGCTAGCTGGTTTTCTGTGGCGACCGTTCATACTAAGTCCGTTGTTTTTTCTGGCCGGAGTGCTGGTGTCTCTCCCTGCCGGAGAGCGCCTGCAATCTTGCTATTGCGATGCCCTGCCAAAAAAGCCGTCCCGCCGCAGTTATTTCCAGCGCTACAGGGTGGTCTTGGAGCGCTCCAAGCCCTTGATCACCTCCACGGTGCGTTCCTCTTTCCGGGGCGTTTCTGCCGCCACCTTTTTCCGGGCGCCGCCCTCGATGATCTGGGAGGTGGCCACGCCCTCGGTCTCTATCGTGTTCATATTCCGGAAGTTTCTCAGGGAGAGGCGGATCTTGCCTTCATTGCTGGCCAGGTTCAGGACCTCGGCCTGTTCGGGTTCCAGCTCCATGGTGACGGTATTTACCACCACCGGCTTGTTATCCCCCTTTTGCTCCCAGACCTGGCCGGCGGTGAGGACCAAGATGTTTTGCAAGATGGTCTTGGAGACGTGCTCCTTGCCGTCCGGAATTTTAATGTCCGCCAGCACGTCCACCCGGTTGCCGGGATGGATGAAGCCGGCCACCCCGGAAACATCGTCCACTCGAACCGTCAGCGCCCGCTTGTTCAGATCCAGGATGCCGCTCAGGCCTGCGGCGGTGCCTTCGGGAGCCAGCTTCCGGTTCAGGATGGCCTCCCCTTGGGCAATGGGCATCATGGCCACCCGTCCCTGGATCTGGCTCAGGGAGGTTATCGCCTGGGCAGGTATGAGTTCCTTGGGCCAGGAGGCGATCTTGGCCATCTCGGCGGTGAGGGCGGTACCGGGGGCGACTTCGCAGGTGGCCACCGCCACCGGCGCGGTCACCACCGTGGGCACCTTGGTCTTCGCCGTGATATACCGGTGGATACCGAAGGTGGCCACCAGACCTATAGCCGCGGCGGCCACGACATAACTAAACCCTTTGGGTAAATTCAGTTCCATGGCATTCACTCACATTTTCTGACCGTTTGGTCTGTGACCATGCATTGCCACGCCGCCCGGTCCCTTGGACCCCCAGGAGCTGTCATAGCCCCGCGCCCAGGAGCACCGCCATGCCCACGGCAATGGCGACTCCGTAAGGGATACCCGGGGTTTGCTCCTGGGGAGGAGCCGGCAGCGCCAATCCCACCGGGCGGCAAAGGATCAGGTTGGTCAGGATTATCCAGCCTTGCCGGACCTTCTGCCAGAACAGACCCTTCCATAACAAAACTCCCAACGCCATCAAGCCCCCGGCGATTCCCATGTAACAGAACAGGAACATGGTCCCCAAGGGCCCCAGCCAAGCCCCCAGGGCGGCAAGGGCCTTCACGTCTCCCGCGCCCATGCCGCCCCAGAGATATGGAAGAATTAAAAACCCGAAGCCCAGGAGCATGCCCAGAATCCCGCCCATCAAACCCATCCAGCCGTGGCAGATCAGGTTGTAAGCCAGACCCGCCACCGCGGTCCCCAGGGTGAGGTAGTTGGGAATACGGCGGGTTCTAAGGTCTCCCCAGGCGATCCACAGGGTGAGGACGAGAGGTAGGACCAGAGCTTCTCGGACTTGCAGCCAATTAGCAACTTCGGACAAGAATTCAGGCACCTGGGACCTCCGTCAACGCGTCTGTGAAAACAATTTTCTTTCTTCCGAGGTGGAGCCAGGAGGCGCCTCGTGCACCATATTGATGGCGAGGCGCCTCGGCTTTTAGGCCCACCAACCGGTTAGACAGATGGACATCAGAGCCAACGACAGCGACAGGAACGCCATCATCGTCTTCAACACCATCACTCTGAGTTCTTCATACACCATGGCGTTGTCCTCCTTGATCCCGTTCGTGAAGCAGAGCCTTGGCTTACTTCAGTTGCCGGGCATGCTGCCATGGGCCGGCTGGCAGTCGGATGGTTACGGGAACTTGGCCAGGAAACTGTCTTACAATCTTTCCTTGACACCAATCCCGAAGGTTGCCACTGCGCCGACGATCGCCAGCGAAACAAACCCGACCTACAATCCATATTCCGCGGCGATGGCGCCGGTCTCGCATCGGCAAAAGCTGATGATTCCTGCCATCGCCTCCATGTTTCATCTTTCCTGTTCTTGAGGGTGAGGGCCCGGCCAATGGTGCCCGGGCCCTACCTATGCCGGCACTAGACGAAAGCCGGGGAGGAAATTACTGGATCTTGGTGTCTGCGTCCTGGAACTTGGCGTTCAGGGTTTGCCCCAGGCTCTTGACCGCCAGCACGATGACACAGGCAATCAACGATACCAGCAGACCGTACTCCACCGCGCTGGCGCCAGACTCATCCTTAAAAAAATTTCTGATCTTTTCCATTTTGTTCCCCTCCAAGTTTTGTGGTTTTTTGAGTTTTGAGGTTAGGGTTTCCGGTTAAGTTGCTTGGTTTAGGCCCGGGGGAATTCTAATAGTATTTTTGACCCATCACCTCCCTGGACTTCCGTAAATTTTGTTACAGGGTGAGATGAAATATGCTTGAAAGGAAGCACGGGGTAAATCGGGACACCCCTGATTTTGGGCTTCGAGATCCCTGATATTTGGAAGGAAAACAGCTAAAATGGGCCAGGGAAAGCACGGGCAGGAGTCCAGGGAAAAATCCTGGCGCGCCGCTCCGGTGGCCAGGAGCCGGAGGCGGCCTCGTTTATAACCACTTGTAATCAAAGATGAAAAACAGAGGTCCCTAGGGAGTGAGGCCGCAGCTTGAGGGCAGACTCCCGTTCCTCTTTAAGGAACTGGCTGGCATCCCTGGAATCCAGGCCGGACCATTAGGGCAAGGAGAAAGGGGCTCAAACAAAGGCTTGGTTTGGTGGCAGACTCCCGCCGAGGGCATCATTAACCGGCGCCTGGGAGCCTGGCGGGCGTCGTTCCCACGTGCACCGTCTCCTCCCCCGCTGAACCCAGGGAGACGGCGGCGAGGCGCCAAAGCCTCAACAAGATGAGCGGTTGCCTCAGGGGGCGGGACCGGGAGCGGATTGAAGGAGAGTTGCACGAGGGGCTGGTTTATGGCCGGTTTGCGGTGGTGATGGGGAAGGCCTGCGCCGAGGTTGCCGGCGGTTAGAAGCGGTGCGGGATGAAGCCCCGGGCGGCGCGGCAAAGCCTCATAACCGTTCAGGGGCGCTGGCGGCTACCGACCGGGTGGGCCGGCCCGCGGCAAGGAGCGAGTAGGTCACCTCCTGGAGGCCCCCGAAAGATGTTCATGAGATTGAGACGAAATACCAGAAGGCAATGGAAGCTCAAAGGGGCTCCTCCCGGGAGGCCGAAGGATTTTCAGTCCCTAAGCTCAAATCCGCATTCCTGGATGCCAGGAACAAACAGCACATCAAGAATATCCCCGTAACGGTTCCGGCTATAAAAGCGATGGCGTGGCTTAAGTAGCTCATGAGACTTCTCTTTTCATTAAGAATCGGACTAGCTGGTAAGATGAGGAAAGGGTCAGTCCAGCCGCGCCTATCAGGCCAGGGGCGGCGGCTGTCTGCCAAGAAGACCGCCTGGAACTGGGGTGGCAGGATATGGAGTCCGAGCCGCACATCGTCATAAAACCCCCTGATTTGCAGGATAGACAACGAAGTTGCACCTGACAATCAGGGAAACCCTGATTTTTGCTAAGGAATCTACTAATTCCAGAAAGCCCCCGGACCCCTAAATAAGGGGCAACTTCACGAGGTGCGGCCCCTGGAAATGATGGCGGAGCAAGAGTGGAAGTGGGAGGACGATGGGGAGACGACCTGGGTGAGGTGCTCACAAAAAGGCAGACCGGCCTAAACCTTTGTGGGGGGGATCAGGCCGGTCTTTGTACCCCCCACGGGGGAGTGTGGGGGTGTCCTGGTGAGAGGACAACTACATCATAATCATTATTTTAATAAAAAACAAGCAGAAAGCATTCTTAGGCTAAGGATTTCGCCATGATAACCGGCGCCGGAGGACCTGGAAGCCAAAAAGTTGGGCAAAACCTGATTGCAGACCCAGGGGTTGCCGCAGAAGAACACGCCGTCCCCAGCCTGCTTTTAAGCCATGGAACCAGCCCCGTTTGGGTGAAGGAACGGCTTGGAAACAACCTGACCGGGGATATTTATGGCCACCTGATCCTCAGCCATAAGGGGGGGGTCTGCCGACTGGATGCGCCGGCCGCCGCCACCCCAGTGCAACCAGGCCAAAAGAAAAGGCGCAACTTCTTGAAGTTGCGCCCATGCTTGGCTAAATGGTGCCGAAGGCGGGATTTGAACCCGCACGGGTATTCCCCACCACCCCCTCAAGATGGCGTGTCTACCAGGTTCCACCACTTCGGCACAGGTGCATCATTTGTTAGGACCAGCCGGCGGGGCCTGGGGCCCGGGAGCGACGGGCGCCGCGGCCGGCGGCGTCGCCGGGGCGCTCTGAGACGGAGCCGCAGGGGCGCTCTGGGTGGCCCCGGGTTTGCCGGCGCCCTGCATCACCGAGGCCTCTTTTTGGCGGCCCAGAAAGGTCAGGCCAAGGGAGGTGAGCATGAACAGGATGGCGGCCGCCGCGGTCAGCTTCGCCAGGAAGGGAGCGGCGCCGGTGGAGCCGAACACCGTCTGGGACGAGCCGCCGAAGGCCGCCCCGATGCCCGCCCCCTTGCCGTGCTGCAACAACACGATGCAGATCAGGGCCAGGGACACCACCACATGGATGACGATGATAATGGTATTCATATCATTAAAAATATAGAAAAAAACGCGTCCGAGCGCAAGCATTTTCGCCGAACTTGACCGCCCCCCCCGACGAATGCCTCTGAAAAATTATTTCGGCCTCTTTCCTTGCTCAACCTCCGGGATATCTGGCTTGCTGCCAGTGGCAAGGCCGGTGCCAGATTCTGTACCGCCCCGGGTATTGAAAAAATCCTTAACCACTCCGTCAGCGCCAAAGGTCACGATAAACATTTGATTCTGAATATTGGCCCCCCCAACAAATGGCCCAAATATGGGGATGAAGGTTTGCGGTTTAGCAGTGGCGCGCATGTAGTGGTACAAGAAAACCGTGTCACCATTCGCTCGGCTGGTTATTTGGTCGGGTGACCCCATAAGATTGATGACCTCTCCCCTGGTGGTTTTCCCTTTTTCAATTTTCTCTGCTGCCGATTGGTCAATCTTGCGGCCCACCGAAACACAACTCGCCAGCCCCACCAATAGAAACAACACCAAAACAACCATGCCACAAAGTCGTGCTTGCCCCATTTCCCCGGTCCTCCTGCCTTAAAAAGAAGTATCTTAATTGGTGGAGTCAGAGAAAAACAACCCAAAACCCACGCCCGCAAAGCATCCAACAATTACCTGAAAGGCCAGGGCATTTTCAAGCCCCCGGTTTAATGCCAGGGGCGCGCCTACGTTCTACCTTGCCGCGGCGATAATGGGGAGGAACAGTTCTGGATTAAGGGAGGCCCCGCCCACCAGGGCGCCGTCAATGTCCGGCTGGGCCAACAGGGAGGCGGCGTTCTCCGGGGTGACGCTGCCGCCGTACAGGATTCTGATGTCGCCGCCGGAGCCCAGGAGCCGGAGGAGTGCCCCCCGGAGGTAGTGATGCACTTCCTGGGCCTGGTCCGGCGTGGCGGTGAGGCCGGTGCCGATGGCCCACACCGGCTCATAAGCCACCACCAGGTTTTCCCCGGTGGCGGCTACTCCGGCCAGGCCTTCCTGGAGCTGCTCCGCCACCCGGGCCATGGTCTGGCCGGCTTCCCTTTCCTCTCTGGTTTCGCCCAGGCAGAAGATGAGGCGCAGGCCCGCGGCCAGGGCCGCCTTGAGCTTCAGGTTGACGGTGCGGTTGGTGTCGCCGAAATGCTGCCGCCTCTCCGAGTGGCCCACGATGACGTAACGGCAGCCGGCGTCCTGGAGCATCAAGGGGGAGATGGCCCCGGTGTAGGCCCCTTGCGGCTCCCAGAAGGTGTCCTGGGCCGCCAGGCCGATGGGCGAGCCGGCCAGTTCCTGGGCCACCGCGGCCAGGGCGGTGTAGGGGGGGGCCAGCACCACTTCCGGGCGGGCGCGCCCCGCGGTTCCCAGGCGGATCTCCCGGGCCAGGGCCCGGGCCTCCGCCATGGTCTTGTGCATCTTCCAGTTGCCGGCGATCAGCGGCAGGCGTTCAGACATTTTTATGCCTCTTGCTCCAGTTCTCCAGAGCTTTGATGCCCGGCAGCTGTTTACCTTCAAGCAGTTCCAGGAAGGCGCCGCCGCCGGTGGAGACATAGGAAAATTTCTGGAATTCCCCCGCCTTGTGCAGGGCCACGTCGGTGTCGCCGCCGCCCACGATAGTCAGGGCGTAGGATTCCGCCACCTTCTGCACCATGGCCATGGTGCCCCGGCTGAAGGCATCGTACTCAAAGGCCCCCATGGGGCCATTCCAGACGATGGTCTTGGCGTTTTGCAGGGCCTCGCCGAAGAGGGTGACGGTGGCCGGGCCGATGTCCGCGATGACCCAGTCCCGGGGCACTTCCTGCACCGGCAGGATCTTGGTTTCCGCCTGCTTGCCCAGGCGGTCGGCCACCACGCAGTCCACCGGCAGGTAGAACTTGACCTTCTTTTTCAGGGCCGCGGCCATGAGGTCCCGGGCGCTCTGCAAGAGACTGTCGTCTACCAGGGACTTCCCCACTTCGTACCCCATGGACTTGAGGAAGGTGTTGGCCATGGCGCCGCCGATGATCATCTTGTCCACGTGCTTCAGCAGGTTCTTCAGGGCGGTGAGCTTGCTGGAGATCTTGGCGCCGCCGATGAGGGCGACCAGAGGCCGGGCCGGGTCCTCCATGGACCTGTGAAAGTAGTGGACCTCATCCCGCATCAAAAACCCGGCCACGCAGATGGGCGCGAACTTGGTCACCGCCTCCACCGAGGCATGGGCCCGGTGGGCCACCGCAAAGGCGTCGTCCACATAGATGTCGACGCCCTTCACCAGATCCCGGGCGAAATTGGGGTCGTTTTTCTCCTCCTCCGGGTAGAAACGCAGGTTCTCCAGGAGGAGCACGTCTCCGGGCTTCATTTCCTCTTTGAGTCGGTCCACCTCAGGGCCGACGCAGTTGGGGGCCAGCTTCACTTTCTTATGCAGCCGGTAGGCCAGGCGCCGGGCCACCGGGGCCAGGGAGAATTCCTCCATGCCCTTGATGCCCTTGCCTTTGGGGCGCCCCATGTGAGAGGCCAGAATCACCCGGGCGTCATTCTCCAGGCTAAAGTTGATGGTGGGCAACACGGCCCGGATTCGGGTGTCGTCGGTAATGTTGCGGTTCTGGTCCAGCGGCACATTGAAATCCACCCGAATGAAGAGGGTCTTTCCTTTAATATCGACTTCATCGATGTACTTCACCGGTAGCAGCTCCTATGACGTGGGTTAAAGGTTTTTTTTGCACCTGTAAGGGTGGCGGCGGCCGATCCTATCTCTTCTGCCGGTTGGTGGGTTTGCTAACCAAAAAATTCAGGGCCTCCCGGGAGGCGCCTCAACTTGACTGCCGGCCCAGGTACACTGCCAGGTCCAGCATGCGGTGGGAAAACCCCATCTCGTTGTCATACCAGGCCATCACCTTGACCAGGTTGCCCATGACGTTGGTGAGTTCCGCGTCCACCACGGCGGAATACGGGGAACCGATATAGTCGATGGAAACCAGCGGCTCGGGGGACACCCGGAGGATGCCTTGCAGTTCGCCCTGCTGGGCGGCGGTAAAGGCCCGGTTCACTCCGTCCACGGAGGTGGGCTTCCTGACGGTGGCCACCAGGTCGATGATGGAAACGTTGGGGGTGGGGACCCTGATGGCCAGGCCGTCCAGGCGCCCCCGCAACTCCGGGATGACCTCGGTGACGGCCCGGGCGGCCCCGGTGGAAGTGGGCACCATGGACAGGGCCGCGGCCCGGGCCCGGCGCAGGTCGCTGTGCGAGCCGTCCAGCAATCTCTGGTCCATGGTATAGGAATGGCAGGTGGTCATCAGGCCGTAATCGAACCCGAAGTTGTCGTTAAGCACCTTGGCCACCGGGGCCAGGCAGTTGGTGGTACAGGAGGCGTTGGAGACAATTCGGTGCTTTTGGGGGTCATAATCCTTATGGTTGACCCCATAGACAAAGGTGGCGTCTATCTTCTTGCCCGGCGCCCCGATGATCACCCGGTGGGCCCCGGCCTTGAGGTGCCCCTCGTTGGCTGCCCGGTCCCGGAAGGCCCCGGTGGATTCCAGGACGATCTCCACCCCCAGCTCCTTCCAGGGCAGCTTCTCGGGCTCCAGAATGCGGGTGACCCGCACCTCCCGGTCATTGATGACCAGATTGTCGCCCCGGGCCTCGGCCTTGCCGGCAAAGCGGCCGTGGACGGAATCATATTTGAAGAGATAGACGTCCCGGGCGATGTCGGCGCGGCTATTAATGGCCACCAGCTCCAGGTCCTTATCCCCGGTGGCGATGATGCGGGCCAGGGCGCGGCCGATGCGGCCGAACCCGTTGATGGCCACCTTTACTGGCATGCAACCTCCCGGTTCGTCCCCCAAACCCAGCATTTTGCAGGGCCTTAAGCCAACCAATCCAACTTATGTTAATCAGTGTTTTTTTAGTCGTCAATAAATTTGTCCGGCAAAGGGAATTTTCCAGGTAGTGGCCGGGATGGGGCAGAAGCGGCAACAAAAAGACGGCCAGGGCTGGGAGAGGCGGCAGCGGGGGGCGGGGAAGATTCTCACCGGGCTTGAGTTTTCCCGAAACCCTGGTAATCTTGAATGGATGTTGCTTTTTATCTTTTATTCATTTAAGTGTATGTGGTAATTTTTAACGCTATGGTCAATTTCATCCGGAAGTTAGGCTGTCGGGCTCTGGACGTGGTGCATGAAGCCGGGGGCATGATGCTCTTCCTGGTGGAGGCCCTGGCCTTGAGCTTTATGCCGCCCTTCCGCCCCCGCCGCATCCTGCAGGAACTTCAGCTCATCGGGGTCAAATCCACCCTGATCATCCTGCTCACCGCGGCGTTCACCGGCATGGTGCTGGCCCTGCAGGGCTACTATACCTTGCGGAAGTACGGCTCGGAAGGGGCCCTGGGTTCGGCGGTGGCCTTGAGCCTCATCCGGGAGATGGGCCCGGTGCTCACCGGCATCATGGTATCGGCCCGGGCCGGCTCGGCGGTGACCGCAGAAATCGGCATCATGCGCATCACCGAGCAGCTGGACGCCCTGGACACCATGGCCGTCAACCCCATGCAGTACGTGGTGATGCCCAAGCTTATCGCCGGCCTCATTGCCGTGCCCCTGCTCACCGCCATCTTCGACGTGACCGGCATTCTGGGGGGCTATCTCATCGGCGTGATTCTGCTGGGGGTAAGCTCCGGCGCCTATTTTACCGGCATGGTGCAGAGCGTGGTGCCCCTGGATATCAACGGCGGCATCGTCAAGTCCCTGGTTTTCGGCCTCACCATCATCCTGGTGGCCTGCTACAAGGGGTACTACACCGAGCACGGGGCCGAGGGGGTGAGCCGGGCCACCAACCAGACCGTGGTCCTGTCCGCGGTGCTGGTCCTGGCCTGGGACTATGTCCTCACCTCGTTTTTTATGTAAGGGAGATGGAAATGTCTCAGGTAGGTTTTGAGTTTCGAGTTTTGAGTTTTGAGTGTTGAGGATATCGAGGTTTTATTCCCCCCCTTTTCTAAAGGGGGGTCAGGGGGGATTAGATAACCGCTTAATAATCCCCCTAAATCCCCCTTTAAAAAAGGGGGACTTAACCCCCTCATCATTCAATCGGGGCTCGATTATTTTAAAACGGTTTACGAACGAGACACTATCCTTTGCTGAATGCTGAAAGCTGACTGCTGAAAGCTATATGATCCAAGTCATCGACCTGTACAAATCCTTCAACGGACAGATGGTGCTGGAGGGCATCAACCTGACGATGCCCACGGGCCAGATCACCCTGGTCATCGGCAAGAGCGGGGTGGGGAAAAGCGTCCTGCTGAAGCACATCATCGGCTTGCTCAAGCCCGACCGCGGCCAGATCCTGGTGGACGGCCAGGATATCTCCACCTTGCGGGGCCGGGAACTTAGGGAGTTCAAGAAGCACTTTGCGGTTCTGTTCCAGGGGGGAGCGCTGTTCGACTCCCTCAACGTCTTCGAGAACATCGCCTTTCCGCTCAGGGAGAAGACCCGGCTGCCGGAGGCGGAGATCGCCCGGCGGGTAAGGCTGCGTCTGGACCAGATGCATCTGACCTCCGAGGTGGAGGCCAAGTTTCCCGATGAATTGAGCGGCGGCATGAAGAAACGGGTGGCCCTGGCCCGGGCCATGATCCAGGAGCCGGAGATCATCCTCTTCGACGAGCCGGTCACCGGCCTGGACCCGCCCATGAGCAACACGGTCTTTCACCTGATCAAGCAGACCCACCAGGACAGCGGCTACACCGCCCTGGTGGTGGCCCATGACATCCCGGAGGTCTTCCAAATTGCCGACCACGTGGCCATGCTGCACCAGGGCCGCATCATTGCCTACGGCTCTCCGGAGGAGATCCAGCATCACTCGGACCCGGTGGTGCAGAGTTTTATCAAAGGCGAAGTTGATTTCCTGGAGGGGTAGACTGATACTATGAAAAGGGGAAACCTGGAATTGGTGGTGGGGCTCTTCGTCCTGCTGGGCCTGTCTTGCCTGGCCTACCTGGCCATTCACCTGGGGAAGATGGAGGTCTGGGGCAGCGGCTACCAGGTCACCGCGCAATTTGACAACATCTCCGGCCTCAAGGTGGGAGCCGCGGTGGAAGTGGCCGGGGTGGAGGTGGGCCGGGTGGAATCCATTAAGCTGGGTCCGGGCGACCAGGCCAAGCTGGTTCTGAGATTGGAGCCGGGCCTCAAGCTGCGTGATGACGCCATTGCCTCCATCCGCACCAAGGGCATCATCGGCGACAAGTTCGTCAAGCTCTCCCCCGGAAACTCGGAAAAGGTCATCTCTCATGGCGGCAAGATCCGTACTACTGAATCGGCCGTAGAGTGGGAAGAGTTGATCAGTAAGTATATTCACGGCAAGGTTTGAGACACCTTTCCGGTGCCCCAGTGGCAGCCCTGAAGAAACGTGGCAAGGTTGCTGACCGTTATGTTGAGGGACGCGGAGCGCCAGGTGATTGCGGGCAACTGGGATGGGCGCGGCCTTCAAGGTGGCGCCCTGAACCTTTGCAGCACCCTCCATGACCTGCGGTAACCCTGAACTAGGTGCCAATATTTTTCAGAGGGGGAGTTGGCTCCAAGTTTTGGTTCCAGCCAGAACCCCATGGTAATACCACGGGAAATTGTTTAGCAGTAAGGAAAAGGAGCGCGACAGAAAATGGGGCACGCAACCATAAAAGCCATGGCCCTGGCGTTATCCCTAAACCTGGCGTTAGCCGTGTCGGGAGCCGTGGCCGGTGAGCCCACCGAGATTGTCAAAGGCGTCGTCGACGGGGTCCTTAATGTCCTGAATAATCCCGCCTATCAGGGGCCGGCCCACAAGAACCAGCGGCGCCAGTTAATGAAGGAAACGGTGGACCGCCGTTTTGATTACCGGGAAATGGCCAAGCGGAGTCTGGGCCCCACCTGGCGCACCCTCGGCCATGCCCAGCAGGAAGAATTCGTCCGCCTGTTTGCCGAACTGCTGGAGGCCTCCTACTCCGACAAGATCGAAAAATACTCGGCCAACATAAAAATTGACTATGTGGGGGAGAATGTGGATGAGGATTACGCCGAGGTGCGCACCGTGGTGCTGCGGGCCAATGACCGCATTCCCTTTACCTACCGCCTGATTAACGATTCCGAGGGGTGGATGGTTTACGACGTGTCCATCGAGGGCGTCAGTCTGGTGAGCAACTATCGCTCCCAGTTCAGCAGGATCATTCACGAATCATCCTATCCGGAGCTGGTGCGGCGGCTGCGCACCAAGGTTACCGAACTGCATAACACCGACGGGGCTTAATTTCACCGGCGCCGGGGGCGGGCCGGTGAAGGTGAGGCGGCCGCCCCTGGCCCCCCGGAATCCAGAGGCGGGCACGGAGGCCCGCCCCACCGAAGAAAACTTGGACCCTGCAGGATGTCTGAGCCATGACCACAGCAGGGGCCGCTAGCCCTTACGCCCTTTGAACCCTCCCGGCATTGGGCCAACCCCCTCCATGAGCCCTAATCAATTCAACTTCACCACTTACCGCAACCTGTTGTTTATTTGCTGCGTGGTGGTCTTCGGCTGTTACTTCGGCACGTACATGCGCCTGCCGGTGGTGCCTTTGTATGCCCAGGCCCTGGGCGCGGACGCGGTGCAGGTGGGGATCATCAACGCCGCCTTCCTCTTCATGGCCGGGGCCCTCTCCTTGCCCCTGGGCATCTTTTCGGACCGCTTGGGGGTCAAGTTCCTCATTGCCCTGGGAGTGCTGATTCTGTCCGGCACTTCCTTTTTGCTCTGTCTCACCGCCAGGCCGGGGCAGATCGTGTGGCTCTACCTGCTTTCCGGGGTGGGCCTGGCCGCCTTCGGGCCCACCATTATGGCCTTTGTGGCCAATTTTTCGCCGCCCACCCACTTAGGCAGGGCCTATGGTTGGTACACCACGGCCCTGTACTGCGGCATGAGCCTGGGCCCGGCGGTGGGTGGCTTCACGGCCCAGGGCCTGGGCTTTTCCGCGGTGTTCCTGATTTCCGGGGTCGCCATCCTGTTGACTTTCGGGATAGTGGTCTTTTTTCTGCCCCGGGCCCGCCACGTCCTGGTCCCCCGGCCCCCAAGGACGGAGACGGTGGCGGCCCAGGCGCGCCGGATCGCCCGGAACCGGCCGCTCCTGGGCTGCTGGCTGGCCACCCTGGGAGGGTGTTTTGCCCTGGGGATGTTCATCACCTTTCTACCCCTGCACGCCCACAACCAGGGGCTCAGCTACGGCCAGATCGGCCTGGTGTTCGCCACCCAGGGAATTGTGAACGCCCTGTCCCGCATTCCCTTCGGCCACCTGAGCGACCGGGTGGGCCGCCGCGGCAACCTGGTGGTGGCGGGCCTGGTGGGGCTCACCGCCTCCATCGGGAGCTTCGGATTTGCCACCCAGCCGCACCATTTCATCCTGGGGGCCGTGGCCATGGGAACCAGCATGGGCCTGGCCTTCACCTCCATCGGGGCCCTCACCGCCGAAGCGGCCCCGGCCGAACTCCGGGGCCTGGCCATGGGCGGCTACAACTCCGCCATTTACCTGGGCATGATGCTCAGCTCCGCCCTCATGGGCCCGGTCATCCGCCTCATCGGCTTTCAGGAAGGCTTTCTCCTCACCGGCCTCATCAATTTCCTGGTGATCGGCCTCTTCTATTTCTTCATGAGAGAGTTCTCCCCCCACCCCGCCGGACCCGGATTGAAGTAAGGGCGGACCCTCAGTAACCCTGCCACCTTCCGCCACTCCCCTTCCTTGACGGCGCCGGCAACCGGTATTATGGTTTTATTGAAGCCGAAGGCAGCGAAGGAGGGGCATCAATGGCTGAGCAGGGTTGGCCTAAATGCGACGTGGACCCGGTTTGCATGATGGACTTGAAGGAAATTCCCGGCAGGTATACCTACGACTTCGAAGAAGAAGTGTATTACTTCTGTTCGGCACTCTGCCGGGACAAGTTTGCCGCAGAGCCACAAAAATATCTCAAGAAAGAAAGTAAATAAGACAGAGTTCCTCAGGCAGGGGCTTAGTTCGAGGGCAAATTCAGAGCCTTGGTGGCACAGGCGTCTCGCCTGTGCGGCGCAGACTAAAACCACCGGCGATAAAAACAACCATTTGAACGCAGCTCCGTGGCCGAGGGCGGTTTTAAACCGCCCTTTAAGTTTTGGGAGAGGCGCGGGTTCAACTCAAGTCGGCGATGGCCTCCCCCCGGAGCTTGGCGCGCATGGCCGCGCTCTCCCGGAGCATCTGGTCGCGGTTGGGTGAACCGGACAGATAAAGGTTGAACAGGCTGCCCTGCAAGCCCCGGGCGATGGGTTCGATGACTTCTTCCGGCAGCACCAGGGCCCTGGACTTTTGGCGGGTCTCCGGCGCCGCCAGTTCCAGCACCCCTTCCTTGCCCCACAGATTATAGATGGCGGTCAGCAGGGCCACGGGCCAGGCGGTGTCCGCCACCACCACCACTTCGGCGGCGCTGACGGCATGGCGGTTGCCGTTGAAGGAGATGGCCAGGCCGCCGCCGGCCCGCACCGCCTCAAAGGCCTGGACGTCGGTGATGCTGTCCCCCACATAGATGACTTCGGCCGGGCTGAAGCCGGTTTTTGCCAGACTGTCCGTTAGGGCCCGGGCCTTTTCGGAGCCCCCGATGGGGTTCACCTCCCGGTAGAGCACCCCGATCTCCATGGCGGGAATTTTCTCAAAGAAAATCTGGTCGCAGCGGCCAATGGCTTCCTGCACCGGCCCGGGCAAGTCCGCCAGGGAGGCGGCGCCGGGCGGCAGCTCGATCTCCGGCGCGGCCGCGACTTCCGCCTGCAGGCGGCGCAACTCCTCCGCCTCCCCCGGGGAGAGGGGATAACGGTCCAGATCCAGCTCGGTGCAGAAAATATGCGCCGCGTCGAAGCCCAACCTGGCGCCCACCGCTTCGGCAAACTGCGGGTAACTGGTGCTGATCTCAAACAGGGGCAGGTTGCGGCTGTGTAGGAATCGGTAGGCGGCCTCCGCCCCGGGCATCAGCTTGACGGTCTTCACGGAGTAATCCCGAATCCGGGCGTTGGTGAGACCCGCGGCCTTCAGAAAGGGGAGGATCAGCTTCAAGGTGTCGCCCGCCTTGTACCCCGGCTTTTTCAGGACGTCCGCCAGATAATCGTCGTAGCGGCTCACCTGCGTGAAAAACCGGTCCCCCGGGGGCGGGAGGAAATCCCGGCAGAGCTCAAAGGCGTTGTCATTGAGGGCCAACGGCCCTTCACAATCAGTTTCCAACTGCACGCGGGGCATAGGTTCTCCTTGTGGTGGAATCTGGGGGAGGGGGCTAAGGGCGCCAGCCCTTACCCCCTCCCCCAGCCCCCTCCCCCAATCCCTTAAGTTTTAATGCATTAGCCTGGGAAGTCGGGGCCGCAGGCCCCGCCTTCCCAGGCGATACTTATGGGGTTGGGAGGGGGGTTTGGGGGGAGGGCAGGGGCCGTCGGCCCCTGGCCCTCTCCCCAATCACTCACTGCAAAAACTCCTCCACCTGGGAGGTGAGGTCCAGGCCCTGGGGGATGAGTTGGCCCCGGGTCACGGCTCTCACCAGGGGCGCGGTCGCAAAAGACAAAGGCCAGGCGCCCCGGAATGAAGCCCCGGTCCATCTGCCGGCAGACGGCCTCCAAGAGGTCGATGGCCGCCTGGTCCCGGCCGCTGGAGAACCAACCGAAGTTGAGCATGGCTACCTTAACTGGGCAATCATTATTTTCAGGGCCTCCCGGTCCGGGTAGCGCTCCCGGCCGGCCCCGGCGAGCTTGTAAGCTGCGGCTTTGCCGGCCAGGCGGATGGCCTGGGGCAGGTTGAGGCCGATGAGAAGCCCGGCGATATAGCCGGCGGCAAACACGTCCCCGGCGCCCAGGGTATCCACCAGGGGCCCCGGGTAGTCCGGCGGAAAGTCCAGATACCTTACCGGGGTGAGCATCCGGGCCCCTTGATGGCCGCGTTTGAGCACCACGATGGGCGGCGCCCAATCGGGGTGGCGCTTCATCTCGCCCCCCAGCAGGGCCCACTCCGCTTCGGTGACCAGGAGGGTTTCCACGTGGTCCAGCAGCTCGGTGAGTGGGGCCCGGCCGCGCCGGGCGTAGAGTTCACCGGGGTCCAGGGTGAGGCGGGGGCCGCGCTGCAGCCGGACTGCGACTCGACGCTGCACCTCCAGGGGGCCGTCTCCCGCAAAAGAAGTGAGGTGAATAAACCTGGCGCCTGCCAGGACCTGCCAGGGCAGGTCTCCTTCCCGGAGGTCGTCGTTGGTGTTGGGGGCCACCAGGATGGTGCGTTCGCCCTGGGGGTCCACCAGAATATAGGCCCGGCCGCTTTCCCCGGCCTGGACCAGGTATTGCAGGTCGACGCCGGCCAGGCTGTGCTTGAGAAAGTCGCCGTCCGCATCCGCCCCCACCCGGCCCACCAGGGCCGTAGGCACGCCCAGGCGGGCCAGGGCGCAGGCGGTGTTGGCCGCCTGGCCGCCCCCAAAGCGGGCCGCCGGCCGGCCATAGCCGGCCAGCAGATGCCGCAGCCGGGCTTCGTCGGCCCGGGTCAGGGCTTCTTCCCCCCCCGGTTGCAGTCCGGTGCCCCAACGGCCCAGGAGATCCGCCAGGTCATCAACCCGGTAGACCAGGTCCACGTTCACCGCCCCCAGGCAGATCACCTCCGGTTGCATCCGAGAAAACTATCAGGATTTGCCGGCCCGGTCAAGGCGGGGCAGGCGCGGTTCTGTGGGGCGGAAAATGAGGGGCTGTGCCTTCTTCTTCGGCGCTCCGTAGTAGAAATATTAAGCATAGAGGTATGGAGGACACAAAGAATCTTAGCAAAAACGAAAAACCAAAAACCCAAAACCGTATTTCCCAGCCCTGGATTTTCTCATCAGGACTGCTTAAATTAATAAAAATACCTGAGGAAGTTCGATGCACCGCTTCATCAAGATCAGAATCGTCCGCGACCTGGAAAATCTGCAGGAACGGGTGCGCGGCTTCATGGACACCATGTTTGAAGCCAACCAGACCGCGGTTTCCTTCCGGCCGGCGGCGGATTTCTACGAGACCGCCCAAGGGTTGGTGCTCCGCATGGATCTGGCCGGGGTGGCAGCCGAAGACCTCTCCATTTCCCTGGCCGGCCAGGAACTGCTTATCCGGGGCCGCCGCCAGCCGCCGTCCCCGGAAGGCATCCGACGTTTCACCCACCTGGAGATGGGGTTCGGCAGCTTCGAGCGGAGCTTCGTGCTCCCCATCCCCGTTGATCCCCAGGGGGTTAAGGCCAGCTACGCGGACGGCGTCCTGGAGGTCAAGCTGCCCCGGAAATTGCCGCAAACCAGGACTATTCCGGTGCAATCACCGTCTGAGACTGAATAAGTTGAAATGGAGCAAAAATGAATTCCAACGATGCTAAGCTTGAGGCCCCGGCGCTGGCAGAGGAAGAGGTCCGACCCAGCCCTCGGGTGCTGCCCATATTGCCGGTATCCGACCTGGTCTTGTTTCCCCGCATCATCATGCCGTTGGTCCTGTGGGAGGCCTCCGCCCAGAAGCTGGTAAACGAAGTCCTCATGCAGGACAAGACCTTCGGGGTTCTAACCAGCCGGGTGGAGAAGGCCGAGGGCTACGGCCCCGACAACCTCTACCCGGTGGGCACCGCCGCGGTCATCCTGAAGATGCGCAAACCGGAAGACGACTCCATGCGCCTCCTGGTGCAGGGCCTTTACCGCTTCAAGGTGGAGAGCTGGCTGGGGTTTGAGCCTTATTACGCCGCCCAGATAAGCCCCATCCTCGAAGAATACGAACCCGACCTGGAGACCGAGGCCCTGGTCTCCAGCGTCAAGGGCATCTTTTTGAAGATGCTGGAGCTCTCCCCCTACCTGCCTTCGGAGCTGGGGGCCCTGGTCCGGGAGCTTTCCGACCCCCGGGTGCTGGCCGACATCACCGCCGGCAGCCTCAACATCTCCAAAGGCGAAAAGCAGGCGCTGCTGGAGACCATTGACGTCAAAGAGCGCCTGCGCCAGGTTCTGAGCAAGGTCAACCGGGAACTGGAGATTCTGGAGCTGGGCAAAAAGATCCAGGCCCAGGTGAAGACGGAGATGGAAAAGGCCCAGAAGGATTACTACCTGCGGGAGCACATCAAGGCCCTGCAAAAGGAGCTGGGGGAGGGGGACGAACGGATCCGGGAGGTGGACGAGCTCAAGTTCCGGTTGGAAGAGGCGGGCCTGCCGCCCCACGCCCTGAAGGAGGCGGAGCGGGAGCTGAGCCGCCTGAAGCGCACCCCGCCCACATCGCCGGAACATCAGGTCATCCGCAATTACCTGGAGTGGATGATCGAGCTGCCCTGGAGCGTGGCCACCGAAGACAACCTGGACCTGGCCCAGGCCCGGGCCATTCTGGACGAAGACCACTACGACCTGGAAAAGGTGAAAAAGCGCATCCTGGAGTACCTGGCGGTGCGCAAGCTGAAGCCCGACATGAAGGGGCCCATCCTCTGCTTCGTGGGGCCGCCGGGCACCGGCAAGACCTCCCTGGGCCGCTCCATCGCCCGGGCCCTGGGGCGCAAGTTCGTGCGCCTCTCCCTGGGGGGCGTGCGGGACGAGGCCGAAATCCGGGGCCACCGCCGCACCTACGTGGGGGCCTTGCCGGGGCGCATCATCCAGAGTATGCGCCGGGCCGGCTCCAACAACCCGGTCTTCATCCTGGACGAAGTGGACAAGATCGGGGCGGACTTCCGGGGCGACCCCTCCTCGGCCCTCCTGGAGGTGCTGGACCCGGAGCAGAACTTCTCCTTTTCCGACCATTACCTGGACGTGGGCTTTGACCTCTCCAAGGTGATGTTCATCACCACCGCCAACCTGCTGGACCCCATCCCGCCGGCCCTCAGGGACCGCATGGAGGTCCTGGAGCTGCCCGGCTACACCGAGGAGGAGAAGCTGGAGATCGCCTTCAGCCACCTGATTCCCCGCCAGTTGGAGGCCCACGGCCTCACGGCCGAGAACCTGGAGATCACCCGGGAAGGGGTGCGCCGGGTCATCGCCTCCTATACCCGGGAGGCGGGTCTGCGCAACCTGGAGCGGGAGATCGCGGCGCTGTGCCGGGGGGTGGCCCGGGAGGTGGCGGAAGGCAGCCGCACCCAGGTCAAGGTGGATGCGGCCGAGGTGGGCCAGTATCTGGGGCCGCCCCGGTTCTTCCGGGAGGCGGCCCTGGACCGCCCGGAGCCGGGGGTGGCCACCGGCCTGGCCTGGACCCCCGCCGGCGGCGACATCCTGTTCATCGAAGTCTTGCGCATGCCGGGGAACGGCAGCCTCAAGCTCACGGGGCAGTTGGGCGACGTCATGAAGGAGTCGGCCAGCGCCGCCCTGTCCTATATCCGGGCCCGGGCGCCCTTTCTTGGCATCGAGGAGGACTTCTTCGAGAAGTCCGACCTCCACATCCACGTGCCCGCGGGCGCCATCCCCAAGGACGGGCCCTCCGCGGGCCTGGCCATGCTCTGCGCCGTGGTCTCGCTGCTCTCCGGCCGCCCGGTGAAAAAGGGCCTGGCCATGACCGGCGAGATCACCCTCCGGGGCCACGTCCTGCCGGTGGGAGGCATCAAGAACAAGGTGCTGGCGGCCCACCGGGCCGGCCTCAAGGAAATCATCCTGCCGGCCCAGAACCGGGTGGACCTGGAAGAAATCCCGGCATCGGTGCGACAGGAACTCACCTTCCACCCGGTGGAGAGCCTGGAGCAGGCCCTGGAGATTGCCTTTCCGCCGCCCGCGGCGGGCCGTTAGGATTTTGGGGAGGGGGCCAGGGGCCAGTAGCACAGGCGTCTCGCCTGTGAAACCCCTGCCCCCTCCCCAAACCCCTCCCCCAACCCCTTAAGGGCCGGGAAAGGCGCAGCCGCTGGCTGCGACTTCCCCGGCCGGGATGATGTAGGGTGCGCCCTGCGCACCAACTCCAGTCATATCTTGCGCTTTTCGGCGCTTTTTGCCATCTTAAGGATAAGTAAAAACTTGGAGGTTAAATACATGGCGGTTTTCACCTGCGAAAAATGCGGCAACCACGTGGACACCCGCTGCAAACCCCAAAAATGCCCCTCCTGCGGCGAGACCGGCGTCATGTGCAAGCAAGAGGCGGCGCCGGCGCCCAAAAAAGGCAAAAAGTAAGAACCGGGAAATGGGGATTAAGAATAGGTTTAATACCCCCCTTTGCTAAAGGGGGGCCAGGGGGGATTTTATGATAATCTGCCGAAAATCCCCCTAAATCCCCCTTTATCAAAGGGGGACTTAATGGGGCAGGTTAATGGGCCTGGCGCCGCAATCAGGTGCTTGACCCAATACTTTGGTCAGGTTGCATAGAGGGCCGTTAACCCAAATGCATCCGGGTGAGGATTGACTGAGCAGGGGCAAAAACTCCAACCTCCAAAACTGAAAACTGAAAACTAAAAACTGAAAACTAAAAACTATCCCTTATGATTTACGGCATCGGCGTTGATTTGGTGCGGGTGGCCCGCATCGCGAGGGTATTGGAGCGGTACGGCGACCGGTTTCTGAACCGGGTCTTCACCCCCCAGGAGATTGCCCACTGCCGGGGTAAGGTCGGGACCGCCGCGGGCCTGGCCCTGCGCTTTGCGGCCAAGGAGGCCTTCTCCAAGGCCCTGGGGGTGGGCCTGCGCCGGGACGGCATCCGCTGGCGGGAGGTGGAGGTGGTGCCCGACCCCCGGGGCAAGCCGGAGCTCAGGGTCACGGGTAAGGCCGCCCAGCTTTGCGCCGAGGCCGGCGTCACCGGCCTGCACCTATCCCTCACCGACGAAGACCACCTGGCCCTGGCGGTGGTGATTCTGGAAAAATGATGTCCGAAGTTACTCCCACCTGCCGAATCCATGAAAAATATAGATTGATTGAATGTAAAAACCCCGCTTTGCCCTGGGACCCGCATGGCTTTTGCATCCTTCATTCTGAGAGTAAAGAAAAAAGCCCTGCAGTTTTCCGGGAAGCGATACAGGCCAGGTTGGAGCAGGGGAACGCTAAGCTTTTGGATTTTCGTGGCGTTTGGTTTCCTTTACGCTTCGATTGGCGAAACTATTTCGGTAAAGAAGTATTTGATAACCCCATAGATTTTTCCTGGGCTCACTTCGCAGCGGAAGTAATTTTTTCAGGGGCAATTTTTAAGGAGAATGTGGATTTTCTACGAGCCAGATTTACAAGAGATGCACATTTTTATAGAGCTGAATTTCGGCGTAGGGCTAAATTTTCCTTTGCAGATTTTGGGGGCGAGGCAGATTTCTATGGGGCTAACTTTGTGGAGCCAGCGGATTTTAGATGGGCTAAGATTCGGGGCCGGATGATTTTTAAAGGTGGCTATGAGCAGGGAAAGGCGCCAGGGTCGATCTTTGTTTTTCCTCGATGGGGTGATTTTCGCTTCCTGCAATTGGGGCCGGAAGCCGTTCTGCGTTTTCAGGACCTATCTCTGGAAAAGGTAGAATTTACAGGCACAGACCTCCGCCTAGTAGAATTTCGCCATGTGACCTGGCATGCTTACCGGGGCCGCCAGGCTATTTATGATGAGGTGCTTTTAAGGCAGGAAGAAAAGGATAAACCCTGGTTTTTGACCTGGGTTCTCCACTACGCCCCCTATGAAAATCCTCCTTCCCCCTGGCCGGACCGCTATGGCGAAGTTGAGCGCCTCTACCGCAATCTTAAGCTCAACTATATCGCCGAGGGGGATAACAAAAACGCTGGGGACTTTCATTACGGCGAGATGGAGATGCACCGCAGGGCTAGCAAGTGGGGTTGGTTTCCCTTCAACTTGTATTATCTCTATAGGATTTTGAGCGGCTACGGCGAGCGCCCTTCTTGGGCCTTGGGATGGCTGGCGCTATTTTTGTTTGGTCTGGCGGGGCTGGTTTGGTCACTGGGATTGGAAATTGGCCAAACGCAACAACTGGCCGGGTTCAACGATGCTTTTATCTATATCTTGCAAAAGGTGACCCTCCAGCGGCCCACCTGGGCCGAGCCGGTAGGTTTTGGGGGCAAGCTGATAGCCGGGCTCAGCGTCTTGCTTATCCCCGGCCAGGCGGCCCTGTTTCTCCTGGCCCTGCGCAACCGTTTGGGGCGGCGACGCTAATTCCTTAAACACCCCCTCCCACCAGGGGAGGGGGGATAATCAGTGTGAACTTTTGAAAGGTATTTCCGAGACACGATACTAGACGCCAAGGCGCAATGATGCAAAAAGAACCGGGCGCATAGAGGCTTATTATTTTGCCACCGAATCCTATCGTAGGGAGAGAGGAGGAACACCATGCAAAAGCTTCTGCTGGGGATAATGCTCACGTTGCTGACCCTGTGCCTGGCGGCCACCGCCCCGGCCCAGCCCCCCACCACCTCGGGCGGCTCCGGCATGGCGCTGCTCAACCTGGACAATACGGTGGCCCTGCACGGCTACGACCCGGTGGCCTATTTCAGCCGCAACCGGCCGGTCAAGGGCAACAGAAAGATCTATGAGCGCGTCGGCGGGGCCACCTACTATTTTGCTTCCCGGGCCAACCGCTACACCTTCCTGGAGGACGCCCCCCGGTACCAGCCCCAGGTGGGCGGCTACTGCGTCACTTCCATGGCCCTGGGCAGGCTGGAAGATATTGATCCCGAAAAATTCCTGGTTTTTGAGGGCAAGCTTTACCTGTTCCGGGACGACGAGGCCATGGCCGCCTTTCTGAACGATCCCCGACGGACCATTTACCAGGCGTCGCAAAACTACTTCAGGATGGCCCAGAGGCAGCGGGATTATTATTAGAGGGAGTGCCCTGGCAAAAGCATTGGCGGGGAGGGCCGGGGATGTGGCACCGGCGCCCTCGCCGGTGATCCCTGGTCTTGGGCACGGCACGCCGTGCCCCTACAACTCCCCTGCCGGCCCCCTTTATGGGGGTTGGGGGTGGGTTTCAGGGAGGGGGAAGGGGCCACTTACGAAAAAGCCCCTAGCCCCCTTCCTGAGAAAGCATTTCTAAATCTCGTTTCGTCTTGGCTTGCCCCTGGCCCTGTAGATGCTAAAAATGAAACTGCTTCTCTGCCTGGTGGCGCTGGTTATGCTGTCCGGGTCCGGGTCCGGCGCTGAGGAGGCCTTCCATCTGCCCCGGCCCGGCCGGGTCTTCCAGTTTCCCCGGGACCACGGCGCCCACCCGGAGTTCAAGACGGAATGGTGGTACTATTCCGGTCACTTGCAGTCCGCGGCCGGGGAGACCTTCGGTTATCAGCTCACCTTTTTCCGGGTGGCCCTGCGCCGGCCCGACCCCAAGGCCCGGTCGGCCTGGTCCCTGAACACCGTCTATTTCGCCCACCTGGCGGTCTCCGATACGGCCCGGCGCACTTTCCAGTTCCGGGAAAGGGCCGGCCGGGGGGCCCTGGGTCTGGCCGGAGCCCAGGCGGGGCGGCTCAAGGTCTGGATCGATGACTGGCAGGCGGAGATGTCCGGGGAAACGCACCATCTAAAGGCCGGGGACCAGGACCTGGCCCTGGACCTGGCCCTTACTCCCCTGAAACCACCGGCGCTGCACGGCGACGGGGGCTTCAGCCTGAAGAGCGCCCGGGATGATGCGGCCAGCTACTACTACTCCCTGCCCCGCCTGGAGACCAGGGGGCGACTGACCATGGGCGGCCGGGCTCTTTCGGTCACCGGCTCAAGCTGGATGGACCACGAATTCTTCACCGGCTCCTTGGCCCCGGGCCTGGTGGGCTGGGACTGGTTCGCCCTGCAGCTGGACGACGGCTGGGAGGTGATGCTCTACCTGCTGCGCCACCGGGACGGCACGGTGGACCCGGCTTCTGCGGGGACCCTGGTGGACCCCCAGGGCCAGACCCGGCACCTTTCGCTCTCGGAGTTCCGGGTCAAGGCCGCGGGCGCCTGGAACTCGCCCCACCGCGGCGCCACTTACCCGGCGGGCTGGCACATTGCCATCCCCGGGGCGGGGTGCGAGCTCACCCTGACCCCCAGTCTGCCGGACCAGGAGATCCGGGCCGGCGCCCCGCCGGTGACTTACTGGGAAGGCGAAGTGCAGGTTCAGGGCCGCAAAGGTGGAGGCCCAGTCACCGGCCGGGGCTTCGTGGAACTCACCGGCTACGCCGGGGCCATGGGGGGGCGATTCTGAGGGGGAAAATGGTTTCTCAGGGAGGGGTCTAGGGGCCGTCGGCCCCTAGCCCTCTCCCTGAATAGCCATCCCCCCCCAAAAAAACCAAAGGGCGGACCCTCGGGTCCGCCCACCAGGAGAAAAGTGGTTAACAATTTGGGGGAGAGGACCCGGCCTCTCCCCATATATGTAGTCGCGTTACCGCGTTAGCCAGCGGCCGTTGCGCACCGTCAAAAAGGCCCAGGGCTGGACCCAGGGGAGGAAAAAGAAGGCGTAATAGGAGTACAGGATGCCGTAAATGAACTCCAGGTCCCGCTCCTGGTGGATGTAGTAGTACATCCAGATGAGGGTGAAGACGCCCAACCCCGCGAAGAATTTCACCAGGACGATGGGGTAGATGTAGAAAGAGATCAGCAGGAGCCCCAGGAAGAGGTAAGTCAGGGGAAATTCAATCTGGGTGATGAAGAAGTCGATAATGGGCAGGAGCCGGTGCCGGTCCCGGTACTTGCTAAAGATGAACTTGAGCTGCACCCAGTTTTCCCGGAAGTTGCTGCGGTCCCACCGGAGGTACATCTTGCAGAGGCCGCGATAGCATTCGGGGACGACGGTGTGCACGATGGCGCTTCGCTGGTAGGCGGTGTAGTAGCCCTGGCGCAGCACGTAGTTGGTGAGGGCCCGGTCCTCGCCGATGGTGGCCGGCAGCCCCATGAAGGTCTGATGGAGCCACTCCCGCAGAATGGGTTTCAGGGCTTTGCGGCGATAAGCGGACAAGGCCCCGGGGGTGCAGGTGACGCAGCCGTACATGCTCTGGGAAGCCCGCAGAAAATCGAAGGCCAGGACGAAGCGCACCGCCAGCATGCGGGCCATCAAGCTGCGGACCCGGTTGTAAACCTTGACGTTGCCGGCCACCGCGCCGATCTTGGGATCCTGCAGCATGGGGGCGATGACCTGTTTGATGGTGTCCGGCGCCACCACGCTGTCGGAGTCGATGGTGACGAAAAACTCGCCCCGCCCCTGGGTGAAGCCGGCGTAAAGCCCCGCCTTTTTACCCCGGTTCTGGGGAAAGCGGATGGCCTTGATGAGGTGGGGGTAGCGCTGGGCGGCCCGGTCCATGTAAAACCAGGTGTCATCCTTGGAGCCGTCGTCGACGCAGATGATTTCCAGGCGGTCGGCAGGGTAGTCGGAGGCCACCGCGGCGTAGATGGCCTTCTCCACCATGGCGCCTTCGTTATAAGCCGGGATGATGACCGTCACCCGGGGCAGAGGCCCGGCGGGCACGGGGTAGGATTTGTACCGCCACCACAGCACGGTGCGCACCAACTGGAAGGCCAGGTAAGCCAGGGTAAAGCCGGCGCCCAGAGCCATGAGGGGCGAAGCGAAGCTCTGACGGCTCATTAGCTTCAGGTAGCCGTCGAAAGACCCGAACTTGATGGAGGCGATGAAACAGATTAACAAAATTGACGGGACCAGAATCTTCAGCATCTGGTCCACTAACTGTATCCGTTTTTCCTCTTTGGAGCGCCACTTTCCCTGGGTCAAGGGGAGGGCAGAGGTGCTGATTCGCATGGGGTTTATGGTCCTCGTTTCAGGGTGACGAATTAAACCAGTCAATGATATATGCAAGGGACTTGCCAAAAAGACCGGGGAAATAGCTTGTTTAACTTATTGATATTACGGCAGAAATAAATTAATCAAATTTTGTTGCCCGCCCGGTGGAAGAAAGTTTCTCGACTTGAGAGAATAGCTACGAAGCTTGATATAATTTTCTCAAATTGAGAAAATAACTGAGTGCAGGGGGGCTGGGAGGGCGGTTTTTAGCCGGGAAAGTTTAAACCCACGGGGCGTCAGACGACCCAGGAGTTGATGGGACCAACCGGGCCGGGACCGGTAAAATAATTTTGTTTTCAAGCTGGGGGACCATGGTTCACTTCTCCCACATCTTGTGGTAAAAGAATCCTATCCGCGTGTTTCAAGGGTTAAGGGACTGAGGCGGGATTGGCCCGGAATATGTATCCCCATCGAGGAAAAGTCCATGGCAGGTAAAGACACACCTGAAACCGGAGAGTCGGGTGGGCTGAGACTGGACCACTTGGGGCAGGAGGTGACCGTACCCCGGGGGAGTCGCATCGTCAGCCAGGGCGAGACCCCGGAATTCTTCTACGTGGTGCAGTCCGGAAAGGTGCGGGTTTTCCGGGAGACCCAGGATGGCATCCGCACCGAACTCACGGAGCTGGGGTCCGGGTCTTATTTCGGCGAGGTGGCCCTGGTCACCGGACAGCCCCGCACCGCCTCGGTGGAGGCCGTGGAGGAATCCACCCTGATCAAAGTATCCAAAGAGGAATTCGACCGGTTACTGAATCAGAACCCCCAGTTGTCCCGCCATATCATCCAGCAGCTGGCCGCCTGGCTGGTGGCCGGCGACCGGCGCCTGGAGACGGAAACGGTACACCAGGTCAAGCTGCGCCAGATCTCCTGGTTCGATTACGCCCTGATCATCAGCCTCAGCATAGTCTTCGCCGTGGTTTTCAATATATACAACGATAATCAGATTCCCTTGATCCAGGGATGGGGAGTGAAAAGCGAGGTACCGCAGATTTCCCTGGACCAGGCCCTGGACTACTACCACCAGAAAAGCGCCGTGTTCGTGGACGCCCGGAAGAATAACTTTTTCGAGCAGCGTCATATCAAAGAAGCTATCAGCTTGCCGGTGGTTTTCTTTGACCTCCAATATCCCATGTTCCAGTTCATGTTGACCCAGATGGGGGCCTCGAAGGAGAAGCCCCTCATCGTTTACGGCGGTAATTCCAGTCGGCGCTTCGACGTCGATCTGGCTCGCTTGCTGATGGAAAAAGGCCATGATAAGGTGTTGGTGCTTGGCGGTAACTACCAGGGTTGGGAGCGGGCTTACCCCGTGGAGGAGAAAAAAGGGAAGGCCCCAGGTACCATGCCCCTGGGTCTGGCCGGCCTCATTGAGTGGCTGCCGGTGGGTATTTTCCTGCTCCTCTTAATTCCGCCGGTGCGCCGCAGTCCCTACCTGTCGGTGGCTTGCCGCCTGCTCTTGGGGGTGATCTTCATTGAATTCGCACTCAGCAAGATCATGCGCCCTGCGGTCTTTGCCCTGAATGTGGTGGATTACAACCTGACGCCGGCCTGGGGAGTAAACCTGTGGTCCCTGGCGCTGCCCTGGGCGGAGTTGCTGGGCGGCCTTTTCCTGGTTCTGGGGATTCGCACCCGGGCCGCGGCCACCATCATCGGCGGGATGAATATCATTTTCATCATCGGGCTGGTCAACGCCATCTTTCTGGGATTACCCATCAACTGCGGCTGTGTGGGTGAGGTGGGCGAACCGGTGAACTGGTGGAAAGTTCTTAAAAATACGGGAATGCTGTTCATGGCCATACAAATCTTCTTTTACGATCGCCTCTTCGTGCTGGATCGGGGAGGGTTTATCTGGCGGGCGAGGTCAATATGAGGCAAAGTGCTAGCAAACCGTTGGTAGTCCTGGGATTGGTCATCGGATGCTTAGCCATTTGGGGTTGTGGAGAGCCCCGGGCGCCTTTCGCCGGAAATTATCGCTCCGAAACGCCCTTCGCCGACAAGGGCCATATTGAATTGAATCTGAAGGAAAACGGCGAAGCCACCTGGAAGCTGGAAAAGGAAATGCGGGAGCTCAAATTCAAGTGGAAGGTGGAAGGTGACCACCTCTTCTTATACACCAGGGAGGGTGCGGTGATGGTTGCCACTCCCACCGAGGGAGGCAAGAAGTTGACGGTGGACATGTCCGGCAACTGGCACCCCAGTTGTCCCGTCAACCAGTGCCTGATTTTTAACAAGGTATCCGGAGGGGGTTAATGGGCTGGCCGCGTTCTTTCCCAGGGCGCCAGGTATTGGCGGGACTCGGGATTTTCCTGGGAGTCCTGGCCTTATTGACCCAGGACGGCGCCGCCCAATCTTCCTCCCGCCGCAGCCAAGGCACAGAGGTGCGGCGTCTGGGGTTGAGCCGGGTGGGGGAGAACACCCTCCTCACCCTGGTGTTGGACCGCAAAGCGGAACCCAAAGTTTCCAGCCGCACCGTGTCGGGGAAACCTCAACTGGTGGTGGATTTTCCCCAGGCCCGGGCGGGGCGGCTGCCAGCCCGCCTGGAGGGGGATGATTTCCTGGTGGAGCAGGTGGTCATTGAGACGGCCTCCCCCGGCGGCGGGGTGCGCATCATCCTGGACCTCTTTCCGGACCAGCCCTACGCTTACTGGCGCCAGAGCCGGCCCGGGACCGAAGGCCACACCATCTTCATGGTGGGCCTGAAGGCCGACCCCGCGGCGCGCCCCAAACTGGCGCAGATGCGGCCTCCCGAACCTTCGGAACCGGAGTGGAAACGCCAGCTCGGGCCTGAACCCGAGGTTTTGAAAGAAAGGGAGTTGGAGCCGGCCTCGCCGGGCGCCTCGCCGGAGCCGGGCCCCGAGGATTTCCGCGATCAGGAACCCAAAATCAGCACGGCCCCCGGCAGTTTTGCCGAACTGCGGCGCCTGATGCCCAAGGCCGAGACGCTGCTGCAGGGGCTGGAGCGCGACGGCTGGATTGTCTCTGAGTCCCGCAATTACGATCGCCCGGGACAGCGCTTCAGCCGGGATTTCCTGCTCAACAACCGCAAGTATCCGGAACTGGTGGTGAAGATCGCCTACCTGCCGGCCAACACCCCCAATACCCCCAATATCGGCGTCCTCAGCCTGTCCACCGAAATACTGGGCGGAGAGACCGCGTCTAAGTACCAGAGCTTGCGGCAGTGGAGCTTCTCCCGCATCAAACAGGACTATGAAGACATCGGCGATTTCTTCGACGATGCCCTGAAGCCCCTGCGGGTGAAGTTGCGGGAGCAGACCAAGGCCGTGGCCCTGCGGGACGCCCCGGTGTTCGAGAACTTCGTCAAAGGGGCCTGCCGGGACCCCAAAGTGGCCCAGGTGGTCATGGACCACGTGCGGGAAAAGGTGAACCCCCGGTTTGAAGGGGTGCAGTACACCGTGTGCGAGAACCCCCTGGTCCTTTTGAACATGGTGGATTTTCTCTACCTCAAGGTCTACTTCGTGGACCCTCACTAGGGAGGGAGCGATGGCAAAAGAAATCACCATCTTCGGCAAGCAGACCTGACCCTTTACTATCAAGGCCCGGGAGGCCAAGAGTCAGGAAGGTTTTACCGTCATTTACCTGGACGTGATGGAAGACCCTGAGGCCATGGAAGAAATGCTGCGCCTCACCCAGGGGACCCGGCAGGTGCCGGTTCTGGTGGACGGCGGCCAGGTGAGCATCGGCTTCGGGGGTTCCTGAAAAGTGTAACCGGCCCGCGGTCGCGGGCCTTTAAACCTGGGGGGTAAAGCACCCCCCCTTATGGCCATGGTCAAGGCATCGAGCCCTAAGGCTTCTCTTCACGAGTATACTCCCCCCGCCCCCTCTCAGTTTTCAGCCCCAGAGCCTAATGATGGAGGCCATGCCGCCTCCTGGCCCAATTTTTCTCGGCCAGCGCGCCCTAAGGCGGGGCGCCTCCCAGGGGTTTCAGGCCAAGGTTAGACCCCTGCAAAATCCGGATAACGCCATTAGACCACCCTGAGGGCCGAGGCGTGATTTCTCCCCTCCTGGGAGGCGCCTGGGCTTGCCATCAGCAGCACGAGACGTTCTAGACGACGCTCCCAGGAAGAATCTCCCAGGCCCCTGGGGGGCTGCACCTGACCAGCCAGGCCATGTCCCGGCGCCAGGTTAACTTCCTTCTTGCAGGGGTTTTAAATTATCTGCAAAACCACATTATTCTCGCCAGACCAAGGCTGCAGGCTGCGCCGGCCCAGGCGGGAAGCCGGTGCCGCCAATCCAGGGAGAAAATCCTCTGTTTGCTTGCAGCATGGTAGTCGCCGCCCTGGAGATTTATTATCCGGGGTTGAAACCCCGGACAGGGGGTAATATTTGTTATACTCAAATAAATCAATCAGTTATGCCATCAGGGCTAAACTCATTTTTAAGACCTCTCGATATGTTTAGCGGGAACCGAGCAGGATAACCGGGAAAGGTAAGATCAGGGACCAAGGTCGGGGGCCGGGTTTGGGGTCCGGCCCGCCGGGTTGGGTAAGGGGGGTCCGGAACCCCGGGCCAGCAAAAAATTATTATATGGGTAACTTATTATATTAATTATATAAATAAGTTACTTTATCGTATTATTGCCCTGGCCCCATCTTTGATGAAAAACGACCCACTGGAGCTTAAAAATTTGACAAATTCTGTTATATTGCCCCACTAATTTCGAGAAAAATCGCCTGGAGATTATTTGGCTACCATAAAGAAGCAGATGAAACTTTTATCGAATGATATTAAATTGAGATATCAATAAGTTATAGTGATTGTGAAATTATTTTCTTGACAGTGCCTCCCCGGGTGCGATATAGAAAGCCTACATTCAATCAAGCCCGCTTGGGTAAGCGAAGATAGTGCTGCACCATTGGATTGATGGGGACAGGAACCTGAGACCGGGCGGCCGTTAATCCTGAGAGGAGAACGATCCTCCTCCGGATAATGCGACCCATGGCCGAAGGCGAAAACAAGACTATCGAAGCAATCCCAGGGCCCAGGCCCTAAGCATTTCCTGGCGGTTCCTTTCCAATTTTCCCAATTATCCTAAAGACTCCAGAACTGTCAGCTACGCGAGGGAAACCATGAAAACGATAGCCATATCATGTCTGATAGGATTGGGGGTAATCATGCTGCCCCAACCCACCATGAGCGTCACCATGTCCATAGTCACGGTAACCGCCTACCATCCCGGAGCTTACTGCCCCGGTTCGCCTAAGGGGGTCACGGCTTCGGGCCACAGGGTGAAGGAAGGCATGATCGCGGTGAGCCGGGATGTGGAGAAGAACCTGAACCTGGATTTCGGCGACCGGGTGCTGCTGCACGGCCTGGGGGTCTTCGAATTTCAGGACCGCATGGCTTCCCGGGTCCGCAAGAAGGTCGATATTTACATGAATTGCACGAAAAAGGCCCGCCGCTTCGGGGTGCGGCGCTACGTGGTCCTGGTGAAGCTGGCCTGAGCCCCGGCCTTTACTTGAGACGTTCGATGTAGCTGCCGGTGCGGGTGTCCACCTTCACCCGGTCGCCTTCATTGATGAACAGCGGCACCTGGATGGTGACGCCGCTCTCCAGGGTGGCGGGCTTGGTGCCGCCGGTGGCGGTATCGCCCCGGAGGCCTGGTTCCGCCTGGGTCACTGCCAGTTCCACAAAAGTGGGAACCTCCAGGGCCACCGGCTGCTGATTGAAAAAGAGGACCTTGACGTCCAGGTTCTCGGTCAAATAGAGGAGCGCTTCGCCCACCTGCTCTGCCGTCAGCATGAACTGTTCGTAGGTTTCGTTGTCCATCATGCAAAAGCGGTCCCCTTCCCGGTAGAGGTACTGCATCTCCCGTTCCATGAGATCCGGCCTTTTGACCCGCTCGCCGGAACGGAAGGTCTGATCCAAGACCCTGCCGCTGAGCAGGTTTTTCAGCTTGGTGCGCACAAAGGCGCCCCCTTTCCCGGGCTTGACGTGCTGGAAATCGACGATCACGTAAGGCGTGCCGTCCAATTCGATCTTTAACCCCCTCTTGAACTCGCTGGTGGCATACATAACAATCCTGACCTTCCTTGCTGGCTGAAGTATGAGCCCCGGGCTGCGATTGCCGGCTCTCTGGGGGAACTCTTGCCTAGGCGGCTGAGAGTGATGGACTCCGGCCGGGTCTCATCTCTGGGGCGGACTCTGATCCCTTTTTGGTGGGGCGCCTTCCAGGGATTCCCAGGCAAATCTCTTTTTTTCCGGGTCGCTCTGGGCCCCGGCTTTGGGCGAAGCCGCGGCGGGCGGGGCAGCCGTGGGAGTGGCGGGCGATGGGGCCGGCTGGTCCTGACCCCCCGGAGGCAGCTGAAAGATTATTTCGTTTTGCTTGACGAAATTTAGCTCGCGCCGGATGAGGTCCTGGATCATTTCCGGGTCGTGGTGCAGCCGATCAATGGTGCGGGCCAGCCGGGCATTTTCCGCCGCCAGCCGGGCATTTTCCTGCTCGAGTCTGACGCCCTCCTGCCGGAAGCGGTAAATCTGGTACAGCCCCCGGTGGCTGAAAAGCAGCCCCAGGGCCAGGACCACTCCCAGGGTCAGGGCCACCCCCGCCAGGAGCCGGTGGCTGCCCTTGACTTTCCGGGTTTCTTCCGGGGTGGTTGGCGAAGTCATGTCTCCCCCCTACCAGACTTCTGGGCTGATAATGCCTGAAAATTGCGGCAGATGCAACAAAATTCGCCGTTTTCCGGGGTCCGCCGGGAAATTTGTTCCCCGCCCCGGCCCGCACTCATCAAGAGGCAAGGCAAAAGCTGCTGCTCCAGGTCAAGATGTTTCCGGGTCGTGACCCTGGCGCCGCGGCTGCTATTGACAAGCCTAGGGAAAACGTAATAGGTTCTTTCAGATTCTTCTGGAGAAAAGCATGCCTTCCTTAAAGCCCCTGACCGCCACCGGCATCGGTTCCGTGCCGTTCACCGACCCCGAAGAGGCGGTGGCCCTGATTTTGGAGTACTTGCCCCAGGTGCCGTTCTGGCCCCAGATGGTGCGCCTGGGGTTTCGGGAGGAGATGAACGTCCAGGCGGCCCGGGGGCTTCCGGCCCTGCGGCTGGACGAAGCGGCCCGGGTGGTGGAAGTGGACCCGGAGATCCCCCGGGACGAGGCTCTGGCCCGGTTTTACGAATCCGTGCTCTCCGGCGACCTGGCCCCCTTTGCCTGGGAACCGCGGGACGCCCAGGGATTTTTCGCCTTACTGGCGGCGGTGGCCGCCGGCAAGTTCCCGGGTCCGGTCCTCAAGGGCCAGTTGTCCGGGCCGGTGACCCTCGCCGGGGTCATCAAGGACCACACCGGTAAACCCATCCTTTACGACCGGGAGTTGACCCAGGCGGTATGCCAGGGGCTGGCCCGCAAAGCGGCCTGGCAGGCGGCCAGGTTCCGGGAGCTGGGCAAAGACCCGGTGATCTTTTTCGACGAGCCCTACCTGACGGGGTTCGGCTCGGCTTATCTCCCCATCTCCCGGGCAGAGGTAATGGAAATCCTGGGCCAGACCCTGGAGGAGACCCGGCAGGCCGCGGCCGGGCCCATCACCCTGGGGGTCCACTGCTGCGGCAATACCGATTGGTCCCTGCTGCTGGAGGCCGACATCGACCTCCTGAGCTTCGATTCCTACGGCTACTTCGACAGCCTGCGCCTGTACGACCGGGCCCTGCAGAAATATCTGGCCCGGGGCGGCTGGCTGGCCTGGGGCCTGGTGCCCACCGGGGAGGAACTCCAGGAGGAGACCACCGAAAGCCTGTGGCAGCGTTTTCAGGGGCAGGTGACCCAGCTGGCGGCGGACCAGCAGCTGGGCCTCAAGGAGATTCTGTCCCAGGCCATGCTGACCCCGGCCTGCGGCATGGGCTACCTGAGTCCCGAGAACGCCCGCCGGGTCCTGGCGGTGCTGGCGGAGTTGAGCGCCCGGGGCCAGCGGTGGCTGGCTTCCGCTTAGAAAATGTTTATTTTAATGGAGAGAACAACCTGATAACCGGATCAAGGTCGGATAAAAACTTAAGAAGGTTTCTTAAATTTAGCGCCCAACACCTGTTAATCACAAGATAATCAGAATATCTTCCTCAGGGGGGGGCAGCACATGAAGGTCAAAGAGGTCATGGTTAAAGAGGTGGCCACCCTGGATGTCAACGACGAACTCAGCCTGGCCAACGATATCATGCGTTTGGGGCGGATCCGCCACCTGCCGGTGGTGGACGGCACCCGGCTGGCAGGGATTATTTCGGAGCGGGACCTGTTCCGCAGTTCCCTGGCCCAGGCCCTGGGCTACGGCAGTGAGGCCACCCGGGATTTGATGAAAAAGCTGCGCATCAAAGACGTCATGGTGCCAAAGGTGGTCACCGTGTCGCCGGAAACAGAACTCTGCGAGGCCACCAAAATCATGGTGGAGCAAAAGATCGGCTGTCTGCCGGTGGTGGAAGGCGAGCGCCTGGTGGGCCTCATCACCGAGACCGACATCCTGTGCCAGTACGTGAAGGAATGCGCCGGGGAGTGAAGGTTGAACCGGGTTGAATCCCGGCAATCTTCCGGTTGGGGCCATCCAAAGCAAAAAACCAAAGGGCGCCATCTACGTGCGCCCTTTTTGTTGCGAAACTGCCGATTCGATTACTAGGCCCCGGAGAACCACCTAAACATAAGTCAGCCATTGCTGGTAGCGGGGGTCCTCCCCCTTCACCACTTTGAAAAAGGCCTCCTGGAGCTTCAGGGTGATGGGGCCGGGTTGGCCCGGGCCGATGCGTCGGCCGTCCACTTCCCGGATGGGGGTGACCTCCGCCGCGGTGCCGGTGAAAAAGGCTTCGTCCGCCAGATACAACTCGTCCCGGGAGAAACGCCTCTCCTCAACCGGCATCCCCAGATCCTGGGCCAGGGTGATGATGCTGGCCCGGGTGATGCCCGGCAGCACCGAGGTCAGGGGCGGCGTCTTGATGAGCCCGTCCTTGACGATGAAGATGTTTTCCCCGGTGGCCTCGGCCACGTAGCCTTCGGTGTCCAGCATGATGGCCTCATCGAAGCCCCCCTGGATGGCTTCCCGTTTGGCCAGGATGGAGTTGACGTAGTTGCCCACCGTTTTGGTCATGGTCATCATGATGTTGACGTGGTGACGGATAAAGGAAGAGATCTTGGCCCGGATACCCAAGCGCAGCCCTTCCTCCCCCAGGTAGGCGCCCCAGACCCAGCTGATGACGGCCACCCGGATGGGATTATCCTGCGGATTGAGACCCATGACGCCGTCGCCCACGAACACCAGGGGACGGATATAAGCTTCCTTCTGGCCGTTGGCCCGCAGGATGTCGCCGCAGACCGCCGCGATCTCGGCCTGGGAGAAGGGCATTTCCAGTTGCATGACGTGGGCGGAATCGAAGAGGCGCCGGATGTGCTCCGGCAACCGGAAGATGGCGGTGCGGCCGTCGACGCAGAGGTAAGCCCGGATGCCTTCGAAGACCCCCAACCCGTAGTGCAGGGTATGGGTGAGCAGCGGCACCTGGGCTTCGTCCCAGGGGATGAGTTTGCCGTCAAACCAGATGTATTTGGCCTTCTCCACCATTAATCGTTCCTCCGCAAAGCTTGCTGCCAATTTTTAACGTTTCAGGCCGCGGTTGTCAAACGGTATTTCCCTCAGTTTTCATTGCCTTGGGCTGGCGTTTTCCGGTATGATGATTTGCCGTTGCATATTACAAGGGTAATAAGACTGGCAGAAACCCGAAGGAAAAGAAAAGAACAATCCCCCCTTTGATAAAGGGGGGATTGAGGGACGAGTTATCATGGAGGAACGCCTGAAAGTCGGGGTCATCGGGGTGGGCTACCTGGGCCGCTTCCACGCCCAGAAATACGCCGGTCTCCCGGAAACGGAGCTCATGGGAGTGGCCGACCTGAACCGGGAGCGGGCCGGGCAGGTGGCCCAGGAGCTGAACACCAGGCCTTACCAGGACTACCGGGAACTGCTGCCTCTGGTTTCGGCCCTCAGCGTGGCGGTTCCCACCTCGGCCCATTTCGCGGTGGTCCGGGACGCCCTGATGGCGGGTTGCCAGGTGCTGGTGGAAAAGCCCCTAACCGTCACCGTGGCCGAAGCCGACGACCTGGTGGCCCTGGCCCGGGAAAGGGGCCGCATCCTCATGGTGGGGCACCTGGAGCGTTTCAACTCCGCCATGGAGGAGCTGAAACGGCGGGTGAGCCGGCCCCGGTTCATCGAGAGCCACCGTTTGGGCTTCTTCAAGGAGCGGGGCACCGACGTGGACGTGGTCCTGGACCTGATGATCCACGACCTGGACCACGTCCTGAACCTGGTGCCTGCCGAGGTCCGGGAGATCCGGGCCGCGGGCATCTCGGTCCTCACCGACCAGGTGGACCTGGCCAACGCCCGGTTGGAGTTCGCCGACGGCTGCATCGCCAACCTCACCGCCTCCCGCATGTCCTTCAAGAGCATGCGCAAGTTTCGCCTGTTCCAGTCCGACGCTTACCTGGCGGTGGATTTTGAGAACCGGGAGCTGACCGCGGCTTTCCGGAAAGAAGGGGCCTTGGGGCCGCTGCCGGGGGTGGCCCTGGAAACCAAACGCTATCCCCAGGAAGACATTTTGCTCAAAGAGATCGTCGCCTTTGTGGAGGCGGTGCGAAACGGCCAGGAGCCCCCCATCAGCGGCCAGGCAGGCCGGGCCGCCCTGGCCCTGGCCCTGGAAATCAACGCGGCCATGAAGAAGGCCCGGGGGTGAGTTTATGGGGGGAGGGCCAGGGACACTTACGAAAAATCCCTGCCCTTCCCCCAAGCCCCCCACCCAACCCGCGGAAGGGGGCCGGGAAAGGCGGGCCGCTGGCCCGACGCCCCCGGCCCGAAAATATAGTTTCACGAAATGGCAAAGACTAATCAAACCCTTATGGGGGTTGGGGGAGGGGAGAGAGATGCGGGGGGCCGGGGAATTTAGAATTCC
>Ga0315281_10000876_pt1 | contig 43422 bp, 40 predicted proteins | sample YL17G07_0_MG_FD_204540 | JGI IMG/M metagenome (GOLD analysis project Ga0315281, IMG submission 204540) | Sediment microbial communities from Yellowstone Lake, YNP, Wyoming, USA - YL17G07_0 | ecosystem: Environmental > Aquatic > Freshwater > Lake > Sediment | place: USA: Wyoming | collected...
AAGCGCGCCGCCCACCCTCTCCCGCCCTGCGGGAGAGGGGGAAGCAATTTTGAACCGAGTGTATAAATTTCATCCGGGATACCCAACTCGTGTTGACCGCCGCACTCCTCAAGAACTTCACCCCGCTGCACACCCTGACGGACGAGCATCTCGCGCGTCTGGCAAAACGCGTCGCGGTCGAGGATGTCGCCAAAGGCGCGGCCATCTGTGCCGAGGGCGACACCGATAACGATGCAATTTATCTGCTGGAAGGCGGCGTGGAGATGCGTTCACGCACGAGCAGCCTGTCACGCGTCTTGCAGGGCGGAACGCCGGACGCCGCCTTTCCGGTTTCTCCCGGGCGCCCCCGGCCGTACACCGCCACGGCGACGACCCCGGCACGTATTTTCCGCATCGACAATGCAAAGCTGGACCGCGCGGTGCTGCTGGATGAAGTCTCTACCACCATTACGCGCGTGCACGATGCCGGCGGTGCATTTACCGGCGACAGCGAGTGGCTGGAGGAGATGCTGGCGAGCCCGGCGTTCGGCTCCCTGGCGCGCGAGCGTGTCGCCATGCTGTTGCTCAAGCTCGAGCCCATGATGCTCAAGAATGGCGAGGTCGTAATCCGTCAGGGAGAGACGGGTGACTACTACTACATCGTCAAGGAAGGTCAGCTTACGGTGTCGCGCAAGGATGAGCAGGGCAAAGTAAAGCTCATCAACAAACTCAAGCGCGGTCACGTGTTTGGCGAGGAGGCATTGCTCAGCGGTGATCCGCGTAATGCCAGTATTGTGGCCATGGGCGATAGTATCGTCATGCGACTGGCCAAGGCGGATTTCGAAGAGCTGTTGAAGAAGCCGCTGATCACCCACGTCACCACTGAGGAGGCCCAGGAGCGGATGCGCCGGGGCGCGGGACTGCTGGATGTGCGCAGCGCGGCGGAGTTCCAGCAGGGCGCGATCAAGGGCAGCGTGAACATACCCATTCAGGAGCTGCGCGTGCGCCTGACGCAGCTCGATCCGGTTCGGCCCTATGTGATTTATTGCCGCAGCGGCGTGCAGAGCGAAGTGGCCGCATTTTTGTTGCGGCAGCGCGGTTTCGAGGTGGTGGTGTTGCGCAACGGACTGGAGTCGATCTTAAGGTGATGGCGCGAAAGCGCCCTCACCCTCATTCCCCCTCCCTCCGGGAGGGGGAATGAGGGTGAGGGCCGAGAGTCGGCGGCGAGTGCGGCAGTTGTTCAGTGTGGTTTGTCGCCACCTGGTTTTTTCTTGTGCAGCGTCACGACCTGCGTTTTCTTTGGTTCATCGGCAAACTCCGGGCGTGACTGATTCGGTCGTCCGGACTCCTCGGCCAGTTCCCTCTCGCGCGCCGAGATGAGGCCGAGACACTCACGGATGCCTTGAATAGTGTGATCAGACAGCGGGTGCTTCATGCCCGGTGGTGTGGAAGTGTCTTTGGCAATGTCGGTCAGCACACGCTTCAGCATGTGCAGGATTTTTTCCTCTTTGCTCGGCCCCGCCGTCATGCATCGCTCCGTCTCTGCTGTGTCTGAACGGCATTCTGGCATATCCGGATTGCCGCATCACCCGTGACCGTCTGCGGCAGTATTGAGCGCCCGTTCGTGAGCGGGAAGATGTATCCGTTCCCGGCTATCTGAGTGCCTGGAGGTGAATCGCCCATGGCTGTATATTGATGGTATAGACATCAATGGGTTATGCCTGCGTTCGCCGTGCTGGTATTGTGTCTGTCCGTGTCGGGCTGGTGGTATATCTTTTGCAGAAACCAGGATAAATAGGGCGTCGTGACTTCATCCCAGCAGATTCGTCAGAGATGCAGAGATCGCGACGTGGCGCTTCATTTTGTAACCGGGCCCTGATGGGCGGGTTATTTTCACATACCAATGCTGCCACAATTGCCACATCGTATTGCGATCCGGAATAGCCCTGGTTACGCCTTGGGGCTGGGGTTTGCTGCGGTGTTGGCGCTCATGCTGTTTCTGACGGCTGTCGGACTGGTGCAACTGGAAGCCAGCCAGCGCCGCCTGGAGGGCATCGTCGGCAATCAGCTTGCCAAGGTTAAGCTCGCCACGCGCATGCGTACCTCCGCACGCGAGCGCACTGTCGGTCTGCAGCAACTCACCATCCTGCGCGATCCATTTGAGCGCGACGAACAGTGGATGCGTTACTTGTCGAATGCCGGTGAATTTATACAGGCACGTGAGGCATTGCTGGCCCTGCCGCTCACCGCGGATGAAGAGGCAGTTCTGAAACGCCAGGGTCAGCTCACCGGGATTGCGGTGCCTATTCAAGAACGCGTCGTAAAGCTGATCTGGGCAGGAAGGGCATTGGAAGCACAGCGCCTTCTTATCGCGGAGGCGATACCGGCCCAGGATCGGGTGCTGGAACAGCTCAGCGCTCTTTATCAGTTGCAGGAACAGAAAACGCAGCAGACCGTTAAACAGGCCACGCATGATTTCCGCGAGGCGCGCCTGCTGGTGCTGCTGCTGGCGGCTGTTACCGTGGGTCTTGCGCTGCTGGTGGCGGTGAAGGTTGTGCGCCGCACGCGCCGTGCCGACTCGGCCTTGCGTCAGGAAAAGGAGCGCGCACAGGTGACGCTACACTCGCTGAGTGACGCCGTGATACGCGTTGACGCGCAGGGCCGCATCGAATATCTCAACCCGGTAGCGGTGCGGCTGACCGGCTGGACCACTGACCGGGCACGCGGAAAACATCCGGGAGATATTTTTAACATTGTGCGCGAAAGCGTGTGTGACACGCGCATCGATGCCGTCGGACATATTCTCTCCGGCACGGCATCGACCTCCGGATCGGTTGATTTTGTCATTGCCGTGCAGGAGGGTGCACAGTACTGCATCGAGCTGAGTGCAACACCGATTCACAACGATCATGACGATGTGGCTGGCATGGTTCTGGTCTTCCGTGATGTGACCGAGATGCGCGCCCTGTCCCGCGAGCTGACGTACCACGCCTCGCACGATCCGCTCACCGGCCTGTACAACCGCCGCGAGTTCGAACGCCATCTGCAGGCGGCGCTGCTGGATGCCCGCGCCAATGGTGTGGAGTATGCGCTTTGTTATCTTGATCTCGACATGTTCAAGGTCGTGAATGACACCTGTGGCCATGTCGCTGGCGATGAACTGCTGAAGCAGATCAGCCTGATGTTCCGTCAACGCCTGCGCAAGGATGATGTTCTGGCGCGCGTTGGCGGTGATGAATTTGCGATTCTGCTGCGCCGCTGTTCGCTGGAGCGCGCCGAGGAAATCAGCGGACAGATCAGCAACGCCATGAAGGATTACCGCTTCGTCTGGGAGGACAAGACCGTCGACGTTGGCGTGAGCATCGGCGTGATGCGTGTGGCAGCAGACAGTGGCGATCTCAAGGATGTTTTCCGGATCGCAGACGTCGCATGCCGTGTGGCAAAAGAAGCGGGACGCAATCGCATTCATCTGTTCCGGCCGAACGATCTGACCGTCGCGCGCCGCGAGCGCGAGATCGACTGGGTACAGCGCATCGGCCGTGCAGTCAGCGAAAACCAGTTTGTGCTGTATGGCCAGTGGATCCGGCCGCTGGGACGCGCCCACAAAAAGCCGTCGCACTGCGAGGTGTTGCTGCATCTCCGGGATGAGTCCGGCCAGGTGGTTATGCCCACGGCCTTCCTGCCGGCCGCCGAACGCTATCACCTGATGCCGGTCATCGATCGCTGGGTGGTGCGCGCCACACTCGCCACCCTGCGCGACCTGCCGGCGGCGGTGCTCCGGCGCCTGGGTTGCTTCAACATCAACCTCTCGGGGCAGTCACTCTGCGATCCGGAGTTTCTGACCTATGTACTCGAGGAGCTCAAGACCAGCGGTGTGGCACCCGAGCAGATCTGTTTTGAGGTCACCGAGACCGAGGCCGTAACCAATCTGAGCAGCGCCGTGCAGCTGATCACGCGCATCAAAGAAGCGGGCTGCCGTTTCGCGCTGGACGATTTTGGCAGCGGTATGAGCTCGTTCGCCTACCTCAAGAATATGCCGGTGGACTATCTCAAGATCGACGGCTCGTTCGTGTCCAACATTGCCGAGGATCAGACCGATCTCGCCATGGTCAGTTCCATTAATCAGGTGGCGCACATCATGGGTATCGAAACCATCGCCGAATATGTGGAAAGCGATGCGATTCGTGCGGCGCTGGAAACGCTTGGCGTGGACTATGGCCAGGGTTTTGCGCTGGCGCGGCCGGCACCACTCGATGAATTGCTCCAGGAACTGCGCACCACGCGCATCCGGAAATTGCGCTGAGGCACAGTCTGGTCCAGGCAGCCTAGCCCGGTAATGCTGCAACCTTGACGTGTTGCGCGCGCAGGCTGGTGAGCGCGGACTCGAATTGCCGTACCCGTTCGTTCATTTGTTCGACCACCTGTTTTGGCGCGTGCGCGACAAACTCGCTGTTCTCCAGTTTTGTTGCTGCTTTCTGAAGTTCCTTTTCGGTTTTTTCTATTTCCTTGGTCAGTCGTTCGAGCTCGGCGTTTTTGTTGATCACCGATCCCAGTGGCACGAGCACTTGCAAGTTGCCGACCAGCGCGGTCGCCGATTCCGGCGCCGCATCGCCAGCATTGAGCCAGGTGAGTGATTCAGTGCGGGCAAGCGATACGATGAATGGCTGGTAGCGGTTTAGCAGTGATTGTTCCGAGGCAGAACCGTTTTGGAACAGAACCGGCAGAAGTTTCGCCGGGGAAATATTCATCTCGCCACGAATGTTGCGAACACCGGCGATCACGCTCATCACCCAGCGCATTTCCTCGATCGCCTGACGGTCGATGACTGACGCATCGGCTTGCGGATACGGCTCGCGCATGATGGTCGATCCGGTCTTTCCCGCCAGGGCGGCGACGCGCTGCCAGATTTCCTCGGTGATGAATGGCGTGATCGGGTGCATCAGGCGCAGCAGGGTTTCCAATACCTGAATCAGGGTGCGGCGCGTGCCGCGCTGCGCCGCGGCGCTCGCCTGGGGATCGTTGAGCACCACCTTGGAGAGCTCCAGGTACCAGTCGCAGTACTCGTTCCAGGTGAAACCGTAGATCGCCTGCGCGGCGAGGTCGAAGCGGTATTCCCTGAACGCCATATCCACTTCGGCGGCAACCTCGTTGAGGCGCGAAACGATCCAGCGGTCGGTGGCATTGAGTTCAAGTTCGCCGGACAGACCGCAATCTTGCCCCTCGGTGTTCATCAGCACATAACGCGCCGCGTTCCACAGCTTGTTGCAGAAGTTGCGGTAACCCTCGACACGGTTGAGGTCGAACTTGATATCGCGCCCCTGCGTTGCTTGCGAGGCAAAGGTAAAGCGCAGCGCGTCGGTGCCGAACGCCGGAATGCCGTTGGGGAATTCCTTGCGTGTCGCCTGTTCGATTTTCTTGGCCATCTGCGGTTGCATCAGGCCGCTGGTGCGCTTCTTGACCAGCGCTTCGAGATCGATGCCATCGATGAGATCGATCGGGTCGAGCACATTGCCCTTGGACTTGGACATCTTCTGGCCGTGCGCATCGCGCACCAGGCCGTGGATGTAGACCTCCTTGAACGGCACGTCGTCCATGAACTTCATGCCCATCATCACCATGCGCGCCACCCAGAAGAAGATGATGTCGAAGCCGGTGACCAGCACGCTTGTGGGATAGAAGGCTTTGAGTTCCGCCGTCTGCTTCGGCCAGCCGAGCGTCGAGAACGGCCACAGTGCCGACGAGAACCAGGTGTCGAGCACGTCCTCGTCCTGTTTCAGTGCCACGTTCGCTGCTAGTTTGTGTCTGGTGCGCACTTCGGATTCGCTGCGGCCGACGTAGTACTTGCCTTGATCGTCATACCACGCCGGAATGCGATGGCCCCACCAGATCTGGCGCGAGATGCACCAGTCCTGGATGTTGTGCATCCACTCATAGTAGGTCTTGCTCCAGTTCGCGGGAATGAACTTGATGCGGCCGTCTTCCACCACTTTGGTCGCGACTTCCGCGAGTGGGCCGGCTTTCACATACCACTGGTCGGTGAGCATCGGTTCGACCACGGAGCCGGAGCGATCGCCGCGCGGCACTAGGAGCTTGTGCGGTTTTACTTCCGCGAGTAGCTCTTGCGCTTCGAGGTCGGCGACTATTTTCTTGCGGGCTTCATAGCGATCCAGTCCATGGTAGGGAGAACCCGGTAACTCGATCTTGGCGTCGATGGTGAGAATATTGATTAGCGGCAGGCTGTGGCGCTTGCCGACTTCGTAGTCGTTGAAGTCGTGCGCCGGGGTGATCTTGACGCAACCGGAACCGAACTCTTTGTCCACGTAGTCATCGGCAATCACCGGAATGCTGCGACCGGTGAGCGGCAGCTCCACCTGTTTGCCGATGAGGTGCTTGTAGCGCTCGTCGTCCGGGTGCACGGCCACGGCGCTGTCACCGAGCAGGGTTTCCGGGCGCGTGGTGGCGACCACGAGAAATTCTTTCGTAGTGAATAAATCCTCATTCACTATCGGGTAGCGGATGTGCCACATCGATCCCTGTTCTTCTTCGGATACCACTTCGAGATCAGAGACGGCGGTGTGCAGCACCGGGTCCCAGTTGACCAGACGCTTGCCGCGGTAGATCAGGCCTTCATCGAACAGCCGCACGAACACTTCGGTCACGGCCTCGGACATTTCCGGGTCCATGGTGAAGCGCTCGCGCGACCAGTCGAGCGAGGCGCCCATGCGCCGCAGCTGGCGCGTGATGTTGCCGCCGGATTCGGCCTTCCAGGTCCACACGCGCTCAATGAATTTCTCGCGCCCGAGATCGTGCCGGGTCTTGCCTTCGGCGTTGAGCTGGCGCTCGACCACCATTTGGGTCGCGATGCCGGCGTGATCGGTGCCCGGCTGCCACAGGGTGTTGTGCCCGCGCATGCGGTGCCAGCGCGTGAGCGCATCCATCACCGTGTTGTTGAAGGCGTGCCCCATGTGCAGGCTGCCAGTGACATTCGGCGGAGGGATCATGATGCAGTAGCTCGGACCTTGTCCGGACGGGCGGAAGGCGCCGGCCTGCTCCCATGAGTCGTACAGACGCTTTTCGATTGCGTGCGGCTCGTAGGCCTTGTCCAGCGTCGCGGGACGGTCGGTTGGAGATGCCATGGGGTTATCGCGTTATTGGGTGATCGGCAATGCGGCGTTGGTCAGCCCGCACCGGGCCGGAAATCAGTGCTTGTTTGACGGGTTATTTTCCATGTTTGGCGCGCCCTTCGCTAGCGCTTCCTGCAGCAGCCGGGCAAGCCGGGTGATGACGTCGCTGTTGAGGCCGCCCTGGCCGGATTTGCGCAACTCGACATTGAGACGCGCCGCGACCTGAATGGCGAGGCGGTGCGCGGCATCGGCGGACGGGAGCAACGTGGCCGGCGGCGTGCTTGCTCCATCGGCATCGATTTCCTCAGCCAGTTCTACGGCCTCCTCCAGAACCGGGATATCGTCCCAGTTCATTGCCTCGTCCGGGGCCGGAGCGGCTTCGGGCGTGGACGACGTGGGGGGAATGTTGTTGTCCCTGTTGATGTCGTCATTAACTTCAACGGGCGGCAGCTCCTCCGGCGGTAATTCCGCCATCTGGAATTCCGCCGCCTCGGGGGTCGGCGCGGGCGGGTTTGCGGATGGGGCCGGGGAAATCTCCTCGAGATACGGCAACTCCTGCTGTAGCCCCTCAGCAGGTACTGCGCTGCCCATGGCCGCAGGTGGCGCCACCGCGGCGCTCAGGGACTCGGTGTTGATATCCGGCAGCTCGTTGCCGACATCCGGAGTGGCGGAGGGTGGCTGTGCCGGGTGTGCGTGATCGAGGCTGATGGAATCTGGCTCAATGGGAGTGGTCGGCAACACATCTGCAGAATACGCTGAGCGTGTGGCAGGCAGTTTTTCTGCAGGAACCGGCTTTTTTGGTTTTGCCGCGGCTGTCTGGGCTTCGCCCGGTGAGCCCGCCGGATCGGTGGCCAGTTCGTTGCTGACCAGATCCTGCAACGAGCGCATGACCTCTTCGAGGGCGACCTTGCGCGACGGCTTGTGCTCGGGCGGCGCACCTTTGTCCGGCGGTTTGGGCTTGCGGGTCGGGCTCATGCGTCATTAAACCCCAGTTATTAGTTCTAAGTTCTTAAGTAGCCAGTTAATGCCGGCGCTACGCGCCGTCATAAAACTCATCACTCATAACTAAACACTCAGCACTGCCTGTTAGAGGTTGTGGGTCTCAAGCGGATAACCGCGCTCGCGGTAATAGCGGAAGCGCTCGCGCCCCCGTACCTTGTCGTCCTCGTCGGCACCAACCAGCTCGGCGATGCGCGTAAAGCGGCTGAACCATGCGGGCACCTCGGGCGCGAGGCTGATGAGCACATCGTGCAGTGCGGCTGGCGGCTCGTTGTGGCCGATCAACACCGGGTGAGCTTCGGCATCGTTGTCGTTTACGTGTACGGCATGCGGCACGAAGCTGCCCTGGCTGAAAGTCCAGAGCAGATCATCCAGTTCGAGCGCCGCCGGTTTGTCCGGCGTGAGCAGGTAGACCCGGTTGCCGAGACGCCAGGCCTTTTCCGCAAGCCGGCAAGCGACGCGTTCGCGGCTGTCGGCGTCGGTGCCCAGCAGGTAAAAGTCCACCTTGGTCATTATTCCGAAGCGGCCTCGCAGCGTTGGATTAGCCAGGTGGTGAGCAACGGCACCGGCCGGCCGGTTCCGCCCTTGGCCTTGCCGCCGAGCCAGGCGGTGCCGGCGATGTCGAGATGCGCCCATTTGAACTTTTTGGTGTAGCGCGCGAGGAAGCAGGCGGCGGTGATGGTGCCGCCCTCGCGCCCGCCGATGTTGGCCATGTCGGCAAAATTGCTTTCCAGTTGTTTGTCGTACTCGCTCCACAGCGGCAGCTGCCAGGCACGGTCGTGCGCGTACTTGCCGGCGTTGAGCAGATCGCGCGCCAGCTGGTCGTTGTTGGCCAGCAGGCCGCTGGCGTGCGCGCCGAGCGCGATGACGCAGGCGCCGGTGAGCGTGGCGATGTCCACCACCGCGACCGGGTGGAAGCGCTCGGTGTAGGTGAGGGCATCGCACAGAATCAGGCGGCCTTCGGCATCGGTATTCAGCACTTCGATGGTCTGGCCGGACATGGAGGTGACGACATCGCCCGGCTTGTTGGCATCGCCATCCGGCAGGTTCTCGCTCGACGGAATCACGCCGACGACATTGATCGGCAGTTTCAGTTCGGCGCAGGCCTTGATGACGCCGAGCACCGTGGCGCCGCCGCACATGTCGTATTTCATTTCGTCCATGGCGGCCGCCGGCTTGATGGAAATGCCGCCGGCGTCGAAGGTCAGGCCCTTGCCGACCAGCGCCACCGGCGGCTCATCGTCCTTGCCGCCTTTATATTCGATGGTAATGAGTTTCGGCGGCTGACGGCTGCCGCGCGATACCGACAGCAGCGCGCCCATGCCGAGTTTTTCCATGTCCTCGCGTTCCAGCACCGTGGTCTTTACGCCGTACTGGTGTTCAAGTTCGCGCGCCTGATCGGCGAGGTAGCTCGGAGTGCAGATATTGCCCGGCAGGTTGCCGAGGTCGCGCACCAGATGCATGCCGGCGCTGATGGCGAGGCCCTGCTGCACGGCGGCCTCGCCGGCGGCGAGTTCGCTGCGCTTGCCGACCGTAAGTATTACCTTGCGCAGCGGCCGTTTCTTATCGGACTTGTGGCTTTTCAGGCGATCGAACTTGTAGAGCGCCATCTCCACCGACTCGACCGCGTGGCGCAGTTTCCAGGCAATGTCGCGGCCCTTCACGCCGAGTTCAGTGAGGTAGACCACGGCTTCGGTGGTGCCGGTGTCGGCAAGCGTCTTGGCCATTTTTGCGAAAGTTTCGCGGTAACGGCCCTCGTGGAAATCTTTTTCCTTGCCGCAGCCGACGAGCAGCAGGCGTTCACACAACAGGCCGGCCGGATTATGCAGCAGCAGTGTCTGACCAGGCTTGCCCTCGAGGTCACCGCGCCGCAGGATCGCTGTCAGACCGCCCTGCGCGGCCTCATCCAGGCGGCGCGCGGCGGGCGAGAGTTTGCGACCCTCGAATACACCGGCCACCACGCAGGCGTTGCGCTGTTTCTCGGGGTCGCCGCTTTTGACCGTGTATTCCATGCTCGCTCCTGGTTTTCTGGCCGGATTTCCCGGAGATGTCTATGTTATAGTGCGTCCGGATATCGACACACGACCGGCGAATTTCCTTGGAAAAACCGGCAGTCAGAGTACAGCGTCGGACAGGATTCTTGTTGATCCGGCAGCTATTCGCAATGATCGCCTGTTCCAGGCGATTTTGGCAACGTTTCTTTCCCTGCGCGGGACCGCAAGCGCGTGCGCGACCGCTATGGATGGCGGAAGTGCGGAAATCGCAGGAGCAGTTATTCCGACATGCAAATCATTAATCGGGCGCTGTTACGCGAACTCACCACCACCACCCTGGCGGTGGCATTTATCTTTGTCGCGCTGTTCATGGTCGTGAGCATGGTGAAGATCCTTGCCAAGGCCGCCGCCGGCAGTTTTCCCGCCAAGTTCATCTTTACCATGCTCGGCCTGCAGACTGTCGAGATCCTGAGCCTCATGCTGCCGCTCGCGTTTTATATCGGGCTGCTGATCACCCTCGGGCGCTGGTACCAGGACAACGAAATGACCGTTCTGGCCGCCTGTGGTGTCGGGCTGACGCAGCTGCTGCGACCGGTGCTGTTGATCGCGGGCGGATTCGCCGTGGTCGTCACGCTGCTGGCCTTTTATCTGGCGCCCATCGCCACACGGTTGGTGGCGCAGATCAAGCAGGACGACAGTAGCCGCTATGAAGCGGGGGCGATCACCCCCGGAGTGTTCAACGAAATCCTGGGCAGCGACAAGACGCGCGAGGGAGGGGTGTATTACGTCGAAAATATCGGCTCTGATGGAGTGATGCAGAAGGTGTTCGTGGCGACGCGCCGCCTCGACCGCCAGGGTATTGTTGTAGCGAAAACCGGGCGGGAGGTAACGGACACGGCGAGCGGCGACCGGTTTCTGGTGCTCGAAAATGGCGTGCGTTACGACGGTGCTCCGGGTCAGGGCGATTACCGGATGATTGTCTTCGAACGCTACGCCATCCGTATCGAACTGCCGGCGCCGGTGCTGCGCCACACATCATTCCATGCCATGCCCACGCTGAAGTTGCTGGGCGACCGCGATCCCGGCGCCAACGCCGAGCTGCATTGGCGGTTGTCCAAGCCGATAGCGCTGTTGTTGCTCACGCTGTTCGCGCTGGTGTTTGCCTATACCCAGCCGCGCCGCGGCCGCTACGTCAGCCTGTTTGTGGCGATTATCGCCTATTTCCTGTACAGCAATCTGCTCGGCGTGGCGGACGCCATGCTCAAGCGCGGACGCGTGCCCGCAGAGCTGGGTCTGTGGTGGGTGCATGGACTGTTTTTAGTGCTTGGCGTCTATCTCTTCTGGCGGCGTGCCAACAACCTGCCATTGTTGCCAGTGCCGCGATTGTTCTGGAAACGTGCGGCATGAAGATACTCGACCGTTATCTGGCCATGAGCATCCTGACCAGCACGTTGCTGGTGCTGGGCGTGTTGCTGGCGCTGTTTTCATTCATGCTGTTTGTGGAAGCGCTCGGGGATGTCGGCAAGCAGAATTATCAGCTCACCGATGCCATGCGCTACGTGCTGTTGTCATTACCGCGCCAGGCGTTTGAGGTTTTCCCCATGGCGGCGTTACTCGGCACCACCCTCGGCTTGTCGGCGCTGGCCGCAGATGCCGAACTGGTGGCGATACGCGCCGCGGGCGTGTCGGTGTTGCGCATCGTGGGTGCGGCCATGAAGGTCGGACTGGTGCTGGCAGCGATTGCCGTGCTGATCGGCGAGTTCCTGGTGCCGGAAACCGAACGCCTCGCCGAGCAAGGCCGCACGACGGCGCTCAAGATTCGCATCAAGCAGCAGAACGATTTTGGGCTGTGGTTGCGTGATGGTCCGGCCTACGTGCACGTCGGTGAGGTGCTCCCGGATTTGACCTTGCTGAGAGTGGAAATCTACCAGTTCGATGAAAACGATCGCCTGCGCCTGCAGACCAGCGCCAAAAGCGGGCGTTTTGAACACAAGCAGTGGCGGTTGAACGAGGTGAGCGAGAGTTGGCTAGCCGAGAACCGGGTGCAGAGCCGCCGCCTGCGGGAGCTGGAATGGGGCTCCGCGCTCACGCCCGATCTGCTATCGGTGTTCACGGTGCGGCCGGAGGCACTGTCCGTGCTGCACCTGCACCGTTACATCAGTCACCTGGAACAGAACAAGCAGAATACTGGTCCCTATGCGCTGGCCTTTTGGCAGAAACTGACAGCCCCCTTCGCCACGGTAGTGATGATGGTGCTCGCCATCCCATTTGTTTTTGGTTCACAACGCAGCGGCGGTGTTGGTGCGCGCCTGTTTACGGGCATTCTGCTGGGGTTGGCGTTCTTTGTGGTGAGCCGCGGTTTTGGTTATTTCGGTCTGTTGTACGGCATTCCGGCAGTGATCGGCGCACTGTTGCCGACGCTGCTGTTCTTCGGCTTGGCGCTGGTAATGCTGCGGCGCGTGCACTGACCGTTGTCCTCAGGGAGTTTTCGCCAGCAAGACAAGACGACTGCCAGACAGGCGGTCGTGTAGCGCGCAGTGCTCCCGATCAAAAAGCATCCAGAAAAGACCAAGACCCAATGCGCCGAGCGACGGAATGGCCGCCGCAAAGCGCCGCAGGGCCAGTTTCCAGTCCACCGGGTTGCCGCTGGCGCTGATGAGTTTGAGGCGCCAGGCGCGCATGCCGAGTGTCTGGCCGCCATGAGTCCAGAACCCCGCAAAGAACACAAACGTGACCAGCAGGAGACTGGCACGCAGGGTGTGCAGCAGCCATGACGGTCGATTCGGGTCAGCCAGCTGTCCGCCACTTATTGCCAAGAGCAGTGCTGTAGCGATGAACCATAAGGCGGCCAGCAGCAAGCCGTCATAAATTATGGCGGCAAGGCGGCGAACAAGGCTGGGCGCAGGCGGAATGGAAGAAAGATTGGTCATAGGCGGGTGAGTGAGGATTATCAAAGCGTGTTATTGCCCGGTCAATCAAGCGGCCTGTTCTTTAACAATGCATGAATAAAGGGGAATTGCGCATCTGTCGTAAGGATGGCTTGTGCACAGCCAGAAAAATCACGGTCTTGCGTTCATTATTACAGATATATTTTTTCGCCCGCTCGGAAGAATAAACGTAGCCCATTGTTTTTGAACAACATAATGATTTGTATAAAAAATGTTCAAAATGTTATGGCTGCTTTTGTCGAGGCCCTTAGAAAACCGCAGTTCATGGTTTCCCACAACTTTATCCACAGAAAATGTGCACAACTTTTTCTGGACAACCGGTTGTGCCAGACAGCTAAAACGGGTGGTAGCTAATGCGCCGTTGCGCTAGGATGCTGCAGCTTCGATTCTGTGTGTGCAGGGCGTATTTCTGTGCAGATTCCCCGCCGTATCCGGCCAACGGGCATGCCCGGCAGGTGCGTTTTGTCTGTGGCGGGCCTCAAGGAGAGACATGTTGAGCGGTTTTGGGTTTCATTTCGTCGAGCTTGGCCACTTCGCTGCCTATCTGGCGCTGGCCGTGGCTTTGGTTCAGGCCTTTGCTCCAGCAGCAGCGCGAATTTTCCGCCGGCCCGAGTTGGCGCACATCGGCATCCATGCCTCCATCGCGGTATTTGTGCTGACCACCATCGGCGGGTTGGCCATGGTGCACGCCTTTGTCTCGGACAACTTCTCTGTCCAGTATGTTGCCACCAACTCCAACAGCAAGTTGCCGCTGTTCTACAAAGTATCGGCGCTTTGGGGCGGCCATGAGGGCTCACTGTATCTGTGGGTCTGGGTGCTCACGCTGTACACGGTGTTGGTAGCTCTCCACGGGCGCAAGCATTATCCCGATCGCCTGCCGACGATTCTGGCTGTGCAAGGTGCGCTCATGGCCGGGTTCTTTGGCTTGATCCTGTTCCTGTCCAACCCGTTCCTGCGTCTGTTTCCCATGCCGGCCGACGGACACGATCTCAATCCGCTGCTGCAGGATCCCGGCATGGTGTTTCACCCGCCCATGCTGTATCTCGGCTACGTCGGTTTGTCGGTGCCGTTTGCGTTTGCGCTGGCGGCGCTGATCACGCGCTGGAAAAGCGAATTCTGGATTGCGCATATCCGGCGCTGGACGCTGATCGCCTGGGGCTTTCTCACCACCGGCATCATGCTCGGCGGCTGGTGGGCGTACTACGAGCTCGGTTGGGGTGGTTACTGGGCCTGGGATCCGGTGGAAAACGCCTCGTTCATGCCCTGGCTCATGGCCACGGCACTGGTGCACTCGATCACGGTGCAGGAGCGGCGGCGCATGCTGCACACCTGGAACATCTTCCTGGTGATTACGGCGTTTTCACTGTCGCTGCTTGGCACCTTTCTGGTGCGTTCCGGCGTGCTGTCATCGGTACATGCCTTCGCCGTGGATCCGGGCCGTGGTGCCTATATTCTCGCGTTCATGACCACCGTGTTGACGGTGTCGTTCGGTATTTTCCTCGCGCGCGGCCGCTTCCAGGAGGCGGAAGAGGGCATGACGTCGATGTTGTCGCGCGAATCGCTGTTTGTGTGGAACAACGTGGTGTTCACGGTGGCGACGGTTTGCGTGCTGATTGCCACGCTTTATCCGCTCGCGCTCGACGCATTGAGTGGCGCCAAGATCACGGTCGGCGCGCCGTACTTCAATGCGGTGATGGTACCGATTTTTCTGGCTGCACTTCTGCTCATGGCGGTAGCGCCGCTGGTGCCCTGGCGCAAGGCCAACCCCGAGCGGCTCAAAAGCCGCCTGCTGGTGCCCGCGGCGCTCGGTCTGGTTGCCGGCGTCGTGATGCTGGCCACCACCTGGCCGCTGCACTGGACCGGGCCGGTGGCCGCAGCGCTGATCGCGTTCGTGTTCGGCACAATCATCACCGACTACGCGCGCGCCGTGCGTCAGCGTCACATTCAGCATTCGGCGGAATCGCTTGCGCGCGCCATGGCACGTACCGTGCTCGGCAATCGTCGTCATTATGGCGGCATGATTGTGCATCTTGGCATTATCGCGATCGCGATTGGCTTGACAGGCTCCGGGCTGTTTCGTCTGGAGAAGTCCGTGGTCATGTCGCCTGGCGAAGTAGTGGAAGTCGGCAGTGAGCGACTGCGTTTCGACGGAGTGCGCTCGTTCCAGCGCGAAAATTATTTCACCCTGCAGGGACAGTTCACGCTTATCGACCGGAATATCGTGGTGCTGCCGGAACGGCGCCGCTACCCGGTACAGGAGATGCCTACGACGGAATCCGGTATTCACTCCACCCTGTGGCGCGACCTGTACGTGGTCATCGCCGAGCCGGTTGGCGCGGGTAACCAGACGAAGTGGGGCGTGCACGTGTATCTGAACCCGCTGATTCAATGGATATGGGGAGGCGGCCTGCTCGCGCTCTTCGGGCTTGGTGTTACGCTCACCAGTCGGCGGCGGATAGCGCGTGACGCGGTAGCGGCGACCGCAGCCGCAAGCTGAAGCGGTCAGGCATTGGCCACAGATGAACACAGATCAACACCTATGAGAACCATGAACAAAACCTGGCTGCGTATATCTGTGTGCATCTGCGGCTTGCTTTTAAGTTTCACGCTGCCGGTGTGGGCCGAGCCGGTTCAGGAAGATCCGCTTGATCGGGCAGTGCTGGAGATTGCCAAGGATCTGCGCTGTACGGTCTGCCAGAACCAGCCTGTGGCGGAATCGAATGCTGAACTGGCCCAGGACATGCGCCAGATCATTCGCGAGCAGCTGGTGGCCGGCAAGTCACGTGAAGAGATCGTGGATTATTTCGTGGCGCGCTACGGCGACTACGTGCTCATGAAGCCACCGACCGAGCGCGCCGGATTGCTGCTCTGGGTCGCGCCGCCAGTGCTGCTCGTGATGCTCGCGATGCTCGGCTGGTTTTTCCTGCGTCAACGCAGTCACGCGTCGCCTCCGCCCGCGCCGGCGCTGAGCGAGCAGGATCAGGCGCGTGTGCGTGCTGCACGCCGCCAACAGGATTAACTGACCATGACCGCCCTGTTCATTCTTGCCGCCTTGTTATTTGCCGTCACCCTCTGGTGGCTCAGCCGGCCGCTGCGTGATGTCGCGGCGCTGTCCGTGACGAGTGAGCGCGCCGATCTCGAACAATTGCGCGACCGCCTGGTGGCGCAGCTTAACGAACTGGATGCCGAGCGCGCCGACCGTGGCATCGACAGCACGGTTGCGCAGGATGAAGAATTGCGTTTATCCGCTGAGCTTGCCTCTGCCTTGAAGCAGCTGGAGGTTCTGGCACCATCCGCGGCCGGTGCCGCGGCCACGTTGCCGCGACGTGCCGTACTGGCGGTGTCTGCGGTACTGGCTGTATTACTGTTGTTGATTGGCGGCGGGTTGTACGCCTGGCGGAATGCGGGGAATGTGCAGGGGTTTATGCTGGCTGCGGATAGCGGCACCGACAGCGCGCGCGTGCCGCCCATGGTGTTCGAGATGGTCGCCAAGCTTGAAAAGCGCCTCGCGGCGCAGCCGAACGATGCGGAGGGCTGGGCGCGGCTCGGAAGATCGTATGTGGTGATGGAGCGCAAAGACAAGGCGCTTGCCGCCTACGCCAAGGCTTATGAGCTGGCACCAGACAACATCGCAGTGCTGTCCGATTACGCCTGGTTGGTATTCAATGAGAGCCCCGGCGCCACCACGGGCCTGGTGGCGACGCTGTATAGCCGTCTTAATAAACTCGAGCCGGCGCATCCGGATGCGCTCTGGTTCCTCGGCTTCTCGGCTTATCAGCAGGGTGACTACCGCAAGGCGCTGGGCGTGTGGGAGCGGCTGCTCAAGCTGCTGCCGGCGGAGGATCCGGGCCGCGAGCATCTCAAGCAGGCCATCACCAGCGCGCGCGAGAAGCAGCGTCGCTGATGCCGCGCGGGTTGCCAATGTTCCAGCTCCCTTTCCAAATGAGAGTCGCCATGCGTTACTGGTTTCTCCTGCTCGGACTGGTTGTGCTGGCCGGCTGCGCTACTTTGGAGTCGAAGTCGCGCATGGACCAGCTCGATAACCTGATGCGCCGCTATGCGAAGGCGCTGGAGTGGTCAGACTTCGCCGTGGCGCACACGGCCACCAAGGCCGCGCAGGAAGCGCCTCTGCCCGATGCCGCCGCCCTCAAGGATATCAAGATCACAGCCTACGAGCCGGTCGCCCCGCTGGTGGAGAATGACGGCAAGACCATCAAGCGCGTGGCGCGCATCCGTTACGTACACACCTCGCGCATGGTCGAACGCAGTCTGACGACGAACGAGGAGTGGCAGTACTCTGACGAAGCCGGGCGCTGGTTTTTGCAGAGCGGGTTTCCGGATTTCAAGTAGTGCAGTTTGGTTGTGTGTGCAGGCCAGCCAGCTCTGGCTGTATTCTGAGAAAGCCAATCCTTCGACCATGTGCGGCCGGCGTCCAGTGACCCGCTAGAAGTCCCAGCGGTATCCGAGAGAGTAGAAGCGGGCGTTGTTGTCAGTGGTGTCAGTGACTCCGGTATCCCTGGACTTCTCGGCCCCGATCTCAAGTTCGAAGGAGATGCGCTCCCGCCAGCGATAGCCCACTTTCACAGCCGGCGCAAGTAGGGTTGTATCAAGGTCCGTTAGGTTGAAATGTCTCCGGTAGTACGTCAGCGCCAGGTCGAATGACCATTCCTGTATCAGAGTGCGGTTGCTATAAGTGATGGAATTGCCAGAGAAGTCGTTGCTAGTGGAATGGCTTAAGCTCAGCACGGAAACATCGCGCCTGGTCAACAGACCCGTGCCGATGCCTTGTACAGTGTAGACATAGATGTTGCCGGTGCCCGCGGTGGCCGGTAGGGAGCCGCTCGCCGTTGTGCTGGAGGTGTTGTAGCGCTTGATGTCGCCACCGAGCTGCCAGGTGGGGGTGAAGTTGTGCGTGGCGCCGATCATGATCTGTTCGAAGTTCGCTGTGCGTGCCTCGGCCTGCGCGCGCAGCTGGTCCTCGGTCAGGGTCAGGAGTTGCGAACGAATGGAGGTATCGACTTCGCCGATAACCGCGTTTGAGGTCAGCAGAATCGGTGTCTTGCGGCGGTCGAAGAGCATGTTCAGGTTGGTCTTGCTCCCGATCTGCAGGTTACCCTGCAGCAGGCCGATGTTGAGTGCTCCGTAGGACATGTCGTAATCCAGGAGCGACATGAGTGAGCCGCGTGTGTCGAAGTAACGCAGCTCCGTGCCCACTGCCTGACGGTCAAGAATTCCATCCACCGTCTGGTTGATAATGTAGACGCTGCCATTCCAGTGTTCCGCAAAAGTACCGGCATCCAGGCTGGTGCCCCAGAACTGCTTGGAAGAGTTAATCGGATGAAAATCCACCGGTTCACCGGCGATGACGTTGACGCGCCACTTGGGGAGGAAGTTGTGGCCCAATGAAATACCATCGAAGCGTCCCAGTGCACCGCCGCTATTGCCGGGCTGGCGGCCGAGACGGCCGGAGTAGTCATTCGGGATGTTGCGCACTTCCGCATAGGCATCGTACAGCCTGTTGGTGTTCGGTTTGTTCTCGATAAGGTTCAGGATGTAAAGGTCGCGGAATACCACACGGCTGTCGTAATCACCGCCGCGGAAGCGTCCGGTAACATAGGCGTCGGTATTGATGGACTTCTGGGTGACCAGGTCGAGTACTGTCAGGGGAAATGGCGAGGGAGTCGTCGTGGTCGTTTCGACATGCGCGTTGCCGTGGTAGTAATACTGCGAAAGACTTCCATACGCCGTGGTGATATTGACGTCCTTCGTTTTGGGCGTCGTGAGGGTCTGTTTTATTGAGGTCGTATCGAGATCGCCAAGCCGCTGGCGGACCCGATCGGCGCCCGTCCAGTCTGGATAGAGCATCAGGCAAAGCTTGTACTCCTTCTTTGCCATGTTGATCTCGCCATTGCGTTCGTGCGCCAGACCGATCAACTCCTGTGCTTCCACCGTATGACTGTTTGGCGGTAGCTGCAGGAGTTGATTCAGAAGCTGGATGGCGGTGGCGTTGTCACCGCGTGTCAGTGCCGCACGAGAACGTTCCATAAGTTCGCCGGATTTTTTGTCTACGTCCGCGTTGACGGTCGCCACCGGCAGGGCTGCGTGTTCGGGACGCGTGGCTTCAGCGGGCGCGGCCAGCAAAGTGCGGGCGGACTCATTCCGCTCCTGACGTGACGCCGGGCGCACGCGGGCCTCCGGATATGTGGAAACCAAGAGAGCCCTGGCCATCTCCGCCTCGGCCGCACTGGAAAAGAAACCAAGTTGCAGGTTATGCAGCGTGCCGCCGTTCTGTGCGGTATCGCGCAAATAGAGCCGTTTGTTCTTGAGTTCAGCCGGCAGTGGTCCGTCCGGCGTCGGGTTCTGTGCCGCCGATGCCACGAGCGTTACAACAAAGAATTCTTCTTTTGGGGGTGCAGGTTGCACCTTCGGTTGGGTTGCCGGTTTTTCAGCCTTGACCGGCGACGGCACGACAGACCGGAACTCTTCTTCCGTTACTTCCGTCATGAAGGCGCCAGGGTATCGCGCCAGCAGTATATCGCGCTGGGTGGTTGCTTCCGCCGACGAGGCGAAAAAACCAAGCCGAACGAAATAGAACGTCTTGCCAAAGACGACGGATTGGGTGCGGTACACATGCTGTTTCTTGAACTCGGCGGGTAGCAGCGCATCCGGGATTGGCTCGAATGAACTGAGCAGGGTAACTGTATAGTGATTCATGCCGGTCTTTGTCGGCGTTACCGCGGCTCCAGGAGTTTCCGTCTGTGCCAGCGCAGCTGTGGCCGGCACAAGCGCACACAGGAGCACGAGAATCGGTACGAACATAAGGATGTTTATCGAATCGAGTGAGGCAGGGCTTTAATGTCTGCTCTGCGGTGACGGTTGGCGCGGATCGATATCCGGCAATACAAACAGCAAGATGCTCCGGCCGTTATCGCCCTGGCGAATTTTAAAACGGACGGGCTTGTTGAACTGAATGTCGAGGCACAATGGGTCGCGCACCGCAAAACAGGAACGCACTGTCGAATACACGATTGTGAACGGTGGCACGAGTGGCGTTGACGGTATGCGCTTGTATTCTTTCAGGTTCGCCTCTTCCGTGCCCTCAAGAGTCAGCACCTGAAGGTAAAGTTTGATGAGCTCACCGCGCTCGGCAGGAAAATGATTGATATAACGCACCGGTGCCGTGAACTCCAGACGGATTTCGGCGACGCCCTGATCGCTGCGTACCTCGACGTCATCCAGCAGCTGCGCCGAGACAGATCCGGAAAGGATCCACCCCAGCGCAACCACTATTCCTGCCTTGACCCGCCGATGCACGCCGGCCTGCAATTTACCGGTCATGCGTTGCCCATCGTTCCTTGTCCGCATTACTTGCTGAAGGTCTTGGTGGTATGGCAGCCTGAGCTATCGCAGGTATTAGAGGTGCTCGGGTGGCCGCTGGGCTTGCCCAGCGCATTCTGCGACTTATAGGCGCCGTTGTGGCAAGTGTAACAGCCACCCGGTATGACACCCTGGGTGACAGTGTGACTCCTCATGGTTGAGGTCGTAAATGCCGTGGTGTTGTGACAGGCATCGCAGGACATGGTCGCCGGGATATGACTCGCCGTTTTACCTTTGGCGGTGCTGCCGTTATGGCAGGTGTTGCAGGTGCCGGGCACGACCCCGGTGTGACTGAAGGTGGCCGGTAGCCAGGCGGTGGTTTTATGGCACGTGTCGCACGAGGCAGTGGTCGACACATGCGTGGCGGTCTTGCCGGTGGCGGTGCTGCCGTTGTGGCACGAGGCGCAGGTGCCGGGCACGACCCCCGTATGGCTGAAGGTAGCGGGCAGCCAGGCAGTGGTGCGGTGGCAGGTGTCGCACGAGGCGGTGGTCAGTACATGCGTGGCGGTCTTGCCGGTGGCGGTGCTGCCGTTATGGCAAGTGTTGCAGGTGCCGGGCACAACGCCTGTGTGGCTGAAGGTGGCCGGCAGCCAGGCAGTGGTGCGGTGGCAGGTGTCGCACGAGGCGGTGGTCAGTACATGGGTAGCGGTCTTGCCTCTGGCGGTGCTGCCGTTGTGGCAAGTGTTGCAGGTGCCGGGTACGACCCCCGTATGGCTGAAGGTAGCGGGCAGCCAGGCAGTGGTGCGGTGGCAGGTGTCGCACGAGGCGGTGGTCAGTACATGCGTGGCGGTCTTGCCGGTGGCGGTGCTGCCGTTATGGCACGAGGCGCAGGTGCCGGGCACAACGCCTGTGTGGCTGAAGGTGGCCGGCAGCCAGGCGGTGGTTTTATGGCACGTATCGCACGAGGCGGTGGTCGGCACATGCTTGGCCGGCTTGCCGGTGGCGGTGCTGCCGTTGTGGCAGGATGCGCAGGTGCCGGGCACGACACCCGTATGCATGGCGGAGGAGGAGACCGGCAACCAGGCATTCGTTTTATGGCAAGTGTCGCACGAGGCAGTGGTCGTCGGATGCTTGGCCGGCTTGCCGGTGGCGGTGCTGCCGTTGTGGCAGGAGGCGCATGTGCCGGGCACCACGCCCGTGTGGTTAAAGCCGGCCGGCAACCAGGCGGCGGTGCGGTGACAGGTATCGCACGCAGCGGTGGTCGGCACATGTTTGGCCGGTTTGCCGGTGGCGGTGCTGCCGTTGTGGCAGGAGGCGCAGGTACCGGGGTTAATGCCGATGTGACGGAAGCGTGCACCGGTCCAGGTAACTGTCGATGTGTGACATTGCTCACAAGACTGCGTTGTCGGCACATGGTTGACCGGTTTGGCAGTGGTGGCGAGGCGGCTGCCCTGGGTATGACATGACGCACACTGTCTGGGTGTGCCCTTGAAAGTGCCGTTGGCGTGACAGGTTTCGCACTGCTGCTGCGCGTGTGCACCGGTGAGCGGGAAACCGGTACTCAGATGGTTGAAGTTGTTATTACTTTGATTCGCGGCCTGTGCGGGCGAGGCAAGCATGAACAGGGCCAGTATCAGCCCGATGAAGGCAAATAATTGGCGGGCGATAAAGCCAGACACGTGGCCGTTCTGCTCAGTTGTTTGTCTCATGGCGAACCTTCCTAATTCAGTGGGTGCACTTTAATTGTTGTTGATGAAATAGTCATGGGTGCCATCAGCGAGACATGCCGCCGATGCCGGGTCGAATTTTCTTGAACGAACTGGTGAAGTGACAACGCTGGCACTCGCGTCCGAAACTGCCATTGTGCACATCATCGTCATTGTGACAGGAAGCACAGGTGCCGGACAGACTTACCTTTTGCGCCATGGGCTTGCGGTGACAGGCCTGACAGTCGATGCCCTTGTGTCCGCCATCCAGCTTGAAGCTGGTGCGCTTGTCGTGATCGAAATTCCACGCCTTCCAGTCGCGCGCATTGTGGCAGGAGTCGCACTTCGGTCCGAGGCTTAGCTTGTGCTTGTCTTCTTTCTTGTGGCAGGCAATACACTCGATCTTCGCGTCCTTGTAGGCCGGTGTCAGGTGGCATTTCTTGCACTCGACCTTGGCGTGCTTGCCGAGCAGGGGAAAACGCGACAGGCCGTGGTCGAATAGCGCTTTCTTCCAGTCGCGCTCGTTGTGGCAGGACTCGCACTTCTTGCCTTCCTGCCCATTGTGCTTGTCGTCCTTCTGGTGGCAGCTGTAGCAGTCGGTCTTGGTCTTTTCCTTGTACAGGAAGCCGCTGTGGCAGGCCGTGCACTTCGTTGTTACATGTTTGCCGAGTAGCGGGTATTTGGTCTGCTTGTCGTGATCGAAAATCGAGATGGCCCAGTCCTTTTCCACGTGGCAGCTCTCGCACTTGTTTCCGAACTTCCCTTTGTGGCCTTTATTGCTATCGTCGGCCTTCTTATGACAGGCCACGCATGCCGTCTGGGTCTTTTCCTTGTACAGAAGGCCCGTGTGGCAGGCCGTGCACTTGGCCGTGCGATGCTTGCCCTTGAGCGCATATTTTGTATCGCGGTCGTGATCGAAACGCATCGACTTCCAGTCGCGGTCGGTGTGGCAGGTTTCGCACTTGGCGCCGAATGATCCCTTGTGACCCTTGCGGTCATCGTCTTTCTTGTGGCAGGCGACGCATTTCACCGATGCGCCCTTGAACGCCGGATCGCTGTGGCAGTCCTTGCACGGTACATCCATGTGCTTGCCGGTGAGCGGGAAATGCGTTTTGCTGTGGTCGAAACGCGTGTCCTTCCAGTTCTTGTCGGTATGGCAATCGGCGCAGGCGTCGCCCAGTTTGCCTTTGTGCTTGTCGTCCTTACGGTGGCAGGCGATACAGCTGGAAGGTGCCTCGCGGAACTTCTTGCCCTTGGCATGACAGTCGCGGCATTGCACCTTGGCCACGGCGTGACCTCCCTTGAGCGGGAAATCGGTGAGCTTGTGGTCAAAGGCCTTTTCGTCGAGCGGCGCGATGTCCACGTTACGCCCCTTGTGCTCGGTGTGGCAGATGCGGCATTCCTTCTCCGTGATGCGTCCATGGTAACCCTGCTTCTGGATGGCGTCCCTGGCCACGTCTTTGTGGCAGTCGAGACACAATCCGCTCTGTGCGCTCTTCTTGAAGCGCACGTGACACTTCTGGCAATTGCTCTCAAGATCAGCGTGGCCTTCAATCACCTGGCCCGGCATGATCACGTTCTCGACCGTTTCGGCCGATGCGCCCGAATGCCACGCAGCGGCCAGAACCGCCAGCCAGACAAAGACGCAGCGTGTCGACTTCACCGGCAGCCCGCTCAATACATGTGCACGGCGATGACATGCACCACCCCGCTGATGACCAGCATGAACACGAACGGCACATGCAGGATGTGCCAGAGCGAGAACAGACGCTCATACACGCTGAATTGAGCGGCATGCCGTGCAGCTGTGAGATAGGTGGAGATCATTTCACTCGCTGTGGCGAGGCGGCGGCGCAGCTTGTGGCGTTCCCAGCCGCGTTGCGTGGCATGACTGCCGAGAATCTTCTTCAGGTCACGCATGCACTGACTGTGCACAAGGCGAGCATGCAGACTGATGGTCAAAAACTGCCAAGTGGTACGCAGGAAGCCGTCCGGGTGTGCATGGGCCAGATCGCCGAAGGCCTTGAGACGCGCTTCCACATTCGGTGCGAAATGAAACTTCGAGCGCACGTCGCCTTCCTGGACACCTAGCTGGGCCTGCATTTCTTGCAGGGTGGCGCGCCGTCCATACAGACCGTGGTGAATACGCCTGTACATAAAACGCCCAACCACGCCGCTCCCGGCAACCAGCACCATGCAGCCCATGGCCACCCCGGCGTTGAGCGAGCCGATGGTGAATTTCGAGTGAAACAGGATGAGAGCAGGACCGGCGATGCCAAGCAGCATGTGAAAACGGAACCAGTGGTTTATGGCCCCGAGTTTATTCAAGAAGCTGACGTGTTTGCGCAGTGGGTAGAGCAACAGCACGAGCATCATCACCCCACCGACGAGTCCGAGGTAGTAGCCGAAGTCGTCGCCCGGCGTGTAGTACTCACCACGAGCAGACAACCAGATGAGTACGCTGGACAATACAAGTACTGGCAGCAACAGAATGCTGCTGCGCTTTGTGGGTGAACGTGTGGCGCTATCCTGTGCCGACCGCCCAGCCGGGAGAGGCTGCGTATAATCCATGTGAGGTCACCAGTACAAGACGGTTATGTAATAACGCGTCGTGTTACCCTGTTTTTGTTACTTCTGCTGCTTAATATTAAGCCAGAATTCCATGTCGTTTCTTGGGAAATCAGGCAGGGTGTATGGATTGCCAGACCAACGGCCCTGCGAGGAAATCGTAGTGCGCGCGTAAACTAGTCTAGTCCAGTGCCGAGGCGACAAGGATTATGTTGACCATATTACTCAAGAATAGGATGTTTCCAGTGTATTCAAAATCGGTCTCAATCCGATGACGTTCTCTGATTTTCTCTTTGCCGCACTGTATCTCCTGCCATTGATTGCCGTAATGGTCTGGTATGTACGCCGCCATCGCCGTCATGAGTCTGCGCACGCAGCGACTTGGCAAAGCGCAGTGGAAGCGGGCCTTACTGAACCGGCCTCGTTGCACCCAGTGATCGACCCGCGGCGTTGCCTGGGGTCGAGATCGTGCGTAACGGCTTGCCCGGAGCAGGCGATCGGCATCATCGGCGGCAAAGGACAGCTCGTAAACCCTGCTTCGTGCATCGGCCACGGCGCCTGCAAGACCGCCTGTCCGCATGATGCTATTGAGCTGGTGTTTGGCACCGCCAAGCGCGGCATGGATATCCCGCAGATCAAGCCGAATTTTGAAACGAATGTCCCGGGCATATTTATCGCGGGCGAACTGGGAGGCATGGGCCTGATCCGCAAGGCGGTGGATCAGGGCCGGCAAGCCATCGATTCCATAGCAAAGCTCAAGGGCAGCAAGCAGCCCTACGACGTCGTCATTGTCGGGGCTGGCCCGGCTGGTATTTCGGCCTCGCTCGGCGCCATGGAAAAGAAACTGCGTTTCGTGACTCTGGAGCAGGAAGATTCATTCGGTGGCACTGTTTACCATTATCCACGCAACAAGGTTGTCATGACCGCGCCGGTTCAGTTGCCGATCATCGGAAAAATGAAATTCGGCGAGGTGAGCAAGGAGAAACTGCTTGAATTCTGGCAGGGCGTTCTGAAGCAGACCGGACTCAAGATCAATTTCTTCGAGCGCATGGAAAGCATCAAGCCGGAAAGCGGCGGTTTCGTGGTCAAGACTTCGAAGCAGGAGTACCGCACGCGCGCCGTGCTGCTCACCATCGGACGGCGCGGTACGCCGCGCAAGCTCGGGGTGCCGGGTGAGGAGCAACCGAAGGTCGTCTACCGGCTGGTCGACCCGGAACAATACCGCCAGCAGCACGTGCTGGTGGTGGGTGGCGGCGACAGCGCCCTGGAAGCAGCGCTTGCCTGTGCCGGCGAGCCGGGGACGAGTGTCGCGCTGTCTTATCGCAGCGATGCGTTTGCGCGCGTGAAAGAAAAGAACCGCAAACGTCTGGAGGAGGCGCAGAAGACCGGGCGCGTGCAGGTGTTGCTCAAGTCGAACGTGAAGCAGATCGAGATCGGTAAGGTGATTCTGGATCAGGACGGCAAGCGCATCGAATTGCGCAACGATGCCGTGATCGTCAGCGCTGGTGGCGTATTGCCCACGCCGTTCCTGAAGGAAATCGGTATTTTGGTGGAAACGAAATACGGAACCGCCTGAATCGCGGGCGCGTGGATCAGGAGGCGGACAGCTTCCGGATCAGCGGCAGGAGAGTTTGCTCCCAGGTTTCGGGTGATATCGGGCCGATCTGCTTGTAGCGGATGACACCCTGCTTGTCGATCACGAAGGTTTCCGGCACGCCGTACACGCCCCAGTCGATACCCACGCGCCCATCGGCGTCCACAATGCTCACGTCATAGGGGTTGCCTTCGGCCTGGAGCATGCGCGTGGCATCCTCGCGCTTGTCTTTGTAATTAAGGCCGATGATCGGTACCTGCTTGTCGCGCGACAGCGCCAACAGCACCGGATGCTCCTGTTTGCAGGCCGCGCACCAGGACGCCCACACATTGACCAGCACCACCTTGCCTTTCAGGTCGGCGTTGGCGAGCGACTTCTTCGGATTCTCCAGTGTCGGCAGGCTGAAGGCCGGCAACGGCTTGTCCACCAGCGGCGAGGGAATTCTGCGCGGGTCGAGTTTCAGCCCATAGGCCAGCAGCAAGCCGAGCAGGGCGAACAGACTGATCGGGATGAGAAACTTCTTCATGCGTTATATCTTCTTCTCGTTCGCTGCCGGAATTGGCTTGAGGGTTTTCGCAACTTCAGGCGGCATGTAGTTCTCGTCGTGCTTGGTGAGCACCTGGTCGGCGACAAATACCTTGTCCGGCTGCAGCCGGCCCTGCGCGATCACGCCCTGACCTTCGCGGAACAGGTCCGGCAGGATGCCCTCATAACGTACGGTGAGGTGCTGGGCGTTGTCGGTCACCTTGAACTCGATCTTGAGGCTCTCGGGAGTCTTCTTGACGCTGCCCGCTTCGACCAGCCCACCGATGCGCAGCATTCCCTGGGCAGGGGCCTTGCCCTCCAGCACTTCGCTGGGGCTGAAAAAGTAAACCAGATTGCTGCGGAAGGCATTGAGCACCAGTAGCCCGGCAATGGTGAGTATCGCCACGCCTGACACGATGGCAATGAGCTTTTTGTATCTCGGCTTCATTCAGTTTCCGCCTGATTCAGATGCGTTGTTTCTTCCAGCTCCCGGCGCACGTTCTTCTCGCGCCGGCGCGCGGCCAGCACGTTGAAGGCCAGCACCAGGGCTGCCATGCCATAGGAGCCCCACACATACAGGCCGTAGCCGCCCATGGCAAAGAACTCTGACCAGTTCATGGCTTCACCAGTTCCGCGACCCAGCCGGTGTGGCGTTCGCGGTGCAGGATTTCGGCGCGTATCCGCATGAGCAGCACCGTGGCGAAGAACAGGGTAAAGGCTACTGCCATGATCAATAGTGGTACCAGCAGGCTCGGGTGAATGGCGGGCGTGCCGATCTTGTTGATGGCGCTGACCGAGGCCGGCTGGTGCAGGGTGTTCCACCACTGCACCGAGAAATGGATAACCGGAATGTTGACCACGCCGACCAGCGCGAGCAATGCGCCGGCGCGCGCCGCGCGCCGCGGTTCGTCGATCGCCGCTTGCAGGGCCATGAAGCCGAGATACAGAAAGAACAGCAGCAGCTCTGAGGTCAGGCGTGCATCCCATGCCCACCAGGTGCCCCACATCGGTTTGCCCCACATCGAGCCGGTGACCAGGGCCAGCAGGGTAAACGAGGCGCCGATCGGTGCGGCGGCCGTGGCAGCCATGTCGGCCAGCCGCATGTTCCAGATGAGTCCGATGGCACCGGCCGTGGCCAGCACCATGTACGCGAACATGGACAACCAGGCCGCCGGTACATGAATGAACATGATGCGCACGCTTTCGCCCTGTTGGTAGTCGGGCGGAGCCACGAACAGGCCCTGATACAGGCCATAGCCGAGCAGGATCAGGGTCGCGACTGCGAACCACGGAATCAATTGCCCGGCGAGGACGTAGAAGACTTTCGGAGAGGCGTATTTGTGAAACAGCATCAATGGAGTCCTGCTACGTTCGTCCTGCTCAAATCAAAGTCAGTCCAGCGATATGCGCACTGCTGCCGCCGCGGCCCAGGGTGCGAACCCCAGCGTCACCGCGAGGAAGGCACCCAGCAAGGAGAGATAGGCTTCCGGATCAAGGCCCATGGTGCTGGCCGTGACCGCGCCGGCGCCGAAAATCAGGATCGGAGTATACAGTGGCAGCACCAGCAGCGACAGAAGCACCCCGCCGCCGCGCAGTCCGAGGGTGAGGCCGGCGCCGATGCCACCGATCAGACTCAGAACCGGCGTGCCGAGCAGCAAGGCGAGGAGCAGGGTACCGAGTGCGCCAGTCGGCAAATACAGCTGAATGGCGAGCAGGGGGCTCAGGAGTATCAGCGGCAGGCCAGTCGTGACCCAATGAGCCATTATTTTGGCCAGCACCAGGGCGGTAAGCGGCTGCGGGCTCAAGGCCAGTTGTTCGAGCGTGCCGTCTGTGTAGTCGCTCGCGAACAAACGGTTGAGTGACAACATGGTGGCGAGCAGTGCCGCCACCCACAGCACGCCCGGCGCGAGGGTGCGCAACACAGCCGGTTCCGGTCCCACGCCGAGCGGAAACAGGCTCACGACAATGGCGAAGAAGACGAGTGGCGTGGCGACGTCCGCCGGTTTGCGCGCCGCGATCAACAGGTCGCGCCGGAACACGCACCACACCGTGCCAACAAGGCTGGTTGCCATGGCCTATCCCAGAGTCAGTGTCCGTAGCGGCCAATCCGCCACAGTCACTTCCTGGTGAGAGGTGAGGATGCACAGACCACCCCGGCCGAGGTGTAGGCCGAGGGTGGCGAGCAGCCGGTCGACGGCACGGACATCGAGGGCCGTGAACGGCTCATCCAGCACCCAGAGTGTACGGTTGAGCACCGCCAGGCGCGCCAGTGCCACCCGGCGTTTCTGTCCCTGCGAAAGGAGTTTGGCCGGCAGACTGGCCACGCGACCGAGGCCCAGCGATTCCAGGGCCGGTTTCGCTTCAATACGGTTTTCGGCCCCCAGGCAGGCCTCGAACTGTAAATTCTCGATGGGGCTCAGATCGCCGTGGATTGCGTTGCCGTGGCCGATGTAGCAGATCTGCTCGCGATAGGTTTCCGGTTGTTCCCGGATGGTTTGCCCGTCCCAGCGAATTTCGCCCGCGGCCGGCTGTGACAGGCCGCAGAGCGTGCGCAGCAGCGTGGTCTTGCCGCTGCCATTTTCGCCGCGCACGTGCAGGAGCTCGCCGGGCTTGAGGCTGAACGACAAATCGCGAAACAACGGCCGGTCGCCGCGCGCGCAGGCAAGATTGACGACTTCCAGCAAACCGGATCTCCCGCGGAGCCTGTCTGGCCCTGTTGCGAAGGGTGGTGCCCCGAACACGAATCGAACGTGCGACCTGCCGCTTAGGAGGCGGCTGCTCTATCCACTGAGCTACCGGGGCGTAAGTTGCCCGGTATTCTAGCGGAAATCAGGCAATTGCGGTCCCGAAATGAAAAATGGCCGGAAGACCGGCCATTCTGGAGAGAATGGTGGAGCGGAGGAGGATCGAACTCCCGACCTCTGCATTGCGAACGCAGCGCTCTCCCAGCTGAGCTACCGCCCCAATGTCATCGATGTCGTTATTCTAGACTAGCCGAGCTGTGCGAGGAAGCCCGGATTGGTAGACAAGATGAGAATCCCATGGCGGGTTGGCCAAGGTTTTGTGTGGCTCTATGTCGAAGCCTGTGAACGTCGGTATTTTTTTTCGCACCACCAGGAAAAATATCCTTGAACTATCAGTGGCGTCATGCCAAGTGTTAGTGCCGTAGCCCAGGCAGCACCGGCGGCCGCGCTGTTTCTTACCATGACCACAGTGAACGCGACATGCATTGTGGCAGTAGCAATTGTGATGAGTGAGGTGGGAACAAAGATGCCGCGAGTAATCCATTGAGGGGCCATCAGCTGGGCCAGACTGATGCCAAGCAAGGCTGGCAACAATATCTGAAATAGGTTGCCCGAGGGTCGGAAATTCTCTCCAGCGAGTATGACGACCACGCTAGGGCCGATCATATAAGCTGTACCTACCAACAGGACCATTATTGCCATCACGCCGATCGTAATGCGTTTGTGTGCGGGCCAGGCGCGATTTGGATCATCAGCAGAAATATTTGCATATAGCACGAGCGATGCGGCTTGGGGAATGATTGCCAGCATCATGATCATTTGCCAGGCAAGGTTGTACCAGCCCACCTCTGCGCGAGTTGAAAGCGAATTTAGTACCAGCACGCTGCTTGAGGCGAGCAGAAATGAACCGATCGTGTTCAGGTGGAGCCGTGTCGCACCACGTGCGAGCTGCCCGATTTCGGCAAAATCAATACGGAGGATTGGTTTATGGAATCGCCACAGGACGATAAGTGAACCAGCAGCGATAATTGCCTGACCAGTCACGCTGGCGCTAAGGGCGCCATGAATACCAGTATTAAGAATACCAACCAGAAACACCGTCAGTGCAAGGCCTGTCGTTCTCCCAAGAACTTGAATGCGGTTGTAACTACCGATTTTTCCAGCTGCAGCGAGCAAATTGCTGGCGTATTCGTCCCAGATCAACAAGGGGAGTAGTGTAAAGGCCATGACCAGTACAGAAGGGGGGAGGCCACCAAAGAATTCACCGCTGGTCAAGAAATAGGCGGCGATCACGATGCCATATCCCAGCAATGTGAGCACTAAGAGTAAAAGCAGCAGCGAACTGAAGATGGCGCCGTCCCAGGCATTTGGACGCCGTACCTGAATGCGATGCTGGGCGACGTGACCGAGGCTCAGACCGGCGACGGTCGCCACGAGAGCTGTCCAGTTAATAGCGGCAGCAATTGTGCCCTGTCCTTCAGGGCCAAGCAGACGTGCAATAATGACGAAGCTCAGTGTCCCGACTACGAGGTTGTATGCGCGCACTGCGGCGGTCGTCGCAATGTCCCGCCAATTCGGCGGAAGCTTGCGGTATGTCATCGCTTCACGGCCTCGGCAATGAGCATGCTGTCGAGCCGGCTTTCGAGGCCGCGCAGATCATCATATTCACTGGCTCCGAAATTGACGAACTGGAATTCGTCGAAGCCTGCGTCACCCAGGGCGCGCGCAAGCTCTTCACGGTTGTACAGATGTTGGTGATCCCACCAGCGGAAAGCAATGTTAATCATCTGGGCGCGGGTCTTGATGAAACTGTGCTCCGGCCACTGTACCCAATCAAAGCGTCGCCAGTTCTGGCAGTAGCCTTCGATCAGATCATCCAGGTCAGGCATGGCAATGCGAATCACGCCACCCGGTTTGAGCACACGCCGTGCTTCGCGCAGAAACCGCACGGCCGTCTCATAGGTAACATGCTCAAGAACATGTTCGGAGTAAATGCGTTCGAGGTAGTTCGCAGGAAAGGGCAGGGGCCAGCGAAGATCGATAATGAGCTGCGCGCCGGGGACAACGTCTGCGTTGACCCACCCATCTAGTCTTATTTTTCCGCAGCCGACATGCAATCGGCGAATGTGCCGGTACAGCCAGTAGTAGCGGCTGAGATAGGGTAGGAAAAGTAGGAGCGCCAACAGGAAGATGATCGCCTGTCGCGCGCGCCCGGCGAGAGTTCTGAACGCGGAAAGTATTTGCAGCATTGTTGATCGCGCCAAATCAATTCTCGGGGAAAGTATGCAGAAGACGGAAGCGTTCATAATTTTCAAGAACGGCTTTTTTGTCGCGCTCACGTATCCGTCGGTTTCCGACATAGACACCCCATGGCTCCAGATCTCGGCTGACGACAGAGTTGGCGCCTACTGAAACGCCTTCTCCCAGCGTCACGCCCGGAAGGATGACCGAGTTGGCACCAACTATGGTAAAGCGCCCGAGCATCACTGGCGCACGGTGTGTGTTCCTGTATTCCTCAGGAATGGTGGGGTTGCCAAAGCCGGATCCGGAGAAATCGTCTGTGGCGGTGAAGATACGGCAACCAGAGGAAATTCCGCTGAAGTCAGACAGCACTACTTCTTCGCCACCGGTAATGGAGGCGAACGCGGCGATATGTACATAGTTTTCTATACGTATCTTTTTCTTTGCGTATATGAAAACGAAATCATCAATAATAATGTCGTGTCCGAACTCGATGTTCTCGACACCGATGATTTTTGCGCCCGGATAGATCTGTACGTTTTTCATTTGGATTCATTTACCGTAGACAGCGCCGCAAGTACCCGTATGACATCCGACTGGGGCATCTCTTCCCACAACGGCAGGCTCACGCTGCGCGCAGCGACGCTGTCTGTCACGGCCATCGAAGATCGCGGGAACGACGAGAACGATGGTTGCTGATGACAAGCTGGTCGAAAATATGTTCGTGCCTCGATGTTGGCACGATCAAGAGCATCAATGACGGCGAGGTTGTTGGTACCTTGTGGGCACAGTACCGGTACAAACTGATGGGCAATTGAACCGTGTGTCTTCTGTAGCCCCCAGCCCTTGGTAAGCAGTCCTTGTTGATCAAGCTGATCCCGGTACCACCCATATACCTGTTGACGAGTGCTCTTTTTTTCCGAGAATTGGTCGATTGTTGCAAGCCCTACTGCGGCGTGAAATTCCGAGAGCTTCGCATTGAGGCCAAGCAGTGCGCTCTCGCGTGCCGCAGTGAAGCCAAAGTTGGCGGCTTGTCGAAGTTTCGCAACCAATGATGCGTCACCACTGTGTACTAGACCGCCTTCGCCGATCGGGAAAGCCTTGGTAGCATGCAGGCTATAGATCACGGCACCCGGAAAATCGATGCCGAAGTGTTGGTTTCCGAGTGTGGTGCCGACGCTTGCGGCGGCATCGACGACCACCGGTGTGCCCGAGGAATGCAAAGAGGAGTAATACGAGAGATCGGTCCCGGTTCCGAATGTGGCATAGGGAACTACTACTGCCACATCCGTACCAAGCTCAGCTAGTGTTTGTTCAACGAGACGATTATCAATACACCAGCTATCGGCCTCGATATCAATGAAGTACGGCTCAAGTCCGCACCACATCGCTGCCAACGGGGTGGCCGCGAACGTGAAGCTCGGCATTAGGGCGTAACGGCCTCCAGGTCGCCGGATGAGTGAAATCGCGAGCATCAGGGCCAGTGTCGCGTTGGCGACAGTTGTTAATGCTCCGCGTCCGGCAAAAAACTGGTTAAGCAGGCGCTGCTCGAACAGCGTATTCAATGGACCGTAGTTGCTGTAGATCCGTGATTCATCGATTTGGGCAAGGTACGGAGTATAGCTGTCCAGATGGACAAGATTGGGTCGGAGGAAAGGGATGCGTTTCATCGTGGCGGCTGGCTCCGTTCTCGATAGTGCCAGAGCAGTGGCTGTGGGTAACGCCGCGTTACAATTCCAAGATGTTTGAGCTTGCGGATGCGATTGAAGTCCCCCGGTTCGCGGGTTTTATAAGCGTTGATATCCCAAGGAATACACGCAAGCCAGCGGTGGTAGAAGATCGACGAAGTGGTGACATATCCGCTCGAGAGTCGTTCTGCCTGGTTGAGTCTCCACTTGTCAGGAACATATTCATGCCAGAAGGGGTGAAAGATGAAATCAGCAGGCTGCTGCTGCATGCTTGTCACGAGATGGCGAATGCGGTCAGGGGCATAGCGGTCGTCATCGTCAAGATGGGTGATGAAGTCCCCGCGCGCAAGCTCGAGTGCATGATTGACTGGGGTTGTACCGGCAACCATCCAGCGCCATTCGGGCCGTTCCGGGTATCTGCCGCGCTCAGGCAGGTTGATGAACTTGAGTCGTGGGTCGCTGATGGCGGTGAGTCGTTCTGCTGTGTCATCGGTACAGCAATCTCCAACGACAAGGATTTCCAGATTCTGGTAGTCCTGGCCAAGCACTGAGGCGACACAACGTTCCGCGAGCAACGGTCCGCGGTTGTAGGTGGCAATACAGACGCTGACGAGCGGGTTCGGTTTCTTGTAGACGCTCAGGTATTCGTCCGAACGTCGCGCCAGTTGATACTCGGAAATCAACGACTCTGGTACGTCCGTGTGGGACCGCCATGCGTCGAGCTCGGATTCAAGACGGGCAATTGTATCCAGAGCATGATTGATTCGGTACAGCCCACGGAGAAACTTGAGTAGCATGCCTTGCCCTGACAATTGTTGACCACCCGTCTTTACGGGGAAATTTCGCTCTGGTTACCATAATATAGCAGGCGAAATGTAGCTCATGTCGCGAATTTCATGCTGATGCCTACATTCAGCAGGCTGCAGGAATAACCATATTCCGGCCCGGTCGGGCACTTGAGGGTATCGCGAGCGCGGCAGAAACCATCTATATATTGGGAACGCACTGAAGAGTTTACAGTGCTTAGGTGTCTCCGGAGAGGGCGGTATAGGTATTATTTCTTGGTATCAGGGAAAGGCGTCGCCAGGACCTATTGGGCCTACATAAATCAAATTATTTGTTTGGCCACGAACGAGCATCAAAGAGAACCGCAAATGAAGATCTCCGTGGCACTCTGTTCCTATAACGGCGAACACTTTTTATCTGAACAGCTGGCAAGCGTTCTTGCGCAAAGCCATCAACCGGACGAGCTGGTTATATGTGATGATGTATCAACGGACAGGACGATAATGATCGCGCGGGAGTTTGCGGCAAGCGCGCCGTTTCCCGTGCGAATCTATGTGAATGACCACACCCTCGGATCGAGCAGAAACTTCGAGCGTGCAATTGAACTTTGTAATTGTGATGACGGAATTATTGTTCTTTCTGACCAGGATGATGTTTGGGTTAAGGAAAAATTGGCGACTATTGAGGATATTTATAGAAAGTACCCCGATACAAATGTTGTATTTTCAGACGCGGAAGTTGTTAGTTATGACTTGCAGCCTAAGAGCTATCGCCTGTGGGATGCAGTGAAGTTCTCAAAGAGCGAGCGCCGCGAGGTAGAGAGCGGGCAAGCGATCCGAGTGCTCCTGCGGCACAACGTGGTTACCGGTGCAACCATGGCATTACGCGCAGAGCTGCGACCACTAGTCTTGCCGGTGCCGGAAGGAGTCGTGCACGATGCATGGATCGCTTTGCTTGCCGCCGTGGCAGGCCGTATACGATTAACTTCTCTCCCGCTGATTCTCTATCGTCAGCACGGTGCCAATCAGATCGGCGTGTCCAGACTAAATCTTGTAGAGCGAATTCAACGTCCATGCGAACGTGCAATTCGGGAGGCGAGAACTGCGCTCAGCCTGTATGAGCAGGCGTATGTGCGTTTGAAGGAGACATCCTTGCCATGTGTCACATCAGCGCTGCTTGATGACTTATCCCAGAAGATGGAGCACATCCATCAACGTATTAGCGTGGCATTACGTGAGCATGGCTGGCTCAGGCGCATGGTCGTCGAAATTGTGCGAGGCCGGTATCACCGTTACTCGGTTGGTTGGTGGAGTATTGGACATGACTTGATCAAGTGCAGTTTTTCACGCCAACAGGCAGTACCGGAAAAACGTGCCTCGTAGGAAACATATCCTTTGCTCCCCGTCCGGAGGGCGCGCAGGATGGGCGCCTCGCGCGTATGCCAGTGTGCTCAGACCCTGAGAGGTCCGCTTCGATTGCGAAGGCCGTCGTGGATGGAACGGAAAATGAGCGTCAGACGGCTGACGCGGTCAGATTGAAGAATGAGGGAAGCAAGAAGCACAGGAAGCAGTGATGCGAGTTCGCCCACCACCCAAGCCAGTGGGACGTATGGCCGGCGGGTGACAAGCAGAATGTTTCTCAGCATGTAGTAGTTCCGGGTAGCAGAATGGGCGGGAAATGACCGCCACCGACCGAACCAGTACCGTACCCTGTCTGAGCCAAGTCGATGTTCCAGCACCGCCCCACACACTACGTAGAGCGAGTAACCATGATGACGTGCGCGCAGGCACCAGTCGTGGTCCACATGATCAATGAATAGTGACTCGTCAAGAGTTCCGATTTCTTCCAGTGCTTGCAGCAGCAGGAGTGATCCGGATGAGATCAGCAAATCGCTCTGGATGATTTGCCCCGGTAAAAGAGAACCGCAAGGTATCTGGTGTGTAGTGATTTTGCCGATACACAGAGCAGAGGACGAACGTCCGGAGCGTGGATCGACATAACGGGGTCCGATAGCAGCCAGTTTGTCACCCTGCGCAATCCGATTAGCCGCTACTTGGGTCAATTGCAGAATCATATTTGAAACAGCAATGCTGTCCTGATCGAATAACAGTGCATACGTAAAGCCATGTGCCATTGCCCAGGCAATACCGGCATTCTGTGCAGCCGCGATCCCTCGATTCTCACCGAATGCAATCGTGTAATGCATGGAAAGTCCTGATGCTACGAGCAAGGGTCCTGGCTCTATGGAACGGTCTTGCGGTGTGTTGTCGACCATGACGACGCCATCTACCTGTGTGGCGATCGAGTTCAGGAGCTTCCGGAGGAGAGCGGCATCAGGAAAGTAGGTCACGATCACCGCACACACCTGGCCGCTTGGCACGCTGGCGTTGTTGGGCGCGCTGCATTCAGTATCTTTGTTCATGGCAATGTGGCATGAATGCACCATTCTGTTAACTGCGTATCCTTGGTATACCGTACTTCACGAGAAGGCGGAGTTTGTGTGGCAGGAATGTAAATGTGGAAAAAAAACTGATGACCCCTGTTGTTCGCGACTGTTGAAGAATACGGCGCTGGCCGCACAGAATACTGCGGTATTGCCAGAGTGATGTCAGCGCATTGAAGTAGATACGGAAAAGGATCTGTGGATTGCGCTTGATGAGTGCCAGTACCATGCCTTCAGTCAGAAGCAGGGTGATGTGCAGTGGCAGGATTACAAGCAGAGCCGGCCATGGATAGCAAAGGATCATCACAAAGTTCTTGTTGCGCTCGCTCAGAGTGCGGCGATTGAAAGTTGTATCCAGACCCGTATCCTGTGCTTTGCCACCACCCAGACTGAAGCCAATGCGGTGTTTGTAGCCAGAGTTGGGCGGGACCAGCACTTTGGCCCCTTGCAGACGCGCCGTGCAGCAGAGATAAAGATCTTCGGCGAGCGTGTGAAACCATTCTGGAAAACCGCCAAGCTTGTTCCACAGATCCTTCGGCACCCACAGGCAGGCGCCATGTACAGTCGACACCTCGGACCGAGTCGGGTCAAGGTTTGGTACAGGGTTCAAAAATGGGTCGAGCCGCAACCCGCGGTCCACGAGTGCGCCAGTCTCGGCATTGTATTGGGGTAGCGTCAGGATGACAGGCACTGTCTCGCGTATCGCCACGGCATGGAGGGACTGTAGTGCGTCAGGAAGGAGCGTGGCATCATTGTTGAGCAGCAGAAGGTAGCGTCCGCGTGCCCGTTCGGCCATCCGGTTGTTGCTGATGCAGTATCCGACATTCTGCTCGCTGCGGATCAGCGTTATCTGCGGATAATTCGTGGCGATGGTATCGGTATAGCCATCCGTCGAGGCATCGTCGTGGACAATGACCTCATACGAGAAGCCGCATTTTTGTTCGAGGACGGATCGCAGGCAATCATCGATAATATCGCGCCCATTATAGTTTGCGATGCAGACCGAGCAGACGATTTCCTTCGATTCCGAGGTTACTGTGCGCTCAGCTGTTGCCATAGGCGGGCGATGCCTTCTTCAAGTGTAACGGCAGGTTTCCAGTTCAGGCGTTGCTGAAGTTTGCGCGTATCCAGAACCACGGTGCGAACATCCGTTCTCCGGCTGGCGCGGTAGCGAGTCTGCAGCTGCTTGCCGCATACACGCTGGACGATTTCGATCAGCTTGTTGATGCTGCATGAGAACCCGGAAGCGACATTGTAGGTGTCATTGTCCTGCGGCAGATCAATCAAACGCGCACAGACATCGACAAAGTCATCAATATAGATGAAATCACGGGTGGTCTCGCCGTCGCCCCACACCTCCAGTACTGAGTCCGTGCGCAGCTTCTCGAGCACGGTGCGCACGAGTCCAAACCCCTCGCGCAGCGGCTGACCGGGCCCGTAGAGGTTGGAGGGCCGCAGCACGGTAACCGGTTGCGCCGTGGCGCTGTGTGCGCGAAAGGCGTGCAGGAATGCCTCGGCTGCTACCTTGCCGGCGCCGTGGTACGACTGTGGTTGCAGCGGGTGGGTTTCCGTCACCGGTGTCGTCTGGGGATTCCCGTAGACGCAACCGCCTGATGAGAGATAGACGAGATGCACGCTCGGGTGTCGCTGTAGTGCGGCGAGTAGTTTCAAGGTCGGCAGGATGTTGCGCGTACCTTCGATGACTGGATCGTGCGTCGAGGAGCCCGGTGTTGTGGCCGAGGCGGTGTGAAATGCCGTATCGCAACGTGACAGCAGATCATCGAGAAGCGATTCATCTTCAAGCGTGCCCCGGTGGACATTAATCTTGCCGCCCGCGAATTCTTGCGGATTGGGAGACAGAACGTGAACGCGAAAATTTGCATCGCCGAATCGACGTGCCAGTGCCGATCCGATAAAACCGGCGCCGATGATGAGCACTTCATGCACCTTCATGGCTTGCATCCACAAAGTTCCCGGTAGATGTCCACATAGCGATCCGCGCAGTCCTCCCACGTTCCAATGTTATTGCGGACCCAGTCGCGTGCGCGTTTGCCAAGCGCCACATTGGGCTGCAGGTTATGCAGACTGGCGAGCGCCGCACGCAGTGCGTCGGCCGACTCGATCAGCCGGCCATTCTCGCCGTCAATGACAAGGTCGCGGTGGGCGGGGATCGGTGAAACCAGCACGGGCAGGCCAGCTGCCATCGCCTCAAGCAGAACCTGCGGGCGGCCCTCGTCATGGGTGCTGAGGGAAATCATTCCTGCTGCCTTTGGGTACCATTCCTTGGCCAGCGCATCCGGGTTGGTTGGCCCATGGTAATGCACCCACGGTGGTATGGGCACGTTCTCCTGCATGGGACCGAAGAGGTGCAGTTCGTCACTTTCACTGAACAGGCCCTCGCCCCACTCGAATAGTGGCCCGATTTTTTTCACCGTCACGCGCAGCACCACAAGCCAGCGGCGCGGTTCCGCGGACGCCAGTTGTCGCTGAATCGCAAACCAGCGCTGGTCAATGCCGAACGGTACATACCGTATCTCGGTGACATCACCGAAGTGTTTCTGCAGCACGGGCACCATCCATCCTCCATTCGGCGCGAGTATGCAGCGCCGCTGCCGGAATACGGCGCGCAGCAGCGGCACCATGCCAGGCAATGATAGCAGGCGAAAATCGCTGCCGAGTGTGGAGACAAGCGCCGGAGTGCGTGTGCCTAGGAGGCCAATCGCATTTTGCAGCCAATTGACGTGCACGAGATCAACATTCGCATTGCGTCGATAGGCCCGGCCGAGTCGGTACAGCAGGCCTGTGGCCGCCATCAGGCCCTTGACCGGGCTACTGCGCAGCAGGTGGGCGATGCCGCCTCTCATCAGCAATTGTCGGAGCCATTCAGCGTCTTGCGGTGATGTCGCGCAGATCGCTTGTTCAGGGATTGGCCCCGGCGGCCCCCACAAACGCAGAGCCACATTCGGGTGTGCGGCAAGTTCGTGGGCGAGTTCAAACATGAACCGTCCACGCCAGTCGTCAACACTCAGGGGATAGGACGTATAGGTGAGTAACACCTTCATGAGGGACGTGTTGGGTTCAGCGCCCGGCGGTAACGCGCTCTATGGAGCATGCCGAACGATTGTCGTTAACGTCCATTCCGATCAGTGCCTTGTAGTTTGATAGAGCAGCATCGTAATCTGTTCGGCCACCAGTCCGAGCAGGAAGATCAGAATAGAAGTCGTGAAAAGCAATGCACTCATATTTGTGAACCGGCCAGAGGTGACGAATGTATAGGTATAGTAGCCAATGCCTACAACAAAGCTCGCGAGGCTGATCGGCAGAAACAGCTTTAAAGGCGAGTAGAGTGCGCCGATCCGGAAGATAATCAGGAAAAACCGCGCGCCATCGCGCATCGGCTGGACGTGACTTTTACCAATGCGACGTTCTGCAACGATGGGCAGGTAGCCAACCGCATACCCCGCTCGAAAAAAAGCCATGGTGATGGTTGTCGGGTAGGAGAATCCGTTTGGCAGCAGGTGCAGAAACTCGCGGAACTTGTCGGCCCTGGCAGTGCGGAACCCGGACGTCAGGTCCTCGATACGCTGGCCTACCATCCAGCTGGCCAGCCAATTGTATACGCGGTTGGCCAAAGACCGGGGCAGGCTGGCCTGTGAGCTGCTGTGTCTGGCTCCAACGATCATGTCGTAGCGTTCCTCGAGTTTTGCGAGCAGGGGCTTGATGTCTTCGGGTTTGTGCTGCCCATCGGCATCCATGAAGAGCAGGATATCGCCGGTTGCATGCCTTGCGCCTGTCTTGATTGCTGCGCCGTTACCCATGCTATACGGGTGCTGGATGACTCTGACCCCATGTTGATTACAAACACGAACAGTATCGTCGGTAGAGCCATCGCTCACGACGATGATCTCGGCTGCTGGCTGGCTGGTCCGGATACGTGGCAGCAGGGAATCGAGGCTTATCGCTTCGTTCTTGGCCGGCAGGATGATGCTGATGGAGTGTGTGGTTATGGGCATGTTTTGCACCGTGAGATGCTAACGAATGAGGCGCTGGTTGTCGGGCTGAGCGTCATGCAAGTCTCTCTTTCTCAGACTGGGTGGTGGCAATGAACCACTTCATGTTTGCTGATTGGTATGCTGGCGGACCGTTGAAAAACCCGTTTTCAGCGGCTCGTCAGACTAGATCGTAATTATGACCCATCATCGCTGATTGTTGCTCACAACCCCGCGTTTCATGGCCTGCGCAGCAGCGAGACGTTCGGCCATAATCTTCAGATCCGAGTCCTTGGTGTAGGCTGACTGCTTGTTTGCCTCGCGCAAATTTTCCAGAACCGCTTCGGCTTCCTTCAATTTACCGGACTGGATAAGGATTTGTCCCATTTCGAAAAGTGGGTGGAGATAGTTCTGGTCGGCGTCGCAGGACTTCTGCAACGCGGCCACTGCCTCCTGAATGCGCCCCTGTTCGTACAAACTGCGTCCCAGCATGAAGTAGAAAAATGACCGATCTGCGTTGGGTGGACCGTCCGCCAGTATGGCGCGCGCCCATGTCTCGACATCACGTTGCAGGGACCGGCAACGGCCGGGCAGGCAGCCATGAATCACCTGTAACGCAACCAGGGTAGATGCTGAGATACGATTCCCGACGAGGCGCTGCAAGGTCTCGGCTTTTGTCTCCACGGAGAGCGCGAGACCGTAGTAGGCGGAGATCAGATGCATGTTAAGGTGGTACACGGCATCGTATTGGTCAAGTTGCGCAGCGCGGCGCATCGCTTTCATTGCGGCGTCGTAGTTACCCTTGTTGGCCATGGAAGTACCGAGGTACAGCTGCGCACGGGGTGAATCCGGGTGATGCCCGGCCTCAAAGCGGGCCAACGAATCGAAGTCGGACCAGCCCAGGCTGCGCGAGTAGGTCGCTCCGCAGAACAGGATGGCGAGCACTGGCACGGCAAGCCAGACTCGCTTGTTTTGGAATCGCTGTGCGTAGATACCGAGCAGATCGATGAGCACCAGTATCACGCCAATAGATGGCAGGTAGTTGCGGTGCTCATAGGCGATTTCAAAGGCAAAAAAGGTCGATTCAAGAGAATGTCCTATCAGGAACCAGAGAATGCCAATGGTTGTTAGCGGGCGCCGTACCCAGCTTGCAATGGCAAACGCGAGGAGCCCGAGAATTCCCAGCAGTGAGGGCAAGGTTGTCCAAGGTGTCAGTAGCGAAGTAGAGATAACAATGTCGTCGTGACTGAGCCCCATTGCATCCAGACGAGGCACCAGAATGAGCAAGATGTAGAACCACAACACCCGTGCCTCCGTCAGGAGACGCTCGCCCATGTTGAAGCGGCGCAACGCATAGTCTGGCGATGCGTGGTGGATGATCCAGCCCAGCGTACCCACCAGTGCAACGACACCCAGAAGGATGATCAGGTATTTTGCCAGGGGCGTGAGTGTCCGCCAGCGGCTGACGGGCAGCTCGTTCCGGAACAGCACCAGCTCGAGCATAAGTACCCACGGCACCAGCAACACGGCGTTTTCCTTGCTGAAGACGCCCAGCAGGCCGAAGCCGAGCAGCCCAGAACCCGCGATCAGAATGCCGCCACGACGACCTTCCAGGATGCGCGCACGTCCTATGAGGTAGCAAATCAGGCCTAGCAGCGTGAACAGCGCAGCTAGCCCCACCATGCGCTGAACGACATAAAGCACGGTTGTGAGCTGAATCGGGTTCAGTGCCCAAAGTAGTGCCACGCTTCCGGGTAGCAGGATCAATGCTTGGCGGTCAGGCTTGATCCACCCGTTGTGACTGGGCGCGATACGGGCGAGTTGAGTAAACAGCAAATGCGCCAGCCAGAAGACCAGCAGGCTGTTAATGACATGGATGACGAGGTTGGTGAGTTTGAATGGTAGCGAATTATCGAACCCGCCCGCGAAATAGTAATTGAGGGCGAAGCTCAGCATGGCAATCGGCCGTTCCAGCGGCCCGGCCTTGCTCGAATAGGCGCTGCGATAAAGATCGTCTGGACTCAGCGCCTGAAGCCTTATGTAATCATTGGTCAGCAGGTTGGTGATGTCATCCAGGACGTACGGACCCGATAGGCCCGGGAGATATGCCAAGCCACTGAGAACCAGCGCGGCGATCACACCGCCGTACAATAGGCGATTCGATAATGTCATGCTGAGTATTGATGAGCCTGATGTGGCTACGGAGGTCTGGTGTAGGTGCGTTTAGAGTAGTCTAGCGCAAAAAAGAAGGCGGCCCGAGGGCCGCCTTCTGTGTTGCGTCAACAGTAACGTTTATGGCTTCGGCAGGTACTTGGTCGCAACACCGGTGCCGGTGACACCCCACTGCAGGTTGCCGCCGCGGGGTGTCGGAGTGTAGATGACTGTTCCATTCGCTGCGCTGGCGAGACTCGGGTCGGCGGACAGGGTGACGCTAATGACACCAGCATTGTTCCAAGTGATGCCAGAGACATATTTGCTCTGGTAAGTCGTTGAAACGCCGAGAGTGGTGGCTGCTGTGGGTATAGTGGTTGCGGCAACCGAGAAGCCGCTGCTCTCGGCGACATCAATGGCGGTTCTCACGGCACCCACAAGCGAAGCTGCTTCCGACACCTTGGCGCGGACGGTGTAGTCCTGATAAGCCGGAATCGCGATAGCGGCGAGAATGCCGATAATCGCGACCACAATCATCAGTTCGATGAGGGTAAAACCCTGTTGAATCTTCTTCATATGTAAACCTCCGGTTAAATGTTTGGAACCTAAAGCAGTAGGCCCTGGAA
>Ga0315281_10000877_pt1 | contig 43418 bp, 41 predicted proteins | sample YL17G07_0_MG_FD_204540 | JGI IMG/M metagenome (GOLD analysis project Ga0315281, IMG submission 204540) | Sediment microbial communities from Yellowstone Lake, YNP, Wyoming, USA - YL17G07_0 | ecosystem: Environmental > Aquatic > Freshwater > Lake > Sediment | place: USA: Wyoming | collected...
GCGAAAGAGGGTTCCTCCTGCAGGTCCTGGACAAGAGAAGATCAAAAAAGAAGAGGCTAAGTAACACGGGGTCACCCAGCCTCATTGTTTGCTTTGGTGGAGCTGAACGGGATCGAACCGTCGGCCTCTTGAATGCCATTCAAGCGCTCTCCCAGCTGAGCTACAGCCCCGAGAATAAAAAACCTAAACCAAAATTTAACACAGAGAAAGAAAAATTGTCAAATTCATTTTGCTTTTCATCTCCTTAACCTTATCCTAAACCTTAACCTAACATCGCAGGGTAAGTAAGAGTTTGACATATGAGACATTTTTTCTTATATTGTCTTCTGTGCCGGAGTGGTGAAACTGGTAGACGCACGGGACTCAAAATCCCGCGGGGCTTCCACCCCATGTCGGTTCGATTCCGACCTCCGGCACCAATTTTTTCAATTGGTTTAGCCATTAAGGTACTCTGGTTTTGCTTGAACTTCTAACAAGCAAAAAACACCAAGTATAACCAAGCTGTAACCATATTCATCATTCATCTTAGTCTTCCTCAACAAACCAATTCTAAAATAATTTTAGAGGAGTCCCAAATCATACCCCCCCCAATCCCATCCCTTTCATGGTGACATTACAGTTACACCGCCTCTAAAAATAGAGGGAGATCAAAGGCTTAAAAAGCCGCAGGGATCTCTAGTCCCTTTTGGAAAGACGCTTTTTCTGGGCCTTCCTTCAGTAATTAAGAGGTCTTTGTGCAAATGTTACTTCCTGAAACTTTCACTTCCCTAAAATCTAAAAGGGGTGTATATTACCAACCATAATCGACGATTGACGATCTCCTCCCTAATAGCTACGAATAAGAGGTGAAAGTGCGATGAATATTCTTGACTTCTGTAGGAGCCTAATTTCAAGTCTTACCAGAAATCCCATCCCTCAAGGAATTAGAAACGAGGTTGACTTAGAGCGGAAGTTTGTTATTCCAGCCGCTTGGAATATTGTCAGACCTAATTGCGGAATTCGGATCAGCAGCCATCCTTGGAACAACAAGCGACAATGTGCACCGGATTGTCAGTCTGCGCCCATCAGTGGGAAAGTCGAGAAGGGATGTCCGCGATGTTGGGCTGAGAGTAAGAAATGGGCGTCTGTAGCCACTTTCGGCACTCATCATGATTTCGATCTCGTGGCCAGAGACTCAAAGGGGAAGACACTTGCCGTCGAGGTCAAGTTCATCGGTGCCAAAGGTGGTCGCAAGCCCAATAGCGAGATCCAACGGCTTCCGGGACAGTGTTCCCTTGCCAAAACCAAACACGACGCAGTTATAGGGTTATGTGGTTATCGAGGGAGTCCTGATCCGAGATGGGAGAGAGATACTCAAACAGTCAGAGGCTGGTTCAAGCGGAGAGATATCTTTCTTATATTTAGAGCTGTTGGTTAACTCCACCTGTCTCAGAAGCAATCATTTTATCTCTTGGCCCAAAATAGAATAATTAGGAGTCAATACATGAAACACTTCGGAACCATCTTATTCACAGAAGAACAACGAAAGAAATTTCGCTCTGGCGAACTCGTCAAGGAATGGGCAAAGATGTATAAAGAAATTTTTGATGAGGATGATGTTCGTATTACATTAAAACAAAATTCCTTTCATTTCTTTGAATGGGTTGCCGCTGTCATAATTTACACCAGCACTGGTTACTTGAGCCTTGTAGAAAAATACCAGCTTAAGAGGCATCAAAGGAAACAAAAGATACTCGGCAAACTGTTTTCAGATGAGATAATTGAGAAAATTCGGTCAGTTAATATTCAATGTCCAGATTTGCTTTGCTACCGTCCGGATTTTAAGGATTGTTTCTTCTGCGAAGTAAAAGGGCTGCGGGACAAAATAAGATTGGTTCAAGAGGAGCGATTCCGTGAGCTGAGACTGGTAACCGGCAAAGAAATATATCTCATTGAATTTAAGAAAAAAGGTGTTTAGCGCTTCCGTTCGATCTTTCAATTAGTAGTCATCACTTCCCGAATTATATCAAAGTCAATAATTGTAAATGAACTTCGTAACCTCATTTCCGAGGACTACTTCCTTGTCCTCAAGCCAAGAATCCATATCGCTATTGCGGATTTCAAGTGTTAATCCTTAAAAGATACTTTTCACAACCCCTTTTTATTATTGACAAAAAAATAGTTTTATGGTTGATTTTCTTATACGAATTAAACTGGGGGTCGATGAAAAAGGCAGAGTGAAGCACTGGGCCAGTAACCCTGACATACAAATTATATACCACCGAAGCGATTCAATCTTGAATCAAAAAATCAAATGTGCTATAAAGAAACGGCTTATGCTCAAAGCGAGATGATGTGAGCATGTCTATCGATCAAATTTCAAAGTTCTTCTAATGGCTTCTGGAGCACGGTTATAAAAGTGAGTTTTGATTAGTTGACTAAGAAGCGCAAAGTTGCGAATATTATGCCTACTCAGAGAAAAGGTAACGCGACTCAGGCTTGTTCAAAAGCAGTGACTCAGCCTGATTTAACCTCCTTTCAGATCGCAAGAAAGGGAGGGAACAAACAGTTCGATGCAATGATAGAGTCTTTTTATGACGGGATCTGGATCGTCGATGCTAAAGGTGTTGTTTTGAACGTCAACACTGTGGCACTTAATTTTCACAGGCTCAGGGCGGATGAGATTGTGGGAAGGCACATCACAGAGCTTGTACAGAAGGGGATCATTAACCGCTCTTCGACCATGGAGGTCCTTGCCACGAAAAAACAGGTCCACATGCTCCAATATCTCTCAAAAAACAGGAGGTATCTTCTGGTCACCGCGACGCCGATATTTGACGAAAAGGGACGCCTTTCCCAGATTGTTGTCACAGATAGGGATATGACAGAGCTTACGGGTATGTGGGAACGATTGGAACACACACTAATGCTGCAGCATAATTCGAACAACCAACCTCTGAGCAAAGGCACGTTGGAACTGAAGGGAATGAAAGTTGTTGCGGAAAGTGAGGCGATGCGAAGAGTTCTCATGATTGCTCTGAGGCTCGGACAATTATCTGTTTCTAACATTCTGCTTCTCGGTGAGTCAGGAACAGGCAAAGGGCTCTTAGCAACGTTCATTCATGAAAACAGCCCGAGAAAATCGCAGCCATTCATCCAAGTGAACTGTGCAGCGCTCCCCGAGGGTTTGGTCGAGGCAGAACTGTTCGGTTACGAAAAGGGAGCTTTTACAGGGGCGAAGCCTAGCGGGAAGATCGGCCTCCTCGAGCTTTCTCAGGAGGGAACTATTTTCTTGGACGAGATCGGGGAACTTCCGGCGGCTACGCAAGCGAAATTGCTTAAATGTATTGATGAACGAGAGATCATGCAGCTTGGTGGACTTAAGACGAAGAGAATCCAATGTTCGATCATTGCTGCGACCAATCGAGATGTGGAAGATCTCTTGAGAAGGGGGCTTTTCCGTGAGGATCTATACTATCGCCTTAACTCATTCAACATCAAGATTCCTCCTCTTCGAGGGAGGCCAGAGGACATTGTTGAGTTGGCCCAGAATTTCCTTTTCACTTACAACCAAACCTATAGAACCGAGAAACAAATTTCTTTGAATGCATTTGAGAGACTAAAGAACTATCTCTTTCCAGGTAATGTTAGGGAATTGGACAATCTCATTAGAAATGCCATCGTGATGAGCGATACCAGCACTTTGGACGAATACATTCAGAATTACATAGATAATGCTCAAGCGAAAACGATTCGTTCGTCAGAAGGACCTGTGTGTCTGGACAAGCGCCTGAACGACCAAATAAGAGAAACCGAAAACCATCTGTTAAAAGAGGCCATTAAACGGTACAGGTCAACAAGAGAAATAGCAAGATATTTGGGGACCAGTCAGGCGACCGTGGTGCGGAAACTCAGAAAACATAACTTATCACCCCTTTCCAAAACTATCCCATCTTAACATAGGACTTAACCCCATTGGAAAATTAACCCAACGATTCATATCTGAATCGTAGCTGAAGCAAATACGAATCAAGCTTTGCCTTTCTACTTTCTTTTTCGATCCAAGTTAAGAGTGAATCAGAAATGGCTCTTGCTTACCGAAACTGAATAAATACCAAACGTTTCCATAAGTTAAGACGGGGCGCCCCACTCTTGCAGAAAAGAATTGAAAAACGTGGGTTATTTCATAAAGCTCAACTTTGAAGTCTTCATAGGTGGAACAAGTCTTGCACCTTTCCTCAAGTGTGAAATCCAAGAACTATTTTCCTTTGAAATTAGAAAGGAAACCTAAGACGCTGCATCTGACGAATTTGGGACTGTTCCGGTAAACAAAATTACCGGTAGCACTTCATATTTTCCAAGGAGTTTGTGGTTTGAGATTCCCCACGTTTAAAATCACCAACCCAGGACCTTACACCACGATTCAAAAATTGCCAGAGCAAACGAATGTAGGCAAGGGTATCCCAACATCAGGTGCCTTCGACTGTTTTGCCTTGAAAATGGGGAATTTGATTCTAAAAAATCCTCTCAATGCAAGCGGCATAGAGATAACAGGAGAAGGCGGGGAAATTCAGGTCATCAGGGAAACAGCAATTGCTGTGACGGGCGGTGTTTTTAATGTGAAGGTGAACGGCAAACAAATGCAGCAATGGTGCACGGTGAATCTTTCTAAGGGAGACACTATTTCCATTGGTGCCTCGGAATCGGGTTGGCGCTGCTATATTTGCGTTGCTGGTGGCGTCAGGACGCAACATATGCCTAAGCCGAAGTCAACCCCTGCAGGGGATAGGGTTAATGAACCTTTGCCACGCCCGTTGACGAAAGGAAATGTTCTGACCACTGAAACTCCCTTCGCCTCATTATCCCAATTAACCAGTAGGAGAGTCAAGGAGAACCTCTTACCGAAGTTTGGTGGTGAATACGAATTGCGGATTTTGCCAGAACCTCAATTCGATCAGTTAAAGGACGAAAGCAAGGAAGTTTTCTTGAATTCGTCTTACAGGGTATCTATACATTCAGACCGCGAATGTTATCGATTCGAAGGTCCGCAACTCTTATTTAAGCTTCCGAATGATCGCGTCATTGGGGGATCAGGGACCCAAGTTGTTGAAAATGCAGGTGGACTCATTCAGGTGATTTTTGACGGTGAGGTCGTATGCACTGGACCGGATTTTGCTTCCGCAGATGGCCGAGTTGAAATAGCCCGTCTGATTACTCCAGATATGGACCGCGTCGCCCAGTTAAGGCCAAAGGATCACATAAGATTCAAAGTTGTCTCTGCGGATGACGATAGATCAATCTTTGCACATTCGATTTCTCTAATATGTGAAGCGAACATCCTATCTTGATAATATTTGTATGAAGATGACGAACGAATAATGGTAGGCCTTTCAAGAGAACCATGCAATATTTCTTGAGAAAAACAAGATTTGCGAAGGAGGGAAGCTATGACAATGCAAATTGATTTGAACTGCGACGGAGGAGAAAGCTTTGGAATTTTCAAAATCGGAAATGACGAAGAGATGATGAAACACGTTACTTCGATCAGTATAGGGTGCGGCTTTCACGGCGGAGATCCCCATGTGATGCGAAAAACAGTAAATCTAGCCAAGAAATATAGTGTGGGCGTGGGAGCCCATCCGGGGTACCCAGATTTGATTGGTTTTGGAAGAAGGAAACTGGAAATCACCGCAGAAGAGGCAAAGGACTACATCCTGTATCAGGTAGGTGCCTTGAAACAATTTTGTGAGACTGGGGGGGTTAAATTACAGCATGTCAAACCGCACGGGCAGTTTTATAATATGGCCTGGACGAATGAAGCCTTAGCCAGGGGAATCCTTGATGCGATTCGAGAAATCAAGCCCGAACCAATTTTCTTAGCCCTCTATAACACCCTTCCGTATCAACTTGCCGAATCCATGGGGATGAAAGTAGCCGGAGAGTTCTATGCGGACCTGAATTATACTCCTGAGGGAACGACGGTCATCAAAAAGACACACGGAGAAATTGATATCAAAGCCACAATGGGAAAAGTAATGAAAATGGTCCTGGAAGGAAAAGTGATGGCAACGAACGGGAAGGAAATTGAGGTCAAGGGGAATACAATCTGTTTCCACGGTGACAACCCCAGGGGTCCGGAAATTGTTCAATTAGTTAAAGGAGCCTTAGAGAAAAAGGGTGTTAAGATCGTTCCTCTCAGCCAACAGTACTAACGCTGGTTCATTCTGGATTGGGAAAGGAGCATCTAAATGATTTATGAAAGTCCAAGATTTCTTAATTCGGGCGATCAATATTTGACGATTGAAATTGGAGATGAAATGACTCTGAATGCCAATTTCAAAGTCATTGGGCTTGATCAGGCCATCAAAGAGGCCAAGATCAAAGGCGTTATCGAGACATTGCCTGGATGGCGATCGATGCTTTTATCCTATGATCAATTAGTCATTCACACTGAAGACCTAATTTTGGAACTGAAGAGTATCTCTGAGCGAATTCCGGAAGTGAGGCAAATTGCTTCGAGACTTATCACATTACCTGTTAAATACGGAGGAAGATGGGGAAAAGACTTGGATTTTGTGGCCCAACAAAACAATGTTTCTGTCGAAGATGTCATCACAATCCACACGGAGACGATTCATTGGGTGGGAATGGTTGGATTTACACCGGGATCACCTCAACTCATGCAGTTGAGCCCTCGCCAGCTCTTAACCGTTCCGAAGTATGTTTCGCCTAGGCTCTATACCCCGAAAGGAACCATCGGGCTGGGCGGAAGCTTAACTGCAATTTACCCTGTTCCAAGCCCCGGGGGGTACCAGATGTTTGGTCTGACTCCTGTTCCCATCTATGATCGTTTCCAGAGCTTCGACATATTTGAAGAGTCGCCTGCCCTTCTCCGAATAGGCGATCGTGTCAAGTTTATCCGTGTTGATGATGAGGAGTTTGATCAGATTCGGCAGCAGGTGTGGGAGTGCAATTACAAATTTTCGATAAAGTCTGAGACCTTTTCGCTTTAGGAGGACCAAATGGGACGACCGACTTTCGAGGTGATTCATCAGGGTATCTTTACCTCCGTTCAAGACCTGGGCAGAAGAGGATATTTCGCCGTGGGAATCCCACCCTCGGGTGCCATGGACCGTTTCGCACTGCGCATGGGGAATCTGTTGGTGAAGAATCCGCTGGGGGAGGCCGGCATTGAAGTAACCGGTTTGGGTGTCAAATTGAGAGTTCTTGAGGACACTGCCATTGCTCTTACAGGAGGGGATTTTGACGCAAAAATTAACGGGAGGTCCATTCCTTGTTGGCATACGATTGACGTCCGCAAAGGCGATATTCTCTCCATGGGAGAGGCGAAAGTGGGTTGGCGAGGCTACATCTGTGTTGCAGGGGGTATTGACGTCCCCGTCGTCCTTGGCTCGAAATCTACCTATCTCACGGGGGCCTTAGGAGGGGTTCGGGGTCGGCTTATCCGAAAGGGTGACGTGCTGGAAGTAGGCGATCCAAGGGTTCCTCTTGATACCCTTAAGGGAAGGAAGGTGAAAGGGTCGGTATTGCCGCAGACGGGGGGCGACAAGAGACTGCGAGTTGTTCTGGGTCCGCAAGATGATCATGTCAAACAGGAGAGTGTAGAAGTTTTCCTAAGCTCGGTTTATCGAGCATCGATCCATTCTAACCGGATTGGCTATAGATTTGAGGGACCTCAGTTGTATTTTAAGAATCGGTCAGGTGCTCAACTCGGCGGTTCCAATCCTTCAAACATTGTTGATGACGGGAACGCCATCGGAGCCATTCAAATCCCCGGTGGAACGGAGCCCATCTGCTTAGGCACTGACGGTGTATCCATGGGTGGATATGTTAAGATCGCCTGTCTAATTACTGTCGATATGGATAGGATGGCACAATTGCGATTAAGGGAAAACATCCAGTTCCAGAGTGTCACCATCCCTGAGGCGCGCTCGGCCCTTGAAGAATCCCTGAATCGTGTCAACGAAATGAACATTGAGGTTGAATGATTTTTTGACTCATAACGAAGAGTTCAACCTCGTTGAATTAAGATATTCTATTCAGTTTGCAGCAGGTGCCTATTTTGATGCATGAATTGAGATTATCACCAAGGCAAACCCAGATAAAGAAACCCTGTGATCTGGTTTCGAACGGCTATTCCCTTAAAATAGGAAGTAAAGGACAAAGCCTCTCAAGTCCCTGGAGGCGGTGAGCAGGAGGCAGTCAATTATGGCAACACCCGTAACCGCACCTATGGTGGGGAAGATCGTATCTATTTCCGTGAAGGTGGGAGACCGCGTAGAGGAAAACGACGAAATCGCTATTTTGGAAGCGATGAAGATGGAAATGCCTGTTGTGGCTCCGTCGAGCGGAGTCGTTAAAGAGATTTGTATCTCTGCAGGCCAAGAAGTGGAAGCTGAGACTCCCATAGCGATTGTTGACTGATGTGAAGGAAAACGACATGAAGTAATTGTTTTTACGATAACCATTTCTCGAGCGAGTCGTCTCTTTAAACGGTCGGAATACAGGGTCGCAGCACAAAGTCACATAAATGGAGGAAAATATGGAAGGAAAAAACAAAACGGAGTATCTTTCAGAATTGCGAAAAAACGTTATTCCCCCCGGGTACAAAAGCGGAACGACAGTATATGTAGAATCTGCAAAAGGGGCTGTCATCCGAGACAGAGAGGGAAAGGAATACATTGACTTCGCCGGAGGACTTGGCGTCATGACCGTTGGTCACTCTCATCCTAAAGTGGTTGCGGCCATTAAGGATCAGGCGGAGAAGTTCACGCATACCTGTTTTATGGTAGTCCCATACGAGTCTGCTATTAGACTGGCAGAGAAGCTTTGTCAAATTGCTCCAGGAACCACTCCAAAATCCACATTTTTTGTGAATTCTGGAGCAGAAGCGGTAGAAAACGCGGTCAAGATCGCGCGCTACTATACAAAAAGGCAAGCGATTATTGCCCTGGAGCACGGCTATCATGGGCGAACTCAGTTGGCAATGACCCTGACAAGCAAAGTCAATCCGTTTAAGCTTGGTTTTGGTCCATTTGCTCCAGAGGTATACCATATCCCCGCTCCGTATTGTTATCGCTGTAGCTTCGGACTTCAGTACCCCCAATGCAGCATCCATTGCGCCGATTACCTGAGCGATTTTCTTAAAAGTCGGGTGGGGGCTGAATGCACGGCAGCCGTTATAGCAGAGCCCCTCTTAGGAGAGGGCGGATTCATAACTCCACCCCCTGAATACTTCACGAAGCTAACAGGCATTTGTAGAGCGAATGGGATTGTTTTCATCGCCGATGAGATCCAGTCGGGAACCGGAAGGACCGGAAGGATGTTCGCCATTGAGCATTCCGGCATTGAGCCCGACATTATCACCCTGGCAAAGGGCTTTGCAGCAGGAATGCCGTTGAGTGCGGTCATAGGGAAAAGAGAGATTATGAATTCTGTTCACCCCGGTGGCCTTGGCGGTACTTATGGGGGAAACCCAGTTGCATGCCGCGCAGCCCTTGCGGTTATGGATATTTTTAATGAAGAAAACCTGCTTCAGAAGGCCGAAATATTGGGGAAAAAGATACGCGAGCGACTAACCCTTTGGCACAGCAGATTCGAAGCCATTGGTGAAGTGAGAGGGTTGGGCCCTATGTTAGCGATCGAGCTCGTCAAAGACCGAGAGACAAAGGAACCAGCAGCAGAGGAGGCCAGCGCATTGGTGAAATATTGCATAGATCACGGAGTTGTGATCTTAGTCTGCGGGACCTTCAACAATGTCGTCAGGTTTTTGCCCCCATTGGTCATTACAGATCAGGAACTCAGCAAAGGGCTTTTGGTCGTCGAAGAGGGATTAGCTTCCCTTCGAAACAAGTGAACTGGCCTACGAGAAATCAAGGTGATCATGTCATCAGGGTGGGTGGCATGACGAAGATTACCGACTGCCCAAGGTGAATGATTAGATGCTTGCTTTTGACATGATCGGGTTCGAGGTTGGGATAAAGGGGCTTTGAGAATCATAAGAAAGAGAGATGAGATGATTAAGAAGCAAGATGTGGACCTACCGGATTATGCGCTGGTCGAGCGTCAGACGCTGACGGGGGGTATCGGATATAGTGATGACGCAGTCAAAGGCCTGCAAATAGGAGTTGTGAGCAGTTGGGGAGAAATAAATCCAGCATCTATTCACCTGAACCGTGTCGCAGAGGCGGTCAAGGCCGGAATTTGGTCGGCCGGAGGGACACCGCGGGAATTCGTGATCAGCTCCATCTGCACCAGTATGGCGGGGCATGACAATTACCATCTCCCACACAGAGACCTGGTGGCCGGCTATATCGAGGCGGTTGCCAAGACCAACCTTTTTGATGCAATGGTTTTCATTCCTGTCTGCGATGATGTCATCCCCGGCCATCTCATGGCAGCTGCGAGACTGAATGTTCCATCCGTGGTAGTTACGGGCGGCTACATGCAACTGAACCGTTATAAGGGTATCACGGTGGATCCTTTGGCGATTGCACCCAGGCACTTTGCGGATTTCAAGCAAGGCAAAATCAGCGAAGCCGAGTTTTCTCAAATCAAAAATCGGGGATGCCCTGGCTTCGGAGCATGCCCAGTAATGGGAACTGCTAACACAATGGCTTGCTTGGCCGAAGCCCTTGGTATGTCCCTGCCCGGGAACGCCGCGACGCCCGGAGCGGATTCCCGTCTTATGCGTATTGCCTTTCAGGCAGGCCGTCAGGTGGTCGAACTCCACAGACAAGGAATCAAACCTTCTCAGATCATGACACGCGATGCGTTTGAGAACGCGATCAGAATCTTAATGGCGATCGGTGGTTCTACGAACGGTGTGCTCCATTTGCAGGCGATCGCTGCCGAATTGGATCTGGATATCACATTGGAAATGTTTAATTCGATAAGCAAGGAGACGCCGCTCATTTGCGACATCGCTCCCTCCGGTAGTGGCAAGTATCTGATGGTAGACTTTGATGAAGCCGGTGGTCTCCTAGCGGTAATGAAAGAGCTGCAGTCATTAATGGCTGCTGACGTTTTAACTGTCACCGGCAAACCGCTTTACACAACATTGGAGAGGGCACCGAGCGGGGATGGCAAGGTCATTTATCCCATAAATAAACCCTTATCGAAAGAAGGTGGCCTGATTTTCCTGCGAGGCAATCTCGCGCCCGGTGGTGCCCTCATAAAGAAATCAGCTGTGCCACTAGAAATGTATCAGCATAAAGGACCAGCCCGTATTTTCCCGCGTGAAGAAGATGCATGCGACGCTTTAAACTCGGGCAAAATCAACTCGGGCGACGTCGTAGTTGTTCGATACGTGGGCCCAAGAGGCGATCCAGGCATGCTTCTTCTACAACGCTTTCTATGGCAGTTGGCGGCCAAAGACCTACAGAACAAGATTGCTTTTATTACTGATGGCCGGCTTTCAGGGACAAATAAGGGATGCGCGGTGGCACATATAAGCCCTGAAGCGGCCGCAGGCGGACCGCTAGCGATTGTCAAAGAAAACGACATAATCGAAATCGATATTCCAAATGAAAAATTGAACATCCAGATTCCTGATGAGGAGATGAAGGAAAGGTTGAGGAAGTGGGAAGCTCCAAAGCCAAAAGTAAAGAAAGGTTATTTATCTATTTACAGCAAAATGGCAAACTCCGCTGAAAAAGGCGCAGCATTAAGATATGGTTCCCCGGATTCCGAGGCTATTTCAAAAAAATGAACTTTGCTAAACCGGTGATATGATTGCCGGGTTCTGGATACTTGATGTCGGAGGCAAATAGATTACTTGTTATGGAATTTACGGAGCGTCGACTTTCCTTATAGCAAGGATCGAGGTCGAGATGATTCAAATGTGGAATAACAAGTCATATTCCTTTGGTATACTAATACCTCTTCTGTATAATCGGACTCAAATCATGATAGAAGGACGCTCGCACTTTTGCAAATCTCCCATGGGCTCCCAAGGGCGTCCAAGATGACAGAGCAAACGGGGCCATTTGATTCCTAAATGGAAATGAAACTGCAATTAACCAAAAGAAGGCGGGAAGAGAGATGAAATCAATTTTGAGATTCGTTACAGCGGCGTTTATTTTTGATTTGGTTTTAACATTTATTAAGATATCACCGTCAAACATTGGGTGCCAGGAGAGCGAGCAAGGATTCCGATTGAGATGAAAAAAGGTCTTAATAGGTAGAAGGACAAATCATTCTTGAAGGGAGGAAAGAAATATGAGGTTGAAGGGAAAAGTGGCGATTGTAACTGGGGCTTCTTCTGGAATAGGTGCCAGAACAGCATTGGAGTTTGCACATGAAGGCGCGAAAGTGTGTTGCGCGGATCAGGTGGTGACCGGAGCACAAGCAACAGCTGATCAGATAAACAAAGAGATGGGGACCGGGAATGCAATTGCGATCAAAATGGATGTGACCCAAAACGCGGACGTGGAATCAATGGTCGCTCAAGTTCACAATAAATGGGGCAGAATTGATATCCTCGCAAATATTGCAGGTATCTTGTACATGAAGAGTTTTCTTGAGCACTCCGAAAAAATCTGGGACACCACTATGGCAGTTAATGTCAAGGGACAATTCCTATGCGCTAAAGCAGTTGTACCCTATATGATGAAACAAAGGAATGGCAAAATTATCAATGTTGGCTCGATCTTTGGCCACAATGGTGTAACCGGGTGCCTTGCATATGGGGTTTCTAAGATGGCAATCCATGGATTTACGCGGATGCTTGCGGTGGAATTGGCGCCATATAACATAAAAGTTAACGCCATTGCTCCTGGGAACATTGTGACGCCCATTAACATTCCCCTATATGAATCAATGTCACCAAAAGGAGACATTGAGGAAGGAAAGCGAATTCTTGCTGAAAAATACTATCCCATCGGACGGCTCGGGGATGTTAGTGATATTGCACGGGGGATGATTTATTTGGCGTCAGATGAATCTGACTTCGTCACTGGACATATACTTTTCATAGATGGAGGGTACTCTGTTCCATGATTTTGAAAATGGAATGAAACAAGGGATAGGAAGAACACCAAAATCTTTTTTCGATTCCAAGCGTCCGTTCTCCAAGATCGATTGATCAAGGAGATGCGTTTGGAAGAGATCACGACGGTTGAGCAAGCCAATATCTTTTTAGAAACGTATCTGCCTTGCTTCAATGAGCATTTTGCCAGACCTTCTCTGGCCAAAGAGGATTTGCATCGTCCCTTGTCCAAAGCTCTCTTTTTGGATGAAGTTTTTTATATCAAAGAATCTTGCAGTGAACCAGTCAGGCGACCGTGGTGCGGAAACTCAGAAAACATGACTTATCGATACCTAAATTTAACCCTACGATTCATATCTGAATCGCACCTGACACAAATACGAATCAAGCTTTGCCTTTCTACTTTCTCTTTCGATCCAAGTTAAGAGTGAATCAGAAATGGCTCTTGCTTACCGAAACTGAATAAATACCAAACGTTTCCATAAGTTAAGATGGGGCGCCCTGTCTTACAGAAAAGAATTGAAAAACGTGGGTTATTTCATAAAGCTCAACTTTGAAGTCTTCATAGGTGGAACAAGTCTTGCACGTATCCTCATCTGAATAGATCGTTATTTTGTTCAAACTGTTGAACGAGATCCGTAGGAGGTCAAGATGAGATTGGAAGGTAAGGTGGCTATTATGACAGGAGGAGCGACAGGATAGGAAGACCATTACTTTATAAGATTTAAGAGCATCACGGTTGACGAACCGTATCTCATTCCAATAAAATTGATCGAGAGTGCTGAAGAGAAAAACATCCAGATTCTGAGACAATGAACATGTTCGACTTTCAACCCCTTTTTACCTCCAAACGTCGTTATCCTAATAATACAAAAGTAGATAGGAAAAAATTCAGATTATTTTAGTGAGAAGGACTTAAAATTAAATAAAGGAAGGAGGGATGGACTTGGAAGCGATTATGAGCAAAAATTTAAAGTTAAATGTAAACGGAAAAGGTTACGATGTGGAAGTTGGAACAAACGAGACTTTGTTAAGAGTTTTACATGAAAAAATTGGTTTAACTGGCGCGAAGATTGGATGCGAAAGTGGGGAATGTGGAGCCTGTACCGTCCTAATAGACGGGGAACCACGATTGTCTTGCTTGACCCTTGCGGTTGACTGCGAGGGAAAGAAAATAGAGACCATTGAGGGACTTGCAGACTTCGAATCAAGCAAATTGCATCCAATTCAAGAGGCTTTCATTGAAAATTTTGGCTTTCAATGTGGCTACTGTACGCCTGGCTTTATTATGGTTGCCAAAGCTTTCCTTGATAAAACAAGAGGGCGAGAATTTACCGACGAAGAAATATGCGAAGCGATTGCCGGCAATCTCTGTCGATGTGCTGATTATATAAGCATAACTCAATCGATTAGAGCTGCTGCAGAAAAGATGAGAAAATAGGGGAGGAGGTGTATAACGTGGCTGAATTTAAATGGATTGGAAAATCCATCCCGCAGAAGGAATCCAAGGAAAAGGTTACGGGCAGTGCTAAGTTTGTTGCTGACATGAGGGCAGATCTCTACGCCAAGGTTCTGAGAAGCCCTTATCCACACGCGATGATAAAGAATATCGATGTCACTAAGGCCGAGAAACTGCCAGGGGTAATAGCAACGCTCACGTATAAAGATGTGCCGAAGCGCCTGGTACCGCGAAGTAGTGCTCGGCCTTGCTTTGTTTTAGATAAACATCTCCGTTATGTGGGAGACGACGTTGCGGGCGTTGCAGCAATTAGCGAAGAAATCGCCGAAGCTGCTTTAGATTTGATCGAGGTTGAGTATGAAGTGTTGCCTGCTATATTTAACGCGAAAGAAGCCACAAAAGAACACGTACCGAAACTATACCCGGAGGGCAACGTCTGGGGCCCTGTAGATAATAAGTTGGCCGATAAAGGTTTACAAGAACCAACCATCCTTTCATGGGGAGACATAGAGAAAGGCTTTAAAGAAGCCGATGTTATTATAGAAGATGAATTCCTCGTAAATCCCCAGATACATTCACCCTTAGAGCCCCACGTTTGCATTGCGAAATGGGAAAGGGGTCAGCTCACCCTCTGGGTTTCGACCCAAACGAAAAGTGAAATTGTTGATAGCCTATCTTACACATTTGAGATGCCCTTGAGCAAGATCAGAGTAATAACGCCTTACGTCGGCGGCGGATTTGGGTCTAAGTATATAGAGAGATATGTTCCCCTCACGGCGTTATTATCCAAGAAGGCTGAAGGTAGGTCGGTGAAGCTTCTCTTTACACGCGAAGAGGAACAATGCCACACAAAACGTGCAGGGCAAGACCTTTACGTTAAGATGGGAGCTAAAAAAGACGGGACAATCACGGCAATTTACTTCAGGTCTTACTTTGATATTGGAGCCTACGGGAGCGGCGTTAGTGGTAGCTGCCTCTTCTGGGAGGAAGCCCCTGTCCTTGCTTATCAATATGAGAATGCCAGATTCGAAGCATGGGATGTTCATACTAATACATCGAGCGCTTCACCTATGCGCTCAGTACAAGTGCCCGGCGCAACTTTCGCAATAGAGCAGGTGATCGAGGGAGTCGCCGAAAAGTTAGGCATGAGTCCTACCGAGATCAGGGAAGTAAATATGAGTGAGACCGGTGATATGGCGCCTCCTAAACCTTACACTAATTCGAATATCGAGTATCCGAGGGCTGGACTTGATGCGTATCCTTCCAAGAAATTATTACATGAAGTAATGGAAGAGGCACAATGGAAAGAGAAGTGGAAGGGTTGGGCTAAACCCGTAGCGTCGAGCGGGTCGAAGAGGCGGGGCATTGGTATAGCCTATGCCCAAGGATGGGGCGGATTTAACTTCGATGGATATATGGCTATGGCAGTGAGTATGTATCCGGATGGATCTCTTACGGTACTATCAGGAAGCCAAGACCTGGGAACAGGCTCTAACACCACACTCTCTATGTTAGCTGCAGAGTTTCTTGGATTGGATCTGAGTGAAGTGAATGTTGTTTCAGGAGATACTAGTAACGGTGCGTTCGACTATTACGAGGCAAGATCGAGCCGAACCGCAATCATAAGTGGGCATTTAATGCTACAGGCAATTCAAGAAGCAAAAAACAAGATCTGTACGCTGGCAGCCCCTAAGCTTGGGGCTGAACCTGAAGGGTTAGACCTGAAGGAGAAAAAAGTTTTTATTAAAGAGACACCGGGCGAGTCAATTCCCCTTTCAAGTATCCTTACTGCACCTGTATTTGGCAGTGCCTCGGGACCTCAGGGAAGTGCGTTCCCCGAGATTGAGCCAGGGGTTAAAACCAAAAATCCCTTAGTAGCAGCCGCAGAGGTTGAGGTGGATATCGAAACAGGTGAAGTGGAAGTGATCAAGTTGGTACCAGGGACATGCCCTGGGAGAATGATCAATCCCGGGATGGTTATCGGGCAATGCCGAGGTGGAGCGGTCGTTGGATTAGGTATGGCCCTTTACGAGAACTTCAACTTCGACGTCAAGGAGAATGTTTGGATTAGCAGAAACTTTTTGGATTACAAGCTTCCAACGGCGAAGGAAATACCGGAGATCAAACTTGTTATCCTGGAGGCGGTGACAGAGCGTCTTCCACAAGTTGGCGCTCCTTACGGGGCGAGAGGAACCGGTGAATGGGGTGTCGCGCTCATCGTGCCTGCTATTGCGAACGCCATTTATAATGCGACCGGAATAAGAATGAAGCGCTGCCCAATGCTCAGCGAGGTTGTTCTGGATACATTGACTAAAGGAGGGAAATAAGGATGCAAACCACATTTATCATGACACGAGGCATCAAAAAATTTGGGTATTTTTCTCCTATGAAGCTTGAAGAGGCAATAACGTTACTTGAAAAATATGGCAAGCGTGCCGTAATACTATCAGGCGGCAGCGACCTTTTGTTAGACTTGAAATATAGGTCGGCTGCTCCGGAATATGTTATCAATATCAAGAACATACCGGAGATGGGAAGGATTCAAGAGACAAAAGATGCGGGACTGAGCATAGGTGCTCTGGCAACGATAGCCAAAATGAGCGAATCTCAAATCATCAAACAGAAATACCTATCACTTCATCAAGCTACCACGGAAGCCTTCCACAGCTGGCAGATTAGGAATACTGCAACAATCGGAGGCAACATCTGCAGAAGCTCGCCGGCATCTGATACGGTCCCGCCCTTAATGACTTACGACGCCCAAGTGAAACTGGTGGGACCGAAAGGCGAGAGGAAGGTACGCCTCGAAGACTTCTTCATAGGAGTTGGCCAAAATGTGTTAGATCGAGAGATCTTAACCGAGATCATCCTACCGCCACAGAAGGGAAGCTATGGAACAGCATTCCGGAGTCTAAAAAGAACTTCCGTAGATTTATGTAAATTAAACTGTGCGGTAAAGGTTGTAATGAGAAAAGACAGATGTGATGACATTAGAATAGTTCTCGGTGCTGTCTCCCCCACGGCAGTGAGAGCGAAGAAAGCTGAAGAGGCCCTGAGAGGCAAAGAAGCGAGCGATGAAAACATTGAGAATGCCGCTCGAAAAGTCCCTGAAGATATTTCTCCTGTAACCGATGGTCGATCCACCGCTGAATATCGAAGGCAGGTGAGCCAAGTCATGGTAAAAAGATTGATCAAGCAGGCAGTGGAATCTGTCTAAACAGGGTGAAGAACCTTGCGACGTTCAAGGAGCAGTTCTTTTTCTTTTGACTGCGGAGAGGGGCCGGACAAACAATGAGGTAAAGCGCCCAAAGAAGACCATTGGATGGGAGGCGAGGGAAGGAGGTTGCGAGTTGGCAGGAGGAGAAAGAAATAAACTTTCATTCCACACAAAAGGAGGTACAGAAATGAAAAAGTTCATCGCATTATTTCTTGCTCTTGGATTTTTGTTTTCACTTTCCATTTTTGGCTCTGTGGGAAGCGCTCGGGCGGCGGAGACGATAAAAATGGGTGCCCTTTTGGATTTGACGGGCGCTGTTGCCTTTCTGGGGCCGCTATTCAAAAATGGCATCACCTTCGCACTTGAGGAGGTGAACTACACGGTTGGCGGCAAGAAAATCGAGCTGATTACTGAGGATACCGCCAATGACATGAATGTGGTTCTGGAAAAAACCAAAAAACTTGTCGATCGGGACGGGGTCAAAATCCTTATCGGGCCACTTATGGGTGATGCACATATGGCGGTGCACCCTTTTCTTGCCGGCAGGAAAGTAATAAGAACTACCCTGCACTCCGGTGACATTGTGCAGACAGAGACTAAGAACTGCTTCATCTATCCATCCACTCTGGAGGGTAATACAATCCCTCTGGGCCATTATGCCGCTGACCAGGGTTACAAGACGATGATTACTATAGGCGCCGACTATGCGGGTGGTCGGGGTTTTATCAAAGGAATCAAGCTTGCGTTCGAGGAAAAAGGGGGAAAGGTGATCCAGGAACTGTGGCCTCCGGTAGGAAATGTCGATTTTGGGCCTTACCTTACCTCCCTGAAGAAGGCCGATGTTATTGGATACTTTGGGGAAACCGCCTCTGTAGATCAGCGTTTTGTGACTCAACTCCGTGAATTCGGGATCAAGATTCCGGTTCTGGTGGCAGTTGCCGATGGATGTATGCCACCACAGGTCCTCCAGGAACTTGGCGATAAAGCCTTGGGGATGAAGGGGCAGGCCATTTATCTTACCAACATAAAGACGCCTATAAACGAAAAGTGGGTCAAAGCAATGACAAAAAAGTCTGGTCAGACGCCGGGCGGCATGGAATCGAATGCGTATGCTATCACTAAGACCCTTCTGACCGCGCTTAAGGCAACGGGCGGTGATGACTCATACGATAAACTATGGCCAGCTACTTTGAAAGTGAAAATAAATACGCCTCAAGGGCCTCTAGCCGTTGGCCCGCAAGGAGTCGCTGAACTCAATGGCTATATTGCCGAGGTCAAGAAACAGAAGGGAGTGTATTTTTGGGATGCGGTTAAAACATACGAAAAAGTACTCGATCCAAGACTGAAGAAGTGAGTTTTGGCTTGGGGCAGGACGGGGTTTACCCCTGTCCTGCCTTTTTTTGTTCACCTTGGTAAGTAAAAGAGCGCGAAGAAACAATGGACTGGTTTGTAATCAACATGCTTAATGGCATATCGTATGGTATGGTATTGTTCCTCATTGCATCTGGTATGTCAATCATTTTGGGGGCCATGGGGGTCGCAAATCTGGCCCATGGTGTCATTTACATGTTCGGTGCCTATATAGGATGGACCGTGGCTGTGAAATGGAATGCTTCCTTTTTGCTGGCTTTTCTGGCAGGTGGGTTTTCGGCCGGGTTGGTTGGTCTTGTCATTGAACGAGGCCTGTTGCGCCATCTGTATAAGCAGCTAAATGAACAGGTGCTGCTGACCTTTGGCTTTGTTTATATTATGGGTAACTTATGCCTCTGGATATGGGGTGGACTGCCTAAGATGCCTTTTACTGCCAAGTTCATGGACGGATCCTTCGAGATCATGGGAAGAGTGTATCCGAAGGCTCGGGTATCTGTCATCCTTATCAGCCTTATTCTGGCTATTGTGCTCTGGTGGCTTCAAGATAGGACTCGCATGGGTGCTATTGTTCGGGCGGGAATGGACGATAAGGAGACCGCCATGGGACTCGGGATTAATCTGCAGCGGGCCTTTGCAATTATCTTCTTTATAGGTTCTTTCATTGCTGGAGCAGCTGGGGTCATCGGAGCCCAATTACTGGGGGTGCACACTGAGCTGGGTTTTGATGTGTTGCTATTAGCCTTGATTGTGGTCATCGTGGGGGGTGTTGGCTCCGTACAGGGAGCCCTACTGGGAGGAGTTCTGATCGGCGTGATCGATGCCTTTGGACGCGCAGTGGTTCCCCAACTGGCAATGTTTACCATGTATTTCACGATGATCGTTGTTCTAATAATTCGCCCTCAAGGTCTTCTAGGGAGAAAAATATAAGAGATGGAAGCCGCCGAACAACAAACTGAGCGAGGCCGCTGGAAAGCCGGGGTCCCCTACCTCGTCGGAGCTCTAATCCTCATCATACCACCCTTATTCCTGTCGTCTTATGGACAAGGGATTATGACCAGATTTCTTATACTTGCCCTTTTTGCCATGAGTTACAATATCGTTTTTGGCTATGCGGGGCTCCTCTCCCTTGGACATGCGGCTTTTTTTGGAGCTGGAGGGTATATGGTGGCCATTCTGAAACTCCATTACGATGTCAACCTCTTTTGGATCGCCGCCCCTCTGGGTATGCTGGTCGCAACATTGACCGCTGCATTATTCGGACTTGTCGCGCTAAGGGCAGTCGGCATTTATTTTCTGCTGGTGACATTTGCTTTGGGCCAAATGATGTATGCTCTGGCGTGGAATGTGAAATGGCTGAGTTCTGCGGGCATGAATGGTATAACTGGTATAAACTTGCCAGATCTTGCCATACCGGGCTTCATGTTAAATACCACTTCGCTCTATTACATGGTATTTATCTTTTTTGCGATCAGTTTTCTGCTCTTATATCGCCTTGTGTATTCGCCTTATGGACTTGCCGTCCAAGGGATTAGGGAAGATGAAACCCGAATGCAAGCCGTGGGTTATAACACATGGCTTTACAAGTACATTACCTTTGTGATTACCGGCGCCTTTGCCGGAATGGCCGGGGTGCTATTTTCATACTACAACTTTTTTGTTTCTCCAAAGCACCTTAGCGTCGTCACCTCTTTCTTGCCTATGGTCATGTGCATCATGGGTGGTCTGGGGACATTTGTGGGGCCTATTATCGGGGCCGCAGTATTCATTTTTGTGGAACACTTTTCAAGTATATATTTCCCAGAGCGCTGGCCATTGGTTTTAGGGGGGGTTTTCGTTTTAACTATCATGTTTGCAAGAGAGGGGATTGGCGTCTACCTATGGAGGCTTTGGAGGAAGCTGAATTATCAATATGGAAGCGTTAAAGGTTGAGGGATTGTGCAAAAACTTTGGTGGGGTTAGCGCGGTCAGTAACGTGTCTCTCTCCATAACGGTAGGTGAACGACTGGCCATTATTGGACCCAATGGAGCGGGGAAGACCACACTTTTCAATCTGGTCAATGGGCAGCTTTCGGCCACAGCCGGTCGCATTTATTTTTTTGAGGAGGATGTGACCGATCTGCCTACCTACCGCCGCGCCCATCTCGGCCAAGCTCGAGCGTTTCAAATTATCAGCCTTTTGCAAAGGATGACGGTTCTGGACAACGCCCTTGTGACATTACATGGTACCCGACCCAGCCGCTTTGAGATGTTTCGGTATGTCCGAGAGTTTCGGAATGTATTTGATCTCGCTGCTGAGACGCTCAAAGCACTGGACTTGTGGGAACGAAGAGATGAACCTGTGGAGCATTTGGGCTATGGGGAACAAAGGAGACTTGAAATCGGTCTCGGTCTAGCTATGAAGCCAAAATTGCTGCTGCTGGATGAACCGAGTGCCGGTCTCACCAAAGAAGAGAGCGCTGACATCATTAATATCATCAAGAAATTGGGACAGGAAATCACTGTTCTCGTAGTTGACCATGATATGGGCATGGTATTTGAGTTGGCTGAACGCATCATCGTTCTCCACTATGGGCAGATTATAGCAGACGGGACACCCGAAGAAATTCAAGCCGATCAAAGGGTCAGGGAAATCTATATGGGAATAGAGGAATGAATCGATCATGTTGGAGTTAGTTGACATTCATACCTATTACGGGGCAAGTTACGTTCTTCGCGGCATAACCTTGGCGGTTCAGCAAGGATCTGTCGTTGCCCTCTTGGGCAGAAATGGCATGGGAAAGACGACGACCATTCGCTCCATTACCGGTTTCAGTCCTCCCCGAAGCGGCATGGTACGGTTCAAGCAAGAGGAAATTACTCATCTCAAGCCCTATGAGATCGCTAAAATGGGCGTTGGGCTAATCCCACAGGGAAGAAAAATTTTCCCTTCATTAAGTGTGAAAGAAAATCTCACGATGGCAGCAAGGAACAAGAAGAACAGAGATAAGGTCTCAGGTTGGTCTTTGGATAGGATCTATTCCCAGTTCCCGATTTTACGGGAACGATCGAATCTCAGAGGGACGATCCTCAGCGGAGGGGAACAGCAGATGTTGGCTATTGCCCGGGCTCTCATGACCAACCCTGATCTCCTTTTAATGGATGAGCCTTCCGAGGGACTTGCTCCCCTGATTGTTCGCAATATTGGATCTATTATAGGTCAGCTAAAGTCTGAGGGTCTTGCTATCTTATTGGTGGAACAGAATCTCCCGATGGTATTGATAGTTTCTGATTATACTTTCATCGTGAGCAAAGGGAAAATCGTTTATGAATCGACCCCTTACGAACTTGACAAGAATGAGGAAATCAAAGTGAAGTATCTTTGTGCGGCAGAATAGATGAATCTAAAAAAGCTTCTATTGAGTGAAGATGGAGAATTGATGGAATGAGGGGATACAATCATCTATTATCGGGATTAGCCCAGCAAAGGCTATTTAGTAAAATGAAGGGAGGCATGACAAAATGACAGACTTATTTATAAAAAACGGTAAGGTTTTTGATGGTTCGGGGAACTCCTGGTTTAAGGCCGATGTTTATGTAAAAGATGGCCGGATTGCAAAAATTGGCAAAAACCTTAATGTCTCTGCTGCCCAGGTCATTGATGCGAATGGATTGGCCGTTGCTCCCGGATTCTGGGACCATCATACTCATGATGACTTTTGCCTGGGGGTTAAGAACCATCCGGACATTCAGGAATGTAGAGTTAGGTCAGGGATCACAACTATAGTAACTGGTAATTGTGGGTATTCGCCATGGCCATACTCCCCGGAGTTCAAGGAGGCGGCCGTAGCCTATAATGGTTTTTTAGATGCAGGAATGACGAACGAATGGAAAGACTTGGCCGGTTACCTCGCTTATCTGAAAAAGCAAGGGATTATCTTAAATATGGCAACGAATGTCGGTCAGGGAGCAATCCGTCTTTTTGCTATGGGTTTCGATGCCTCCAAGCCTAATGAGCGGCAAATGAATGTTATGAAAGAGCAGACGAAGAAAGCCATGGAACAGGGGGCTTTTGGTATCACAACTGGCTTATTATATCCCCCTGGAATGTTTTCGCCGACAGAAGAAGTCATTGAATTAGCGAAAATTGTTTCTGAGTACGGGGGACATTATGCTTCCCACATGAGGGGTGAGAGCGAAACTCTGTTTGAAGCTGTCCAAGAAGTCATCACGATTGGGGAAAAGGCCAAGATGCCTGTTTTTATTCACCACCATGAGGCTTTCGGCGAAAAGTATTTCTGGAAAATTGGGGCGACGTTGAAGCTGATCAGAGAGGCGCGGGATGTTAGAGGAGTAGACATTAATTATGACTTTTTCCCATACACAGGGGCAAACACTACGATTGCGGCCATCTTTCCACCCTGGTCGCTGGAGGGGGGTATCCCCGCATTGCTGGAGAGATTGAAAGACAGTGGGATGAGGAAGAGAATGCTTCACGACATTGAAACAGAGGTTTCTACCTGGCCTCCTGAATGGCCTCACAACTTTGGCCGCGTCGTGGCTGTGGAACCCAAAACGGGCTGGGATAACATACTGATCATCTGGGCAAACAAAAACAAGAGTCTCCAAGGAATGACGCTTGGAGAACTTGGGAAGAAACATGGTAAGCATCCTTTTGAGGCTGCGTGTGACATTACTTTAGAAGAAGCTTGCAATGTCATGTGTATCTTTTTCGGCTCTTCTGGAAATAGGGAGGAGGATTATGCAGCGCCGGGGCTGATCGAAATGATCAAGGACCCGCTGAGTATATTGGAGTCGGATGCCATCATCGGCAAAGAGATGCAGCACCCAGCAGCCTGGGGAACAACGGCCCGCACAATCGGCAGATATGCGCGAGAAATGGGCCTTATCACCATGGAAGATGCCGTTAGGAAATTGACAAGTGCTCCGGCTCATATTCTCGGAATATATGATCGAGGCATTCTCCGGCCCGGGTGCTATGCCGATATAACCATATTCAATCCCAAAACTATCATTGATACCGCAACATATACAGAGGCGAAAGCTCCCGTGGGAATTGATTATGTTATCGTCAACGGAACAGTTGTTTTGGAAAAAGGTAAATACCGTAAAGACACGCTTTGCGGCAGTATTATCAAGAGTACTGATTATCGCTAATTTGCGGTATTTTATCTGCCCGGGATTTCGAGAGGAAATCCCGGGCAGGCTACTGGTTTGAGTTTAGTTTGATTCATTTTCTGTTGGTGCTGTGCGTTATTCAAAATCAGCAAGGTTAAACATATATTAGAAATCTGGGTTCCCTCGTCATGCAGGAACAAGAAAATTACATACTGATTGCTGAGGATCTCACCAAGACCTTTAGTGGGTTTGTCGCATTGCAGCAAGTAAGCTTGAAGGTGAGACGAGGTGCGATACATGGAATAATCGGCCCAAATGGAGCAGGGAAAACGACCCTTTTTAACCTTTTGGCGGGGTCATTAAATCCAGATAGTGGTAGGGTCATCTTCGACGGCTATAATGCCACCCGTTTTAAGCCTAATGAAAGAACTCAGTTGGGACTTGCCCGAACATTTCAAAACATTCGCATTTTTGGAGAAATGTCAGTTTTGGAAAACGTTATGGTTGGAAGGCATTGCAGGAGTCGGGCAGGAACCCTTCATGTCACTTTTCAAATACCTTTTAAAAAGACTCACCAAGAAAAAGAGATTCAAAAGAATGCCCTTGAGTGCTTGAAATTCACAGGTTTATACAACCGGAAGGATAAGAAGGCATGCAATCTTCCATATGGAGAGCAGCGCCGACTTGAGTTAGCAAGGGCTTTAGCAACGGAGCCCAAACTGTTGTTATTAGACGAACCAGTAGCCGGAATGAACCCTGCTGAGACAGAAGGAATTATTACCCTCCTGACCAGGATAAATGAACTCGGCACAACTATTGTTTTAATCGAGCACAAGATGGATTTTATCATGTCTATTTCTAATCTAATTTCCGTTTTGAATTTTGGGAACAAGATTTGTGAAGGGACCTCTGACGAAGTACGAAGATCACCTGAAGTGATAGAGGCCTATTTAGGAAAGGAAACCAATAAATAGATGCTGGAAGTCAATGATGTTTATGTCTCCTACGGCCACATCGATGCTGTTCGTGGGGTGAGTTTCCATATTATGAAGGGAGAAATCGTTACGATTATTGGTGCCAATGGAAGTGGTAAGACAACAATAATAAATACTATCTCTGGAATATTACGATGCAAAAAAGGGACCATTCAGTTTCTAAACAAAAACATCACGCAAATGGCTCCCCATAATATTGTTCAGTTGGGACTTGTACAGATACCTGAAGGAAGGGAAATTCTTACTACCCTAAGTGTCCAGGAAAACCTCGAAATGGGCGCATATTGCCGGAAAGACAAGAAACGGATTCAACAGGATCTCGAAGAAATCAGTTTGCGGTTTCCTGTTCTTAGAGAAAGAAGTAAGCAGCCCACGGGAACGCTCTCAGGCGGGGAACAGCAGATGTTAGCTATTGCGAGAGGCTTGATGGCCCGTCCCCAGTTACTCATGATGGACGAGCCCTCTTTGGGGCTTGCGCCATTGGCTGTGGAAAATGTCTACCAAATGATCAATCAACTTAAAAAGGAAGGCATCACCATTCTACTTGTCGAGCAAAATGCAAAGAAAGCACTCTTAACTGCTGATCGAGGATGCGTCTTGGAAAGCGGAAAGATTGTTCTTTCGAATGATGCCGCAAATCTTTTGTTAAATGACAAGGTAAAAGAAGCTTATTTGGGGGCCGAGAAACAGGTTTAGATGTAAAGTCACGATGAAAGTTAGGAGCTTATATGTTTGTTCAGCAGCTCATCAACGGTTTCGCCCTCGGTTGTACCTATTCACTTCTGGCATTAGGGTACACGTTGATTTTTGGCGTTTTAAAGATCCTTAATATCGCCCACGGCGACGTATTTATGGTCGGTGCTGTGATAGCTGCAAACCTCATCCTTTTCGCTCAGGCTAACTTTCTCATTGCACTCATCGGCAGCATGATCGGTACGATGATAGTTGGTATCATGATCGAAAGGTTAACGATTCGACCCCTGAAAAGCGAGGGCCGCCCCCTACTTCCATTGCCCCCCCTTATCACAACATTAGGAGCAGTCTGGGTTCTCCAGGAACTCGTGATTAAGATTGTTGGAGCCCAAGTTCAGCCCTTTCCTTCATTGTACCAGGAAAAGAACTTTAACTTTGGTTCGTTTGCAGTCTCATCATCCCAGCTCATCATTATTGGAGTCTCATTTTTTCTAATGTTTTGTTTACATGTCGTCGTCGCAAAGACAAAATGGGGAAAAGGGATGAGAGCAGTAGCCGAAAATGCCAAAACGGCTTGTTTGTTAGGTATCAATGTAAATGGGACGATATTGATCACTTTTGCAGTTGCGTCGGCTTTAGCCGGGGCGGCGGGATTGCTTGTTGGTCTGTCCTATCGCGCCTTTTCACCCTTTATGGGTGTAGAGATAGGATTAAAGGGTTTTGCGATCATTGTTTTTGGAGGAATGGGAAACATCTGGGGAGCAATGGTAGGAGGCTTAATTCTTGGAATGGTTGAAATCTTGAGCGTTGGATACTTAGCCTCTTCTTTTAGGGATGCCTTTGCCTTCGGACTGATGATCCTAATCCTTTTGCTTAAACCCACGGGACTTTTCGGATCTCATTAGGCCGCTTAAGCAAAAAGGTGTATATGATTAATCCTTACTTGGAATCCATATTAATATTTGCTGGTATCAATATTATTCTTGCTTTAGGAAACTACTTCCCGTTTTCTGCTGGATTACCTTCATTGGGCCAGGCCGGGTTCATGGCCGTCGGTGCCTATATGTCAGCTGTGTTGACCTTGAAGTTTTCGTTTCCATTTTTTTTGTCTCTCTTGGCAGGAGGCGGGATGGCACTGTTGGTGGGGATTCTGGTGGGGCTTCCAGTTTTAAGGGTTCGAGGAATATATATTGTTCTTGTCACCTGGGGATTTGGGGAGGCGATCAGGGTCATACTTCTGAACATTGAATATGTTGGGGGTTCGGGAGGGATGGGTGGAATTTATCCCAGCACGACCCTTCCTTTGGTTTATCTTATTGCCCTGATTGTTGCAATTTTTTCTATGCGACTGAAGAATTCGAGACTCGGTCGGGCTTTTCAAGCGGTGGAGGCAGATCAAGACGCAGCGGAGTCAATGGGGATTGATCTCACAAAGACGAAGTTGACAGCTTTTAGTTTGGGTGCATTCGTGTGCGGGATCGGGGGAGCCTTGTATGCCCATTATGCCCTCTACGTGGAGCCCTCAAACTTCAACTTCTTTCTATCTTCGGAGATATTATTCTTTTCGATCATAGGAGGGGGAGGAGTGTTTGTGGGTCCGATTGTCGGGGCTATCATATTTACTGCGCTTCCAGAGGTATTCAGATTCCTGAAAGACTGGAGGGTCATTTTTTTTGGAATAGTCCTCATTGTGATGATGGTCCTAAGACCGCAGGGGATTATTTCAAGGGACTTCTATAACCGATGTTCCAATTCTTTGCGTAGCTTCTTATTAAGAAAAGGTTTTATTGAGCAGGCGGATGACCTCTAAGGCGATTGAAAGAGAGAGGTCAGGGAAAAAGAACGAATAATAATCATTTGTAAATCGAGGAGAGCATAGGGGAGTAAATGATGGCATATCATGATTTACGAGATTGGATTGCGAAACTTGAAAGGGAGGGAGAATTAGCTCGCATACACGAAAAAGTCAATTGGGATCTGGAGATCGGGGGAATTACACAGGAGACTATTGACAGAAAAGGTCCTGCTTTATTGTTTGAAAACATAAAAGATCATGAAAATACGCTTTGCACCAAATTGTTCACGGGCTCGATGGCGACCTATTCCAGGGTGGCCTTGATGCTGGGGGTTCCCAAAGATACTCCATATCCTGATCTCATCAAGATATGGCGAGAACGTTTCAAAAAGCCAGTGAAACCCGTTGTTGTGGACTCCGGTCCCTGCAAAGAGAATGTTCTAAAGGGGGGCGACGTCGACCTGTTTCAATTTCCGGTTCCAAAATGGCACGACCGGGATGGAGGGAGGTATATTGGGACATTTGACGGTGTAGTGACCAAGGATATCGAAACAGGTTGGATGAATGTTGGATTGTATCGACAGATGATTCATGACCGGAACAACGCGGGGATAAGCATAGCAACTGGGCAGCATATCTGGATGCACTGGAGAAAACAGGGAGGGGCCAAAGGTAAGATACCCATGGCTGTTGCAATTGGTTGGGATCCTGTCCTTCCTGCAGTTGCCTCTGCGCCTGTTCCCCCTGGCATATGCGAGTACGATATGATGGGCGCCTTGAGGCAGGAGCCGGTTCAACTTGTCAAATGCGAGACTTCAGATCTCTTTGTGCCTGCTGCCTGTGAAATTGTCCTGGAGGGAGAGGTATCTACGGATCCTAATACCTTCCGCGATGAAGGACCTTTTGGAGAATATACGGGGCATTATTGTTCCACTGCTACGCCCCGGCCGGTTTTTCATGTGAATTGTATGACTTTCAGAAATGATCCTATTTATCAGGGTGCACTGGAAGGAATGCCTATTAATGAAGACCACATCCTATGTTCTGTTTGCCATAGCGCAGCCATCTGGGATCTTCTGGATGAACGAATGATCGGGGGGATAACCGCTGTAAACGTGGATCCCAGCACCGCCTGGGCAAATGTCTTTGTTCAGATAGACAACAGTTATTATGGCCAGGTACACCAGGTGGCTGCCAATATTTGGAGCTGGGGGAAATCGACCGGGATAGGAAAGAACATTATCGTAGTCGACGAGGATGTGGATGTCTACGACTTGAACAAAATCTTATGGGCCTTGGCTTATCGTGTGCGACCCTCCCAGGATATCACCATTTACCCCGGATGGGTCATTGCTCTTGATCCGGTCGTCCATCCAAAAGACAGAATCCTTACCGGACCGAGTAAAGGGGAAAGGCTTCTAATAGATGCTACCAAACCGTTCGACAACCCGAAGACTGAGGAGTGGTTTGGCCTTAATTTTCCTCCCTCGGCCTATCCTGACGCAGACACTATGACCAAGGTAAGGAAGAAATGGGGCAAATATGGGATAAAATGCTGAAGAAATCTGGTTGGAATTCAGTTTAATTTTGAAAGGAGGTGAATCTACCCAATCTGCAGGGAGTGAATGGTTCGTTTTTTTCGGATTTAAATGCTTCATTTAGAAATGATATCCTATAAAGAGTCAAGTAAGAAATTGAGTCAGTTTCAGAAATAATTTTCCACAATATATTCATAGGAGGAGAAAAAATGAGAAGGAACTCAATAATATTAGCAATATCCTGTTTCTTAATTCTGCAGGCAGTATCTTTTTCTTATGGTCAAATAGCGGGACAAGAGATCAAGATTGGATTGATTTTGCCAAAATCGGGTTGGGGCGCCGAAGAAGGCATCACTGAAGAGATTGGGGCAATGATCGCTGCCGAGGAAATCAATGCTGCTGGAGGAATCGGAAGGGTACCCATTAAACTGGTTGTTTATGACGACGGGTCCAATCCGACTCAATCTATCAATGTCACCAAGAAGCTTATCTTCGAGGACAAAGTGCTTGCAATTCTGGGACCTGCTTTCAGTTCTCAAGTCGAGGTGGTTTTCCCTGTTGCCAATCGGGGCGAAACGCCTATCATATCTCCGCTCTCAACAAAGATCGGTATTACAGAGAAAAACCGACCATGGACATTTAGGAATACAATCGGTTCCGAACATGTTTATAAGCGCCTTATAGAACGGTGGGCCAAAGATTTCAATATAAAAAAAGTCGCGATTATTTATGATGCCAAAGACCGGTTCTCACAGGATGATGCAACCATCGTGTTTCCAGATGCGTTGAAACAACTTGGAATTTCCGTAGTAACCAGTGTTACCTATATGACAAATGATATGGACTTTAGCGCGCAATTAACCAAAATACAAAGTCTACAACCAGATGGCATGATCATCTCTGGCTTAAGAAATGAAGCGGCTCAAATCGTTAAACAAGCGAAACAGAAAGGCATGAACATACCTATCACCGGAGGGTTTGAACTTGTTGCTCCGAGGTTTATTGAATTGGGTGGTAAAGATGTGGAAGGCATGTATTTGATTCATAGTTCATGGATTACAGGTAACCCGGACCCAAAGATGCAGGAATTTGTTAAGAAAGCAGAAAAGAGATCTGCGAAGGTACAAATAGGTACTCTCAGAATGTATGATTGCGTTTACATTTCCAAATATATCATTGAAAAGATGGGTGTTACCAACAAACCCGAGGACCTGGCAAAAGACAGGGACAAAATCAGACAAGGATGGGCAACTTTGAAGGATTATAAGGGCGTCGAGGGCCGCACGTCTATCGACGAAAAAGGAGATGGGATTAAGGAGACCTACCTACTCATTATAAAGGACGGAAGATACCAAAGGCTCCAATAGGCGGTAAAATATTAAATCTATGAAAACTTAGAAAAGTATGACCTATAGATTTGAGAGGGGGGCCTAAAATGAAATGGATCGACTACCGCTGATTCTTGGCAATGGACGGGGCTTTATCAGTCATCGGAGCTTAGAAAGGAGAAAGGCATCATGGGCGAGATCGTAACGGGTAAGACCGCAACAACGAGGGTCAAGATAACAGTGGAGAAAGTCTACAAGTGGGATGTATGCCCAATAGGCTTCAAGCCCGGAGATGAATTCATCTACTCGATGACTTCTGACTACACTCCTCCAGAGCAAAGGCAAGGTCCCCCGTACAAGTGGGAGATCAAGCCGAGCTTCTGCGACTGGGCCTGGAATTGCATCATCCCCTACGTAACCACGCTAGCCTACAGCGGGCAGATCCCGTTTTATGGGAAAAACACCGCTTACGTGAACTGCAATGATGGGGAGCATCCTGTCCTTTTCAAGCTTGAACTCTTGGACTAACCGAAGTTGCTGCATACAATGAGTCTATTCTTCGGAGGGTGAAAGATGGCAAAGAACATTGTAAAGATAAAATGCACTGGGGTGGAGGAGCGGTCAGAGTGCCCCGCTGGCTACAAGGGGGGTGAGGAGTGGCTTTACAGCTCGGTTACAGGAGAGCCTAAGTACGACTGGGATATCAAACCCAAGTTCTGCGACCGAGCCTTCCACGACATCTATATGCAGATTGTGGCTGTTCAGTTCAACGTCAATTTCCCCTGGAGACAAAGACGGGGAACCGAGCTGAGTTGCTGCAGCGCTTCCTGCACTTTAGGAGCTACTCCCGTCCTCTTTGAGTTAGAGAAGTTGGACTAAAGAGGTTCGCGATGGATCCGAGAGCCGGCTCAGAAAGGAGGGACGATACCTGGGGCTGTGTCGCTAACCCCGAAAAACGAAGCTCAGGCTAATACTTGCCTACCACGGTGGTTGAAGATGAATGCCTCACTATAGATACCCGTGGGTAAGCCTGTGGCACTTTGAATAATGTAGAGCCGTTTGACCCCGGAGCGTGGCATTTTTACCACTTGCGTCCACTCAAAGGATTTTTTCTTTTTCAACTTTAATTAAGGAATTCTTTCATTCCAATAATTGAGGAGGGTTTTTATGCCAAACAAAACAAACAGGATCAATCCGCTCGATGTAGCGATGAAGCAGGTCGACATCGCGGCTGAGAAATTGAAGTTAGAGCCGGGTCTTTTTCAAAAGATCAAGCAGACGAAGCGCGAACTCATCGTCCATTTCCCCGTCAAAATGGACGATGGGCACATCGAAGTTTTCACTGGTTATAGAGTTCAACACAATATGACCCGAGGGCCTGGAAAAGGAGGAATTCGCTACCATCCAGATGTGGATCTTGATGAGGTGCGAGCCCTTTCCATGTGGATGACTTGGAAGGCTGCTGTGGTGAACATCCCCTTTGGGGGGGCTAAAGGCGGTGTCCAGTGTGATCCTAAGAGCATGTCGCTTCGTGAACTGGAGAATATGACAAGGCGGTTCACATGGGAAATTGCAACAATGATAGGTCCCGATCAAGATATTCCTGCTCCTGACGTTAATACCAATCCCCAGGTGATGGCCTGGATTATGGACACCTACAGTATTTTGAAGGGATATTCTGTTCATGGTGTTGTAACAGGAAAGCCTCTCGAGTTGGGAGGATCTTTGGGAAGGTTTGAGGCCACCGGAAAGGGTGTCTTTATCACCGCTCAGGAGGCGGGCCATCATATAAAACTCCCCATGAAAGGAGCTCGTGTCGCTGTGCAGGGATGTGGCAATGTGGGTGGAATTGCGGCCCAATACTTTGATCGAGCCGGAGCCAAAGTGATTGCGATCAGTGATTCGAAGGGTGGCGTGTATAATAAGAAGGGGTTGAATGTCTCATCTGTTCTCGACTGTAAGAAAAAGTATTCTTGCGTCATCACTCCTAAGGGCAAAAGCGGGGATGAGATTACGAATGAGGAAATTTTGGAGCTCAACTGCGATATTCTGGTCCCTTCCGCCTTAGAAAATCAGATAACTGGTAAAAATGCCCCGAAGATAAAAGCAAAGATTGTTGCGGAGGGCGCCAATGGCCCTACAACACCGGAGGCGGATGAGATTCTCCATGATCGCGGAATCTTTATGGTCCCGGATATTCTTGCAAATGCCGGTGGAGTGACGGTTTCCTATTTTGAGTGGGTTCAGAATCTTCAGGAATTGCTCTGGAATGAAGAGGAGATTTCAGAGCGACTAACGAAGATCATGAGACGAAGTTTTGCAGAAGTGCTCAACATCTCTCATAAAGAAAAAGTGGATATGAGAACCGCGGCTTTGATACTTGGTATTGGAAGAGTGGCTGAGGCCACCAAGTTGAGAGGAATCTATCCGTAGGTCCAAAACCTTCTGATGTGGACCGGATCATGAAGGTGAAAGCAAAGAATGGAAGGAGGATCTTTCATGTTCGGCTATCACAAGAAGTTGCTAAGGGGATTTATGTCATTCCGGACATTTTGGCTAATGCGGGTAGTGTTACAGTATCCTATTTTGAGTGGGTGCAGAATGTTCAGAAACTCTTCTGGACAGAGGATGATGTGAACCAACGTCTTGATCATATCATGACAAGGGCATTCAAGGAAGTGCATTCTCTTTCTAAAAAGGAAAAGGTGAATATGCGTACTGCAGCGTACATGCTGGCGATTGAAAGGGTGGGACGAGCCAAAGAGTTGAGGGGAATATTTCCATAAACCTTTTTGTGATTCCTACCCTTCTCTATGTAAAGATGTTGAAATGAATTTTGTTAAGAGAATTTAACATAGGAGGGATATCAAATGAAAGGCTTCTTTAATAAAATTCTGAGAATCAATCTCAAAACAAAAACCTTTAAAGAAGAAACAATCCCTGATTCGGTTTATGAAACCTATTTAGGTGGAAAGGGATTCGGTACTTATCTCCTCATGAAGGAAAATCCTCCTGGGGTTGATCCCCTTTCTTCAAACAATAAGCTCATCTTCTGCACCGGTCCGATCACTGGCACCCGAATCTATGGGTCTTGTCGGCATGGTGTCTTTACCAAATCTCCCCTGACCGGAGGTTACTCAGAATCCTATTCGGGAGGTAAAGTGGCAGAACCAATGAACCGGACAGGTTATGATGCCTTCATTTTTGAAGAAACATCGAGTGAACCGATCTGGATCGAGATCTCCGACCAAAAGATTGTTTTTCATGATGCAAAAGATCTCTGGGGAAAGGATACCTACTTTACGGAAGATGAGGTCATAAAGAGAGTTAACCAAAAGGGTTCGGGAGCTCTGGTCATTGGTCCTGCGGGTGAAAACCTGGTCCGATATGCTGTTATTGAAAATGATTACTGGCGATCCCTCGGAAGGACTGGAGTCGGCGCAGTGATGGGTTCCAAGAAGATGAAGGCTATTGTTTTTCAAGGTGAGAAGAAAAAGGAGATCGCCTATCCTGATCGGGTCGAGCAGTTCGCCAAAGAGACTTTAGAGCGAGGGAAAGACAATCCGGGAGTTCAAAATTATAGAAGGCTGGGCACACCTCAACTGGTTGCCTTGACCAATTCGGTTGGGGCATTTCCCTCAAAATATTGGCATTTCGGGACCTTTGAGGGATGGGAAAAGATCAGCGCAGAAGCCCTTCTCGAACGTTGTCAGGTCAGACCCACTGCCTGTCTTCGCTGTTTTGTGGCCTGTGGAGATTTAAGCGAGGTCAAAGAGGGGAGGCATAAAGGCCTAAAAATTGAAGGCCCGGAATATGAAACCATCTATGCCTTTGGCGGCCTCTGCATGATCCATGAGATTGAGGAGATCGCTTATCTCAATGATATCTGTGACCGCCTGGGCATGGATACCATCTCTGCCGGGAGCCTTTGCGCCTTTGCTATGGAAGCTTCAGAGATGGGACGAATTACGGAAAAGATCAATTGGGGAGAGGTAGATAAGGTTGCTCAACTTCTCCATGATATCGCATCTAAAAAAGGAATCGGGGCCATCTTGGCAGAAGGGATCCGGCATGCCGCAAAGGTTTGGAATATGGAGGATATCGCCATCCATGTGAAAGGGCTCGATCCGGCAGGATATGATCCAAGAGTCCTCAAAGGAATGGGCCTTGCCAATGCTACTTCAGATCGTGGAGCCTGCCATCTTAGGGCAACATTCTATAAAGCAGAACTGGCTGGGATGATTCCTATGGACCAAATGGAGGGGAAAGCTAAACTTTTCCTTGAATTCGAAGATCGCTTTAACATCCATGATTCCCTGATCTTATGCCGATTCTATCGAGATATCTACTGGGATTGGAGTTACCTTTCAACCATCGTTGAAATTACGACAGGACTCAAACTGGATGAAGCTGGATTAAGAAAAATTTCATCTACGATTCAGAATGAAACCAGGAGATTCAATCTCCGCGAAGGCCTCAACCCGAAAGAGGATACCCTCCCAAAGAGATTTTTTGATGAACCCTTAGGCAAAGATGGGAAGACGATCCGAAGAGAAGACCTTCAGAGAATGCTTCAGGATTACTATAGCCTTCGGGGTTGGAGTTCTGAAGGAATCCCTCGCTGACCGCGCATTCCCGGTTTGCCATCCCGGTTCGGAGACGCCGAATAATAATAAGTTGCATTAATAGAGATATTCATAATCCAGTCAAATCCTGTAATTGAACAAACAGAAACAGCATAATTTCCCAGAGCCAAAACCGATACCACCAAACGATATTCGACAGCTTAAGGCTATTGAAGACCAGATTGGGAAACCATTTTCCCCTGATTTCATCCCAGATATGCTCCATGGGATCCAGTTGGGGGCTATTAGGAGGCAAGGGCAGCAACTGTACATTGGAGGGAACTTGAAGATCCCCAGCCCGATGCCATCCGGCCCCATCTAAAACCATCACTATCTGTTCTCCGGCAGGGCGTTGTGCAAATTCAGCCATATTACTAAATGAGGCTCCTGCTGTGTATTCTTCCCTCTCTTGAAACATGAAAGAGGAGTTTATTAATGGAGAAAGACCTGACCAATTTTGTGTCAGCAGATATTTGGTTTGAAAGGTGAGAAGGTAACGATGGAAAAGATCAGAATAGAAGAAGCCATAGGAATGACTCTTGGCCATGACGTTACTCAGATCATCCCTGGCGAATATAAGGGACCTCGTTTCAAAAGGGGGCATAAGATAAGAAAAGAAGACATCCCTGAATTCCTTAAGATTGGCAAAGAGCATATATTTGTAATGAAATTCAAACCTGGAGTGATTCATGAAGATGATGCGGCATTGCGGCTGGGCCGTGCAATTGGTGGGAGATATATTGATATCAGTGGGCCTTCTGAAGGTAAGGTGACAGTTCATTCAAAGATAAATGGTATTCTAATGATTAACCTTCCTTTACTTCACCGCATCAACCTCTTGAAAAATGTGGTCCTTTCTACTCTTCATCGTTATACTCCTTGCTCTCCACGAATGGCAGTCGGAGCGACAAGAATAATTTCACTCACCGCTCAAGAAAAACAGATTGGAAGAGTGGAAAGTTGGTGTCAAAAAGAGGGACCGGTCATTGAAATTCTGCCTTACCGAAGGCAGAATATTGGTGCAGTGGTGACAGGGAGTGAGGTTTTCCATCGGAGAATCAAAGATAGCTTTAATGAGAGGATCGGGAAAAAGATCGCCGATTTAGGCTCTCGAGTGGTGAAGAAGCTTGTTGTCCCCGATGAGATCGATCGAATCTCTCAGGCATTGCTTGATCTTCAGGCTATCTCCATTGATATTATTTTGGTCACAGGAGGTCTTTCTGTTGACCCTGATGACGTAACTCGAACCGGGATCAGGAAAGCCGGGACGAAGATCATCTTCTACGGAACCCCAATATTACCAGGGGCTATGTTCCTTTATGGGATACTTGGGAAAAAGCCGGTCCTCGGGCTTCCTGCTTGCGTCTTTCACCATAATGCCACGTTATTTGATTTAATCTTTCCAAGAGTTCTATCCGGAGAGGTACTGAACCGAAAAGAAATCAGCCTCCTCGGACACGGGGGGTTTTGCCTGAATTGTAACCCATGTCACTTCCCTGTGTGCCCTTTTGGGAAAGGGTAGATTTCCAATATAACTCTTGGGGTTTATATCCAGTTTTGCAAAAATGGTTTACTATCGGAGATTCAGAATGTTAATAATACCTGTTTCTTTCCACTTTTTAATCATGAATAAAAATGACAAGAAATCAAGAACGAAAAGAACGAAAACTGCGACTTCAACCATATATGATTGCCGCTGGTATAATCCATCCTGCTATAATCTTTGCTGCCGTGATGATAGCTGCTATGTGGTGAGTATTTTCAACGGATTAAACAGTGGCGCTTGTAGCTACAAGTCTCAAAGTTAAAGAGTCCAATTTCGTGTCGCCTTCTAATGGATCCCGATATACCGATATTTTAATAGATATGCCATTGAGCGGAACAGTCCAATAGCGATGCCTAAGGTTTGAAGGAGTATAAGAATTTCCAGTTATCAACGACCAAAGGCAGGGTCAATTCGGCCCTGCCTAATTTCTTTTAACTTATGTTTGTTCGTAATCGTCAACCTTGAAGGATAGCTCGGAGTGAAGACTTGCACTCGTCAGCCAACCTACTATTGGTTTTCTATCGGTTCAAATTTTGATACCCCAATTTTGAGGTAGCCGGACCCGATAAGAAGAGCGGTCCCAGGGTGTGGCTGTGGATTTCTGCTATCTACCATCTGTTTCCGATACTTCAAAAAAGCCACGATCTGATTTTCATATATTCACCTGGGATACGTATAGCAACCCGTAATCCTCAGCCCAAGATGTTATCGTTGAGCGATGACTTGTGTAACCTTCAAATACCCATTGACCGAAAATCCAAATATCCTTGCAAAAGAGCACCCGCCAAATCTTTTTTAACTGTAACAAAAAAAAATTATACCGGGGGTCCCATAATTGAAGACCTTAGTGCGGCGATAATTTTGTCGTTGTGATAGAGAAATACTTTGACCAGAAGCTTACGCAATAGAGGGGTGTCCCAGACGACTGCTGGGGGGTGACGGCAATTATTGTGTGTAATCAAAGTGTAACCGTCGCAACCGAAAATAACCCAAATTAACCCAAGCTATTCCAACTTGACTCTTGCAACCGATTGATTTATAAGTAATTAAAACGGTGGGAAATCGCCTGATGGTTGGGTCTTGACTCAAAATCCCGCGGGGCTTCCACCCCATGTCGGTTCGATTCCGACCTCCGGCACCAATTTTTTCAATTGGTTTAGCCATTAAGGTACTCTGGTTTTGCTTGAACTTCTAACAAGCAAAAAACACCAAGTATAACCAAGCTGTAACCATATTCATCATTCATCTTAGTCTTCCTCAACAAACCAATTCTAAAATAATTTTAGAGGAGTCCCAAATCATACCCCCCCCCAATCCCATCCCTTTCATGGTGACATTACAGTTACACCGCCTCTAAAAATAGAGGGAGATCAAAGGCTTAAAAAGCCGCAGGGATCTCTAGTCCCTTGTAGAAACAAACTTTCCTGCATCGGGATTGCTTCAAGTTTAGCCGCTTACAAGGAGGTTGCCAGTTCAAATCTATCCTCCACTACCAAATAAATCCAAGGGTTAGGAGTGTTTGAAAATGTTTCTTTAGGTGGATAAATAATGAATTTTTGAAAACGATTTCATTTAAATTTCAGAAAAAAAAATAAGTCGTAACTATCCTAAATTTCAGTATTTTTTTCTTTAGAAAAAATTTCTTGACATTTTTTTGATAAAGTAATAAGAAAACGTTTAATCTTATATGGTAAAAACTCTTACTTTACTGAGGAAAGAATGAAAAATACAGAGATACAGTAAAGACGATATCAGGAGGATATGATGAAAAAACTCAAAATTTTTAGAGAGAGATGCACAGCTTGTGGAAGTTGTATTGAAGTTTGCCCTGTGAACGAGACAGTAGATCCCAAACAATTAAAGGGGAAGTCTCCTCAAGGGAAGATCTTTCGTCTTGTCGATGAGCTATTTGATCCTATTGGACTTTGTCGCCAATGTGATCCAGCTCCATGCATGGAGACGTGCCCTGCCGGGGCAATTTACAGAGACGAGAAAAATGTGGTGCTGGTCAACGAATGGGAATGCAATGCCTGTGGACTCTGCAACGAGATATGCCCTTATGGTGCGATTTTTGCCGATTACAAAAGGTCAAAAAAATGGACTTCTGTCAAATGCGATCTGTGCCAAGGAGATCCTTTGTGTGCGAAGAATTGTCCAACCTCAGCGATTGAATGGCTCTCTTAGGAAAACTTGATATGAGACATTAATGAGAGAGGTAAACATATCTCTACTTGATTTTGGAGGGAAGACTATGTGGAACGAACTTGAGACGGATGTGTTGGTTGTAGGGAGTGGGGGGGCGGGGATGTTTGCGGCCATTGAGGCGGTGAAGGAAGGTCAGAGGGTGTTGATGGTGACCAAGGGGACGATGGGAAGGGATGGGTCTACGATTCATGCTTTTCCTTTAATCCAATCCCCCCTGGGGCATGAGGATCCACGCGATAATCCAAAAGTTTTCTGTGAGGACATTCTTAAACGTGGCTTCCATATTTCTAATCGTAAGCTCGTGATGGCAGTGACGAAGGCAGCTGTCCAACCAGTGCTTGATCTGGACAAATGGGGTGTCCCTTTTAAAAAAAGGCCAGATGGGAGATTGGTGCAGGAGGAAAGTTTTGTTCCCAGGCTTTCAACTTATGCAAGAGCCATTGAATTTCCAGGTCCGTTGAGCGGGCCTCCGATCGCATTGGCTTTGAGGAGGAAAGTTTCCGAGCTAAACGTCCAGGTAATGGAATATTCGATGTTGACTAACCTACTGACAAACCAAGGGGAAGTTGTCGGAGGGGTGATCCTGGATAAAAGTACCGGGGATATTTGTGTGGTGAGGGCAAAGAGTGTAATTTTGGCAACCGGCGCCTGTTCTGAAGTCTTCAAAGTTTCTTTGTGCCCGAGAAACAACACTGCAGATGGACAAGCTATTGCTTATCGAGCAGGGGCTGAAATGGTAGATATGGAATTTGTTCGATTCTATAACATGGCACTCTATCCGGAATCAATTAGAGGTGTAAACGTTCATGCAAAACAGCTCATTGAAGCAGGGGCAAAGTTGCCCTACGACCAAACAAGGGGGGTGGCCGAAATCGGGCTTGATCCTCAACATTCCGATCATGGCGATCCTCTTAAAGTCTTTTCTGTGGTCAAATCTGGAAGAGGGAGCGTACATGGAGGGGTCTACTTTGACGTAGGAGATGTTCCCTTAGAATCGTTCAACGGTATAGGTTGCTTTGAGACTGGGAGGTTTCTCCCGAGACTCGGGACTTCTGTTTTGGAACTTGGCCCAGGGGTCTTGGTGATAGATGGGGGAGTGAAAGTAGATGAGAATTGTGAAAGTAGTGTGGAAGGACTCTATGCGACCGGAGACTTATTGGGTGGTTTTTGGGGAGCTTCCTATACGGGAGCCACAGGGATTATTTTAGCGTTGAGCAGCGGATGTATCGCGGGAAGAAGTGCAGCGAAACAAGCGAGTAAAATGAAGATGCCGTTGGTGAGCAAAGCTCAAATCAAAGGGGAAGTGGACCGACTGACCGGTATATTGGAGAGAAGAAAAAAGGATGGAATTCGGCCGAATGAATTGCGGAGGAGCTTGCAGGAGGTGATGTATTGTAAGGTTGGGATCATGAGAAATGAGAAAGGGCTGAAAAAAGCGATCGAGGAGATTCAGGGAATGAAAAAGGAGATCCCCTATCTTTCTGTTTCAAGCCCGATCAAATGTTTTAATAATGAGTGGACAGAAGTACTGGAAGTGACCAACTTAATTGAGACTTCGGAAATGATAGGAAGAGCTGCTTTAATGCGGAAAGAAACGCGCGGCGATCATCACAGGGATGATTTTCCAGATATAGATCAAGGATGGGTAAAAAATATTGTTATCATAAAGGGAAAAGGTGCCATGAAACTGACTATCCAGCCCATTAAAGGACAATAGAGTTCAGGAGGAAAATTATGGCTAAGGTAAGAGCAAAGATTAAGATTTTTAGATTCAATCCCGAGATAGATTCGAAACCAAGATATGAACACTATGACGTTCCAATGGAAGAAGGGATAAGCATTTTACAAGCTCTTCGATACATCTATGAAAACCTTGACGGTACGTTGGCTTACAAGGACTATTTTTGTAAGACGAATCAATGTGGAATGTGTGCGATGAAGGTGAATGGTCGACCTGTTTTTGCTTGTAATACCAAACTGGAAAGGGAGACGGTCATTGAGCCATTGCCCAATTTCCCTATCATCCGAGATGTAGTAGTGGATACAGGAAGAGAGAGTTTGAATCCATCCGGAGAGATATGGAAACAAGAAGTTGGCATCCTTATAAGGAGCTATCGAAATTTATAGATTGAGTTGTGCCCTTACAGAAAATTTGATAAGAGGGAATGGGAAAGGCCTCAATAAGAATTTCCTCGACTATAAAATCCCAACCGCCCTTGACGTACGTTAGGTGGGCTGCATCTGTGTCGAGAGCAACGATTTGGGCAAAAGGTACTTTTATTCTCGTGTCTATCTAATAGGAGGCGAAGGATGGGTAAGACAATTAAGCTGAAACCCTTTGAGCCTTATCGGAAAATTAAACCTGAGGATTTCAGAATAGAGGATATCCCTTTCTACGAACCCGGAAAGCCTCCACGACATGACCTATGGGGCAAATTAGATTTTTTAGACGAAGAAGAAAGGCTGTTTGGTAAAAAGTGGGGTGCCCAAGGGATTGGAAGATTACAGGAAGTGTTGGTTTGTAGACCTTCTAAAAACGAAATCCATCCCGTCTTCAAGAAAGACCCCACCTTTTATATGTTCTATGATGGCCAGATCCCTGATATTGAGAAGATGCAAAAGGAACACGATGAACTGGTGAAAATTTATAAGCAGGCAGGGGTCGAAGTCCATTATATCGAATTTCCGTCATCTTCCATGGGACCTTACGGACCCATGAGGTGGATGGTTTATGCACCTCGGGCCTTTTTGGTGGTGAGAGGAGGCGCCATTATACAGAGATCTGCATCAGTTCCTTATGCCAAAGGGAGAGAGATCTACGAAATGAGGGCTCTGGTGGAACTCGGTTGTCCGATCCTCTATACCGTTCATGGAAAAGGAATCTTTGAAATCGGTGCGAGCCTGTTCATTGCCGAAAACCTCTTCTTCACAGGTCGATCGATCGCTTATAACCGTGATGGCTTGGAGCAAGTAACTCCGGTGTTGCAAAGGGCCGGCGTAAAAGAGATTGTCGTCAATCACATACCAGGCCCGCTTTACAGCCTCGAATGGCCCATGGGAGGAACATATCATCCTGATATGTTTATTGGAGTTCTAGATATTGGGGTTGTATTGGTCTATCCTCCTTGGTGTGGATATGAGACGATAGAATGGTTAAGAGATCATCGATTCAAGATGATTGAGGTTTCTGCTGAGGAACAAAGGAGATACGGAGCGTGCAATTGCCTTTGTCTTGAACCCGGCAAGGTCGTTATGCCTGCTGGTGCCCGGAAGACGGTCAAAGAGGCTGAGAAGGCGGGTATTGAAGTGATCCCTCTGGATTTTTCAGAAATGTGGAAGGCAGGAGGAGGAATTCGGTGTGTCACTGGGGAGTTGGTGAGAGTACCTGGACCAGGACTGGAGGATATCCAATGAATAAGAATCCTTATTATGAACCTGGGGTTCCACCCAGAACCCTCTTCAATATTGACTTTAACAGTGAACTTGAGCTGACCTATGGTAGGAAATGGGGAGCTCAGACAGAAGTTGGAAACCTAAAAATGGTCTTGGTCCACCGACCGAGGGAAGAGGATTTCCCAGAAGAGGCGATAAGGGATCCTGTAGCCTACAACTTTCCTGAGGGGTTGCCAGATCTAAAGAAGATGCAGGAGCAACACGACGGATTTGTCAAGATCTTGAAGGAAGAGGATGTGGAAGTCGTCTATCTTAACCCTCCAACCCCTCCCAGAGGAACTTATAATATCCTTTCTTTTTTGTCTGCACCCCGCGAGACTGTAGTCATCACCGGCGGAGCGATCATCCATCGAGAGGCATTAGGGGTGAAGAGGGGGGCAGACCTTATCCATTCGAGAAGGCTCATTGAGCTGGGTTGCCCAATTCTCTACACAGTTCACGGGAAAGGGGTATTCTCTGGGGGGAATATAGTCTGGTTGGATTCCCAACATGTGTTGGTTGGGTTGGGTATCAGGACGAATACAGAAGGGGTTCGACAGGTGGAGCCAATCCTCAGAATGGCGGGTGTGGAGGAGATACATCTGGTTGAGCTGGCAGCTCCTTTGCGGTCGAGAAAACATGTGGTAGGCGGTGCGGCAGGATTCTTTCATCTCGATATGTGCTTTGGCATGGCGAACCATGGTCTTGCTGTCCTCTATCCGGGTGCCATCCCTTACAATACCTTAAAGTATTTAGAAGAGAAGGAGATAGACGTGATCGAGGTTCCTGATGAAGAGATGAGGAATTTTGCCTGTAATCTCCTTCCCATAAGGCCGGGGAAGGTGATCATTCAATCCGGCAATCCTTATACCGTAAAAGAAATAAAGAAGACAGGTGTGGAGGTGATCGAATTTGATTTTTCTGCTTTTAAGAAAGCGGCACAGGATTCACCTGTGCCACCCTGCCTTTAATTCGAGAAACTTTGAGGTGAGACGATCATGGATTTGAGACACATTGAACTGATGAAATCTGCAGAAATCACGGTGAAGAGTTGTTTAGGTTGTAAGGAGGGTGAAAGCCTCCTCATTATCTCAGATATCCATCAAAGCCA
>Ga0315281_10000878_pt1 | contig 43418 bp, 37 predicted proteins | sample YL17G07_0_MG_FD_204540 | JGI IMG/M metagenome (GOLD analysis project Ga0315281, IMG submission 204540) | Sediment microbial communities from Yellowstone Lake, YNP, Wyoming, USA - YL17G07_0 | ecosystem: Environmental > Aquatic > Freshwater > Lake > Sediment | place: USA: Wyoming | collected...
GAAATTTCTGAAATCCGATTCTGGTGCGAAGGGAAGTTGATCGATGTCCATAAAATCAAAAGTTCTGATATCCAAGGAGTGCACTTTTGAACTTTAAACAGTGCACTTTTCAAAAGTTCCTAACAGGGGAAAAATTGAAAAATGAACGATAATTTATCAGACTGACAAACTTTAATTTATTCAATGACTTTAACTCGATGGAACTTCTTCTTTCCAGCTGTCAACTGTATAGTATTATTGTTTCCTTTGAAATCATCTATGGTAATAACCAAACTGGGATCCTCTAACCTTCTACCATTTAAATATCCTCCACCTTGTTCTATCAGTCTTCTCGCCTCCGATCCAGAAGAGCATAGACTCGTTATTTCAAATAGCTTAAATACTGGAATCCCCTCACCAATTTTCTCCCTATCAATGGAGGTTGTTGGAATAGAATCTTCATCTCCTGCTTCTTTTGAAAAAAGAGCTTTCGAAGCATTTCTGGCCTTTGTGGCTTCCTTTTCTCCATGTACAATTTTAGCCGCTTCAAACGCCAAGATTTCTTTAGCTTTTCTGAGGTCAGCTCCTTTTAATTCTCCATATTCCTCTACCTCCTCCATGGGAAGAAAGGTGAAGAGTGCCAAAAATCTTTTCACATCTCTATCATCTGTATTGATCCAAAATTGATAATATTCATAAGGAGAAGTGCGCTGGGGATCTAACCAGACTGCTCCTTTTTCAGTCTTCCCCATCTTTCTACCATCAGCAGTCATGATCAAGGGAAAGGTAATCCCATAGGCCTGTTTTCCTTCGAGACGACGGATGAGATCAATTCCTGCCACAATATTTCCCCACTGATCGCTCCCTCCCATTTGAATCAAACAGTTGTGATGTTTAAAAAGATACCAGAAATCATAGGCCTGAAGGAGTTGATAATTGAATTCGATAAACGAAAGTCCTGTCTCTAAACGGATTTTCACCGATTCAGTAGCGAGCATGCGATTGACGCTAAAATGGACACCGATATCTCTTAGAAAATCAATATAATTAAGCTTTGTCAACCAATCGGCATTATTCAAAAGAAGGGCTTTATCCTCCGAAAAATCTAAGAACCGAGCGAACTGCTTTTTCTGGGCTTCAGCATTTTTGGCAATTTCTTCATAAGTCAAGATCTGCCGCATTTCATCCTTGCCACTCGGATCCCCGACCAATCCTGTCCCGCCCCCCACTAAAGCAATCGGTTGATGGCCATGTCTCTGCATGTGGGCCAGTGACATGATGGGCACCAAATTTCCAACATGAAAACTTGAAGCAGTAGGGTCGAAGCCGATATAACAAGTCACTTTCCCTTTTAATATCTCAGGTACTTTTTCCTCATCGGTCGCCTTTTCAATAAAGCCCCTTTCTATAAAGACCTCATAAACTTTTGGATGTTTGAAAGTCCTTACCATAGCCCTCTAACTCCCCTCATCTAATGGAACCTTGATCCTTTGAATACTTTGGGATTTCCCTGTTTTCGGATCGACTTCAATCACTACCCCTTGCAGCTCGATCTCCTCTGTGGCCACATCAAATTTCCATGGGATTTGGGTTAATAAACGCTCCAAAGCAATTTGTTTACGAATTCCGATCACAGAGGCTAAGGGGCCTGTCATTCCCACATCGGTGATGTAAGCTGTTCCCTCATTCAATATCCTCTCATCACTCGTCTGAACATGGGTATGAGTTCCCAATACAGCACTTACCCTCCCATTCAAAAACCATCCCATCGCCATTTTCTCTGAAGTGGCCTCCGCATGAAAATCGACAAGAATGATATTGGTCTCTTTTCTTAATAATTCAATTTCCTTTTCTCCGACACGGAATGGACAATCCAGATGCTTCATGAAAACCCTGCCTTCCAAATTTAGGACACCCACCTTTTGACCATCCCGTGTGTGGAAGACACCTCCTCCTCTTCCTGGGACCTTGGGTGGATAATTAGCAGGTCTCAAAATCCGAAGCTCCTCATCTAAAAAAGGAAAAATCTCTTTTTTTGCCCAGATATGATTTCCAGAAGTTAATACATCTACCCCTTGGTCCAACATCTCTATGGCAATAACGGGTGTGATTCCCATCCCTCCTGCCGCATTCTCTCCATTAGCAATCGTAAATTCGATTTTATGATCTGCGATAACTTTCTCTAAAACCCCATCGATGGCTTGCCGTCCCGCTTTTCCTACGATGTCCCCGATGAAGAGAATTCGCATCTCAATAAACCTATCCAAAAATTCGAAATCCAAATATCGAAATCAAAAACAATTCCCAATTTCCAATTTTCAAAATTCAAAACCAATTCGCTTGGGTCATTTGGTTTTGAACATTCGTGCTTGTTTCGAATTTCGCCTGCCCGTCGAACAAGTTCTTTGGCAGGCGGGGATTTCGTGCTTCGAATTTAAAAATACTATTTTGCATAATCTACAGATCGCGTTTCTCTGATCACCGTCACTTTGATCTGCCCGGGATAGGTCAACTCATTCTCGACCTTTCGGGCAATATCTCTACAAAGAATAACAGATTCCTCATCCGTGAGACGGTCGGGCTGAACCATAATGCGAATTTCCCTGCCCGCTTGAATGGCATAAGATTTTTCCACTCCCGGGAAAGACTGGGCAATTTTTTCTAAATCCTCTAACCGTTTTACATAGGTCTCTATCATCTCACGCCTTGCCCCAGGCCTTGCCCCTGAAAGAGCATCTGCGGCCTCCACCAAAATATCAAGGATGGACTCCGGCTTTTCCTCTTCATGATGAGAGGCAATGGCATGGACAATGATAGGTGATTCGCCATATTTCCTTGCCAGGTCTGCTCCAATCTTTCCGTGGGAACCTTCCACTTCATGATCGACGGCCTTTCCAATGTCATGAAGAAGGCCTGCTCTCTTGGCTTGTTTCACATTGGCTCCAAGTTCTGCAGCCATGACCCCGCAAAGAAACGCCACTTCCAAAGAGTGCTGATAGACATTCTGGGCAAAACTCGTCCGATATTTGAGCCGGCCAATGAGTTTAATCAACTCCGGATGCATGCCGTGGACGCCCACGTCAAAGGTCGCCTGTTCCCCTGCCTCGCGGATTGATGTGTCTATTTCCTGCTCCACTTTTTGGACAATCTCTTCAATCCGGGCAGGATGAATACGTCCGTCGCTCACCAGACGTTCCAAGGCAATCCGGGCAATCTCTCTTCGAACGGGGTTGAATCCTGAAAGGATCACTGCCTCTGGCGTGTCGTCGATGATCAGATCAATCCCTGTGGCCGCTTCAAGCGCCCGGATGTTTCGACCTTCACGACCGATGATACGGCCCTTCATTTCCTCATTCGGCAGATTGACCACAGAAACGGTTTTCTCAGCGACATATTCTCCAGCATAACGTTGAACGGCCAGACTGATAATCTCCTTCGACTTTTTATCGGCGAGCTCTTTTGCTTCCTCTTCGATCTTTTTAATCCTCTTGGCTGCCTCGTGCTTCGCCTCATTCTCCATGGACTCCATCAACAATCGCTTTGCCTCTTCGGAAGACATTTTTGCAATGTTCTCTAATTGAGTGCGTTGCTTTTCGAGAATGGCAGCCACCTTCTTCTCTTGTTCCTGAATTGTTTTTTCCTGCTGCATCAAAGCTTTTTCACGACGACCGATATCCGCTTCTTTGGTATCCAGAAGCTCAATCTTTTTATCCAGATGAGATTCTCTCTGGATAAACCTTTTCTCCAGATTCTGAAGTTCTTGACGTTTCTCCATCGTCTCTTTTTCAAACTCAGCCTTTTCTTGATAAAATTTATCTTTGGTTTGGAGAAGGGCTTCTTTTTTTAATATCTCGGCCTTTTTCTCAGCTTCCTCGATCAGACGTTTGGCGACCTCTTTCGCGGAAACAATCCTGGCCTCAGAAAATCTCTTTCTTGCAAGGAATCCAATGATCCCTCCAAGGAAGGCAATCACAGAAACGAGGATGATATACATCTCAATGGATAACTTCAATGGCCCATTCACCTCCTTATATAGGAAATAACGTAATTCGTGCCTGCACGCCGGAGTGCTTTATTTCGGCACGCAGGCGTGCCTCGTGATTTGTAACACGATTCACTAACACGAGTCACCAACTCGGATCAAAAAAGATAGAATCGTCAATTGAGAAAAGAAAGAGATCTGAGATGGGATAGAGAAAAAGACAGGTTCGACAGAACCCGACATGGAAGAAAAAACGAGGGGGACCCCGATGTTGATTTCCATTTCAACTTCATTATATTAGGAAACCCTACTTTTCCTTGAAAAAAGGAGTCAATCGTCTTTTTCTCCAAACTTAGACCCGCTTCAAGAGCAGAACGATAGAGCGGCGAACGATCAGTTTCGTTGGAGACTTCCAACCCTTTTCTCAATCGACTCCACACCCTCGGAAATTTCTGTAGGATTTCGATCACTTTCCAAACGATCGTAGGTATCACACCCATTCTCTCCCCTGCCTACAATAGGCAGGTCATATCAGGATCGATAAAATCCCTTTCTTCCCTCTATTCCACCACACCTTTCATTTTCTGACAACGGTGTTGATCTCAAATCCCCTGCTCGATGTCCCTTGGCCAGTGATCTAAACCAACCATTCGGAAAGGGTTCCCTATTTAAGGTTGTTCATGATAAATCTTCCAGCCAACCTGAACACAACAGGGGAACATCACCCCGTCACGGGAGTTTTTTCTAACTCCATTCCCCCCATTTTGGTATCAATTTTCTCAACCAAATCTTTCGATTTTGCCTCAACCTCTCGAAGCAAAGCGATTCTCTTTTCCTTTTCTTTTAAAAGATCATCCGCAATATTAAGAGCCGTTAAAATCGCAACGTTCAATGTCGAAACGCTCTTTGTCTTTTTTAAAACTTCGTCCATTTTTTCATTGACATATTTGGCCACTTCCTGAATGTAATCTTCCTCGGCATCCGTTTTGACTGTATAGGTTTGGCCAAATACCTTGATCTCAACCAATCGCTCTTTTCCCATTCTTTCTCAACTTTCCAACTTTTTTCAGGGGACAGATTAAGTATCGTTGTTTTTAAAACGATGAAGGAGTTGATCAATCCGTGTCTTGACCTTTTCTCTATCCTGGGAGAGGAGTTTCAACTTTTTTTCTAGTTGGATCACTTTTTCCCTCTCCCCATCCAGGGCAGCGGCCAAATTGTCTCTCTCCTTCTTCAGTTCATGAAATTTTGCTAAAAGATGGCGAACCTTCTCTTCCAGGTTCCCGAGCAATCCTTGTTCTTCCTCGGACGCCATCTTTTCTGTCTGTTTGTCTAATGATATTTCTCCACCCATAAAAAGTCAACCCTTCGGCTTGGACTTGCTCAGGGTTGACCCTGAGCAGCGCTTTAGAGATCGCTAAGGAGGCGAAGTTTGACGCTGCCGAATGGGTCAAACTCTTTTCGAAACCTCCGCCTACCCTGCCTGCGGTAGGCAGGCTTAGTTCTATGAAGTGCTGAGCAAATAAGTTTTGATTAATTCGTCGATCTCCCCATCCATCACCCGATCGACTTGATGAATCACCTTATTGGTGCGGTGATCTTTAACCATTTTATAAGGGTGCATAATATAAGAACGAATCTGGCTCCCCCAGGCAATCTCCTTTTTTGTATTGTGAAGGTCCCGGAGCTTGTCCTCCTTTTCCTTCAATTCCTTTTCATAAAGGCGTGCCCTCAATATCTTCAAGGCGGTCGCTTTATTTTTATGCTGGGATCGCTCGTTTTGACATTGAACGACAATGCCCGTGGGAAGGTGAGTGATTCGTAGCGCCGAATCGGTTTTGTTCACGTGTTGCCCTCCCGCTCCGCTCGAGCGAAAGGTATCAACTCTTAAATCTTTTTCATCGATCTCGACCATAATATCATCAGGGATTTCGGGAATGACAAAAACCGAGGCAAAGGAGGTATGCCTTCTTGCTCCCGCATCGAAAGGCGATATCCGAACCAATCGGTGGATTCCACTCTCTGCCTTCAAATATCCATAGGCATAACGGCCATTGGCTATAAAAGTAACGTTTTTTAAACCGGCTTCTTCACCTGGGAGGATATCAATAATTTTTGTATCAAATTTCTTTTTCTCTGCCCACCTCAGATACATCCTCAGAAGCATTTCCACCCAATCTTGAGCTTCTGTTCCACCAGCCCCGGCATTGATGCTGACGATTGCATTACTTGGGTCGTGTTCTCCTCCCAGCATTCTCCTAAATTCTATCTGCTCAATGGCTTCTTCGCTTCTTCGCACCCTCTCTAACAACTCTTGGGCTTCCTGCTCATCCTCCTGCTCTTCAACCAATTGGAGGAGGATTTCCATCTCCTCCAACGCTTTCTTTTCTTCTTCCCAAGGCGATAGACTTTCTAAAAGAGAGGTACGTTCCTTTAAAATCTTCTGTGCAGCCTCACCCCCTTCCCAAAAATCAGGTTTTGCCACCATTTTTCCAATCTCGCCCAGCCTTTTTCCTTTTCCTTCGACGTCAAAGAGGACCTCGTAGGGACTCCAACCGGTCCCTTAATTCTTTCAATCTGTCTCGCAATTCAATCATCATACAATAAACCTTTCTTTTTAAGGATTTGTAGTTATACTAACATAAATCAAGAAAAAGATAAATCTCTTAAAACAACTTATTGAAATAAAATGTTTTTTAAACTATCCACTTAACCTCTTTTGACGATGGTGGCAATCTCTTCTCCAACCAATGCCGGGTTTCTGATTACCCTTACGCCTGCCTTTCCCAATGCTTCCATCTTCTCCTTGGCTGTCCCTTTTCCTCCCGAGATAATGGCTCCAGCATGGCCCATCCTCCTACCAGGAGGAGCAGTCAAACCAGCAATAAAAGCTAATACAGGTTTGCTCATTTTCTTTTCAATAAATTGGGCTGCCTCCTCTTCTGCTGTTCCACCAATTTCGCCAATCATGATCACTGCTTCTGTCCCTGGATCTTTTTCAAAAAGTGCTAAGAGATCCACAAAGTTCAACCCAATGATTTGATCTCCTCCAATCCCCACGCAGGTCGACTGTCCGATCCCCTTTTTGGTCAACTGATCTACGACCTCATAGGTGAGCGTTCCACTTCGAGAGATGATCCCAATCGTCCCCGGCTTATGAATATAACCTGCCATGACACCGATTTTACATTTCCCAGGAGAGATAATACCAGGGGTATTGGGTCCAATCAATTCTGATTCTTTCCCCTTGAGATATTCCCGCACCATCACCATATCCAATGTCGGAATCCCCTCGGTCAGACAGACAATGATTGAAATGCCTGCATCAGATGCCTCCAGGATGGCATCTCCTGCAAAGGCAGGGGGGACGAAGATTGCAGAGGCATTGGCAGCGGTATCTTTAACTGCTTCCGATACGGTATGGAAGACTGGAATTCCATCTATTTTCTGCCCGCCTTTGCCTGGGGTCACACCCGCTACAACCTTTGTTCCATACTCCACCATCTGACGGGTATGAAACATTCCTTCATTTCCTGTGATCCCCTGAACGACCACTCTGGTATTTTCATCAACGAGTATACTCATAAAAACCTCCCCTTTATTCGCAAAGCGCATAGCGCATGGCGCATAGCGTGAATATCTATTTCGCTTTGAGCTTTCAGCTTTGAACTCTCTTCAGGGCCTCTAGCACTTTTTCAGCGCCGTCTTTCATTCCAATGGCGACAGTAAAATTGAGGCCTGATTCATTGAGAATCCTTCTACCCTCCTCCACATTTGTTCCTTCCAATCTCACCACGATGGGAACATTGACCTTCACCTCTCGAACAGCCTCGGTCACACCCTTTGCCAAGGTATCACACCGGAGAATTCCTCCAAAAATATTGATAAACACTACCTTCACTCCAGGGTCGGACATAAGGATCTTGAATCCGTTTTTCACCATTTCAACCGTAGCTCCACCCCCTACATCGAGAAAGTTAGCAGGTTCTGCACCCACCACTTTAATAATATCCATCGTGGCCATGGCCAGGCCTGCTCCATTCACCATACAACCAACATTTCCATCTAATTTGATGTAATTCAAATTATATTGGGAGGCCTCCACCTCAAGAAGGGCCTCTTCATTGAGATCCCTGAGTGCAGCAATCTCTTTATGTCGGAAAAGACCATTGTCATCCAAATTCATCTTGGCATCAAGGGCGATAAATTCACCTCCCTTAGCCAGGACAAGAGGATTAATCTCAGCAAGCAGACAATCTTTTTCATAAAAAGCTTTGTAAAGTCCAAAAATGATATTTCTCATCTTCCCTACCTGAGCGGGTTCGAGTCCAAGTCCGTAGCCGATTTTATTCGCTTGAAAAGCCCTCAGCCCAACGCTGGGATCCACCCATTCCTTAACAATTTTCTCCGGGGACTCCGCTGCAACTTTCTCAATCTCCATACCCCCTTCTCGGCTGGCCATGATCACAGAACAGGCCTTCGAGCGATCAATCACCACTCCTAAATAAAGTTCCTCTTGAATCTCCACCCCTTCTTCAACCAGAACTTTCCGGACGAGCCGGCCCGCTGGTCCAGTCTGGTGGGTAACCAATGTCATCCCAATGATTTCCTTGGCAGCCTTCTCCGCCTCTTTGGGATGGGTTACGATTTTGATTCCTCCCCCCTTTCCTCTTCCCCCTGCATGGATCTGTGCCTTCACAACGATTGTTTTTTCTCCGATCCCTTCAGCAATCTTTCGCGCCTCTTCCGTAGTCTCGGCGACACCGCCCTTTGGAACAGGAACGCCATAACTTTTCAGGATCTCTTTGGCCTGATATTCATGAATCTTCATTCCACATCCTCCTCTCCTAAAATGAAGCGGGCCTATTATAACGGATTTCATCAACCTAAAAAAGGGAAAAATGATGGTGAGAAGGAAAGCGATATTAAGAGGAATAACCAGACTGAAAATTAAAAAGGCTCGGTTGAAAACTGAGCCCTATAGGCATTCATGAATAAACATGTCAAAACTTAACGGATCGTTCCCACATAATGAGCAGTCAGTTGACGCTCCCGGACATTGGGGTTGGAATAATCCGGAAGGAGCATTGGAGCGACCCGATCTGTGATGATTCTTGCCTCTTCTAACTCTTTGTGATATCTTCGGACATGGTCCAAGTTCAATTTTCCACCTTTTCCCTTCTCTTTCGCATAGAGTGATGCACTCACTCCTGCAATCCTGCCGAAGACCGTGACATCAAGAAGTGAATTCCCCATTAAGCGGTTTTCACCGTGGACTCCACCCGAAACCTCGCCGGCAGCGAAAAATCCTGGGACGGATGTTTCGCAACGGCTGTTATATTCCAAACCTCCGTTCTGGTAATGAAGGGTGGGATAAACCAGCATAGGCTCCTTTGAAATATCGATTCCAAATCGCTTAAACAAAATAAATTTGCCTGGAAATTCTCTCTTCACAGCCCCTTCTCCCATGAGAATATCAATCATCGGGGAGTCTAACCAAATGCCCACCTTACCCGTAGGAGTTGGGACTCCCTTTCCAATTTCAGTGCACTCTCGGATGAAGCAGGACGATTCTATATCTCTCGGTTCCCGTTCATTAACGAATTGCTCTCCTTCGATGTTGAGGACATTTGCCCCTGCCCCTCTCACCTTCTCTGTAATCAGGAGGCCTTCTGCCTGCTCTGGAAAGATTGCACCAGTTGGATGATACTGGACGGCATGGAGGAAACATAATTTCACACCCGCCCGATAACCCAGGATAATACCATCTCCGGTGGCGCCGTAATGATTTGTGGTCATGAATCCCTGAATGTGAAGCCTTCCTGAACCTCCTGTAGCCATGACCACTGCTTTGGCCTTAACGATGAAGTATTCTTCCGTTTCCAGATTATAAAGAACTGCCCCCGCGCAATGGCCATGTTCATTTAAGATCAACTCCACGGCGGGAGAAAATTCAAGCACCTTAATATGCTCTGCTCGATTTCTTGCCTCATCCCTTAAAGTCCTCATAATCTCTGCCCCGGTAATATCGGCAGCGCAATGCATCCGTTTTCGGCATGTACCACCTCCATGAAGGGTCATTAATCTCCCTTCCGGCGACTTCGTAAACATGCATCCAAAATTTTCTAACCAGGCCAACACCTTTGGGGCCTCGGTGACAAGCGTATAAACCAGTTCTGGAGGATTTTTGAAGTGGCCTCCCCCTAAAACATCGAGGTAATGGTAATAAGGGGAATCCTTTGTCCCTTTGGTGGCTGCTTGAATACCGCCCTCGGCCATCATCGTGTTGGCGTCTCCATGCCTCAATTTGGTGGCGATCAATACCCTGGCTCCATTTTCTTGAGCCGTTAAAGCCGCTGCTGTGCCCGCCCCTCCCCCACCGAGGATGAGGACATCCGTTTCATAAGTAACTTTATTCAAATCAATGAAATCAGGGTTGACACGGCTCTTGGCCTCAAGAAGATCCACGATTTCCGGGGAGATGGCATAACCCTTACTGGGTCCTACACGAATCTCTTTTCTCGAGCCTTCTTTGAAATCGGGATGATATTTTTTCAGCCGCTCCTCTCTTTCTTTCAAAGAAAGCAGGTGAAACTCTTCTCCCCTTTTTTTCTTTTCGACTCTGGCCGGTCGAGTTTCCTCAACCTTCTTAATCAACTCTTTCAATTCTCTTGTGTACGGCATAAAACCTCCAAAACCTCATTGCGTGTCCGTGCCCCTGCCTACCGGCAGGCAGGCGTGATTCGTGTCCGCCTAAACTTCCCATTTCCTATTTTTCATTTCCCATTTATAAATATGTTTTATCCTTCGGTGTCCAATCTTCGTCGCCCTGTTCAGGCTCAATCTCCCTTTCGTTATAAAGATCTTTTAGTCCTTCTTCATCCGTATCCATCAGTCCCCTGAGCATCTGCTCATACTTTCCCTTCTCAACCTCCTTAACCATTGAGGCAAGATGCTCGGCCTTGGAAGCAATGTACTTACCATAGAGCCGTCTTCCTAAAATCGCGATATTGTATTGGCCGATCTCCGCCGGGCATCGGGCTGTGCAGAGACCGCACATCACACAGTCGAAGGAGAGTTCTGCCAGCCGTGCCACATCCCCTCTCATGGCGGCTGCCATATAGTCCATGACCTCTATATCCATCGGGCAGGACTTGGTACAGGTATTACACTGTAGGCACCGCAAGAGTTCAGGATAAGCCTTCACCAGCGTCTCGATGGTCGGTTTTATCTTCTCCATGTCATAGACGCCTTTAGTGGCTGGGAAAAATGGAATCTGTGTCAGATACATGTTGGGTTGAACAACGGTCTGACAGGCCAAACCTACCTCAATCTTGTAACTTCCTGGAAACCGGTAAACTGTACCGCAGGCACCGCATATCCCTCCCCTGCACCCACATCCCCGGATCAATTGATAACCAGCATACTCGAATGCTTTTTGAATAGTGAGGGAAGAAGGGACTTCATATCGTTTTCCCATGATGAAGATGGGAACCAGTTCTTCCTTTTTGATTTCTTCTGTTGGCATCGACGTCCTCCTGATACACGGATTATCTAAAAATCCGAATGGTTCTAATGTCAAATGTCAAAGTTCAAATGACAAATCAAATCCAAAGTTCAAATGAGATGCCGAAACAAGTTCGGCATGACAATAACGTCATTCTGAACTCGTTTCAGAATCCAATTTTTGAATTTGACATTCATTTGACATTTGCCTGCCTGCGCGAAGCCGCTTCGGCGAAGGCAGGGATTTTGAAATTTGGCATTTCAAATTGCTCCTGATTCAATTTTCAATTCGTCTTCTTTGAAGCTTGCCACCGGGGGCACCTCTTCTACATTTCTCCCTGGAACATACTGGAACATTTTTTGTATCCTATCTCCCACGCTACGGAAGAGGGTCGCCACCGGTAATCGGCTTGGACAGGCGCTGTCACAGAGTCCGCATCCGATACAGGAAGTCACCATGTGGGACATCCGGATGAGATGGAAGATGAGTGTGTCGGTTGGCATTCGAATGCCACCCTTTCGATCCGCCCACCTCAGGAATTGATCTCCGTCATGCTCAAAAACCGCTGTCCTGAAAACACACTCCTTACAGTAACAGATCGGACAGGCCACCATGCAATTGTGGCATCGAACACAGGTTGAAAAACGATCTAAAAAGGCCTGAAGATCCTTAACGATGCCTTTGAATTCCTGAAATAGAGCATCTCTTTTCTTCGTTCTTTCAGCGATCACTTTGTTGACCACTTCGCTTCTTGACGCCGGCTCATTTTCTGAAAAAGAAAGGACACCCTTTTCTTCAATCTCCTTTCCCAATTTATCCCCGATTTCAATGCCAATTTCTTGATCTGCCTTGTAGCCAAACAGTTTAAGAATGATATCCGCTTGAGGCACAGGGTATTCACACATCTGACAAGCTGTGCGGAAAACATACCCAGAGGATGGGGAAATTTCACCCTTCTCCATACCTTTGAGCAACTCTTTCGTCAATGGCTCCCCTCCTTTTCCCTCCTGCACCATCTTTGCATAATCGGTTACTTCAAAGGTTCCAGGACAATCGATACCAATGAGGTAAAGATGATCAAGTTTGACTTGGAGAAATTTTGCCAATTCGACAGCCGCCCGTATCTCACATGCCTTTAATACGGCAGCGACTTTCTTCCCCAGATTTTTAACGCTGAGATTGGAGATAACTCTCGCAGACTGAACTGGCATGGTTGGTGAAAGGACACACCCTCCATTCAACTTTTCTGGATCTCGTATTAATGTTTGTACGAATCCATCCTGTGAAGGAAGAGCTTTGGGTATGACAATCGCCTCCACCACTTCTTCTTTTAAAAGGGATTTCAAAAAGCCAATGATCGCCTCATCTGTTTTTCCTTCTACCACTTTTACCACTGCCTTCTTGGCCATGTTGGGTAATTCTCCTTTCCTGATTAAATCCCTCCTGACCTCCCTTTTTCAAAGGGAGGAAACTTCCCCCTTTTGTAAAGGGGGAAAGAGGGGGATTAGGCGTTCCAGAGTTGTTTCATTGGATTCGGACCCATCTTCTTTAATTCTTCTACCATCTTGGTCACCGTGTCTGCGAAGAGTTTCCCCTCACTGGCACTGATCCATTTGAGCCAGATGCGATTCTCTTTAAAACCCATTTGTTGAAGAATGCCTTTTAGAATGGCTACCCTTCTCCGAGCTTTATAATTTCCTGTCTGATAATGACAGTCTCCTGGATGGCAACCTCCGATCAACACACCATCCGCCCCATCAATAAGGGCTTTTAGCACATAGATGGAATCCACTGCTCCAGAGCACATTAAATGGATAATGCGGATATTGGGAGGATATTGTTGCCGAGTGGTCCCTGCAAGATCTGCTCCCGTATAGGTGCACCAATGGCATAAAAAGGCTACAATCCTCGGTTCAAATTCAGCCATGTCTTTAACCTCCGTTAGTCGTAAGTCGTGAGTCGTTAGGGGTTTATAAACTACTCAGCCTTTCATCTCTTTCGCCTTACGCCTTACCCTTGACGCCTTACGTTCGATTAGTCGATGACAGCATCCAGGGCAGCCAGATTCAAATCCTTTTCAAAGTTCCGCTGCTGAGAGGCTGCATTCCGACAAGCGATAACGCAGGAACCGCAACCCTGACAGAGCGACCCAATCACTTCAGCCTTCCCTTCCTCTTCATTAAGGACCCTTGCCCCATATGGGCATACCGTGACACAGAGGCCACATCCGCAGCAGAGTCTTTTAATCACATAAGCCAGGTAAGCCGTTTCCTCCAAGGCCTCCTTGGATAAAAGCGCTCCAGCCCGAGCAGCCGCCGCATTCCCCTGAGAGATTGCGTCTTCGATAAAATTGGGGGAATGGCAGAGGCCACAGAAGAATTTTCCGCGGTCCACAGAATCAAGAGGAGCGGACTTGGGATTGGCCTCCATGAAAAAACCATCTGGATTGAGATCAACATCGAAAATTTTCGCCAACTCATGATGGTCATTCGGTTCAATTCCAGCGCTGAGGACAACACGATCAGCTGGAAGGGTGATAGGATTATTCATTGCAGGATCAAAGAGGGAGACTTGAAGGCTTCCCCCCTGAAGCGAAACCTTCGGTTTATTCTCCAAATCATATCGGATAAAGATTACACCCTTCCCTCTTGCGTCGTGGTAATAGGTTTCATAAAATCCGTAGGTCCTCACATCGCGGTAGAGCACATAGATATTCATACTTGGATCTTTTTCCTTTAACTTCAGGGCATTCTTCACCGCATGGCCGCAACAGAGGCGGCTGCAATAGGGATGTTCCTCGTCCCTGGAACCCGCACATTGAATCATCACGACTGAATGGACATCCTTCAACCTTTCATCATTGAAATGGATCATCTTCTCCAACTGTCTTTGCGTGAACACCCGTGAGTCCTCTCCATAGAGGTATTCTTTTGGAGTGATTTCCCTTCCTCCCGTGGCAAGGATCAATGCCCCGTGATCGAGAATCTTTTCTTCACTCTGACAGCGAATTTTTGTTCGATAGTGCCCGTTCTTCTTTTCAAATCCAAGAACCTCCGCCTCAGAATAAAGATGGATGGATCCATTGTTTTCTACCTGTTTGATCAGTTTATTTAAAAGGTCTTGAGGATTTGATCCCTTCAATGTATAGAAAGACTCTCTTAAGTTTCCTCCCAGCTCTTTTTCTTTCTCAATCAAATAAATTTCGTATCCCAGTTGGGCCAGTTGAAGAGATGCCGTCATACCGGCAAGCCCTCCCCCTACCACCAATCCTTTTTTATCGATTTTCTGTTTCCCTTTTCGAATGGGTTGAGATCGCCTCGCCCTCTCCACTGCCATCCTGATCAGAGCCATTGCTTTTTCTGTGGCTAATTTGGGATAATCGAAATGGACGAAGGCACATTGTTCCCGAATATTGGCATATTCGATGAGGTAGGGATTAAAACCTATTCCTTTCGCCATCTCTTCCATAGCTCCTCGAATCTCCCGATGGGAGCAACCAGCGATCACGATTCGATTGAGACCATGCTCCCCGATTCTCTTTTTGATGAGATCTAAATCTTCAGGAAGGCAAGCCAAACCCACCTCTTCAACATGAACCACTTCCCTCAGCAATTTTATCCCTAAGATGAGATCGAAGAGAGAGAGGTTTTTCTTCAACTCGTCACCACAATGGCAGATGAAAACCCCTATTTTTGGAATCTCCTCACCTAAAGCCCCTTCCATGGGATACTCTTTGGGAGGTTGAGGAAGACGATTGGGGATGAGAAAGGATGCCGCCGAGGCTGCAGCGCTTGACCCTTCTACAACTGTCTCCGGAATGTCTCTGGGACCCCGAAATGCCCCTCCAACGAAAATTCCGTTTACAGAGGTTTGCGCTGGATTAAACTCGTCCGTCTGGCAAAACCCCTGCTGATTCAATTGGAGGCCCATTCTTCCTGCCAGATCCTTAATGGTTTGTGGTGGGGTAAAACCCACAGAAAGGATGACCGCATCGAACTCCCTCTCTTCAAAAGTCCCATCCTCTTTCACATAAGTGATGAGAAGATTTTTCGTCTGCTGAAGTTCTTTAATCGAAGAGATCGCACTCCGGATATATTCAATCCCATACTCGGTCTTTGCCCTCTCATAATATCTTTCATAATCCTTTCCCATGGGCCGGATATCCATATAGAAAAAGGTCACTCCAAGACTGGACGACCTGTCTTTCGCAATCATGGCCTGTTTGGTGGCGTACATGCAGCAAATAGTGGAGCAGTGATCCTGACCACAGGAGGGATCCCTTGACCCCACACACTGAATAAACGCAATCTTATCCATCTTCTTCCCATCGGAGACCCGGATCGGCAATCCCTCTGTCGGACTCGATGTGGAAAGCAATCTCTCAAACTGAATACTCGTCATCACATTCTCATAACGGCCAAAACCATATTCCCCTTTTCGCTGGGCGATGAAGGGTTCAAACCCGAATCCCAAAAGAATGGCTCCGACCTCAATTTTTTCTTCCTCTTCTTTCATATCGAGATCGATTGCCCCTGGGCTGCAGACCTTCACACATTCCCCACATCGGGTACAGGTTTTTGGATCAATCACTAAGCTGTGCGGGATCGCTTGAGGATAGGGAAGGTAGATCGCCTTTCGTTTCTCCAGGCCTCCACCAAATTCTCTCTCCACCTCTACGGGGCAAACCTTTATACAGGCCTCGCAAAGGGTGCAACGTTTTGGATCAACAAATCGAGGTTTTCGAATAACAGAGACATTAAAATCTCCTTCTCTTCCTTCCACTTTCACCACTTCTGAATAAGGCAACAATTCGATATTGTCATGAAGATGACATTCATAAATCGGGCAGAAGGCAGGAGGCGTGGGGCTCATGAAACAGACACCGCAGGAGTTGGTGGGAAAGGTCTTATCCAACAGCGGGAAATAACCCCCAATCGCTGGTCCCTGTTCTAAGAGGAATACCTTTGTCCCCATCTCTGCTAACAGAAGCGCAGATTGCATTCCGGCAATCCCTGCACCAATCACCAATGCTGATCCTTTGTCACCCCTCATCTTACCTTGTTCCATCGTACCCTCTTTTCAAAATTCGAAATTCGAATGTCGAAATCTTTACCCTGTTAAGTAATCACAAGTTAGATTCCGTTTCTTCCGAATACCCACGAAAAAGAAGAACTAACCTTCATACTTAACAGGGCAGGCAAATCAAAAATTCAAATGATTCAATTTTTAAAACATTCAATTGGGGAATTTTGTTATTTTGGTCATTCGAATTTGTTTCGAATTTCGGATTTCGTGCTTCGGATTTATGAAACCCCTCAGCATTTTTATCCCGTTAAATTTTACGTCCATTATGCCAATCCTAACGCCTCAAGTAATTTTTTGGGAGAGATCATATGTTTCTTCCACCAGTTCTCTCTCTTTTCAACATCAAAGGCCACTCCTATCAATTCAGTAAAGTAAAAGATGGGGAGGCCGATCTCCTGCCTCATCTCCAGATTGGCCTGGCAGAGACCGCAGGAGGTCACAATACATTGAGCCCCTGCCTCCTTTGCCATCGACACAATTCTTCCCACCAGTTTTTTAACCACATCGCCATAAGTCAAGGCCAGGTCCGCACCACAACAATCAATTTTATAAGACCATTCAACCGGCTCAGCGCCGAGGCTCTTCATCAAACGATCCAGATATTGAGGATTCTCTGGATCATCTAACTGGGTAATTTTAGGATGCCGGACCAAAGCACATCCATAGTAACAGGCAGGCTTTAATCCCTTTAAAGGCTTCTTCACCTTTTCTTGAACTTTCTCTAGGCCAATTCGATTCAGGATCACATCCATTAAAGCCAAAATCTCAAGAGAAGGCTGGTAGGTAAATCCAACGATCTCTTCAATCTCCTTTCGCTCCGTCTCATCATTTTTCAGGACATGTTCGGTCCTTTTCAGCATGTTGAAACACCCGGCACAGGGAACGACCAGGGGCCCTGCCTGCGAAGACTGCGCTTTGGAGATGTTCCTGGCTGGAAGACAGAGGGAAAGGAGGCGATTGATGCTGTGAGTCGCTGCAGCTCCGCAACAGTTCCAATCCTCAATTTCTACCAACTCCACACCCAGGGTCTTAAAAACCTCATGGGCCGATAATCCATATTCCAGTGATGTGGAGTGATCCGTACAACCTGGAAAAAAAGAAAATCTCATTATAAACCTCCTCAGAAAAATCCAAATGTCAAAACCCAAATGTCAAATGAGTGTCAAAGTTTGTAACTCAAGGCTTTAGCCTTGATTTTGGTTCAACCCTAAAGGGTTGAGTTACACTTTGGATTTGGTTGACATTGTTTCATCTATTTTTCTTTTGTGCACCTCTCAAAAATCCTTTTGATCTCCCCTCTTCCCTTAATAAAACTGGGAAATAAAGGAATCTTCCCTTTTAGAAAAAGCACCATTCCAGGGACGAGGTCTGTCATGAAGTCTTTGCTTCTGAGTTTATAATCGATCAGCATTGTGGCCTCATGAACCCTCCCTCCCCTCTTAATGCTCCGAACAAAAGCCTCATGGAGGAGGTGAATATTTTTCTCCTTGGCAGGGACTTTCTCTTCAATAGACATTTCTCTTAAGGCATCCATCAAGACACCGATGTCAATTTTATTTGGGCATCGTGTTCCACAGGTCTCACAAGAAACGCAGAGCCAGATCGCACTGCTTCCCAGAACTTCTCTTTTCATCCCCATCTGGATCATCCGAATGATATTGTTGGGGCGGATATCCATGTAGGGTGCCGTGGGGCAACCTGCTGTGCACTTCAGACACTGGTAACAGAGACTCAGATCTTCTCCGCTCTTCTTCGTAGCTTCTTCTAAAAAAGAGAAGTCCACTTTCCCCATGCTGGTCACCGTCTCCAATTTATCTCCTCCATTCTCAGATCAACCCTGAAGGGTTGAGTTACAAAACCGTAAAGTCTGTAACTCAAGGCTTCAGCCTTGATTCATTAACTAACAAACGTATCCACCATCTGAAGGACCTGACTTGCTGATCCATTTCTTAACTCACAGGCATTGTTAGGACAAGAAGCAATGCATGCCCCGCATCCCTGGCAGAGTGCACTGTGAACAATTGAAATTCCACGATGTGGATCCATCTCCCTTGCCTCATAGGGACAGATCTCAACACAGATCCCGCATCCACTGCAAATTCCCTCATCCACAAAAGCGATTAAGGGGTCTTGAAGAAGTTTATCCGTGGAAAGCAAAGCCTGAATTTTACTTGCTGTAGCAGAGGCCTGAGAGACCGTGTCTGAAATATCTTTTGGACTCTGGCCGCAACCGGCAAGGTAGATCCCTTTTGTCGAACTCTCCACTGGATACAGTTTAATGTGGGCTTCGGTCAAAAAACCATGCCGATCCACCGTGGCTCTCAGTTTGGCTGCCAGGTCTTTCACGCCATTGCTCGGGACAATGGCTGTTGCCAGGACAACCATATCTGCTGCCACTTCAACCATTTTCCCTGTCAACGTATCTACTCCTAATACCCTGACTCTTCCATCGTCCTGAAAAACCCTGGAGACACGGCCTCTGAGATAGAGAAGCCCTTTCTCTTCAATAGTCTTTTGAAGGAACTCCTCATAGCCTTTGCAGTCAGAGCGGATATCCATATAAAAGATATAGGGCTGTCCGTCTGGAACCTGTTCCTTATAAATTTTTGCATGCTTGGCCGTGTACATACAGCAAATTCTGGAGCAGTATGGCATGTATCGGTCTGGATCCCTCGAAGCCACACACTGAATGAAGACCATCTCCTTTGGCACCTTCCCATCGGATGGCCGAATGATTTTCCCTTTCGTGGGACCATTAGGTGAAAGCATTCGTTCCAAGGCGAGACCATCGATCACATCCGGAATTTCACCATATCCATACTCTCCTAATTGTTCCTTAGGATAAAGTTCGTAGCCCGTGGCCACCACAATGGCTCCCACCCTCTCTGAAATCCTTTCATCTTCCTGTTTGAAATCGATGGTCTTCTCCGGGCAGACTTCTTCACATCGATGGCAATCCCCCTCTAAAAAATATCGGCAATGTTCACGATGGATCACAGGCTTGTTTGGAACACTTGAAGGGTACAGGGTGTCAATCGCTTTTCGCATCCCCATTCCCCTCTCAAACTCTGAAGCATATTCCACAGGGCAATTCTCTACGCAGAGGCCACATCCCGTGCATTTTCCCCCATCCACAGAAGTTGCTTTTTTCCGGATGACTAAATCAAAATTTCCCACATAGCCCTTCACATCTTCTAATTCAGAATAACAGTGAAGATGGATCTTCGGATGCCTCTCCACCTCCGATGCTTTTGAAAGGAGACCACTGAAGGCAGGATCGAGATCTGGAAAGGTTCTTGACAATTGGGCCATGTGCCCCCCCAAGGCAGGCTCTCTCTCCAGAAGAATGACCTCATAACCTCCTTCAGCCAGATCGAGGGAAGCAGTGATTCCCGCAATGCCTCCGCCGATCACCAACACCCGTCGGTTGATGGCCACAGCGATGGCCTCCAACATTTCATTTTTTCTTACCTTTTCAAGGGTGGCCTGGATGATCTCTTCTGCCTTTTGGGTTGCCTCTTCTTCCTCCTTCTGATGAACCCAACTGCACTGTTCCCGAATATTCGCAATCTCACAGAGATAGGGATTCATTCCTTGAGATTTGACAGCCTTTCTAAAGGTGTTCTCATGCATGCTGGGTGAGCAACAGGCGACCACCACTCCCTCCAGACCCTTTTCGCGAATGGCTTCCCGGATGATCTGCTGTCCTGGTTCAGAACACATGTAAATGTAATCGGTGCTGTGGGCAACATCATCAATCTTGCCTATCTTTTCAGCCACCGATTTGACATCCACGGTTCCAGCAATATTGGTCCCACAATGGCAGATGAAAACTCCGAGCTTTTTCATAATGCTATCTGAAATCCGTAAGGCGTGAAGCGTAAATCGTAAGGTGTAAAATATGAATCGTTTTCACTTTCACACTTTACCCCGTTAGAAATAATGCCCCGCTGTTCCCTCCGGGCCAGAGGCCCTCTGGGCCCGCGGCTGCAGCGGGGTTAGATTTTAGAATAATTCCGGGTTCCGCCCCGTAGGGGGTTCCACCCCGGAGGGCGGGGTTTAATGCCCCGCTGGAATTTCTAACGGGGTTTACGTCTAACGCCTAACGCTTTACGGTTTTTAATGCCGCGCAAACAGTCCCTGAACCTTACTTGCTGAAGCATTGGCATGGGCCACTGCATCAGCAATATCTTTAGGCCCTTGGGCACAGCCTGCGATATAGATTCCTTCGATATCTGTTTCAACAGGTCTTAATTTTCTCTGAGCTTCTGTCAAGAATCCATATTCATCTGTCTTGATACCTAACTTGATGGCGAGATCCTTCGTATCCTTCTGGGGAATAATAGCTGTGGCCAGGACCACCATGTCTGCAGAAATCTCTACCTTTTTCCCTGTCAAAGTGTCCACACCCCAGACGACGACCTTTTCTCCATCTCGAAAGATTCGGGAAACTCTTCCCCTCAAATAGAGGATTCCTTCTTCTTCCATTCCCTGCTGGATGAACTCTTCATACCCTTTCCCTGTTGAGCGAATATCCATATAGAAGATGTAGGCCTGTCCGTCGTGGACCTTGTGTTTATAGAGTCGGGCATGCTTACCTGTATACATGCAGCAGACCCTGGAACAGTATGGCATGTAACGTTCAGGATCTCTTGACCCTGTGCATTGAATAAAAACCACTTCTTTAGGGATTTTGCCATCAGAAGGTCTTCGGATCTCGCCCGTGGTGGGTCCGGATGCAGAATTGAGCCTTTCGAAGGCGAGACCATCGATTACATCGGGAACGTCACCATACCCGTATTCACCAAAACTTTTTATGGGGATCAAATCAAAACCCACTGCCGTAATAATCGCTCCCACCTCTTCTTCAACAAAACGATCCTTCTGCTCGTAGTCAATCGCTCCGACCGGGCAGATCTTCTCACATACTTTACATTTCTTTTCCAGAAAATAACGACAATGGTTGGGGTTGATCACAGGCTTATTGGGGACGGCCTGAGGCGACAAGGTATAGATGGCTTTCCCCAGCCCCATTCCCCGATCAAATTCAGATGGATTCTTGGAGGGGCATTTCTGCTGGCAGAGGCCGCAACCATTGCATTTCTCCCAATCCACATAAGCCGCCTTTCTCCGAACTTTAACCCTGAAGTCTCCAGCCTTTCCCTCGACCTGCTCCACTTCCGAATAGGTGAGAAGTTTGATATGAGGATGTTGACCTGTCTCCACCGTCTTGGGAGTTAAGGTGCACTGTGCACAATCGAGTGTGGGAAAGGTTTCAGAAAGTTGAAGCATCCTACCTCCGATGGAGGGAAGCTTCTCTACCAACACCACTTCATACCCTCCATTTCCAAGATCAATCGATGCAGAGATCCCAGCAATCCCTCCACCAATCACCATTGCTCTTTTTATGAAACCATTCTGAGGGATACCTGACTCGGTTTGCCTAGTCTCATTGAATGCTCTGCTCAAAATCCAACACCTTAATTTACCATATAGTTTTCCCCCCACCCTCACCCTCCCCCTCGAGGGGGGAGGGAGGGGTGAGGGTGGTTTACAGAAGACCTTTCTCTTTTAAGAGGGGCAAAGGATCAACAGCATTCTGCTCAAATCCCAAGGTCTGATAATCAAGTCCCATGGCCATTCCGAGTAGTTGGGTAAAATAGAATACTGGGATCGGTTTAAAATCCAGGTATTTCTGTTTGATATCCGACTGTTTGTGATCGATGTTGAAAGTACACATCGGGCAAGTAGAAACCATCACCTCAGCCCCGTTTTTAATGGCGGAGCCAAGAATCTTATAGGCACATTCTGTAGCCACGTCAGGTGAGCCTACTGATTGGAAGGATCCACAGCATTCGATCTTATAGGGAAATTCAATTGGTTTTGCTCCCAATGCCTCTAAAAATTCCTCAAAAAGGGTGGGCTTCTCCTTATCATCAAATCCCATCTCTTCAAAGGGTCGAAGAAGCATACATCCATAATAGGCGGCTGCTTTAAGCCCTGCCAATGGCTTCTTCACCTTTTCCTTGAGTTGAGAAAACCCAATGTCTTGTTTCAGGATCTCTAAGTAGTGGAGGATTTGGAGATCTCCCTGATAGTTCTTTTCAATAAAATTGTTGATCTTATCTCTCTTCTCCCCATCTTCTTGAATCAATCGGTTCGTCCTTTTGATCACGTTGAAGCAGATGGCACAGAGGGTGGTCAGGACGGTTCCTTCCTCCCTCGCTGTCGCTAGAATCCTGGATGGCGGAAGAAGAGCCATGATGTTATCGGTCGCCAACGGAAAGGTGGCTCCACAACAGGTCCAATTTTTGAGTTCCTTTAATTCGAATCCAAGAAGATGGGAACAGTTCCGAGCCGTCTGATCAAAATTCTTGGCTTTGGTATAAAGGGTGCACCCTGGAAAATAGAGATAATCCATCTTAGACTCCAAAACGCAGAGCGCATAGCGCTAAGCGTAAAAAAATCTTTTTCTTTATGAAAGAAATTTTCTGAATCCGCTGACAAAAGCAATCTGGGGAAGTTTTTCTAAAAATCCCTCTGGAAATTCTGGAATCTGAATATGATCCTTTCTCTCTTTCTTTCTCAGAACCACCATTCTCAACGCATCCATCACTCTGGCAACATCGATTCCTTTGGGGCACCTTGATGTACATTGAAGACAAGAAGCACAGAGCCAGAAGGTATTCACTCCAAGGGCTTCCTCTTCCAAACCCAGCAGCGTATACCGAATGACTTCGTGGGGACCCACCTCCATAGCAAAGGCCACTGGACATCCAGCCGTGCAATTCCCACACTGGTAGCAGGCAAATAGGTTTTGTCCGCTGATCAGTTCAACTTTCTTGGCAAATTCATTGTGAACCCTCTGCCTCGTCAGTTCGATTTTCATTATGGGTCTCCTAAAATACTCTTACAAAACAAGCATGGCGATCACATATCCAACAGCCAAGAGGGCTTGTGTTCCAAGGATTGTGATGACATTGGCTCCCAATATCGGAACCAACTTTTCAGTATTATCATAATATTTCAATGCACCTTTGGCGGCCTTCCATCCGAACCCTATCGTTCCCAGGCCGATGAGTGTCACCACAGGCATCATCTTTGTAAGAACTCCGGCAATAATGCAGAGATAAGAGGCGGTGAGCAAAGCCACGAAGAGATAACTCGCATCCTTCTTCCCCAAGGAGATGACAAAATGCCTCCTCCCTCCTTTCCTGTCTGCCTCCCAGTCTGGAAACTCATTTAGAAAAAGAAGATTGGTTGTGAGTATCCCAGGTGCAAGAGATGCAACCAATGTCTCCCAGCTATATCTTCCCGTCTGCACGTAATAGGAGCCCAAGACCAGTAAGGGCCCAAAGCATAGGCCTGCGAAAATTTCACCTATGAGCCATTTAGCAAGGTAAACATTATAAAAATAGGCAGAGAATCCAGCTATGAGAAGGAGGGGAAAGAGAAGCCAACCCTTTACCATCACGAAATAGACCCCTATCACCATCGCAATGAGCAAACAGATGGTTGCAAACCAGAAGGCCTGTTTTGGCTTTAAAAGATTTGAAGGAAGGACACCACTCCCTCCACTGAAAGGAGTCCTTTGAGTGTTTAAATCAATCCCATCCACATAGTCGTGGTAATCATTGATCACATTGACTGTCATGTGGACAAGGATGGAGCCGATCATGGCCAGGAGAAAATGACCAAAATGGAAATAACCTTCATACGCAGCAATGGTTGTTCCTAAAGAGACCAGAATGACTGTGAGAGGCAAAAATTGGAAACGAGGGAGCATCAACCATGCTTTCAATGATCCATGTTTTATTTTCTCCATAATTTAGTCCATACCACCTTTCTCGAAAGATCTCTCTTGAATACAATCCTCTACCTTTGCCAAGACCTGATCTAAATTTTCGTAAATTTCTTTATTTGTAAATCGCAAAAATGAAATTCCAAAAGATTCTATGAAGGTCTGCCTTCCCTTATCACATACTTCTGAGACTTCAGAAAAATGAGAATCTCCATCCACCTCTATTGCTAATTTCAACCGGGGGCAATAAAAATCTATGACAAACTTTCCAACACTATACTGGCGCCTGAATTTATATCCATCCAACGTTTTACTCTTGAGCTTTGACCATAAGACAATTTCGGCTTTCGGCATATTACTTCTCAGCATTATTCGCTTATTCTTTTCGCATGTTCTGTTATATATTTTTGTCATTTAATCCTGTCTAAACAACCCTAATCGCCCTCCTTGGTGAGGAGGAACCTCCCCATTTCCCCTCCTTGGTAAGGAGGGGATTAAGGGGAGGTGCGGTATTTTTTCTCCCCTTCGATATAGAGATCATTTCCTCTCACATCATTGACGACAATCACCGGAAGATCTTCCACCTCTAATCTTCGGATCGCTTCTGGTCCCAAATCCTCATAGGCTACCACCTCCGCCTTCTTCACCCGCTTGGCCAGAAGGGCCCCAGCCCCTCCTGTTGCAGCAAAATAGACGGCTTTATACTTTTTCATTGCCTCTTTCACCTCATCGGACCGCATTCCCTTCCCAATCATTCCCTTTAACCCTCTCTCAATTAAAAATGGGGAGTAGGCATCCATACGATAGCTGGTTGTGGGACCTGCTGATCCAAAGACCTGTCCTGGTTTAGCAGGTGTGGGACCTACATAATAGATGATCTGACCTTTGAGATCAATGGGAAGGGGCCTCCCCTCTTTCAATAGATCGAAAAGTCTCTTATGGGCAGCATCCCTTCCTGTGTAGATGATTCCACTGATGACGACTCGGTCACCGATTTTTAATTTTTCCACATCCTCATCGCTTAGAGGCGGCTTCAATCGAATGGATTGGTTCATTTTTTCTCCGTATCAGTAGCATTTTATTCGAAGATCGCTCTGCTTGAGGAGCGTTTCACTTAAGGCTAACTTCTTTTGCCTCTTCCCTCAAGGCTCCGCAAGGAGCCGATCCTTAAGTCCGGTGAACCCGGACGCTCCTCTTCATAGAGTTGCTTCTTTGTGTCTCTGGGCATGGCACTGAATGTTCACTGCCAAAGGAAAACTAGCGATATGACATGGCATCATTAAAATGTGAACAGCCAAAGAGGTAGTTCGTCCTCCTAACCCTTGTGGCCCGATACCAAGATTATTGACCTCATTCAAGATCTCCGATTCTAATTGATCCAACTCTGGATCCGGATTTTTGCTTCCGAGGGATCTAAGCAAACTCTTCTTCGCGAGGAGTGCAGCCTGCTCAAAGGTTCCTCCAATTCCAACTCCCACAATGGTTGGAGGACAGGGATTTGATCCTGATTCCTTTACTCTCTGGACCACAAATCGCTTGATACCCTCTACCCCATCCGATGGAGTGAGCATTACCACTCGGCTCATATTTTCACTGCCGCCGCCCTTAGGTGCTACAGTAATCTTAACTTTCTCTCCAGGAACCACTTCTGTATGGATGATCGCGGGGGTATTGTCTCCTGTATTGGCCCGGGTAAAAGGATGGCAAATAGACTTCCTCAAATATCCATCTCGATATCCCTGACGAACACCCTCCTCGATGGCTCCATTCAGGCTTCCCCCAACTAAGTGGACCTCTTGCCCCAATTCAACAAATACCACAGCAAAACCTGTGTCCTGACAAATCGGGACATTCTCCTCTTTGGCGATTCGGGCATTCTCTTTCAATTCTTTCAATATCTCCACTCCTAAGGGAGACTCTTCCTTCACCATCGCCCGATCAAAGGCTTGAAGCACATCTTCTCCGAGATCGGTGTTGGCCTTCATGCAAAGGTCTCTCACCTTCTCGGTGATCAACTTCACATTAATCTCTCTCATCGTTTCCCCGTGAATCCCGCCTATCACAGGCGTGATCCGTGAATCGTGACTGGCGACTCATGATTCATCAGGGCTAAAGCCCTGAGTTACAGATTGCAGATCTATGTAACTCAACCCTTTAGGGTTGATATTATAATTTTAACTCCATAATGCTCTTTTTTACACTCTCTGCAGATTTGGCAACCAGTTTTTTCTCTTCATCTGTCAATTGGAGTTCGATAATCGATTCCACACCATGGACTCCTAATTTAACAGGAACGCCAAAGCAGATATCTTTCAGTCCGTATTCTCCATCGAGATAAACACAGCAAGGGAGAATTCTCTTCTTATCTTTGAGAATGGCCTCTGTCATCTGAATGGCAGCCGCAGAGGGCGCGTAAAAGGCGCTTCCTGTCTTGAGGAGATTCACAATCTCGCCACCACCTTTGCGAGTTCGATCGACCAGACGATCAATGGTTTCCTTGGGAAGAAGCTGGGAAAGAGGAATACCACTGATGGTGGTATATCTTGGCAGAGGAACCATCTCGTCTCCATGTCCTCCCAACAGGAGCGCCTGGATATCCTCAACCGAAACATTTAGTTCCATTGCAATGAAAGCCTTGAATCGGGCTGTATCGAGGATCCCTGCCATCCCCATCACCCTCTGTTTAGGAAGCCCGCTCCCCTTAAAAGCTAGATAGGTCATGGTGTCCAAAGGATTGGTCACCATAATGAGAATCGCCTGTGGAGATTTTTTAACCACTTCAGCCACGACCGACCCAATGATCTTCTTATTGATCTCTAGCAAATCTTCCCGACTCATCCCTGGCTTCCGAGGAACCCCTGAAGTGACGATGACCACATCAGAATCTATTGTCTCCTCATATCCATTAGAACCAATCACCTTCGCATCGAAACCTTCAACAGGACTTGCCTGAAAGAGGTCAAGCGCCTTGCCTTGAGGAATTCCTTCGAGGATATCCACTAAAACGACATTGCCCAGTTCCTTTTCAGCAGCCCAGTGCGCCGCTGTGGCTCCCACAAATCCTGCGCCGATAATAGAAATCTTCTTCCTTGCCATAAAATCCCCTCCTCTTAAAAAAAATTCGAAATTCGAATATCGAAATCCGAAACAATTCCAAAATTCAAATTTCAAAATTCGAAACCGATTCTCTCTGTTTTAGTCATTTGTATTTCAAGAATTCGTGCTTGTTTCGGATTTCGGATTTCGTGCTTCGGATTTAAAATTCCCATACCTATTTTGAGACTCAATCTGATAACCTTTCGAATGAAAACCGCAAGTCTTCCGAATGATCAGTTCGGGCTCTAAAATAATTTCCTTTGGAGGCCCCACCTTCCCCCCCTCAACCTTTTCAACTAATGTTTTCACAGCCAACGCACCCATCTCATACTTCTTTTGGCCGATTGTTGTCAATTCAATCCCTTTCATTGACGTGAATTCAATATCGTTAAATCCAATCAATGCGATTTCTTCTGGAACCTTTATGCCCTCTTCAACGATCGCCTGATAAGTTCCTAACGCCATGTAGTCGTTCGTGGCAAAAATAGCGGTTGGAGGCTCATTCATCTTAAGAAATTTCTTGCCTCCCTGATAGCCGGATCCTTTTAAAAAATCCCCTTCCAAAAAATAATCGCCTATCACTTCTAAACCATAATTGGTCAGTGCTTTCTTCCCGCCTTCCAAACGTTCAAAACCAACAGAGGATTCGGAAGATCCACCGATCACTCCAATCCGTTTATGGCCGAGTTTGATCAGGTGCTCAACAGCTAAAAAACCACCGAGGATATTATCCACACCGACGTAATCGACTTTCTCTCTCACCATCGGATGATAGGTTCTACGATTGACCAATATAATCGGAAATCCCTCTTCTGCCAATCCAATGATATTGGGGTCACCCATATGTGCAGAAGTGAAAATGATGCCATCCACTCCTTTGCTTCGTAGCATATCAATATACTTTTTTTCGGCTGAAAGGTCATAATTGGTACTGCAGAGAATGATATTATACCCCAGACTTATGGCCGTTGTTTCGATCCCTTGGGAGAGTTCCGTATAGAAGGGGTTGGCAATGGTCGTGATGACGAGACCCAATGTTTTGGTTCGCCTCATCACTAGACTTCTGGCAATGAAATCTGGCCTGTAGTTTAACTCTCCTGCGATAGCAAGAATTTTTTCCTTGGTCTCATTCTTAATACGAGATTTATTATTAAGCGCCCTCGAGACCGTGGTGTGGGAGACATTGGCCATTCGGGCAATATCTTTAATAGTAATCTTCTTATACATGTCCTTGCGTTAACGGTAACACAAAAACCTTAAATTTTCAATTGGATAACAAATTGCTAATTAAATCAAATAGTTATATTGCTATATCAGAATGTGCGTCAACGCTAACATTTATATAACTCTTTTGTCAAGATAAAAATCTATCATCCCTTTAGGCTGTTTTCTTTTGGGCTTCTGTTTTGGCTTTAGTGATGGCTTCGTCCTCTTTTTTCACATCTTCTAAGGTCTTTGGTTTCACTTTCTCCGGCATGGGCTCCAACCCATACTTCCACTTCAAAAACTCAACCCCCGTCTTAGGATAAAGCGCATAAATCAAGGTATCACAAAGATCTTTGGCAAGACCCTTGGTCTCCTCCTTGGCCTTCTCTAACTCCGGTCCTATCAAATCCGCAGGCCGACACGTAATGGGCTCCTTGCCTTTTTTATACCCCTTGAGCACTAACTTCTTGATCTCATCAGAGATCGGTACGGGTGGCCTCCCATACAAACCATATACATAATCCTGCGTCTCCATCGATACCATCTTATACCGGCCAAACAAAACATTGAGGACCGCCTGGACCCCTACAATCTGGGAGGTAGGCGTCACCAACGGAGGATAACCCAAATCCTTCCGGGTCTGTGGAAGCTCCGCATACACCTCATCAATTCGATGCAACGCCTTCTGCTGCTTGAGCTGACTCACCATGTTCGAGATCATCCCCCCAGGAATCTGATGCCTGAGCACACTCGTATCAATCACCGCCATCTTCGTCGTATCTAAGAAATCACGATATTTAGGAGCAATCGTCTCTAAATACTCTCCCAACTTCAGCAACTTCGAAAGATCCAACCCCGAATCCCAAGGTGTCCCCTCCAAAGCGACCACGATCGGCTCCACCGCAGGCTGTGAAGACCTCAGCGCAAAAGGAGCCAGTGCCGTATCCACAATATCCACCCCCGCCTCGATCGCCTTAAGATAAGTCATCGAGGCCATCCCACTCGTATAATGCGTGTGAAGCTGAATGGGAATCTTTACGGTCTTCTTCAAAGCCTTAACCAATTCATAGACATCATAAGGAGCCAGCAACCCTGCCATATCCTTAATACAAAGGGAATCCGCCCCCATCCCCTCCAAGACCTTTGCCTTCTCAAGATAGTAACTCAGATGGTAAACCGGCCCCCCCATCCTCCTCTCCGTCAACGAATAACAGATCGTCCCCTGAATATGCTTTCCGACCCGCTTGATCACCTTGAAGGCCGCCTCAAAGTTTCGCTCATCATTGACCGCATCAAAACAGCGAAAGATATCAATGCCCACTTCGGCGGACTTCTCCACAAAGGCCTCCACCAGATCATCCGGATGGTTCCGATAGGCCACCAGATTCTGACCCCGAAGAAGCATCTGAAAGGGGGTCCGGGGCATCAGTTTCTTTAGCACCTTCACCCTCTCCCAGGGATCCTCCCCTAAAAACCGATGGGCCACATCAAAGGTCGCTCCCCCCCACATCTCCACCGAATGAAACCCCACCCGATCCAACTCCTCGGCAATGGGAACCATATCCTCTGTCCTCATCCGGGTCGCCAATGAAGACTGATGCCCATCCCGAAACGTCGTATCTGTTATCTTAATCGGCTTTCTCGCTATCTTATCCATCCCTTCCATCTTCTTTCCTCCTTTCTTAAAAAGAAATAACCATCCAATATATTTAACTATTTTCAATTTTTAATAATACATTAAAATATGCGTTAACGTTAACAATTTGTTTAACCTTAAAAAAACTCCAAACTTTTGTCAAGAAAAATATTTAGGTCTTTTGGGTTTATTGTGAATTTTTAGTTAAAAGACTGAAGAAACTGGTGGGTTAGATGATTTTTCTATGTGGGATTATTTGGTTTGAAATTTAAAAAGTCTAGTGGACTTTTTTCTCGTAGCCTTCCCAGTATTTATCTCTTAAACCCTTCTTGTGAATCTTTCCAGAACCAGTTCTAGGAAGAGCCTTAATGAAATCAATCGATTTAGGTGCTTTATAATGAGTCATCTTTTCCTTACAGAACTGAATGATCTCTTGTTCAGTCGCCTTTTGACCTGGTTTCAACACCGCAATCCCTTTTACAGCCTCCCCCCATTTTGGATCAGGGATTCCAACGACTGCACATTCTAAAATGGCTGGATGCATATAAAGGACATTTTCGACTTCTGTCGAATAGACATTTTCTCCACCGGTTAGGATCATGTCCTTCTTTCGATCAACGATGGTGACATAACCTTCTTCATCGATCACCGCCATATCGCCAGTATAAAGCCAGCCGTCCTTAATTGATTTCTTCGTTTCTTCAGGTAATTTCCAGTACCCTTTCGTAACAATATCTCCTTTGACAATGATCTCTCCCACCTCTTTTTCATCCTTTTTAACCTCCTTTCCTCGATCATTAATCACTTTCAGCTCCACTCCAATGAATTCTCTTCCTGTCTTCGACTTGAATCGAAGTTGATCCTCATTGGACAATTTTCTTAAATGCTCTTTTAAAATAGAGAGTGTCAAATAGGGACTGGTCTCGGTCATGCCATAGGTCTGGATATAATCGCATTTGAAGGTCTCCACGATCTTTCGAACTACTTCCGGAGCAATGGGTGCTCCTCCACTTAAAAGGACTCTTAAACTACTATAATCAAATTTTCCTACATCAGCATGATTGACCATCAAGTTGAGCATGGTGGGGATGAGATTGGTGAGCGTAACTTTCTCTCTCTGGATCGTTTCCAGAACCACCTTCGCATCGAACTCCCTGACTAAAACATGGGTCCCCCCCACCCATGTCACAGCCCAAGTCGCCCAGGCATCCGCGAGATGGAAGAGCGGTGCCACATGAATCCACACATCGCAATCTGTAAGATGGATTTCTGCGATAGTGCCGAGGGCATGAGTGGTCACATTCTTATGAGAGAGCATCACCCCTTTTGGACGCCCGGTGGTGCCACTTGTATAGTAGATTTGGGCAATATCTTCTCCGTTAATGGGAGGCTCAGGCAGTGGACTTAGATCCGCCTTTTGTAACACTTCCTCATAATTCAAATCAATGGAATCATCAGTTACTTTTTCTTTAGCCCCACCTGTCCAGAGAATTTTCTCAATCCCTCGAATTTCTTTTCTGATCGGATCGATTTGATTCTTAAACATCGAATCAACAATCAATATCTTCGACTCTGAATCCTGGAGGATGAAGGCAATCTCTCTGGGTGAGAGCCGATGGTTGATGGGCACAGAGATCGCTCCGATCTGTGGAATGGCGTAGTAGGCTTCTAAAAAAGTGTGACAGTTAGGGTGGAGGATGGCAACCTTATCATCTTTCTTAATCCCAAAACCCTTTAGACAATGGGAAAGGCGGTTTATTCGGTCACAGAATTCTTGATAGGTCCAATGCTTCCCCCCGCACACAATCGCTTGTTTCTGGGGAAAGAGTTTGAGAGCCTTGGTAAGCGTTTCGGTTAAAATCATCTCTTTCTTGGATCCTTTCTATCAGACTACTCTTCTTCACTCTTGGTCAAATCCTCAAATCGGATATCTAAACCCAGGATGCCTTTAATCTCTCCCACCTCATTCCTGATCGGTCCGGAGACGGTGATGCAGAGTGCTCCTGTAATTTTTGAAGAGTAGAGATCCGTGACATGAATCTTGCCATCTTTCAAGGGTTCGATAAACCAGGAACGATTTGAATAATTTTCTCCCACTCCCACATTCTCATATTTGGATTGATCCACGGCCTGGCAGATATTTCGAGTGATTTTGGTCCCACGGATATCAACGACATAGGCGAACTGCATATAGGGGTACTCATCCACCAGAGATTGAAGCACAGGCTCCATCTGTTCAGCCGTCATGGCTTTCATCCCGGGTTCCTCAATCACCCTCTCAATGATATGGGCAGCCATCTCATGGGCCCTTGCCTTGAGGATATCGAACTCAGAGACAAAGATCTCAAGAAGATATTTCCGGGCTACCTTCTCCATCTCCTGATCTGAAATGGAGGTCGTTCTTCCTTCCTCATACTGTTTCGTAACCCACCGATTGATTTTGGCCACGCCTGGATGGGTCTTCTCTACTCGATCCTTTCCGGTTAAGGCGAAATGGGAATTGATCCACTGAGCAATCCCCGCCAATCCAGACTTATCGTTAACCGAAATGGAGATAGGGCGATTGAGAATTTTAGCTGTATTAAAAATATTATAAATCTCCTCATTCTTCAGAATCCCATCGGCATGGATTCCAGCGCTCGTTGAATTGAAATTCGCTCCTACAAAGGGCATATTCGAAGGAATATGGACACCCGCCGCTCGCTCTAAGTAGTTCCGGATTTCTGTGATCATCGTGGTATCGATACCGTTGTCGTGTCCCATTAAACTGATATATTCAATGATCAGCCCTTCGATGGGCGGGTTCCCAGTTCGCTCTCCAAAACCGAGAAGTGTTCCATTAGCCGCAGAACATCCATAAAGCCATGCGGTGGTGGCATTGATGAATCCTTTATGGAAATCATTGTGACCATGCCATTCCAGATACTCAGAAGGTACGCCCGCATCATCAATCATCGCTCGGATGATCTTGGGGACGCAACGGGGAAGCGCCGCACTGGGATAGGGCACTCCATAACCCATGGTATCGCAGAGTCGAATCTTGACTGGAAGTTTGGCTTCTTCAGAAAGACGCATGATATCCTGGGCAAAGGGAACACAGAATCCATAGATATCCGCCCGAGTCACATCCTCAAAATGGCACCGGGGGACGATTCCGAGATCCAGGGCAGCCGAAACGATGGAAAGGTACTCCCGCATTACCACCCTTCTATTCTTCTTCAGTTTTAAAAAGATGTGGTAATCCGAAACAGAGGTGAGAATGCCTGTCTCCTTCAATCCCATCTCTTTTACCAGCTTAAAATCTTCTTTGACCGCACGGATCCATCCTGTAATTTCAGGGTAGCGGTAATTCCTCTCCTGACATTTCCTCACCGCCTCTTTGTCCTTTTCACTGTATAAAAAGAATTCACATTGCCGGATCACTCCATTCGTGCCTCCTAACTTATGAAGCATCTCAAAGAGGTCCACGATCTGCTCCACCGAATAAGGTGGCCTCGCCTGTTGTCCGTCCCGGAAAGTGGTATCGGTGATGAAGATCTCTTCAGGGGGATCGGTAAAGACAAATTTGTTATCGAATTCTACCCGACAAACCTCATCATATGGAAAGATACTTCGATAGAGGTTAGGCTCCTGGATATCCAGGAGGGGAAATTGTTCTACAGTATGCTTGCTTTGAAATGTTCTCTTCTTTCGGGTGATGGTCATATCTTCTCCTTGCTTTAATTAAAATAAAATCTAAAATACGTAACTCAAGGCTTTAGCCTTGATCAAGATCAACCCTAAAGGGTTGAGTTACAGACTTCGAAATTCATTTGACATTTGAACTTTGGCATTGCTAAGCCTTTATCTCTTTTATCTTAATCCAAAGCTCGTCCAACTGCTTGGGGTCCACTCTCGAAGGCGCATCGGTCATTAAACAGGTGCCCTTCTGGGTCTTTGGAAAGGCAATGACATCGCGTATGGACTCCGAATGGCTGAGGATCATGATGAGTCGATCGAACCCAAAGGCAATCCCGCCGTGAGGGGGAGTCCCATATTCAAGAGCCTCTAATAGGAATCCGAACCTTTCTCTGGCCTCCTCCTCTCCCATTCCCAATTTTTCAAAAAGGAGGGATTGTATCTCCCTCAGATGATTTCGAATACTTCCCCCACCGATTTCTGACCCATTCAAGACCAGATCATAAGCCTTCGCCCTGACTAATTCTGGATGATCCTTCAGATTAGGGATGCCCTCGTCCTTGGGGGCAGTAAAAGGGTGATGAACAGCCATAAAACGTCCCTCGGCTTCGTCATACTCCAAAAGCGGAAAATCGAGGATCCAGACAAACCGATATTGATCTTTAGGAATGAGTCCTAATTTCTCGCCGAGATGAAGGCGAAGGTTGGCTAATGATTGATTGACTACTTTCGGCGACCCCGCCACGAAGAGAAGGAGATCATTCTCCATGGCCCCCAACGCATCATCCACCCTCTTCCTCTCTTCCTCCGTGATAAATTTCTGAATTGATGATTGCCATCCGTTTTGGATTACTTTTGCCGACATCAATCCTTTGGCGCCAAAGTTCTGAACGAAGTGCGTAAGATCGTCAATTTCCTTTCGTGAAAAAGAACTTCCTCCTTTCACGTTGATCGCCTTGATGAGGCCCTTTCCTTCTATCGCCTCCCTGAATATCTGAAACGAAGAACCTCTCAATGGTTCAGTTACATCTCTCAATTCCATTCCAAATCGGATATCAGGCTTATCCGCCCCATATCGATTCATCGCCTCATCGTAAGTCAAGATTGGAAAGGGAAGTTCCAAGGTCACGCTTAAGACCTCTTTAAAGATATGGGCCATCAATCCTTCCATCGTTCTCTGGATATCTTGAACCGTGACGAACGACATCTCCACATCGATTTGTGTGAACTCAGGTTGGCGATCCGAACGGAGGTCTTCGTCTCGAAAGCACCGTACAATCTGAAAGTATCGGTCAAATCCGGAGACCATCAGAATTTGTTTAAAAAGCTGAGGAGACTGAGGCAGTGCATAAAAATGTCCTGCATTAAGCCGGCTGGGGACCAAAAAATCCCTGGCTCCCTCAGGGGTGCTTTTGGTGAGCATGGGTGTTTCAATCTCTAAAAATCCTAAGCGATCAAAGTAATATCGCACCTCTTTGGCAACCTTGTGACGCAGGATTAAATTCTGCTGGAGCCCTGGTCTTCTCAAGTCCAGATAACGGTATTTGAGGCGAGTATTTTCCGCTACCCCTTCCTCATCCTCGATCAGGAAGGGAGGTGTTTTAGAGACATTGAGAATCTTTAACTCTTTTACGATAATCTCAATCTCGCCCGTGCTTAGTTTTGGATTGGGCGTCCCCTCGGGTCTCAAAGCCACTGTTCCTTGAACCCCCACCACATATTCATTTCGAAGGGATTGGGCTTTCTCATGTGTCTCTGGACTCACTTCCGGATTGAAGACCACCTGTACAATTCCTTGTCGATCCCTCAATTCAACAAAGATGAGACCTCCAAGGTCTCTTCTCCGTTGCACCCATCCCAATAGAGTGACCTCCCGGTTGGCATCCTTTTTCTTAAGATCCCCACAATAATCTGTTCTTTTCAGGTCCCCTAAAAGGTCAATCATCATTCGTGATTCGTTCATCGGGATTCGTGTTTTTGCTGGTGATTAGTTCTGTTCTTTGGTGAATGATATCTTTTCCCATGGGTTATGATTACCAACACGATTCATAAATATGGAGCTAATATTAACCAAATATTGTAGATTGGTCAAGGACTTACAATTGTGAAATTGACCCAACACTTCTTTCAGGATGGCGGTCTTTTTACTTAAGAGGGAATGCTTGATGACTATCCTTTTTTGTCTGCTCTTTTCTTTCTGGTGCTTTCCGTTTACTGTTTACCCTCCGAAGATTCAGCGTAGGAGGGCTTTCTCCCTATCTCCTCATCACCCCATCTCCCGATTATCTTCTTGCGGTGCCTGAAATGCGGGTGGAACCATCCTGAAATTGCTATAAACTCAAATTTTTGGTATAAATAGGTCAACTTCCGGGGGTGATTCACACAAAAAAGTTTGGATCAGTTGGAGCGCGTCTTCAAAAAGAAAAGGCCTTTTTTACTTGGCTCCAAGATTGAAGGGCTGTAATCCTATCGAAATATTGAAAAAGGGAGAGTTACATGCCAGCGATTGCATCTCTTGAAGATTTAAAAGCTGCCCAGAAAGAAGGTTTGAGTATTTACGCTATGCGGCAGGCAGTTGGATTAGGTCGAATAGAATGAGTTTTAACTGGGTTGACAATTCCGCAATCTCTCCGAGCCAGAGGGCTCTCTGAGCCGGAGGCCGCATTCGGCAATCCGCATTTGGTAGACTCCAGAACAATTGAAAGGTGATGGCGATTAGAATATAATACAAATTTCAAGGCCTGCCACCTTTGGGCTTCTCAATTCTTTAAGGAAACTTCCGGCATGGATGAGGATACCATCATAGAACAGTTGAGGAATTGATAAAAAGATTCGGCGTACATATCCGCCATGAAGCCATAATGCAAGATGAAGATTCAATCAAAGTAGCAGGGGGTTTGTGCTTGTTAAAAGGAGAGTACATTTTAATAATTAATTCCAAAGCTACGATCAGAGATAAAATTAACACTTTAGAGGGTATTAATATGGTTAGGGAGACCTTGGAACGTCACAAAGAGGAGAACCAAAGGGAGCATGAGGAATTTAAGAAGACGATATTAGGAGTTCAGGTTGATGTGTCCGTACTGAAAACCGATGTAGCAATCCTGAAGACCGATGTCTCCGAGATTAGGAAAGATCTGAATGACCACCGGGATAACACCGAGCTCCATGCAGGGGAAAGGAGGAAAAAGGCCTAATCGGAATAACTCGTCAATCAAGAATATTTTTTACAAGATAAACTATTTACCTACCAGAAACCCAAGAACAAAAGCGGCCACCCTCAATATCCCTTGTAACTCCTAATTTGATTTAGGCTTACCAACCTCCGCCAGCTTCAAGGGCCGATCGGTGAGTTCCTTTTCTTTCTCAAATGCGGTCCGGCTCATCAGAAAATGACGTGACCGTGCCTGCGCGCTGAAGTGCTTCGGCACGCAAGCGTGTCCGTGATCCGTGTCAGTAAACCAGGTTTTGTTAGTTAGAAAATAGGTTTCAAATCTCCCCAACCCCCCTTTTCTAAAGGGGGGCAAGGGAGGGATTACGTATTTTCATTGTTCGATGGTGACGTGCCTGCCCAGGGTGTGAGGCCTTGAAATGTGAATTATCGCTTTGCAATAGGTCTTAGGGGACTTAAGTTATTAAAATTTCTTAAGAACAGAATTTCTTACTTGACACGCTCAGAACGTCTGAAGACAATCCACCTATTGACAGCGTTTTTCTATTTGATATAATTAGACTGGTTATAACAATTGATATAAGGAGGGGCTAAAATGTACAAGACAATTTCTGCTCTCAAAGCCAGGCAAAATCTTGGCCAGGTGATGAATGAGGTGGCGCTCAAGGGAGACGATTATATCATTGAGCGGGCCGGGAAACCTCTTGTGGCGGTGATCTCTATAGAAAAATACCAGTCGCTTCAGCAGGAATGGGATGAATTCTTTGAAAGCGTAAGCACAATGAGCGCCAACATTAAAGAGGAAGACGATGAAATCGTAGACAAGCTCGTTGATGAAGGGGTACGCGCTTATAGAAAACCAAAAGCCAAAAAACGATGATCAGAGTTGTTTTGGACGCCAACATCTTTGTCAGCACGGTACTGAAATCCCATTCCAACCCAGCTAAAGTTTTTCAACTGGCAAAAGAGGGTAAAATAACCCTAATTTCATCAAAGGACATCTTCTCGGAAGTCAAGACTGTGCTCTTGTATGCCAAACTCCGGAAACTCCACCGCCGCACGCCAAAAGAGATTGACGAATTTGTTAAAAGAGCAACCCGGGTTAGTTTTATTGTCCCGGGCACAACAAAGATCCACGAGATCAAAGATGATCCAGCGGACAACAAATACCTGTCTGCCGCTATCGAAGGAAAAGCAGACTTTATTGTTTCCAGAGATCATCATCTCAAAGATCTGAAAACCTTTCAGGGAATCAGGATCCTGGACCCTTCAACCTTTTTATTGTTAATGACAAAAGGCCGTGTATAAACTAAGAGAATTATCTTCCTGCCAAAAATCCAAGAACAAAAGCGGCCACCCTCAATATCCCTTGTAACTCCCAATTCGACTTGGATTTTCCAGCCTCGGCCAACTTCAACGCGCGATCGGTGAGTTCCTTTTTCTTTCTCAAAAGCAGTCCGGTCTCTCTATCCAAAGAATCGCATAGCGCAATAGCAGGAGACAAATAATTATTCATACTGTTTTAGAAGGTCGTTTTCCTTTTCCAGGTTCGATACTCGTTGTTCCGGAAGGGCGATCTTCTGATTTTTGAGACTTAAAAATACTGGATTCCGGGTCAAGCCCGGAATGACAAATAAGGGAAAGGAGCAACCGTTGAGCGTCACCCATTCGACCGCAGCTCAGGGTAAACTTTTGGGGAAGCACAACTCGGTACGAGTCGATTCCGACAGGGGGGGTATCCTCGTGGTGTTGCACATAAATAGCGCTACATTTAAAATTCTGTCCATCCCATAAAAAACTTGGCAAAAACACTTTGAAGCATAGCCATAATTTTGTGCTACACCACTCACTTCTTAAATCTCTCGGCCAGGCCATCGAGATCAGTGGGAGGGGGGGAGGCGGCCTCCGGTAAGGGTGGAAATCCTTGGGGTCGCACCTTCAAAATTCATTTTTGGACTTACAGTACCCTACAGATCAGCCCCCTTAGATATTCTCCTTCAGGATGGCTTAAATTGATGGGGTGATCCCAGGGATGTCCCATCCGACCTATGAGTTGAACGCTTTTCCCTGAATCCAATGCTGCAGAAAAAACAATCTTTTGGAATAGATCCCAACTCATATGGTGAGAACAAGAGAAGGTGAAAAGGAGACCCCCCTTACTCAATAAACGAAAGGCCCAGAGATTGAGATCTTTATATCCTCTCGAAGCGCTTGGAAGATGCCCTTTCTTTTTAGCAAAAGGAGGGGGGTCGAGGATAAGGATATCGTACCCGGGTTCAAGTCCTCTCATGATCTCAAAGACATCTCCCCGGATGAATTGATGGGGGATTTTCTCCAATTGGTTTAAACTGAAATGCTCCCTGGCTATCGCCAAAGCCTCCTCAGAGGAATCGATGAGGGTAACCTCTTTGGCGCCTCCTGATCCCGCATGAATAGAAAAAGCTCCGGTAAAACAGAAACAGTCTAAAATTTTCTTCCCTTCTGAGAGACTTTTTAAAAAGAAACGATTTTCTCTCTGATCTAAGTAAAAACCAGTTTTTTGCCCCTTTTTTACATTGGCTTTAAAACGACGACCATATTCTTCAATCTCAATAAAATCTGGAACCTTTTTCCCGTAAAGGAGGCCACTATTCTCTGCCATTCCCTCCTCACTTCTCGTTGCGACATCACTTCTCTCATAAACACTTTGGGGACGGAATTTCTTTACTAGCAAATTGGTTAAAATCCCTTTTAGTCGATCCATCCCTGCGGTTAAACATTGGAGAACAAGGGTCTCTCCATAACGATCCACAATCAACCCTGGGAGGTAATCTCCTTCTCCATTAATGACCCGATAGGCATTGGTCTTCCCCCTAAGCCACTCTTCTCTCAAAACAACCGCTCTTGAAATCCGCTCTCTAAAAAAATCTTCTCCCAATTCTTCCTTTTTTTGTGTCAGGAGGCGCAGGATGATCTGGGAGCGGGGGTTGAGATGCCCAAGGCCTAAAAATTGACCCTCCTTGGAGTAAACCTCTCCAACATCTCCAAGAGAGACTTCTCCCTCTACTTTGGCGACCGCTCCGGAGAAGACCCAAGGATGTCCCCGAAGGAGGGGCCCTTCTTTCCCTTTTTTCAATATGATTCGTGGAAGTACGGACATTTCTTCTGTATCGTTTTAGTCATTTGAAATTTCGTGCTTGGAATTCCTGCCTACCGGCAGGTAGGTATTTGGGATTTGAAATTTGGGATTTGAAACCTGGTTACAACAGGTTTAGTCATCCCAGAACCACTTGGATTCCAACTATGGTCTTTTAAGATGATTTCCTTTGAAGCGCTCTCTCGAGCAAGCTCCCGACGAATTCCGTATAGGTGATTCCTTGGACTTTGAGGGCTCTGCTCATCCCGGATTGAGGGGAGATATCTGGGTTTGGATTCACTTCTAAAACATAGATTTTCCCATCCCGGTCAATGCGGATATCCACCCTGGCATAATCCCGACATTCGAATAGTTTAAAAACCCTGATGGCAATATGCTCCAACCTTTTTTTCATCACCCATTCCAAGGGAGCAGGGCAGATGGGTTTAGATTTTTGATATTCGGGGCTCTCTGTGACCCATTTGGCTTCGTATCCGCATATTCTGGGAAGCCCTTCTGGAAACTCGTTGTAGTCGATTTCTGAGATCGGAAGCACTCCAACTTTCCCATTGGTCTCCATCAACCCTACATTCAACTCTCTGCCATTGATGAATTCCTCCACCAAGGCAGGCTGTCGATACTGTTCGATCACATATTGAATCTGCTTGCACAAGGTCTCATCGTCAAACACCACGCTTTCTCTCGAAATCCCCAGACTTCCATCTTCATGAAGGGGCTTGACGATGATCGGGAAAATATTTCCTTTCACAGGGCCTACTGCCCGCTCGAAGATTTTATATCGAGGGGTCAGGATGCCCTGGGATTGGAGGATGTCTTTTACTTTCCCTTTATCTTGACACAACCCTAAAGTAAGAGGAGAGGATCCTGTATAGGAGATTCGAAAAAGATCTAATAAAGCGGGGACATTCATCTCCCAGCAGCTATTCCCATAAACACTTTCACACAAGTTGAAGACTAAATCGGGTTGGTATTCCTTCAACCAGTGAATGACGGGAAAAATTTCTTCACGAATGGCCATCACAATGCATTGATGACCGAGAGATCGAACTGCATTTTCTACGGCTTCGATCTCCTCGATGATGGCCCCCTCTGCCAGGATATCTTTTTCCTCACCTTTCTGGAGCCGTTCAAAAAGATTGTACAAGATCACTACTTTTAGCACGGATCCCCTCCTCCCCTTTTCATACTTAAGCCATCACCTTCTTCGGAACAGCCTTTTCCTCCACCGTGGACCTGGTTTTCTTGAACTCAATGATATTCGGCTCTGGATACTCAAAAACCTTTCCCTCATAATTTCTCAAGACAATTTTTCCCCTCCCTTTTGAGACCACGTAATCAGGTTGCAATGGGATCTTTCCTCCGCCCCCTGGCGCATCGACGACATAAGTGGGAACGGCGTAACCCGTGGTGTGACCACGCAATTTTTCCATGATCTGAATCCCTGTCGCCACAGAGGTTCGGAAGTGTTCTGTTCCCATGGCCAGGTCGCACTGGTAGATATAATACGGGCGGACCCGAATCTTGAGGAGTTCCTGAACCAGCTTCTTCATAATATGGGGTTTATCGTTGATGCCCTTGAGAAGAACCGTCTGGCTCCCCAAAGGAATCCCCCCATCTGCCAGTTCGCTACAAGCTCTCCTCGCCTGATCGGTGATCTCTTTCGGATGGGTAAAATGGATAGAGATCATAAGGGGATGATACTTCTTCAACATCCTCACCAACCCGCTGGTAATTCTCTGGGGAAGTGTCACCGGAACTCTCGTCCCGATCCGGAGGAGCTCAATATGGGGAATCGCCCTCAATCGGCTTAACATCTCCTCCAGCCTCTCATTTTCCAGGAGGAGTGGATCCCCTCCGGATAAGAGGACATCTCGAACCTTTCGATGGCTCTTCAAATACTTGAGGACTTCCTCAAAATTTCCTTGGGTGATGGATCGCTCGTTACTTCCCACCAGTCGTCTCCGTGTGCAGTATCGGCAATAGACGGCACATTGATCCGTGACGAGCAAGAGCACTCGATCGGGGTAGCGATGGACAAGACCCGGCACAGGGGAATGCGTGTCCTCTCCTAATGGATCCACCATTTCATTTTTTGATAAATGGATTTCCTCGATTCGAGGGATCCCCTGCCTTCGTATGGGACAATTGGGATTGATCGGGTCCATCAGGCTTGCAAAATAAGGGGTGACGGCTAAGGCTAATCTTCCTTTCGAATGTTTGATCCCCCCTATCTCCTCTGGGGTCAAATCGATGATCCCTTTGAGTTGTTCAAGAGTGGTAATACGATGTCGAAGTTGCCATCTCCAATCATTCCATTCCTTTTCTGAAACTCCTTTCCAAACTTGAGGAATGGTTTCTCTCGACTCTTCAACCTTTTCCCCTCCCATTTCAAGGGGAAACAAATAAAGCTGCGAGGCCCTTCTCACCCCCCTTGGGGGGACAGATAAATTAGAGTCTGAAGCAGGCTCCATCTTCTCTCCTTCCTGCATATCTGCTGAGAGGACGTCGGATCGCTGTCCAACAAACCTTATTAGAAAACAAAAAAGGAGATATCATCCGATACCTCCTCCTTCAAGACAAAGGAAAAGCCTTCCTTCCTGATTAGCAGATATGCACCTTTTTTTCTTTTTGCGTTGAAGGTGAATAATATACACCTCTTTTAAAAATAAATGAAACTTACTTCTGTTGGCGCCCCCTTTCCATCAAAGAGGGGGGCGCCAACGCTTCGACGATGAAACAAACTTTACTTCTTCTTGGGGGCTTCAGCAGGTTTCTCTGGAGCTGGAGCCGGAGCCGGTGTTGCTGCTGGCGCAGGTGGAGCCGGTGCCTCAGCAGGTTTCACCTCCTCTTTGGCTGCTGGCTTCGGTGCCTCCTTAGCTTTGCACCCAATCCCCATTGCGGCAATATTAATTACCAAAACCATTGCGAGGAAAAGAAAAATCCACTTCTTCATGTAACTTCACCTCCTTTCTGAATGAAATGGGAACCCTCCCCTTTTTTCCCAAATGAAGGCGTTTTCACCTCATCGGGAAAAGAAATCTCTCGTATCACCTTCCTTAACAATCTTGGATCAACAGGCTTTTTGATAATACGATGAATGCCCATTTTTTTCAATAGAAGAGTGAGTTCGTCAGTGACCA